>Ga0182021_10009660_pt1 | contig 11431 bp, 11 predicted proteins | sample 612E3MmetaG_FD_120493 | JGI IMG/M metagenome (GOLD analysis project Ga0182021, IMG submission 120493) | Permafrost microbial communities from Stordalen Mire, Sweden - 612E3M metaG (Illumina Assembly) | ecosystem: Environmental > Terrestrial > Soil > Wetlands > Permafrost | place: Sweden...
ACACCTTTGAATTATACTTGCCAGTGCGGCCATGAATATTCTTCCTGAGGAACCCCACACCCTCTTAACTCATATCTTTGGACCTTTCTCACGCTACATGTTGATAGAGGTTTACACCCGTACAGGGGCTACCTGTTGGATGGTGGAGGATGCGGAGCAGAAGGATGAGCAGGGTCTGCCGGCTATCATCTGTATGAAGGATACCCGGGCAGAGGCAATGGCGCCTAGGTCAGCTCAGCGTTGCCGCAACCAGGGCCGAGGCCACCCGGATTCTGTCCCTCGACCTCGAACGCAAGGGCGGCCCGGACCCAACAGGGGACATGATCGAGCGCTACGACCAAATCCGGAGCATCATGCCCGAGCCGCTGCTTTTCCAGTCCAGCAACTCCCGCGGGCTACACCTCTACTGGCTCATCGAGGAAGAAATGCCGACGGAACCGGCGGTCACGCTCCTGTCCCGCGTCCTGACGGAGCAGGGCGTGCGAATGGGTCGGGGCACCTGCGAGGTGCGGCCGACCACCGGGCAATGCCTGCGCCTGCCCCTCGGCGCCGAATCGGCACTGCTCATGCCAGACAGCCTGCTCCAGCACGACTGCGGTGGGGACCCCGGCGCAGCCATCGACCTCCTGGTCCGCAACACCCAGCAATACCGGGCGCAGCAACTCCTCGACACGCTGACCAACGCAGGCAGGCAGCTCTCCTTCCCACCACCACCAACCACCATGGCGCCCTCTCTCCCGAAGCCACCCGCGGCGCCAGCGCAACAGCTCCCGCCCCAATCCGGGCTGACCCCGAACTCCAGGGACTCGCGCGGTACAGGCAACTGCAGTTCCTGTTCGACCTGGTGCTGGCGTTCAAGACGGCCAGGTCGGACACCATCGCGTTGCCCAGGCGCAAGTTGGTCAAGATGGCCGGCACCCACTCGGGCACCTACCAGGACCGCCTCGACTTTGCGGAGGCTGCCGGCCTGCTCAAGTGCGCCAACCAGCGACGAGCCCGACGACACCCCAGGCAGTTCAAGTTGAGCATGCAGTTCGAAGGCCCCGGGGACATCATCGCCCTACAGGACGGCCTGCGGGGTCGCGACCTCGGCTTCCTCTCGCAGCACATGAGGCGTGGTATCACGGAGAGCACGGAAGACCTTAACCGCAGAGAATCCTCTCCCGCAGGTGGGGGTTGACCGGCTTGGTGATGACATCGGCGTTCGGCGGCTACTCCCCGTGACCGTAACACTCCCTGTAACACTCCCTGTTCTCCCTTTGACCAAGCGCGTGTACACTGGCCGCATCGCATGGGTCAGCGCAGGCCACGCCAACGAGGAGAGCAGTTCCTTCGCCAGTGGCGTCTGCTGCGCGTGCTTGAGGGAGCCCGGCGTGGTCTTGCCGTCGCAGAGATCAAGCATGCCATCGAGGAACCGCAGTCCACGCGAACTCTCTATCGCGATCTCCTTGTCCTTCAGGCCGCCGGATTTCCACTGACGAATGACGGTCGACGGTGGCGAATGCTGGAAAGCGGGGAGGGTTCGTGGGCCATTCCCATCAGCCCAACGGAGGTCGTGGCGCTGATGCTGAGCGAAGATCTCCTGTCGCCAGCAGAGGGAAGCTGGCTGGCCGGGCCGATCCAACGCCTGCGGACGCGCCTGTCGGCCATGCTCACGCCCGTGGGCCGGGCGTACTGCGCAGAGCTTCGCAAGAGCAACGTTGCCACGACCTTCGGTGGTGGCCGGTACGGCGAAAAGCGGGCCGAGCTGGAGGCGATCCACGAGGCGATCGAGAAGGAACAATGCCTGCGCATCAAATACGCCACCCCGGGAAAGCCGGTGGAGTCGCGCGTGGTGGAGCCCTACTGCACTTGGTTCGCCGCCGGCCGGGTCTATCTCATCGCCCACTGTCGCAAGGCCGATGACATTCGCACCTTTGCCGTTCAGCGGGTGCAGGCTGCCGTGGTGCTCGACGAGTCGTTCGAGCCAAACCCCAGTTTTGACCCTGCGGCGTTCACGCGGAAAGGGTTCGGCGTCTTTCACGGCCCGGTCCACCGGATCACCATCGATTTCTCGCCGCGCGTGGCGCACCTGATCCGTGAGCGCCGATACCACTCCACCCAGGAACTTGTCGATCGTGGCCGGGGCGTCCGGTTGAAGATGGAGGCAGCCGGACTACCCGAGATCGCGTCGTGGGTCTCCGGCTTCGGCGGCGACGCGAAGGTCATCGGCCCGAAGGAACTCGTGGACGCCGTTCGCGCGCTTCACCGAGCCGGGCTCGATGTTGCTGAGTCACGCCGGGACGTGACCTCGGATGACACGTCACCTTGATATTGAGGAGCTTGGCGATGATGGTCGATCTTTGGTTTCCCTTGGTTGGACGGACGCTCCCGTCGGATCACGGCTATGGCCTGTACGGGGCGATTTGTCGGGCTCTTCCTGAAATGCATGGCGCTGACTGGTGGGGCCTACATACCGTGCGGGGCGCCCGCTCCGGCGCGGGTGTCATCGTGCTGCCCAGGCAGCCCCGGCTAGGCATCCGCGTGGTTGCCGGCCAGATCGCCCGCATTCTTCCGTTGGCCGGGCGACAACTTGAAATTGACGGTCATCGCATCGGTCTCGGAGCACCCACGGTCCAGACGCTCACTCCCGACCCGGCACTCTCTGCGAGGGTGGCCACGATCAAGGGCTTCACTGAACCTGAGCCGTTCAAGGCGGCCGTGGAGAGGCAACTCGCCGAGATGGGGGTCACCGTGGCGGCGGTGGAGGTGGGATCGCGAAAGATAGTGGCAATCGATGACCGCAAGGTGGTCGGGTTTTCACTGCGCGTGACCGGCCTCACGCCAGAGCAGTCGATCAAGGTACAGGAGCAGGGCATCGGCGGTCGCCGCCGGATGGGATGCGGGCTCTTCCGGCGGTCGGAGAAAGAACTGACACCTGACCAGCGGCCGGCGCGCGAGGATGCGGCCCGATGAACCACGGCCCCGCCGCCCGCGCCGCACCTCCGGTTCTGCTCGCGAAGAGCATAGTCGGAGACGTGCCTCCGCGTGGCGCAACCTTGACCGGACACACGGCGGAGGTTCTGGCTGCGGCCGACGCGCTCCTGGCCCAGCGCGGGTTGTCCAGCCTCCGCGCTGCAGGCTTGCCGGCGGACCTTTTCGGCCGGCTGAAGGCGATCGTCCGCCTGGGTGCCTTCATCCATGACCTAGGCAAGGCAAGCGCGCACTTCCAGGAGTCGGTCCGCGGCATTCGATCGGTCCCGCAGCTGCTGCGGCACGAGGCCGTGAGTCTGCTGGCCGCGACCAGCGAACCCCTACGCGCGTGGCTTGAGCCTGCGCTGACCGTTCCGTCGGATTTGCTCATCGCTGCGACGGCTGCACTCGGCCATCACCGGAAGTATCCCGGCCGCGCCTTCGCACCTGACGATAGCGGCGCCGGGACGAGGCTCCCGTGTTTCTTTGGACACCCCGACTTCACAACCACATTGCGCCTTGGGGGTGACATTCTCGGTCTTGGACCGCCGCCTCCGCTCACCAACACTGAGTTCACAGTCGGCCTCGGCCGGAGCGTGAAGAGGGTTCTCGGCGAATTCGAGGAGGCGCTCACTGATCTGCTCGCTGCCGAGCCCCAAGCGCGCCCACTCCTGGCCGTCGCGAAGGCCCTGCTTCTGGACGCCGATGTGGCTGGTTCCGCGTTGCCGCGTACAGGGGAACATGCCGACTGGATCACGGCTGCGCTGGCGAATAGGCCGACAAACCAGGACATCGAAAATCTCGTGACGAAGCGACTAGAAGGCAAACCCCTTCGCCCCTTCCAGAACGCCGTCGCCAACTCTTCCGCCCCTGTAACACTAGTGAGGGCTGGCTGCGGCACAGGGAAGACAGTGGCAGCGTATCTGTGGGCCGGTCGCCAGCATCCTGGGCGCCAGCTTTGGATCACGTACCCCACAACTGGAACGGCCACGGAAGGCTTCCGCGACTACGTCGCCAAGTCCGATCTGGACGCCAGGCTCGAATCCAGCCGTGCCGAGGTCGACATCGAGATGCTCGATCTGCGCGGCGATGATGACGAAGGCCAGCGCAGCCTCGACCGACTCGATGCCATTCGCATGTGGCAGATGGACGCTATCGTCGCCACAACAGATACCGTTCTCGGCCTCATGCAAAATCAGCGCAAGGGCATGTACGCATGGGCAGGTCTGTGCGACGCGGCTGTTGTGTTCGACGAGATCCACGCCTACGACGACCGCCTGTTCGGCACGCTTCTCCGCTTTCTTGCGTGTTTGCCTGGGATTCCTGCGCTCTTGATGACGGCCAGCTTGCCCGCAGCTCGACTGCGCGCGCTCCAAGAATGCGTTCGGAATCGGCACGGGCGACCACTTGCCGAGCTGGACGGGCCGCCAGAGATCGAGGCGCTGCCCCGCTATCGTCTCGTACCAGCCGAAGATCCGATGCCGCTCGTCCGCGACACCCTGGATCAAGGCGGCAAGGTGCTGTGGGTGTCCAACACCGTTGGTCGGTGCATGCGCGTCGCAGACGAACTCGCCGGCACTTCGACAGAGCCGATTCTCATCTATCACAGCAGATTCCGATATGAGGACCGCGTCGCACGCCATCGGGATCTGGTCAGCGCGTTTCGCGCGCCTGGCGCTGTCGTCGCCTGCACGACTCAGGTTGCCGAGATGAGCCTCGATCTGTCAGCTGATCTCCTGGTGACCGATCTTGCGCCGATCCCTGCTCTCATCCAGCGGCTCGGTCGACTGAACCGACGGTCCACGCCGGAGAATCCAGCACCAGTGAAGAACTTCGCGGTTCTGCCCGCCCCTGACAGGCCCTATGACCCTGCCGAACTCGCCGAAGCACGGACATGGCTGTCGACCCTGGCCAATCGCGATCTCAGTCAGACGGATCTTGCAGCCGCGTGGGCGCCCGTCGCGAGCAATGTCGAACACACCGCCAGCGCATGGTGGGACGACGATGCAGCCACTGAACCTCGCAATGTCCGGGAAGGCAGCCCCGGTATCACGGTGGTCTTGGATTCAGATCGAGAGCAGGTCCAAGCCGACGCACGTCAAGGCATCCGCTGTGCGCTGCCGATGCCTCCACCGCCAAGGAAGCTTCGATGGCAGGACTGGCCACGCGTCCGATTTTGCCCAGTGCCACCCTCCGGCGTGATCACCTACAGTCCAAGCAGGGGAGCAGCATGGCTAAAGTAGTGAAGGAAGCTCCGCCCACCGAGTTGCGTATCAGCCTGCACGACCGTGGCATGACGCCCGTGCTTCGCGCAGGGTTGGGCGGGCTCGCTGCCGCGCTGAACGCGGTCCCGAAAGACACACTCGCCAAGCACGGAGAATGGAAGGTCGAACCGCGCGCCGTAACCCTCCGGTGGCACAAGCCCGGCCACGCATCGAACTTCTTCAAAACACTGTTTGCCGAATGCTTTCGCATCGACAAAGCTGGCCTCGTCGACCTGCCAGCCACTTACACCGGCACCCAGGATCTGTCGGTCAGGGCCTGCTTGCAGGATGCCCTTCGCAAGACCTTCCTGCAACACGGGAAGAGTGCAGAAAAGGCCGGCAAGCCACGGCCCTTGACCTTGGAAATAGATGGAGTGAGCAGGGCCGTCGGCGTCCAGCCCTACAAGTGGTTTGCCCATCAGGATGCCTACGTTGACATAGCGAAGGAACTCGACCGTCCGGCCGGCAAGCAATCTACCCTGGAGCTCGCAAGTTGGGCGAACCCCGGCGCGGTCGAGCGGCACGTTGGTCTGGGTGTCACGAAGATCGAGTACACCGCGGCCGAGGCACTTTGTGCCATCTTCTCCCTAATCGGAACCATCTCCCTGCACATCCCACATGGTGGCGCATTGTTGATTTGCGAGCCGAGTGACTTGCTCCGCTTCGCACGCGCGCGACCCCGCCTCAGCCCGAAATCGCTTCCCAGTTGCTATGTCGCGGGTGGGGGCGATGCCCTTCTCTCGGTCGAAGTTGCGCTGCGTGCAGCGACCGTGCGCGATGATTCAGCGGCAGTCTCAGCCGTCACCGCCTGGGTCTTGCGTTCGACAGCATGGGCAAGCCAGCAGAAAAGCCGCGTACAGGTCCTGCCGCCGGCCCGACATCCTGAAGCGACCTTGTCGGCATTCCAAGAGCTGGCTTCCACGCTCCCGGCGCGAATTGTTCCTGTCGCCGCGAAGAAGAAAGGCGAGTTGGACGGTTTCTTTGGCTCGCCGAGTGTTCTCCGAGGATTCACCACGGAGAATCTGGCCCAGGGCCGCGCCTGGCATCACGGATTCGCCACCGCGAAGACGGCGGAGGACCGCCCTCACTTCATCCACTACTTCCGCGCACGCGAAGGGCTGGGTGCGCTTCGCTTCCCTGACGATAAGAAAGGACTCCAAGTCATGACTGAGCACCTCGACCAATCCGAGTCGACTCTGGTTAAGTCGGTCCACACGGCCCTGCGACAGCGTTTCGGCGCCATCTGGGACGAAACACGGACCAACCCCGCAGCATTTGGAAAACGCTGCCAAGGTGAGCGAGAGAAGTGGCGCCTGGCTTTTGCCGGTGCAAAGACGCGGGACCAGGTGCGCTTTGCCCTTGCGGATCTGTGGAGTCGGGCCGGCACGGTGAAGGAACTTCAGTCTGGCTGGCAAGCCGTTGTTTCGCTCCTTCAGGATGACAAGTGGCAGGCGGCCCGCGATCTCGCCCTTGTCGCGCTCGCTAGCTACGAGGGACGGGGCACCGTTACAGAGGAAGCCGCGCCGGATTCCGCAGCGGACGATTCATAGGCAACCGGTCGGAAGAAAGAAAGGGGACACCATGAGCTTGCACGTCTTCGCAGCATTTCTCACACAGCACGGTACCGCCGCAAACAACCGCGGGGAGAACAACGGTAACACCACGACCCTTCAGAAGCTGCTGTGGCATGGCCAGACGCATACCACCGTCAGTGCCGAAGCCATCCGGTTCGCCCTCCGTCGCCACCTGGAAGGAGCCGAGTCGGGCAGCTGCAACCGGGTCTTCAACGAGGATGCTCGCAAGAACGAGTGGAAAGATGCCGACTTCGCCGGCTGGGTGAAAAAGGGCGGGAAGGTCTTCGCTGACGATGACCTCCTCGGCTTCATGAAGGCGGAAGCGGGCAAAACCGAGAGCGAGAAGGGGTCCACCACCGCGCGTCGTGCAGTGCTGGAAGTCACAAGGGCTGTCAGTCTAACGCCGTGGTCTGGCGATGTGACTTTCAACGCCGCCAGCCCCGTGGCGACTGCGTCGGCCGCCAAGAAGGGGCACGATAACCCTGTGCCCTACGCAGCCGAGATCCACGCCACCCGGTACCAGTACGGGATCGCGCTCACGCCCGACCGGCTACGCGAACACGGTCGCGCGGCACTCGCCATCAAGGCGCTTTGCGCGTTGGGCGAGGTCGCTGGAAACCACGCCCGCTTCCTGTTCGATTTCAGCCCCGAAAGCGTCGTGTTTCGTATCACGGACGATCCCGCCCCCAGACTGCTCTACTGTTTTGAGGACGTCGCTGGGAAGATCGCGTTTCCGCAGCTTCTGGACCGCGTCCGCGCGGGCGACATCTCGGCCAGCGAGTTGGTCATTGGCGGTTCCGTTGTCGGCCTACTGGGCGATCCTGAGAAGAACGTGCTCAAAGGAGCGAAGCTGATCGATGGCGTCAGGGCGGCCGCTGACGAGGCTTGCAAGCGGATAGCCCCGCGATGATCGGCCTTCGCGTTACGGTGCCAATCGCCTGCTGGCGCAAGGGCCATGCACGCGAATACCTAGAAACGGAGACTTTGCCGCCACCGGCCACGTGCTACGGGTTTCTGCTGTCACTCGTAGGAGAGGAGGACCGGCAGCGACACCGGGGTGTCCGCGTGACATCGGGGCTCGTGAACAACCCCGAGGTCAGCGTGGTTCTGCGAACCCTGTGGCGGGTCAAGAGCTTGAAAGAGCCGTCAGGTGTCGGCTCAAACGCTCGACCTGACTACCAACAGTTGATGGTCAACGCCGACTTGGTCGTGTGGTGCGACAGCGCCGCTGAGCCTGAGCCGGTGTCCGGGTTGGAGAGCCGCGTAGCGTTGGCCATCAAAGAACCCAGCCGGGTCGAGCGATTCGGCGGGCTGTCGCTGGGCGAGTCGACCCATCTGGTTAACGACGTGGCCCTTCTCGGCGCGCAGGTGCCACACTCGCGCACGTTCCTCCTCGCCACCGAGGGCGCTTTGACCTTGCCCGTTTGGGTTGACCACGTGGGCTCCGCTCAAACCCGATTCGCGGTCGGCAACCTGGAAGAAATCGCCACGCCACCGACTTTGGAGCGAGTTCCGCAGATACCGCTTTCGTGACGGTCGGCAGCGTTGTTGCGACATCTGTGGTTGTGACCTCCCCTGACACGGTTGCGCGATACCCTGGGCACCGTGGACGCCAACGGTTCGATTCGCGTGATGGCCCTGCACGCCCTGGCCTACTGCGAGCGCCTGTTCTACCTGGAAGAGGTCGAGGAGATCCGCGTTGCCGACGAACGGGTGTTTGACGGGCGCGCCCTGCACGAAGCACTTGATGAAGACGGCACGCTTGTCGAGATGACCATCGAGAGCGCCACCCTCGGTATCAGGGGAAAGCTCGACGCTCTTCGGCGACGAGACGCGAAACTGATTCCGTATGAACACAAGAAGGGCCGCGCACGCAAGGGCGATGGTGGCCCAGAACCCTGGCCGAGCGACAGGCTGCAGCTCACCGCCTATGCCATGTTGCTGGAAGAGGCGAGTGGCGAACCCGTAGCGGAAGGCCGCATCCGCTACCACGCCGACAACCAGACTGTGCGCGTGACTATCGGTGACGAGGCCCGGTCAGCGGTTCGTGGTGCTATCGACAGGGCGCGGGATTTGGCCAAAAGCACCAGCAGGCCGCCGGTCACATCCAACGAACGGCTCTGCGTCCGCTGTTCCTTGGCGCCGGTGTGCCTGCCTGAGGAGACCCGGACCTCACAAGATTCAGAGCGCACCGCCACGCGACTGTTCCCGCCCGACGACGAGCGCATTCCCCTGCACGTGGTCGGGCACGGCACGCGCATCGGTCGCAGCGGCGACGAATTGTTGATGACTCCGCTGGAGGGTCCGACGACTCGCGAGCCGATCAACACGATTCGCAGCGTGGTGGTCCACGGCCACAACACGATCAGCACTCAGGCCTTGCAGATGTGCGCCGAGCACGGCGTGACTGTCCATTGGTTCACGGGAGGAGGAGCCTACCTGGGGTCATTCTGGCGCGATGATCCAGCCGTGCAGCGTAGAATCCGCCAGTTTGAAGCCTTGCGGGACGACACGATTCGGATTCGGCTTGCGCAGGCTTTGGTCAAGGCTCGGGTCGAGAGCCAGTTGCGATTCGTCCTGCGTGCAACACAGGGCGGAGACCGCGACGCGCTTGGCATCGCCGATGCAGTCGACAACATCAGGCACATGCTCGGCGCGGTCGACAGAGCAACCGATCCCGCCGTCCTGCTCGGCATTGAGGGGCAGGCTGCTGCGGCCTACTTCTCATGCGTGCCGATCCTGATTTCAGAGCAGGCCGATCCCCGCATGCGACCGCGGGATCGAAACCGGCGTCCCCCGCGCGACCCCTTCAACGCCATGCTGAGCTTTGGCTACGGCCTGCTCTTGCGCGAGGTCACCCAGGCGATCCGCGTGGTTGGGTTGGATGGCGCCTTCGGCTTCTACCACCGGCCCCGCTCCAGCGCGCCACCCCTGGCGCTCGACCTGATGGAGCTGTTCCGCGTGCCCGTGGTGGACATGTCCGTGGTGGCGGCGATCAACCGTCAACAGTTCGACGCCGACGCGGACTTCACGCGGGCCGGGCAACAGGTCTGGCTGAACGAGAGCGGCCGCAAGAAGCTGATCGAGGTTCTCGAACGCAGGCTCTCCGATGTCTGGCGCCACCCTGTACTGCAATATTCACTGTCGTACCGCCGGCACATCGAGCTGGAAGTGCGGCTGCTCGAAAAGGAATGGTCGGGCGAGCCCGGTCTCTTCGCCAACACACGGATTCGGTGATGGCCGACAAACGACACCTGCATCTGGTCGCCTACGACATCCGTGAACCCAGGCGCTGGCGCCACGCCTACAAGCTCCTGCGGGGCTACGGCGAGCGCGTTCAGTATTCGGTGTTCCGTGTGGCGGCAACGCCATTGCAGGCCGCCAGGCTGCGGTGGGAGTTGGAGAGAATCCTCGACCCGGAAGACGCCCTGATGATAATCCGCATGTGCCCAAGCTGCGCCAGTCGGGTACGCGCGACCCACGACGAAGCGCAATGGCCCGAGGACAGCGCCATCGTCAAGATCGTCGGGTAGCCGGGCCCGCGGCTGTGCCATTCATGCACCGTCGCGTGTTCGGTGACGGAGTCGGTGCTGGCAGGCCAGGATGCGGATATGATGGTGAAAACGCGATCTTTGACATCCAAAGAGTGAATGAATGGACCCAACCACCGAACATGGCTGGTGGATCTGGCCGACCACTGGTGTTCTCTGGAAGACCGCGGGTCGCCTCCTCGATATCCCTGCTTCCCATCGGAAGAAGCGTGGTAGTTTCAATGAGTTCCCGGCGGGCCGGTGCCCGTCCCCGTGATGCCAATCGGCGTTGAGCACGATCCTGCCAAACCGGCTTGGCCAGCTTTGCAAAGTGTGCCCGTCCCCGTGATGCCAATCGGCGTTGAGCACTACTCACAGTGGATTGCAGAGCAAATTCGTATCAAGGTGCCCGTCCCCGTGATGCCAATCGGCGTTGAGCACGGACTACGAAGGTCCCATACGCCCAGCTCCCCACGGTGCCCGTCCCCGTGATGCCAATCGGCGTTGAGCACCGCTTGACGGGGAGTCCCTCCGCCCAGCGCAGGATCGGTGCCCGTCCCCGTGATGCCAATCGGCGTTGAGCACTTCGAGCCTGCGCAGCACGCTGGGCTGTTCGCGCGTGCCCGTCCCCGTGATGCCAATCGGCGTTGAGCACGGAGGATTTGATGATGATCATAACGTGTCTCCCATGAGGTGCCCGTCCCCGTGATGCCAATCGGCGTTGAGGATGCAAAGAGCGTCATCGCGTCCGCTCTCGTCGCTGCCGCGCGCCCGCCCCGGTGAAGCGAAGCCCATCAGCTTCCTGTGCGCCTCTTGTATTTGATTTCTATGCCACATGCAGTCGAATCGATGATGTACGCAGGTCAGGTCCCCTGGCACGGTCTGGGGACCCCGGTATCCACCGAAGTCACCGCCAGCGATGCCATCAAACTCGCCGGCCTATCCTGGCGGGTGGACCTGCAACCCGTCTTTGCCGGCGCCGGTTTCGTGCAGACCCCGATATCTGGCGTGAAGGCCACGGTCAGAGATTCCGACCACCGCGCCCTGGGCGTGGTGGGGGACCGCTACATGCCGGTGCAAAACGAAGATGCCTTTGCGTTCTTCGATAGCG
>Ga0182021_10009661_pt1 | contig 11431 bp, 10 predicted proteins | sample 612E3MmetaG_FD_120493 | JGI IMG/M metagenome (GOLD analysis project Ga0182021, IMG submission 120493) | Permafrost microbial communities from Stordalen Mire, Sweden - 612E3M metaG (Illumina Assembly) | ecosystem: Environmental > Terrestrial > Soil > Wetlands > Permafrost | place: Sweden...
CCGGACGATCTGACGCTGGCCGCAACCCTTTTGAAAGTTTGAACGGACGCGAAACAGTACGCCTGGCATCAAGTACGCAGTGCTGGGGGACATTCATGGCAACTGGGAATCCCTCTCGGCGGTCCTGGAGGATGCGCACAACCTGGGCGTGACCCATTACGTGTGCGTGGGTGACATGGTGGGCTACAACGCCAATCCGGCGGAGTGTCTCTGTAAGGTTCGCGAGTTGAACATGGTGTGCGTGCGAGGCAACCATGACCATTATTGTTCCCATGACGACTGCGTGCGCGATTTCCATCCCCTGGCCGCCAACGTCGTGGATTGGACCCGTAACCAGCTCGGAGAGAACGATCTGACGTTCTTGAAGGAGTTGAAGTTGGTCCGGGTGGTCGCCGGCTTCACGATCGTCCACAGCACGCTCGACATGCCCGAGAAGTGGGGTTACGTGTTCGACGAGCTCGAGGCCGAGTCGAATTTCAACTACCAGTCCACCACGGTGTGCTTCTACGGGCACACCCATCAGCCCGTGATCTTCGAGAAGGCGGGCTACGTCCGGCGCCTGAACGAAGCGAAACTGCCCATCACGTTGGGCAAGAAATATTTCATCAATGTCGGCAGCGTCGGTCAACCGCGCGATGGCGATCCGCGCGCCGCCTACGTGGTGTACGATACCGTGGCCCGCCGCGTCGAATTGCGCCGGGTCGAGTACGACGTCGCCACCACGCAGAAGAAGATCCTGGCGGCGGGCCTGCCGGAGCGGCTCGCCGTCCGGTTGCGCCTGGGGGTCTAGTGAACGCCGCCGCGCCGCGCACGTTGTTCATCCTCGTGGACGGCCTCGGGTTGGGCGCGGCCGATCCCGGACAGAATCCCCTCTACGGGGGCGCCTGTCCCCGGCTCCGAGAGCTTCTCGAAACCCGGGCGGTCCCGATAGACGCCGCCATGGGCGTGCCCGGAATCCCGCAAAGCGCCACCGGCCAGGCCGCCCTGCTGACCGGCGTCAACGCGGCGCGGCACATGGGCCGCCACGTGGAGGGGTTCCCCGGTCCGGCCCTGCGGGACCTCATCCGGGCCAACAACCTTTACGACAAACTCGCCCTCCTAGGCTTCAGCTCGACCTTCGCGAACGCCTATTATGTGACGGATGTTGCCGAGGTGGAGGCGCGCCGAATCCAGTCGGTCACCACGGTCTCCGCGCTCAAGGCGTTCGGCAGGGTGCGGGATCTGGGCGCGCTGGTGGCGCGCCGGGCCGTGTATCAGGACCTGACCCGAGAAAGCCTGAGGCCGCGCGGCTATGAAGGCCCGCTGGTCTCGCCCTCCGATTCCGCGAGCGACTTGCTGGCCATTGCCCGCGAACACGACCTCACGCTGTTCGAGTATTTCCAGACCGACCGCGTGGGCCACAAGGGCACTCGGGCCGAGAAGGAAGAGGTTTTGGCGCTGTTCGACGAGTTCCTGGCCGGCCTTCTCGGCTTTCCCGATGAGAATCCGGCCAACTTACTGATTCTAACGAGCGACCACGGCAACATCGAAGCCGAGCACACGAGGATGCACACGGAGAATCCCGTGCCGCTGGTGGCCATCGGGCAGGGCGCGTCCGAACTGCGCGAGCGCGTGAAGAGCGTCACCGACGTCACTCCCGCGCTCGTGGCGCTCTACGAGCGAGCCGCCAGGCCTTCAGAACCTGTGAAAAAAGTTTACAGAGCCTTCACGGAATACGCGCGTCGTCCGATTGGGTGATTACGACCGGGCGGTTCATGACGGTTTCGAAATGGCGCAGCAGCGCGCGGCGCACCTCGGCGACCGGTGGGCACGCGGAACCGAGGATCGCTTTCAAGGACGTCACCTTCTCGCCTTGCAACCCGCAGGGGACGATCAGGTCGAAACCGGAAAGGTCCACGTCCACGTTGAAGCTCATGCCGTGCGACGACACCCATTTCTGGAAGCGCACGCCGATGGCGGCGAGTTTGCCTTGGCGGGTCCAGGCGCCGGTTTTTCCGGAACGCCGTTCCGCCGCGACCCCGTAGTCCGCCGCCGTGCGGATGGCGATCTCCTCTAGACGCCTCACAAACGCCCTGGCATCCGCTTCGTCGCCGACGAGATGGAGAATGGGGTAGACGATGAGTTGGCCCGGCGCATGGTAGGTGATGTCGCCTCCGCGCGGGGTCCGGACCAGGGCGATTCCCCGCTGGGCGAGCGCTTCGGGGGAGGCGAGCAAATGGGCGTCTTTGGCGCGGACACCGAGCGTGATCACGGGCGTATGCTCGAGGAATAGAACGGTGTCAGGGATTTCTCCGTCCCGGCGCCGGGTCACCAGTTTCTCCTGCATCGCCATCGCGGATTCGTAGGGGACAAACCCGTGGAGACAGATTCCGATGGTTTGAAACTCTGCAGGTCTGAGGGTTCGGGGTTCAGGGTTCAGGGAATCTCTCACGTTGTGATTTCCATTTGATCTTTGTAGCCGCCGCTCTGTGAGCGGCGTAACGGATAGCGTCGCTCATAGAGCGACGGCTGCAGCACGGAGCGCTACCTATTTCCTGAACCCTGAGCCCTGCGTCCCGAACCCTTTCATTTTACGACGCCCGCCGCACCACATGTTCCGCCAGCGCCACGAGCGGCCGGGAATCGCCCGGCAGGCTCCGCGCCGCGGCGATGGCCTGATGGACGAGTTCATCGGCCTTTGTCCGGCTGCGCTCCAGACCGTGGACGGCCACATACGTCAGTTTCTTGAGATGCGCGTCGGAGCCCACGGGTTTGCCAAGTTGTTCGGCGGTTGAAGTGACGTTCAAGATGTCGTCGGCGATCTGGAAGGCTAGTCCAGCGGTCTCGCCGTAGCGGGTCAGCGCGTCCAGGTGTTCGGGCGTGGCGCCACCGCGGATGCCCCCCATGCGGGTGGAAGCGCGAATCAGGGCCCCGGTCTTGTTCCTATGGATGAAAGCGACCCGCTCAGCGTCCGGCGTCGTTCCCTCCGCTTCGAGATCCTCCACCTGACCGCCCACGACGCCGCGGCTTCCGGCGGCCCGCGCCAGTTCGGCGGCGAGCTGGTTGGGCGGGTAGGGCGGCGGGGCGACTTCTCCGGCCAGCCACTCGAACGCAAGAGTCAGGAGCGCATCGCCGGCGAGAAGCGCGTTGGCCTCGCCGAACACAACGTGGGTGGTGGGGCGGCCGCGGCGCAGATCGTCGTCGTCCATGCAGGGCAGGTCGTCGTGGACGAGGGTATAGGTGTGCAGCACTTCGAGGGCCAGACCCGGGACGAGAGCGGCCTCGGCGGTTCCGCCGACAGACTCGCAGGCGGCCATGCAGAGGATGGGGCGCAGGCGTTTGCCGCCGGCAAGAACGGGGTGGCGCATGGCCTTGTGGAGGACGACGGGCCGCTCGGTTTCCGGGGGCAAACGCGCGGCCAGGGCGTGGTCAACGACTTGGCGGCGTTCTTTCAGATAGGCATCGAGGTCGAACATGCGCAAACAGTAGGCTGGCATGTCATGGGTGCAAAGAAAAAAATGTGTGTCTACTCACAGGCGACAGAATCATTGACAGCAGAATCATTGGGTCGGACGAAATCGTTCGTGACGGACATGGAATTCCAATGATTCCGCCGTAACTCGTTCTGTCATATCTGAGCAGTCGCAAGAACGCTACGTCAGCCGCAACCGGCGGAGGCAGGCGAGGAAATCCTGGGGGAGCGGGGATTCGACTCGAATCACGGCGCCGCCGTACGGAGACTCGAATTGCAGGCAAGCGGCGTGCAGCATCTGGCGTTCGACGAGCCGCAACTCCCGTTGGAGTTTGTTCCAGGTGCCATAGGTCTTGTCGCCGAGAATGGGGTGGTTGATGCTTTCCAGATGCTTACGGATCTGGTGGGTCCGGCCCGTCTCGATCTTGAGTTTGAGATGGCTGGCCAGAGCGTTGCTGTCCAGAATCTGGAGGCTCGTGGTGGCGGACTCGCCGTCAACGGGCACGTCAATGACGCGGGTGGAGAGGGGAACCCGGCCGGCGGCAATGGCGTGGTAGAGTTTGAGCACGCGCCGGTCCTTGAACATCTCGACGGCCGGGTCGAGTGCCTCCTGCCGCTTGGCGAAGAGAAGGCAGCCGGTGGTGTCGCGATCCAGGCGGTGAACCGCCTGGAGTTCGGGGATGCCGAGGGAGGCGCGCAGATTTTCCTCCAGGCTGTCCGGCCCATTGGCGAGCCGGCCTGAAGGTTTGTTCGCGACGAGGTAGTGATCGTCCTCGAAAAGCACGGCGGAACGGCCCACGGAAGTCGAGCGGCGCTCCGTGTCCATCACCTCGATCTTATCGCCTTGTTCGAGCGCGTGGCGGGCCATCCAGACGCGTTTGGTGTTGACGAACACCTGGCGGTCGTCAATCAGGGCCTTGGCCCGGTTCCGGGACACGCCGAGCTTGGCGGAGAGAAAGTCCTGGAGCGTCGAGCCGGCTTGGATCTTGGCGACGGTGAACAGACGGGTATTCATGAGGGGTCCCGAAGCACGGCTAGTTTCGCGGCGTAGAGGACGGCTTGCCTCATGCTTTCCGTCTTGGCGCGGCCCGTCCAGGCAATGTCGAAGGCCGTGCCGTGGTCCGGGGACGTCCGGACGATCGGGAGTCCCAAGGTGACGTTGATGCCGGTTTCAAAGGCCAGCATCTTGAACGGAATCAAGCCCTGATCGTGGTACATGCAGACGTAGGCATCGGTATGTTCGATGCGTTCCGGAAGAAAGGCCGTGTCCGGCGGGAGCGGTCCCTCGACGGCGATGCCGCGCTTTCGGGCCGCGCGGATGGCCGGTTCGATCGAGCGTTGCTCTTCGTCTCCCATCAATCCGTGCTCGCCGGCATGAGGATTCAAGGCGCAGACAACCAGACGGGGGGGTCGCCCGCGGACCCGGCTCAGGGCGTCAGCCGCAAGTTCGATGACTTCTTGAATGCGCTTTGCTGTGAGCAATCCGGGCACGTTGGCCAGAGCCGTGTGGGTTGTGACCAAGGCCGTGGAGAGGCGGTCCGACATCATCATCATGCAATACCGCTTCGTGCGCGTCAGGGCGGCGAGAAGTTCGGTATGGCCGGGGTAGGGGATGCCGCCGAGGCGCAACGACTCCTTATGGATCGGCGCCGTGGCCATGCCGGCGATGCGGCCGGCCAGGGCTTCCTCGGTGGCGACGGCAATGCAACGGTGGGCCGCCCATCCGGCCGCCGCCGAAATACGTCCCTGCCTGAGCCGTCCGCCTTTGACGCATTGCAGGTCAACGACAACGGGCGTATGCGGTTGAACGCGCCGCCATTCGCCAAGCGCCAGAATGCGCCGGGGACGGGGCAGGCCGGACGCCGCGGCCACCCGGTCGAGCAGCGCGGCGTCGCCGAACACAACGGGGATGCAGCGCCGCAGAACCGCGCGGTCCACGAGCATTCCCAGGCACAACTCCGGACCGATGCCGGCCGGATCGCCCTGGGTAAGGCCGATCAGCGGCCGCGTGTTTCGTCTATCTTCGGTGGATGTCGTTCCCCGTTTCACGCCGCGCATTATAGCAGCGGTTTCCCAAGTGTCCCGTCCCAAATCCGTGTCGGCGCGCCGACCGCGCCGGCCACCCTTGGCACCCCGAGCTTGCCCCCCCTGCGGTTTGCAGTTTGACGAACCCGCATTTGACGAACCCACTCGCGCGTGGCATTCTTCTGCGCCATGAAATCAGACTTGGATGAACTCAGGCAGGCGTTCCCGTACCGTGCCTTGGCTGAACGCGCAGACCCTATTCCGCCGCTGCAGAAGACCGTGGTGCGGCCGGTCGCCGTGATCCGGTTCCGCGGCGTCGTTAATCCGCTCGGCATCGTCAGCGAACTCGCGCCGGCAACCCTGCGCGGCGTTTCGCACATGATCGTAGACTTCGGGCGCGAACGGGTCGGCTTCCTGGATATCACGGCCGCCGCGGACAAACCGGCTGGCATGCTCGTCACCTATGGAGAATCGCTCGAAGAAGCCTGGGATACCAACTGCAATTGCGATGCCTGCTGGTTCCATCTGCCGGAGGACAAGCACACCGTCCAGGGCACGCCCGCGGCGTATCGTCACGAGGGCCGGCGCGCGTTCCGCTACGTTCACATCCGGTCGGAGTCGCCGGACGCCCTCATCGCGTTGCACAACCTGCGCATGACGCTGGTCCACTACCCGGTTCAAGACAGGGGCGCGTTCAGTTCATCCGATCCGCTCATCAACCGCATCTGGGACCTCAACCGCTACACGACCCAGTTGTGTATGCAGACCTTCTACGAGGACGGCATCAAGCGTGACGGACTGCTCTGGGTCAGCGACTACCGCCAGCAGTTCTTGAGCAACTGGACGCCCTTCGGCGATTCCGCGCTGGCGCGCCGTTCGCTGATCCTGTTCGCGGCCTCGCAATTGCCGGACGGCTTCATTCCGGCGTGCGCCGCCGGAAGCGGTGCGCACCAGCACCCGGAGGGGATTAGCTACATGCCGGGCATCCCGTTCGAATTCGAGACGGCCCGCTGTCTGCTGATCCACTACTCCTCGGACTATTTGAGCTGCCTTTTGGACTATGTGCTGCATACCGGCGATACCGGGATTCTGGACATCGTCTGGCCGACCGTCGAGCGGATGATCCCCGCGCACGAGAACTATTCTTACGAGGCGGGCAAGAATTATGGCACGGAGTGGAACGGCTGGACCTCGATGGGGACCATGCTGCTGCAGGTGATTACCGGCCTGCGCGATGGCGAGCGTCTCGCGGCGCTCCGGGGCGATCCGGCCATCCAGGCCCGCTGCAAGGCGCTGGCGGATCGTTTGCACAAGCGCGTGATGGACGAGCATTTCGACAAGGCGGCCGGCTATTTCACGGACGAGCCCAGCGCTGGGGCGGGCGGGGTGGGGGGCATGCACGTCAACACGTTTGCGGTTCTTTCCGGGACGGTTGACCGAACGATCGGCAGACGCATCATCGAGAAGGCCCTGGCGGCCAAAGCCCGGCAGGCCGAGTGGAGCGGCATGCGGATGTGGCAGCACGCGGGCGAATTCGAGGTCGGCCTGGCCGACGTGGCGCTGCAAGGCATCCGCAAATTCTGGGGGTTCATGCTCGACCAAGGCGCCACCACGGGCTGGGAATCCTCCGATCTGAAGCTGGACGGAGGCTGGCGAAAACCCATCATCAGCCGCTGTCATGGGTGGGGCGGCACCGCCTGCCACCTGTTGCCGCGCTATGTGCTGGGCGTGCGGCCGGCTGCGCCGGGGTTCGCCAAGGTTCGGCTCCGTCCGCAACTCGGCGACTTGGAATGGGCGGAGGGCGTCGTGCCCACCCCGCGCGGCGATATACGGATCGAACTGGACGCCAAGGCGGGGGGCAAGGCTATCGTTCCGGCCGGCATCGAAGTGGAGCAGGACGGCGGGATCGAAGTGGTTTCGCCGGCCTTTGCGACGAAGGTGAAGGCATGAGGACACGATTCCTGACGATGATGATGGTCCTCCTGGGCGCCATGACGGAAGACTCGAACGCAGGAGGGCAGCAGGCGGTGAAGACAACAGCAGCGCACGATGATTCAACCAACGTCGTTTCCGGTAGGGAGACGGCGATGTTCGGTTCCGGATGCTTTTGGTGTTCCGAGGCCGTGTTCCAACGCGTTCCCGGCGTCAAGTCGGTGAAATCCGGGTACGCGGGCGGCAGCTCGAAGAATCCGACTTACCGGCAGGTCAGCACCGGGGAAACGGGACATGCCGAGGTGGTGAAGATGGTATTCGATCCGCGGCAGGTGTCCTACGATCAATTGCTCGCCCTGTTCTGGAAGATGCACGATCCAACGACATTGAATAGGCAGGGGGCGGACACCGGCACGCAGTATCGTTCCGTGATCTTCTACTTCTCGCCAGCCCAGAAAGCCGCGGCGGAGGCGGCGAAGAACGTCCTCGACGATTCCCGTGAGTTCAAGGATCCGGTTGTCACCGAGATCGTTCCGGCGTCGGACTTCTATCCGGCCGAGGACTATCACGACGATTACTACAACCAGAACAAGGACGCGCCGTACTGCCGCATCGTCATCCAGCCGAAGCTGAAGAAGATGGGACTGGCCACTCCTTCCCCGCGCTCACCTTGAACCCCTCCGGAAGAGGCGTCGGGATTTGGCGTTGCGTGGGGTACGCGAGTTGGATTTCAGGATGCTTTGCCAACTCTTCGAGGATACGCTGGCTCAGCCGGCTTCGCATGGAAGACGCGTTTCGGTAGTGAACGGGGTAAAAGAGCGTGAGTTGCACGCCGCTATCCGCGATGGTGTAGAGAATTCTCGGCTGGGCGGTGTCGCCGCTGATCAGTTCGTAGGCTTTGGAGAGCTTGGCATCCCCTTCCTGCAACGCCCCGCAGCATTCCCGCGCTTCCGCTTCAAGGACCGTCATCAAGACCGCATGAGCCTTTTCGGGGGGGCTCTCGTAGGTCACGGTAACGTCCATCTTCTGCCAGATGAACGGATGAATATGCGAATAGTTGAAGACGTGATTCTTGAATATGAAATTGTTCGGAACGAAGACCACCCGTCCGGTATGGTCGTCCGTGCCGAGCCAGCGGTTGCATTCCAGCAGAGTGGTCCGGAGCAGTTGGATGTCGATGATGTCGCCCACCAGCCCGTCAATTTCGATGCGATCGCCGACTTGCACTTTGCGGCTGGTGGCGATGACGAACCATCCGACATAGGAGGAACACAGGTCCTGCAAGGCGATCACAACCGCGGCCGTTGCGAGGCCCAGAATGGTGGCAACGGAGCGGATATCCTCGAAGAAGAAAGAGGTCGTTACGGCCAGCATGACGAGAAACGTGACATACCTCGTGAGGCGGCGGGCGAGGAGAAGGTGTTCCTTGGCGCTTGAGAGCGGAAGAATGACGCGGGTCACAACGATTTGGAGGATGACGATCAATGCCAGGACCGTGGCCAGGGTCGAAAGTTTTCCCGTGAATTCGGATCGGAAGGCGTCGTAGTCCGCGGCGAGGTACTGGATTTCCTTCCGCGCCAGGTCAACCCCCTGGTTGGCGGCGGCCAACGCGGCATCGAGGGTGGCAACCTGTTGGGCGAAGTGAGCGATCCTCGGTTCGAGAAGGCGCGCCTCGCTCTTGGTCGAACTCATGAGACGGTTCAACCGTTCCAGTTTGGCATCGCGGTCCGCGGCCGTTCCGACCGAAGACTTCTTTTCGATCTGATAACGTTCCTTGAGATTGTCGAGTTCCGGCCCGACTTGGGAACTGCGTTCGCGGGCAACGGCAAGGCGTTCGAGAGCCTGGGCCTTCTCGGCATTCAGCGTCTCCGCAATAAGGCGGTAGTCGTTCAGGTTGGCCGAGGCGACCGCGAGGGGCCGCCGCTTCTCGATGAGGAGCCGGAGCGACGCCCGTGGATGAACGAGAGTCTGTTTCAGCGATTGATCCAGGCGGGCCGCATCGAGGGCCAGCTTAAGGGCAAGATCGCACTGGTCCCGGGCGAATGTGGCCGACATGATTTCGGCATCGAGATTCTTGAGTTGCTGTTCCGCCTCGGCTTGATTCTCGGTGGATGGTTCGTCCGGTGGCCTGGGTGCGCTGAGCTGCTGTTCCAGCTCCTTCCGTTGAGCCCCCAGCACTTGAAGCCGCTGCTGCACGGTGGCACGCTTCTTCTCGGTTTCGGAGCCGTCAATGTTGATTGTTGCCACCGCCTCCAGAAGCGCCTGATAAGGAGACTTCTGCTGGCGAGAAAGGATGGACTGCTCTTTCTTCTCCAGGTCTGCCCGCCGCTGAAGGTTCCGGACTTCCTCTTCGAGCACCTTGACGCGTTTCTCCCATATCTCGCGATCTTTGGGTTTGGACATTTCCTTCAAGGTTTGCCGGGCCTGATCGAGGTCGGACTGCGCGGCCGCGACTTGGCGGTCCTCGGCCTTCGCGACGGCGAACAGAAGAACCAGAACGAAGATCAATCTCCGACAATACTGGAACTGCCTCATGGTGTGTCCTCCGTTCCCGATCCCAGCCGGTACTCGATGGAGTCGCCGTCTTTGATTTGCGCGAAACGTTGCCGGAGCGGCGCTGGCGCGACGAGTTCGCCTTGGCGTATCCGAAGGTGGAAGGCAGGGAGCGGATCCCGCGCGGCGCCTTTCAAGGTGATGTCGCCGCGATCCGTCCGGGCGATGACGCTTGTGACGACGCCGGCCGGCACGGAGACCCGCACCTGTCCGGAGAATTCGGTGAAATAGCCCTTATTCCCGGCTGAAATCTCGATGCGCGAGCCCGCGTCGTTCGTTGTCATTGACGCCCGCTGATAGATCCTGCTCCACGGCCATCCGAATCCCTGGATTTCGCCCCCGACACTAAGACGGCCATCGGTTGACTCGTTGAAAAAGAGAATCGTATCGCAGCGTCCTATGTTCAGGGACAGTGTCGCCGGACGATGCGGCGGGAGCGAAAAAGTGTAGCGGAGGTCCGAGTAGGAGGGGGATGCGGCAAGGACGGAACTGATGGCGCCAGCCGCAAGGACAATGGAGGCCGCCGCCACCCAGTAGGGGTGGGGCAGCCCTTTCGCGGTGTCGTTGCCGGCATCCTCGTGCTGAGGAATTCGGAACACGAAATAGTACAGGAGGAAGGAGGCGCCCGCCGTGAAAAAGGCCGACCAGAGAACATCCGACAGAAAATGCGCGCCCGCCGCCATTCTGGCGACCCCCAGCAAAGATCCGTAGAGCGCCGCGGACCCGAGGCTGAGAACAGCCAGCAAGCGGTGGCGCCGCCGGGCAAGGAAGTAGAAGGCAACAAAGTAGTAACCCATCGAGCTGTGTCCGCAGGGGAACGACTTCCCGCGGCCGCTTACTCCTTTTTCGAGGGCGTCCTGATAGCGCCATTGGCCCCCGAACTGTTCGATTTGTCGGGGCCGCGGCCGGCCCCAATGGTCTTTGAAGATAACGTTCACCAGAAGCCCTGGGCCGATGGCGAGCGCGAAAAAGAGAAACAGGAAATGCCGGCGCCAGCGGGCAAGGGACAATTTGAACGCGCTGGCGATCACAGCCGCCAAGGCGGAAAGTCCAACCCCCAGAGCGGGCAACGTGCCGAAGTCGTAAAGGAATTTCCAGGGGAACCGGTTCTCCATGAACCACGGCGCCGCGAGTGACGGGCAATAGAAAGGACTTCCCGCGCGGATATCGAGGGATGACCCCATGAACGGAAGGACCGCCACGGCCCCAAGCAGGCCCAGCCACAGCAAGTCCCACAACCATAGCCGACGATAGGAGGTCATCTCGGCGGAGAGCATAAGGAGAAGCAGCGGCAATATCAATAGGCGGAGTTGAAGTACGCGCCGAGGCGGTCAGTCGCAGCGGCGGATCAGGTAAGACCCAAGGCCCATGGCGAGAACCGGGGGAATCCAGACAATGAGATGCGGCTGCCATCCGGGGTGTTTGGAGAGGCTCTCGGCGATGATGACGAAAAGGTAGAAGAAGAAGACC
>Ga0182021_10009662_pt1 | contig 11430 bp, 7 predicted proteins | sample 612E3MmetaG_FD_120493 | JGI IMG/M metagenome (GOLD analysis project Ga0182021, IMG submission 120493) | Permafrost microbial communities from Stordalen Mire, Sweden - 612E3M metaG (Illumina Assembly) | ecosystem: Environmental > Terrestrial > Soil > Wetlands > Permafrost | place: Sweden...
GAAGAAGCGTGCAGGTGGCGTAGACCAGTCGGCCGCCGGGCGCCACCAACGGCGCGTAGGTCACCATGAGAGAGAGCTGCTGCGCCGGAAATGCGTCGACGGTCCTGGGCTCAAGCCGCCAGCGCGCCTCGGGATTGCGGCGCAAGGTGCCCAGTCCCGAGCAGGGCGCGTCCACCAAGACGCGATCCCATGCGCCCAGCTTGGCCTCCGCCGGCAACTCGACACCGCGCACCTCACGCGCCGCCACGTTCGACAGGCTCGCACGCCGCGCGCGACGGCGCAGTTCTTCCAGCTTCTTGCCGTTGGAATCGAGCGCCAGGATGCGCCCCTGTCCGTCGAGCAGCGCGGCCAGAGCCAGGGTCTTGCCGCCCGCGCCGGCGCAGGCGTCAACCACGCGGCCGCGCGGGGGCGGCGCCACAGCCTCGGCCACCAGCTGACTCCCCTCGTCCATCACCTCGAAAAGACCGTCGCGAAACGCGGACAGTCCGAAGGCATTGACCCGCGTCTCGAACAGCAGGCCCGTAGGCGACAGCTCGGTCGGCCGTGCCACCACGCCCTCCTCGGCCAGACGCGCGACCAGTTCCTCGCGCGAGACCTTGACCCCGTTGCTGCGTACGGCGAGGGGAGCCCGTTCGTTCATGGCCGCGGCCAACGCAAAGGCATCAGCCTCACCCAGATCAACCACCAAACGCTCCATCATCCAGTTTGGATACGACAGCCGCAGTGCCTCGCGCTCGATGCCCTCACTTTTTCCCAGGCCCGCATCGTCCGCGGCAGCCTTCGTAAGATCGACATCCCGGCGCAAGATCCGCCGTGCTTCGGCCTTGGCTGCATCGACCGGCAAGCCATTGCGCAGCTCATAGACTATGAGCTTCAGTTCCTGCCGGCCAGCCGGCGAGAGCGGCTCGGGCCTGCCGCGGCCCTGCGCCGTGGTCAACAACTCGTCGACCACTGCCTCCAGCCGGCGCTCCCAGCGCACCAGCCCGTACACGGTCTCGGAGATCAGCCTTCGATCGCCGCTGCCCAGCTGCCGGTTAGCGCGAAACGCCCCCGCGATGATGTCGGTCAGAAAACCCCACTCTGCGCGCGCCTCGGCCGCGATCTCCAGGGCCAGGGCACGCGCTGGCCCGCCCAGCCGGCGCGCCGGGCCCCCTGGGCCTGCGGAGTCGTTCTTTGAGTTCATTTTGCAGATCGACCGCTCAATAACTCAGCCCGAATCCGTAGGGGAAAAGCGGCGCGTAGCTGGCATCGCCCTGGTTGATCGGGATCTGCGACATCGAGCGCGGCCAGGAATGCGACAACTTGCCGGTGGGCTTGTAGTCGCCGAACAGCACATCGGCCACGCCGTCGCCCTCGCTGCCGGGCAGCCAGACCACCAGCACGGCCTGCACGCCGGCGATGACCGGCTCGATGGGCAAGGGCCGACCGGTGATCAGAACCATCACTACCTTCTTGCCCGAGGCCTTCGCGGCCGTGATCAGGCTCATGTCATCTCGGGAAAGGCCCAGCTCCTTGCTGTCGCCCTTGCCCTCGGCGTAGGGCTCTTCCCCGACCACCACGACAATCGCGTCGGCCGCATCCGCGCCCCTCACACCCGGCGCGAAAGAAACTTTCCCGCCCGCGGCAGCCTTCTGGATGGCCGCCAAGATGGTGGTGCCGGGGGTGACGTTGCCCCGCCGGCCCGACCAACCCACGGTCCAACCGCCGCACTGGATGCCCATGTCGTCCGCCTTGCTGCCCACCACCAGGATACGGCCGGTCTTCGGCAGCGGCAGCACGGCGTCCTGATTCTTGAGCAGGACCGCGCTCTGTCGAACCGCCTCGCGCGCCAACCCCCGGTGCTCGGACGAGCCCAGCTGGCCGGCAAACGCTGGATCCGGGAAGGGATGCTCCCACAGTTTGAAACGCGCCTTCTGCTTCAGGATGCGGCGGACGGCATCATCGATGCGCGCGATGGGCACGCGTCCATCCTTGACCAGGTGGCGCAGGCTCGAGAAAAACCACGTATAGCTGAGTGGCACCATGGCCATGTCGACGCCGGCATTGATGGCAGCCTCGATCTTGCGATCGTTCGAGCCGGGAAGGGTGGCGATGGCTTCCCAGTCGCTGACCACGAAGCCCTCGAAGCCAAGCTCACCCTTGAGCACGTCGGTGAGGAGGTGCTTGTTGGCGTGCATGGGGGCGCCGTTCCAGCGCGAGAACGACACCATGATCGAGCCGACGCCCGCCTTGACCGCGGCGGCGTAGCCAGGCAGGTGGATGGCGCGCAGCTCTTGTTCGGAACAGATGGTGTCGCCCTGATCCTTGCCCCCGGCTGTGCCGCCGTCGCCGAGAAAGTGCTTCGCACAGGCAAGCACCGCATCGGGCCGGCCCGGCTCGCCCTGCAGGCCCTTGACCATGGCCGCGGCCATCGTCTCGGACAGCTCGGGCGTCTCGCCAAAGCCCTCGTAGGTGCGGCCCCAGCGCTCGTCGCGAGGCACCGCAATGCAAGGGGCGAAGGTCCAGGGAATGCCAGTCGCCAGCATCTCCAACGCCGAGGCGCGTGCGACCTTTTCGGCCAACTCGGGGTTGCGCGTGCATCCTATGCCGATGTTGTGGGGAAAGATGGTGGCGCCCTTGACCAGGCCGTTGCCGTGGACCGCGTCGGTGCCCCAGATGATGGGGATGCCCAGGCGGGTGCCCAGGGCGCGGGTCTGCATGGAAGTGACCAACTTGACCCAGTTCTCGGGCGTGTTGGGCTCAGGTCGCGACTCGGCGCCGTTGAGCACCGACCCGACGAACAGTTTGCGCACGTCATCGGTGTTCTGCGCCAGCTTCCAGTCGATCTGGGTCATCTGCCCGATCTTCTCTTCGAGTGTCATCTTGCCGAGCAGTTCCTCGATGTCGGGCGTCGGGACGCTGGCACGGCTCGCAGCAAGCTGGCCTTTGGATAGGCCGGGCTGCATGCCGACGCAGCCAAGCGTTGCAAGGAACGCGGCGAAAAGGGCGCGCGGAGCGCCGAAAACAGGGACAGTTGACCGGCGAGAGGGTTTCATTGCGAGACAGTACACCGGTCGGGGCGGAAGCGGGAAGGTCCGCCGTGCTAGCTACTTTCGATGCACAATCTCGAGATCAGGCCGCAGACCCAGGGCCGCACCGTAGCGGAACAGCCCGTCCATCTCGGCGGTGCCCGGGTCCACCGACGCACGCAACGGCGCTCGCAAGAGCGCATGCTCCAGTAGCCGCTCCGGCCCATGGGCGTCGCGCCGCCAGCGACCCGCACCGCCATCAAGCACGGGCGAGACAACCGCCAACCCGGCGAGCACGATCGCCGTGACCATGCGCGCGCGGCCCAAGCGGGCGGCCAACTCAGCGGCGCCAGTGCATACGGGCACCGCGGCGGCCATCAGGGCCGCAGGTAGGCCCGCGCGGGTGGTGTCGAGATGGAGCCCGCTCTGCCCAGGCGGATGGCCGAGCAGGAGCGCCGTGACCATGGTGAACCCCAGCCAGAACGCAACCAGCGGCGCCCGCCGGAGCAAGGCCACCGTCCCCACCCCACCCAGCAGCAGCCCCACCACGCCCAACTCGTCGCTCAGTTCGGCCGCGGTTCTGACCACCACGGCGCGGTCACGAATCCCAGTGGGCCACAAGCGGGCCAGGGTATGCAGAACGTTGCCTGAACCTTCGGAGGCCGCCATGGTGGCCAGCCACGACCCGCCGAGTGCGGCGACGAAAAGCAAGGGCGCCAGCAATGGCCAGCGGCTGCCCCGGCGCAGTTCCCAGAGCCACAGCCCAAAGGCCAGGGGCCACAACAGGGGACCAGCCACGGGATCCACGCCTGCGGCCAGGCCCGATAGGCCGGCCAGCGCGAACCCGTGCCCTGCGGTCCCCTGTGCACGCAGAAACGGCAGCGCGGCCCACCAGGCCCCTGCCAGAAGCGCTAGCGTGGCCGCCGCCGCGTCCGCAGAAGTTGCTGTCTGAAACGTTGCCAACGACAGGCCGCCGGCCAACGCGGCCCCTGCGGCCAGCAACGGCTCGTACACGAAGTCGCGCGGGCCCTGACGGGCGTGCGGGGGCGGGCGCATCGCGGCCAGCAGATCGGCGCACACCCGGCCCAGCAGCGTGACTGCCAGCGCGGCCAAGAGCGCAGACGCTAGGTTGGCGCGAGCCGCACCATCACCGAAGGGAAGATAGACGGCAAGACGCGCAGCCAAGTGAGCCAGTGGCGCTCCCGGATCCTGGGATCTGGCCCCGAGCGCCGCGGCCACTCTCGACGCCGCCGCAACCCGATCCAACCCAAGCGGCGTGCCCGCGATGTAGATCACCAGCGACCCAAAGAAGAGCGCTGGATCGAGGGCCGGCCAGGTCCGCGGCGCGTGGGGAGCCGGCGAGCCCGAAGGGGGAAGCGCGCGGGCAGTCATGGGTCGATCCAACGCGAAAGCCAGCTCGCTGTCGAGAAACGATTCGTGTCCACTCCGACCACGACCACGGCCACGTCTGCGGCCACGGCCTTCTGCAGCTATCGTGGAACTAGGAGACCGGCCCCGTAACTTGACGTCCGCGCCGCGGCCGTCTATCCCGAGAGGGTGCATGTCATTCGGGGCCGCCAACGCGTCACGTCCGAGCTAGGGCGTCCGCTGCGTGCGCCTGCGATAGCCATTGGAAACTTCGACGGCGTGCACCGCGGACACCAGGCCTTGGTGGACGCGACCAGCCGCCTGGCCCACGCGGCGGGCGGTGAGACCGTGGTCCTGACCTTCGATCCCCATCCGGCGCGGTTCTTTGCACCCGCCCTGGCGCCACCCATGTTGGTGACGCTGGAACGTCGGTTGGAGCTGCTTGCCGACGCGGGCGCGGATGTGGTCGTGGTCGAGCCCTTCACGGCCGAACTTGCGACCCTGCCCGCCGAACGCTTCGTAGCCGAGATTCTGCGAGCAGACCTCGGCGCCCACCACCTGGTGGTGGGCTGGGATTTCACGTTCGGGGCCGGCCGGCAAGGCAACGCGACCATGCTCACCAGCGAAGGCGCGCGCCTTCACCTGGGGGTCAGCATCGTGCTTCCGGTCATGGTCGCTGGGCTGGTCTGCTCGTCGACCAAGATCCGCGAATTCGTGCTCGAGGGCCGGGTGGAAGGCGCGGCCATGCTTCTCGGCCGCCCGTTCGAGCTTACCGGTCGCGTGGTGCGAGGCGTGCAACGCGGCCGCACCCTGGGCGTCCCAACCGCCAACTTGCATCCCGAAGCCGACCTGTTGCCCAAGCCGGGCGTCTACGCGGCCTGGGCGCGTCGACTGGACGCCTCACCGACCCTGCGCCTGCGCGCCGCCGTGAGCATCGGCACCAATCCCACCTTTGCCGCCGAGGACCAGGATGTCCCGTCCGGCGTGATCGTCGAAGCCCACCTGTTGGATTTCGACGACGACCTCTACGGCGCACGCTTGCGCCTGGAATTTGTCGGTCGCCTGCGGGACCAGCGGACTTTCCCTTCTGCGGACGAACTGGTGGCCGAGATCAGGCGTGACCTTTCGCGAACCCGGGAGCTCCTGCCGTGAGCATGGAACACCTCTACGAAACCGAGACAATGGCCGAGTTGTGCGCGTGCCAGGGCCGACTGAGCGAGGCCATCGCCATCTTCCGCGAGCTGTCCGAAACCGCTGCCGACCCTGATACGCGGGCACGCGCCCGGGCTCGACTGACGACTCTGGAGGCGACCTGGCAGCCGCTGCGCGTGGCCGAGGTTCCTCCCGCGGATCTGGCCTTGCCACCCATTCCCGGGGTTTCGCTGCTGGTGGGCGAAGACCAGGTGACGGTGGCCTGGGCCCTGCCACCCGAGACCAGCTCGCCGGCTCTCGACGTTCTGGTTTTGCAGCGAACACCCGGCGGCATCGATCCGCAGAAGAAGCTCTTGCCTCTGACCGAAACCTCGGGCCGCATCGGCCTGCTCCTGCCCGGCGTGCATTCTGCCCTGGCGGCCGCGGGCACCATACGCGAGGGCCGCTTCATAGCATTCGTCCGGTCCGCTGGCTGAAACTACACCACGCCCTGGTCGATCATCGAATCCGCCACCTTGACGAAGCCGGCGATGTTGGCGCCCATGACGTAGTTGGTGGGCTGGCCGTAGTCCTTCGCGGTCTTGTAGGCAGCCGCGTGGATGGCCTGCATGATGCCCTTCAGCTTGGCGTCGACCTCTTCGCGCGTCCACGACAGATGCATCGAGTTCTGGCTCATCTCGAGGCCCGAGGTGGCCACGCCACCAGCATTGGCGGCCTTGCCAGGACCGAACAGCACCTTGGCCTTGAGGAACTTCTCTACCGACTCAGGCGTCGACGGCATGTTCGCGCCCTCTGCGATGACGGTGCAGCCGTTCTTCAGCAGCGTGTCGGCGTCTTTTCCCTCGATCTCGTTCTGCGTGGCCGAGGGGAAGGCCGCGTCGCACTTCACGACCCACGGGCGCTTGCCGGCCACGAACTCGCAACCGAACTTCTTGGCGTACTCCTGGATGCGGCCCCGGCGCACGTTCTTGAGGTCGAGCACGAAGGCGAGCTTGTCCGGGGTGATGCCCTTGGGATCGTGAATGAAACCGTCCGAGTCGGACAGCGTGACCACCACGGCGCCCAGTTGGTTCAGTTTCTCGACCGTGTACTGGGCTACGTTGCCCGACCCCGAAACGGCGCAGATCTTGCCCTTGAAAGTCTCTTTGCGTGTCTTGAGCATCTCTTCCGCGAAGTACACGACGCCGTAGCCGGTGGCCTCGGGACGGATCAGCGAGCCGCCCCAGTTGAGCGCCTTGCCGGTGAATACGCCGACGAACTCGTTCTTCAGCCGTTTGTACTCACCAAACATGTAGCCGATCTCGCGACCGCCCACGCCGATATCACCGGCGGGTACGTCGGTGTCTCCGCCGATGTGGCGGTAGAGCTCGGACATGAAGCTCTGGCAAAAGCGCATGACTTCGTTGTCGGACTTGCCCTTGGGGTCGAAGTCGGAGCCGCCCTTGCCGCCGCCCATGGGCAGCGTGGTGAGCGAGTTCTTGAACACCTGCTCGAAGCCGAGGAACTTCAGAATGGACAGGTTCACGCTCGGGTGCAGGCGCAGACCGCCCTTGTAGGGACCGATGGCGCTGTTGAATTCGATGCGATAGCCGCGGTTGACCTGGACTCGTCCCTCGTCATCGATCCAAGGAACACGGAACATCAGCTGGCGCTCCGGCTCCACGATCCGCTCGAGGATCCTGTTCTGCTCGTACTTGGGATAGCGGTCGAGGCACGGCCGCAACGACTTGAGCACCTCGGTCACAGCCTGGTGGAACTCCGGCTGTCCGGGATCCCTCTTGGTCACCAAATCGATCACTCTCTGCGCATAGGACATGTTGTTTCCTGTTGTATGAACCGCATTGCGCGAGCGGCGAATCGGAGATGAATGCCCCGTATGTTTAGGGTTAATCCTGTGTAACACATGGTGAACGTCTCTGGTCGCGCCAGCTCAAGCTAGCAGAGTAGTATCAAACACCCTCATCGCCGACTAAACCGGCGGGCTCTCCAGCCAATTAGATGCCTAGGGAACGATCAAGATGCACTTGTCGGTGCACAAGGTGGTGCCGTTCTTGGCGCCGTCGTCACACTCCTCCCCGAAAAGGCTATCCACATTTCCGTCCCCGCAATACGGCGGCTTCTTGCACCCCGGCGCGCAGCCTGTCGGCATGTTGTAGCTCGCCTGATTGACCCCATCGTCACACGCTTCACCGAAGTCGGCGTCCACCTTGCCGTCTCCGCAGTAGGGGCCGATCGTGCACTGGGTGGTACATCCGCCATAGGCGGCGTCGGAATTGTTCGGCCCGTCGTCGCATTGCTCGGTGCCGTTGACAATCCCGTCGCCGCACTGGGGAGTGCACACAGTGCGGATCCAGTTGAATTGGCCGAGCGTCAACTTGTAGCTGGACTGGGTCACGTGCCGCTCGGCCTGGAAGACCACGATCTCGTAGACCCGACCAACGGTAAGTCCGTACGTCGTTGCGCCTGCAGCGCCGAGCGTCACGCTGCCCGGCGTGGCCCCGTGGATGCCGCCTATGTCGACGGCCAATTGGCCGTTCACGAACACCCACACGTCGTCATCGCCTATGAAATTCAGCGATTCACCGCCTCGATACTCGAACCAGTAGCGCACCTCGCTGGTAAAGGAGAAGTTGTGTTTCTGCCCGGCCGAGTCGGCACCGAGATACGGAATCTCGGGACCATCGGGGAGCGTGGCCCAGCCACGGTTGTCGAGCGGGAAGAAAGGCGGCGGGTTTGTGACCTTGGGATCCGTCCCGCCATGGTTGTAGACGAACGTGCCGTCCGGCTGTCTCGCCAGGGTAATGGTGTCGAGCACCATCTTCGTATGCGGGGTGTTGTCGTGATACCAAGCATTGAAGTCCGTGGCATTCGTCGTGTTCGACTTGGCCTTGTCGACGGCATCGTTGTAGACCGGCTTGCGATCCGATCCGAGGGTGGGCGTGACTATCCCTGGGCACACGCCCCCGATCACCGGGGGCTCGAAATTCGGGTGCGGAGGTGGCGTCAGGGTCGCTGGCGCGGTCGACGGAATCATATCGCGGAAGATAATCGGCACCGTCAGATCGCCGCTGGCTCCTTGCACCTCTTGCGTGCACTGCCAGTTCGCCTCGAGCTTGCAATCAGCCGAGCACCCGTCGCCGGATCGGATGTTGCCGTCATCGCACTCTTCGCTGGGCAGCTTGAGCCCGTCACCACAGGGAGAGGTGCAGCCGCTGGTGCCGGTGCACACCGGCTCCGACTGGCAGGTAGGCGAGCACCCGTCGCCAGGGATGAGATTCCCGTCGTCGCACGACTCGTTGCCCTCGCGAATGCCGTCACCGCAGACTGTCTTGTGACACGCCTCTCCTGGCGCGGAACAGGCGTAGCCGGGCTCGACCTTGCAGGTCGCGCTGCAGCCGTCCCCGGCCGTGGTGTTGGCGTCGTCGCATTCCTCCGAACCCACCAGCAGGCCGTCGCCGCACTTGGGCTGACAGCGAAGACCGGCCCCGAGACAGACCCAACCCACCTCCACGGTCGAGCAATCGGCCGAGCAGCCGTCGCCGCCCGTGGTGTTGCGGTCATCGCAGACCTCGTTGCCTGAGATGCGACCGTCACCGCACACCACGGTCGAGATGCAAGCCGCGCCCACGTTGGGGCAAGCCCAGTCGGTTTCGACCCGGCAGGCCGCCGAGCAACCATCCCCCGAGGTCTTGTTGCCATCGTCGCATTCCTCGCTGGGGTCGAGTTTGCCATTGCCACAACAACCGGAGGGGCCACAGCCAGACTGCGGAACGTCCCCCGCGGCAGCCGCGTCAGGTATGGTGAAAATGGCGCCAAAGTCCTGGGCGGCGTCTCGAATCTCAGTACTGCCGCCGGCCCCGCCGACGCCGCCTCCAGCCCCGGCGCCCTCGCCAGCCTTGACTCCACCCTGAGGACTACAGGCACCGAAACCAAAACCAAAGCCCAGGACAAGCACAGCCAGTGATGAGGCACACGTCGCGTGGGGAGCCCGCCGGCTTTGCCCCCTGCGGGGAGGCGTTGCGGGTGGGGGGCCGAAGGGCGAAGCGAACCCTTTCAGGGTTCCCATGTCAGGCTGGGGGAGAGTATTGGCTGGCATGATTAGCACTCCTCGCGTCCGCGCGATCCCACCGCGACTCGTTCAGAAAGCTTCTTCGCGTGGGTAGGGCGCAGTCCGCGTCCTCCTGAAGACAGCGATCCGCAAGCGGACCGGTCCGGGCGCATCGCGTCTCCACTCGCACACACCATACTGATCCCATTCTACTTGATCGTTAGGTGCCCGCTGCGTGCGATTCATTCCCGCCGGCCGTTTTCGTCAACGCCTTGGCCGACTTGACCCACAATGTTATGTATACTGTCCGGCGTCCGTATGACTCCGACCGTACTACGCACGACTCAAGAAATCGCCGCGCACACCGCGGAGAGCGAAAAGCTGCAACTGGTTTCGCTCGGCGCTGGAGTTCGTCTGCTGGCGGCGGCTCTGTTCTTGGCACTCAGCCTGCTTTGCTGGGGCCTGTCCGGTGACTCCACATGGCGCTACAGCCTACCGGTGGTGTTGGCCTATGGGGTCGTGGCGGCGATCCTTTTCGCCATCCGCCGCCGCGCCGAAAACACTCGTTTCGCGGCGGTCCCCTTCGCGCTGGACCTGGCCGTGCCCTACGTCGCTCTGCGCGCAACCATCGCCAGCTATGGAGAGGCGGGCCAAGTCGTGGCCGGCCTGGGCCTGGGAATATTCGTCCTCGTCGTGGCGGTCTGCGGACTCTATCTGCGAAGAAGCCTCATTTTTGCTGCCACTATCGTTGCGATGGCAGAGGAGAGCCTGCTGCTCTGGCAAGCCGGCGTTTCGCCCTGGCACATGGCGCTCGCCTGCTGCGTGCTGGTCCTCGCCGCCGGAGTCGGCGTCATCATCGTGGAACGAACCAACCGGCTGGTCCGTGAGACGGCCGGGGTCGAGGCGGCCCGGCATCAACTGGCAGACACACGCGCCGAATACGATCAGCTTGCGCGCCTGCAAAAAGACAAGGACAGCCTTGTCCAGCTCATCGTGCATGACATGCGCGGCCCGCTCAGCGCAGCCATCCTGTCACTCGAGTTCCTTTCGCGAGAACTCAAGCGCCAGTCCGCCACACGGGACATGTTGGAGGCCAGCGAAGATGCCCTCACCTCGTCGACCAACGTGGCCAACATGATCACGCAGATCCTGGACACGAACAAACTGGAAGAGGGACGCATCACGCTCAATCTGGTGCCGGTATCTGCGCGGGAGATGCTCGATCTCACGCGCCAGCAGGCGCTTTCGCGCGCCCAGAGCAAGTCGATCAGCATCGCGGTCGACGCGCCTGACAGCCTGTTCATGGTGGCTGACCGGCGCCTCTTCCCGCGACTTCTCGACAACCTGGTGTCCAATGCCCTCCGCTACACCGCCACCGGAGGACGCATCCTGCTGGTGGCGGCAGAAAGTGGGGGCGAGCTCGTCCTGTCCGTCCACAACACGGGCGAGCCCATCCCTGTCCCCGATCGAGAAAAGATCTTCGCCAAGTTCCAGCAGGGACAGAGTGAAGCCCTACGCATGTTCGGCTGGGGTCTGGGTCTGTATTTCTGCCGTCTGGTCGCCGAGGCCCACAGCGGCCGCATCGCCGTCGAGGACGTAGTCGGCTGGCCCACCTCGTTCGTCATTCGCCTGCCGGCGAATACGCCAGCCCCGGAGTAGCCGTTGCAGCGCAAAACCTGCACCACCTTACGCCAGCGAGCATCAAACTTGTGGGATCGACTCGATCCGACAGGTGCCGTTCAACCCAAAACAAAGGATATGCGCATGAGATCACTCAAGCTGTTGGCCGCGAGTTTCTTGGTTCTGTCGCCAGCCCTATCCCAGGCCGGCACGTGGGACATCGACCCCGTCCAC
>Ga0182021_10009663_pt1 | contig 11429 bp, 7 predicted proteins | sample 612E3MmetaG_FD_120493 | JGI IMG/M metagenome (GOLD analysis project Ga0182021, IMG submission 120493) | Permafrost microbial communities from Stordalen Mire, Sweden - 612E3M metaG (Illumina Assembly) | ecosystem: Environmental > Terrestrial > Soil > Wetlands > Permafrost | place: Sweden...
CCAGCGCACCGATGTCGCCTTCAAGCGGCTCGGCACCAGTATCGAAGTGCTAAAACCGCTCAGCTACGCGCAGCAGTTGCAGGTGATGGCCGAGGGTTTCGCGAAGTTGGGCAGCCAGAGTGACCGCGCCAACGTCGCCATGCAGCTTTTCGGCCGCGCCGGTGGCCAGATGCTCCAGCTCCTCAGCGATCCCGCAGCCCTCAAAGAAGCCGGGGAAGAAGCCGGCCGCTTCGCCGACCGGTTGGGAGGCGATGCGTCGGCGTTCCACGAAGTGGAGGTGCGACTCGGCGTGCTCAAGACGCGCATGAAGGAAATGTGGGTCGTGGCGGCCGAGCAGTTGCTGCCCGCGCTGCAGAGCATTGCCAGCGTCCTGCAGTCGCTGAATCTCTCCGCCGTCGGCGCGTTCCTCGGCACCGCCGGGCCGGGCATCCTCGGCATGGGCGCGCTGACCGTGATGTCGCGCCAACTCGACAGCATGGTCGCCACGGCCACGCTAAAACTCGGTGCGGGCGTGGCCCAGAATCTCGGTTACGTCATCGCCAAGTTCACCGGCGCTCTGGCCACGGCGATGCCTTACGGCCTGGGCGCCGCCATCGCGGTGGAAATCGTCGCTGGCCTCTGGGCCGCGTGGAACGAATGGCGCGGCGGAATCGTCTCCAAGGCGAACGCCGGCTTCGATGAAATCAAGAAGTCAGACGAGCAGATCAACGCCGTCCGCACCGAAGACGACCGGACCAAAGCCATCGCCCCGTTGCGCGAGTTGGAAAAGAAGACCAAGGACGCGCTATGGGATGAACAGACCAAGTTTTACCAGGATGACGCGTCCGACCGCGCCATCGCTTCTTATCAGGAGCAATTGCGCCTGATCAGAGCGAAAATCGAGCTGCTCAACAGCGCTCGCATTGGCGAAATTGCCGACCAGAACCGGGCCGCCGATGCAGCGGCGAAAGAGGCGGCTCGGAACAAGGAGGCGCAGGCCTGGCTCAAGAGCAGCGCGGCGGAAAAATACCAGCAGGCAATCACAGAGCAGGCTCAAGCGTCGCGAACCGATGAAGCCCGGCTTTTCTTCGCAAAAAGCCGGCTGAAGGAACTGGACGATTCCAAGGCGTACATCGAAGAGGAAATCAGGCAGCTCGGCACCAGCGCACAGCGAGAAGCCGATTGGCTTAAGGTGACAGGGGAGCGCGCCGCGAAGCTCAAGGAGATCGCGGAGACGGAACAACGGATCGCTCGGACCAAATCCGATCAGGCCAAAAACGCGCTGGAAAACGCCTTGTCAGAGATCACCGCGCGGAGCTCCAAACTTGCGGGAGACTACACCCAAACCGAAGCCGAGAAATGGCCGCAACAAAAGCAACTGCTCGAAGACGAAATCGCCGTCCGCCAGAAATATCTCGACCAGCAAAAAGCGATCCGGGCAACTGCCGACACCGATGCGGCGAAAGCCCAGGGTGACACCAATGTGCGCGGGGCGCAAAAAGACCTCGATTCCAGCCGGCAGAAGTTGTCCAGCCGCGGCGCCGACCCCAACTCCATCGGCGCGCAGCTCCAATCGCAAAGCACGGCGATGAGAGATGGCATCGGCACGATAGCCGAGCAGATCGGCCGTGTTTGGAAAAATATGGGCGAGACCATGCGCAGTTCGCTCGGCACCGCGTTTTACGACATGCTCAGCCGCGCGAAGAATTTCAAGGACGCCGCGGGCGCGCTGTACGTCTCGATGGCCCAGGCGCTCGGCCAAAGCACCGCGCAAATGGCCGCCGATTGGGTCATGCAACACGTGATCATGGACAACGTTCGCAAGCTCTTTCACGCGCTCGGCCTGATCGAAGAAAAGGCCGCGACCGGTGCGCAGGTGGGTGTCCACGCCACGGGCGAAGCGGCGAAGACTGGAGCCACGGGAGCGGGCGCGGTCGCACGCGGCGCCATGCGTCTCGCCGAAACGATTTATCACGGCCTGCTGGTCGGCATCCGCACCGCGATGCATGTTGCCGGAGAAATCGCGCAGACCGCTGCCACCGTCGCCCAATCCGCTTTACGCATCATCGCCATGATTGCCGAGTCGCTCGTGTCCATCATCAAGGCTGCGGTCGGCGCCATGTCGGCAATGGCCTCCATTCCGTACGTCGGCCCGTTCCTCGCCGTTGCCGCGGCCGCGGCAATCATCGCTGAAGGTTCAAGCTTGATCAAAGGCGCTCGCGAATCCGGCGGCCCGGTCGAGGCGGGGCAAGCCTACCTCGTCGGCGAGCGCCGTCCCGAAGTCTTCGTGCCGCACACGGACGGATTCATTCTTCCCGATGCGCGCAACTTCAATTTCTCGGCGCCCACGGCGCCGGCCGCCAGATCTGCGTCTCAGGGGAAGACGGCTTTGAGCGCTCCTCAGAGTCCGTATCAGATGCTTGCTTCTGCGGCCGGAGGCGGCACGGGGAGCGGCCGTTCCACCCCGCCCAACGTTCACATCTACCTCGACAAATCCGCCTACCTCGCGGCCATCGCGGGCGATATGAGCGGCATCGCCCACCAGGTGTACGACAAACGCGCACGTTCGTAACCATGCGACCCATGACAACCCCGATCCCAACTGTGAACGCCACTGAGAGCGCGCGGGCCAGTTTCATCAACCGCCTTTGCCAGGAGATCGAAGCCTCGCGCGCAGAGGGGAAAACCATTTGGCAGGCGATCCGGCGCGCGCGCCGGCACAGCAGAGCCAGGTTGTTCCGTCACGGTCGGCCGTCGTTGGGCAGTTTAGTGCGGTACTACTACACATGGCGGCGGGAGCGCACGCCCGAGGTTTTCCTGCGGCATTACAAGCCAGGGAAGCCACGCGTCCCCGTGGCGCTGGTGTTGGAGTTTTTGAATCGCCTGGCGGGCGAGCGCGTCGTGTCGGCGGCAACCGCGATGCGGTCGCTGCGGAGCGATTGGCAGATGGGCGTTTCGATCCCCGGACTCGGGACCTGGCGCGCCTACTTGCTCCGGACGCGCGGCGAATCGGCGCTGCGCGCCACGCCGCCAGCGTTCCCTTTTTCTTACCGCACATTGTGCCGCTACCTCGCGCCGAAAAATCCGGAAGCGTACGGCCGTCGCGCCGCCGCCGCGCTGCGCGCGCAGCGCGAACTCGGTCGGTTTCTGGATTTTGTTGAGTCCAGGCGCCGCGATCTGGAGACCCGTACGGCGCACGAACCGCTCGCGAAAACTGTGAGCTCATGAACCAGACCAACCCCAATACTGGCGCCGCTCATGTCGAAGCGGCGTTGCCGTTCGAACTCATTTCTCCGTCAGGAGGGGAAATCAAAGTCATGATGGTGTGCGAACCGTCTCAAGGAGGCGGCGCAGCTGTCGGCATGTCTCCGATGGCGGCCAGGGATTTTTGGGATACACACGTCAAAGCCGCTCACTGGTTCGATCCGGACAAGGAATGCCTGGTCGTTCTGTGCCTGGATGCAAAAAAGCGCGTCAAAGCGTGGAACCTAGTTTCACTCGGGACGCTGGAGGCGTCGCTTTCGCATCCTCGTGAAGTGTTCCGACCGGCAATTGTGGCCGCCGCGAACGGCATCATTTTGATGCATAACCACCCCTCTGGAGACCCCACGCCAAGCCTTGCAGACCACGCGGTCACAGAGCAGCTCGGGCGGGCGTCGCGCATAGTGGAAATCCCGCTGGACGATCACGTCATCGTCGGTGACACGAGCAATAATCGCTACCGGTTCGGCTACTTCTCTTTCAGAGAGCATTTATGGGATACGATTCGGGATCTGAAACCGGTATCGTTGGAAAAGTCGCCCGCGATGGCACGAGCAGCTCGTACGCGAGTTCCGACCGAGGGCCGTGCTCAAGGCCAGAAGACAAAGGGCGGAGTTAAGCGGAGGGCGGGGGGCGTGAACACTCTAGACCTTCGTGAGCACGCTAGTTTTTCTGGAACGGTTTCTTCTGCTGAATCTGAACCAATACTTCGTTTAGAATCTGCTCTCGATACTTTACTGCGGCCTCCCTCGCCTGCGCCCGCAGATCCTCAAACAGCGGCTCCCACGGCTGGCTTGTCTGCGCGGCCACAAACTGGGCCTGCACCTTCAAGATGATCTCCTGTGTCGCCTTAATTTCTGCGAGCCGGAACACGACCGGTACGAGCACTTGGGTAAGGGTTGCTTCGTCCATAGCCGCCCAGCTTGCCCGCTCGGCCGTCGCCGCTCAACCCGAATCCGGCAGCCCAAAACCCTGAACTTATGTCCGCCATCGCCACCAAGCCCGGCAACATCCGGACGCTTCGCTCGCCTGCAGTTGTCAAAAAGAAAGGCGGCAAGCCGTGAGCGTCACCATCCAGATCGGCCGCAACGATGCCACGCGCGACGTGGCCCTGGTGCATGCTGCGCTCACCTCGCCCGAGCAGCGCACCGCCTTGATGAAGGGCATCGGCCTGCGCGCCGAGCGGGAGTTTCGCGCCTGGTTCAGGCGGCGCGACGCCGAGAATCCGAATAAGCAAGGCTGGCCGCGACAGCATTTCTGGACACGAAGGACGATGCGGCCGAATTACGATCCCACGAAGACGACCGAGAACAGCGCCACGATCGTCGTCTCCGATCCTGCGTTCGCCGCCAAAGTCTACGGCGCCACGATCCGCCCGACGCAAGGCCGCAAGAACCTCGCGATCCCGCTCCAGGCGGCTGTCTACGGCCTGCAGCCGCATGGCAATCCGGTGCCGGGCCTCTTCTATATCCGAAAGACCGACGGCAATGGTGGCTTCCTCGCCACCCGCGACCAAAAAAGCGGCCCGCTCACCTTCTGGTATCGCCTCCTGCCCGAAGTGACCGTGCCCAAAGATCCGCAGGCCCTGCCGCGCACCGCCGATCTCGGCGCCGCCCTGGCAACGACCGCGCAAGCCTTCTTTAGGCGGCATACGTCCGATCACTCCTGATGAGCACTCCAACTCTTCCCCCGCTGTCCGCAAGCCCCGCGCGCGAGGCGCTGGTCAACGCTCTGATTGACGCCCTGCGCTCCTGCAGCCGCGATCAACAACGGCGTGTGCATGCGGCGCTCGGTCTGTTTTTGGAACGCGCATGAATCCCACCGACCACATCAACTGCTCGCCCGCCAATCTGCGGGAGCGCCCTTTGATTGAGAAGCCGCAGTATCCGTTTCCCTCGCTCGACTTTCCGGGACGCACTTCGCTGAGGCTCTCCGAGATGGCCGAGAAGTTGGGCGTGAGCGTGCGGCATCTCCAGAAAGAGGTCGAGCAGGGCGTGCTGACCGTACTCGACGTGAAGGGCAAACAGGCGACGCAAAGCTGCTGGCGCGTGCCAGTCGAGAGCTACCGCGACTTTATTATCGCGCGCATGACGGGGCCGGGGCGGGCCGGGCTGCTCCGTTCGCTGCCCGAAGCAACGCTCCGTTTGCTCGCGCGGGAGCTGCAAGACTACCTCCCCAAGACGACTGAAGGCAAAATCCAACCAGAGGCCGCAGAAACCGCTCAGGCGCGTTTGGGGGTGCCAAGATACCACCCCGGAGTTGTGCAAGGCATGCAAGGGGGTATGCAAGGCCCTGGCGCCCGCATTAGCGACGCACCAAAGGCGGCAACGGGCCACGACCAGGCCGGGGCCAAGAGGGGAGGGGTCCAGTGAGAGGAGAACTCATAGAGGCCGCTCTTGGCTTGGGGACTACCCGGAAAGTCAACAGTCCCGAGGTTGCCCGTGTCATCGGCCAGCAACCGCGCTGCCATGGCGTCGCGCAGCCAGGTGCGGATAAACGGACCCTTCCGCTGCCCGGCACGTCCGCTTACAACCAGCTTAATGCGCGCACCAAGGAATTTGCGCACAAGCTGAGGCAGTCATTCGCATCCGCCCTGGAACTATTTGCGGGCGGGCGTTGGGGGCGCGCCGAGATCGAGGCGGCCGGCCGGCGTGACTATCAGCGGGTATTTGGGCACGCGATTTCCTCCCGGCACTTCTGGCGGTTGTTTGACCAGGTGATCGCCCGCCACGGCGGCCAGGGTGATTTCAGCAGCCTCGCCATCTATCTTCCGGGACGCCTGGTGCAGAAGGCCCAGCCCGACGAATTCGCCCGGCTGGCGAAAGATCTCCCATCGTTGGCCAGCACGATCCGCGCGATTGCCGACGTGAACGTTCCGACTGCCGCGGAAACCTTGCTCATCTGGACTCACGCGATGGAGGAATATGAGCGGTTGATCGACGGTGGTCTGTCCACCCACAAGGCTACTCGCCGGGTGATCGAATTGCTTAATGCCAGCGGCCTGCCACTGGCCCGCAGCCGCGCCGCATTGCGCCGCACGTTTGCCAGGAAATTCGATCGGTGGATCGATGGCGGGCGGGTTCCGAGTGCAATCAAGGACATGCGGAAAGAGAATTCCGGGCACCGCCGCCCGCTACCGCTTTCCGGTGACGATATCAATTTGCTGACAGCGCATGGCCTCACGGGAGGTTTATCGAAAGCCTGGCGCGATGCGATGCGCAGCGGCGAGTTATCACCGGCTGCAGCGCAATCCTACGTCGGGAACCCGGCGAGCAAGTCCTACGTGCCGCAGCGCGTGCGGGAGCTGGTTGGCCCGGACGTGGAAATGTTGCAGGACCTACACCACGGGCCGCGCCAGGCCAGGCTGAAGGGCGCCCATATCTCCCGCGACTGGTCCGACTCTTCGCCGGCCGATTGGTATCAGGCCGATGACACCACACTGCCGCTCTATTTCTGGGAAGAAGACGAACAGGGCGGGGTGCGCGTTATGCGTGGCCAGTTTCTGCCGATGATCGACTGCTGCACGAATCGCGTGCTGACGTTCGCCCTCCACAGTGAAAGGAACTACACGGCAAAGGTGATTCGCGGGCTAATCGTCAACACGCACGACACCTATGGACTCCCGCGTGTCGGATTCCACTTCGAGAACGGTATCTGGCGCAGCTCGAAATTGGTGAAGGGACAGGCTGAAGGCGACACGGTCCCGACTGCAGAAACCGAACTCGGTTTGCGCGAGTGGGTCCAGTTCATGCACGCGAAGCCAGGCAACGCGCGGGCAAAAATGGTCGAGAGGATCATCGGCCTGCTGCAAGATCGCATGGAGGGCGAGCCGGGCTACTGCGGACGCAACGAGATGACCGAGAAATTCGAGCGGGTACAGTCGCACCTAAGGCAGGTCCAAAACGGAGCGGTTCATCCGTCTAAATTCTTCCTTCACCGCGACGCGTGGGTCGAACGGTTGGCGCAGATTTGCGACGCTTACAACAACGAGGCGCAGGATGGGAAGCTCAAGGGCTTGTCGCCCCGCGAGGCGTGGGAATCGTTGTTTGACGCATCGCGCCCGCTTGTGCGGCTCACAGCCGAAACGCGCTATCTGCTCGCCAACCATCGCCGGCCATTGAAGGTCACCAAAAACGGCGTCTGCATCCAGATCGGACGCGAGCGCCGTTGGTTCCGCAACGAAATCACCGGGCGGCTGATTGGTCGTACAGTGCAGACGTATTTCGACCCGGAGTCCTTGAGCAGCATCTTTATCAAGCTCACCCCAGAGGACAAAACTGCGGCGGTCATTCCGGCAGAGCCCATAAATCCGGCGTACACGGCTTCGCCCGAGCAAATGGCCGCCGCCGAGGCCAGCGTTGCCGCGCAGAACCGTCCGGCGCGGACGCTCTATAAGACCATCGAACCATATTTCCCCGACAACGGCCCGTCGCCGTTCCGTCGCGTCGTTGCCGACTCCGAGACCGTCGCAACCGGTCAAGAGATCGCTGCCGAGCAGGCCGCGATCCGCGAGAAGCAAACCGAGCAATTCCGGACATCGCGAAAGCTCGCCAATCTCGGGAGTCGGTTTGGCGCGGGATTTACTAACAACGCTATCCCGGCCGAGCGCCGGTTAGCCGCGATCGAGTACGCCAAGGAGGCCGCAAAAAATGCCGACACGCCAACAGAACCCTGAGTTTCGTGAGTTCCGCCAGGATGCGTTCGCGTCCTCCACAGAATTCGAGCGCGGCGTGCTGGGTAATCTCCTGGCTGCCCGTTGCCACAAGCTGACCGATCACGAGGAAATCGCCATGCTGTGGTGGCTTCAGCAGATTTCGTGGCGTGAAGGCGGACTGGAACAATTCGCCAAAGAATTCTTGGTGGCAAATCGGGCTCAGATCGGCACGCCATCAATGCTCAAGTTCGGTACGCGTGCAGGTCAGATCTACACGGCCGCCCAGGTTCGCGCCGTGCGAGACGAACTCGGCGAGGCACAAGCGAGCCACTTCCCGCTGCGAGGCGAGCGTGAGGTATTTTGGTATGACCCGCTAGGTGTGTGTGATGTTCGTCGCCTGACCGAGGAAGAGGCCGCGCGATTCCCGACGACGTATTCGGCAGAGGCTTTCGTCAACGTATGCTTGCCGCGGAATACCGACCTCGCGGAGATGTTACAACGCACCCTCGTCGATCCTAAGTCTGTGAGCTTACAGAAGGGCGTGCCCTATTTCAGTGCTCTTTTCCAGGCGCTCCAAGCATGGCGCTCGCGCGAGGGCGAAGCAGCGCGCAATCGGATCGTGGAAACTGCAATCGCGCGGCGGATCTATGATGAGTTGGATTTCGCGCTCGAATCGCGGAGCTTCGTGCTCATTGAAGGGCGAGAAGGCATCGGCAAAAGCGAGGCGGCCCGCGCGTGGTGCGATCAACATTCTGGCCAGGCAATCTATGTCCGGTTGGAGGCTGGGTCAGATGAAACGACTCTCTATCGCGCAATTGCCCGACGCATCGGGACTGCGTGCTCCTACCAACGCAAAGCCGTCGAGATGCGGGCTCGAATTCAGGACGCGTTGCAGCCGGGGCACGTCATGTTGGTTCTGGATGAAGCGCACTTTCTGTGGCCGCAGAGCCAACGCTACCAGGGAAGCGTTCCCAAGCGTCTGGATTGGTTGCGGACGGCCTTGGTGGATTTTGGCGTCCCTATCGCGCTCATCAGCACGCCCCAGTATTTCGAAAAGCAGTGCGACCTCTTCCGCAAGAGCGGATGGAATGCCAACCAGATTCAGCGCCGCCTGGTGCATATCGAACGCCTGCCGGAGAATCTCACGGTTGCCGACATGCAGGCGGTGATACGGCTGCATTTCCCGGAGATTTCGACCGCCAAGGTCTTCGATATTGCGATTCTTGCGACCGCGTCGATGGGCTTCGTTGGCGCGATTGACCACCTGCGCAAGCGTCTCGGTTTTCTTGCGTCCAGGAAGGGCGCCCAGCCTGAAGCGGCTATCCTTGACCGATTGATCTCAGAAATGGCGACCGAGGCCTGCATCGATATCGAAGCGGTGAAGGCCGCGGCCTCCGGGAAGTCTGTCCCGGCCCCCGCCGTTGCACCGGTCCTGCAGGTTCCAAGCAACCGCGTTGCATTGCCCATGCCGCGGCGTGGCACGGCTACCTCAATTTTGTCCCGCACTCGGTCCGAGCAGGCTGTTTTAAGCGTTACCTGATCGCTCGGATTTCCTGAAAACGTCCGTCTCTCGCTCTCTGCTTATTGAGACTGCGAAAGCCGGGCGTATTTTGCTGCCCGGATTCTCCGGACAAGATCGCCGCAAAAGCGGTCATTTATTCAGCGAAGGTACATCTTTGGCCACAAAAACGCACAAAGAATCTGCTGCGCGGAATATGCCCTGCGTCGCGCCTATAGGCGCGCGGGAGTCTTTGACCGGAGGTCCAGACGCATTTTGTGCATTTTTGCGGCCAATCGGGTTGGTTGTCTTTGGTTTCAGTTCCCCTGCGTTGGGTTCTTTGCGATTCAATCCGTGGGTCGAAGATGAAGGAGCCAGCTCCAGACGTCGTGGCGGGCGAATCACGCCGGTGGCGGAATGCGCGGGAAAGTTGCGTTGGGCGGAGCGATCACCAAACTGTCGTCCATGGCCGTCAAGAAACTCCTCCATACCCGGATGCGCGTCAACGACCTCGAGCGCACCGTCAAGTTCTACGAGAACGCGTTGGGCCTGCAGGTCGCGCGCCGCCACACTTCGCCGCGCGGAGCGCAACTCGCTTTTCTCCGCACGCCCAACAGCGACGAAGAGATTGAGATTTGCCACCTGCCCGGCAGTCCGGCCGTACAGGTGCAGCCCGATTTGATGCACCTCGCGTTCGAAGTCGACGATCTCGCCGCCTTCGCCGCCGAGCTGCAGCGAAAAGGCTTCGCGCTGAGCGACGGCCCCACAAAAAGCGGCAGCGATCAAATCGCGTTCATCGACGCCCCCGAAGGCTACGAAGTGGAGCTCATCCAACGCGGAAAGTAACCTGACGGCAGTCGCCCGTCGTGCCGCGCATACACGCAAGAGTTTGTCACGTAATACGTGACAAACTCTTGCGGCCGGCGGCGCGTTCGGAGGCGAAAAGGTATTGCTGGGCGAGCCCCGCACCGGCGCCGAAATGCACGCGGCCGAAATGCGCGATTTGCGTCGGCGTCCAACCACTCAGGCCGTAACGCCGCGCCATCGCCTTGACGATCCACCCGTCCACCGGAAACGCCTCGTAACGGCCGGCACCGAAAAGCAGGACGCAATCGGCAATCTTTTCGCCGACGCCGGGGAGCAAACACAGCCGCTCCTTCGCCGCCGCGTAGGGCAGGCGTTCGGTTTCGCCGAGCCAGCCGGGATGTGCGGCGAGAAATTGGGCCGTCTGCCATATGAAGCGCGCCCGGAAACCGAGCGCGCAGGTACGCAGATCGGATTCTCTTGCAGCGGCGAGTTTCGGCCAGGTTGGCAGGCGATGGAGGGAGACGCACTTGTCCCTGCCACGGCGGGCAAGTTCTAGCGCGTCGAGCGCGTTGAGGTCAACGCGCTCCACCAACGATGCGCCGAGCTTCCCCTCGCCAAGCAAGGCGGGATTCGGCGATCCCGCCTTACAGATGGGTGCACCGAATCTCTCCGCCAGCAGATCCGCCATTTGCTTGATTTGAACGATCTGCTTCGTCGCGCTGCACAGGAAACAGAGCAGGGTCTCGCCAAACGGTTGGCGGAGAAGGCGCAATCCGCGCCACGCCTCGAGGCACACAGCGAGATGCGGATCGCTGCGCCAGGGCAACGCATCCGTGAGCGCGGTGTAATCGACATCGAGCGCCAGATAACGCAGCAGAGCTGCAGCCATGCGTTCTGCGATTTCCACCGGTGCGGACCACTCGAGCGTTCCGCCGACTGTTATACGCAAACGCGCCACGCAATCGCCCCAGATACCGAGCCACGCGCCGTCGGCCTGCCGGTTCCAGCGGAACGCCTGTCCGCCATCGAGCGTTTCGGCGAGCGTCGTCGCAGTGAATGGGGGCGAGACGGAGAGAGGCTGCCAGTCGGACCACGCAGTCATGTGCCCAGAGCAAACGCAGCCGTCGGCCGGCCGCAAATCCGACCGCGTGTTCGCTGCAGCGATGCGGTTCACACCAATATGCCAATGTCCAATGTTACGTATTACGTAATATTCCCTCTGAGAATCGC
>Ga0182021_10009664_pt1 | contig 11429 bp, 8 predicted proteins | sample 612E3MmetaG_FD_120493 | JGI IMG/M metagenome (GOLD analysis project Ga0182021, IMG submission 120493) | Permafrost microbial communities from Stordalen Mire, Sweden - 612E3M metaG (Illumina Assembly) | ecosystem: Environmental > Terrestrial > Soil > Wetlands > Permafrost | place: Sweden...
GAGGGGCGGCAGATTCGCCGGCAGGCCGCCATCGGAGATGATCATCGTCGTCGGTTGATCGCTCTGGCGACCGAGCGCGCCTGCTGCTAACGCGAATGCGGCTGACCAGTCCGTCGTACCGTTGGTGGGTTGGGCTTTGTCGAGCGCATTCTTCAACGCCGATCGATCGGTCTCTGCCGAAGCGATCACTTGAGGCTGTTGACCCGCCACGATGATGGTCACCGGTGCGGCGGAAGGCAGCGTATCGATCAATGATTGAGCCGCGCGGCGGGCCGCTTCAAAACGCGAGGGATTCACATCGGTGGCATTCATCGACGCCGATGCGTCTAATAGAATCACGCTCGAACCCGCGGCGAGCGCGGGGACGCTGATCGCCGGTCGGGCGAGGGCGAGGATCAATGCAACGAGGATCAACAGTTGCAGCAGCAGCAAGAGGTTGCGACGCAAGCGCTGCCACGGTGCGTTGGCCTGTCGATCGCGCAACACCATCTGCCACAGCAGCGTGGACGAGACGGTCACCTCGCGGCGGCGCAGCTTCAGCATGTAGAAGATGACGATGGGAATCGCCAGTGCGCTTAAGGCTAGCGCGGCAGGGGCGAGTAAGTTCATGTTATTGTGGCCGAACTTGTTTTTGGACGCAGACGCGAAGCGCACAGATAACGCGGATAAAAGCAGATACCCAAAATATCAGCGTTAATCCGTATCTGCTCAGCCGTTGCGCGGTGTTGTCATTCCCGCATGCTGTAAGCGGGAATCCAGAAGCCGTGCCCGCAACGAATCTGGATGCCCGACAGAAGCACTCGGGCATGACGGCTGAGCAGTAACTTTCAATCTGCGTCATTTGCGTTCGCCAGAGTTCTATTTGACCATTCCCGCTTTGCGCATGTCGTACAACACCACTTCATCCCACGCCCGATCGGTTTCGACGGCGAGATAGCGCACGCCGCGCGCGCGGCAAAAGACTTGCGCTTCAGTGCGCCACGCCTGTACCCGCTCGCGATACGCAGTGCGCAGTCCACTGTCCAAACTGACTTCTTGCGCGGTGCCCGTTTCAACATCAATTAATTTGAGATCGCCCGCCAACGGCGGATCGACTTCATCCGGCGACATGACGTGCACGATTGCCACTTCATGTCCGCGTTGCTGCAACATCTTCAGGGTCGATTGATAACCGTGGGGCGACAGTAAATCTGAAATCACGATCACCAGGCCGGGACGGCGCGGCTTGATGAGGTAACGGTGCATGGCGGCATCCAGATTAGTGGCGCCTGCCGCTTGCTGCGCTTCAAGGAATTTGAGCAAGTGCAGCAGATACTGTTGACCACGGAGTGAAACTTCTGACGACGCAGACAGATGCTTCGCTTCGCTCAGCATAACAACTGAAATGCGATCGCCCGTGCCCAACGCGATCGAGCCGAGTCCCGCCGCCAGGTGCAACGCGAACGCAAATTTGTGCTGCGGGCCTTCGCCCCAATCCATCGACTTGGACGCATCGACCAGAATGTGAACGGCCAGGTCTTCTTCTTCCTCGCGTAACTTGATGTACGGTCGATCGAGCCGCGCGTAGACGTTCCAATCCACGCGGCGCAGATCGTCGCCGGGGACGTAATCACGGAAGTCGGCAAACTCCAACCCCGCGCCACGTTTGAGCGAACGCCGTTCGCCGCGCAGCGCACCTGCTCGCACGCGCGTCGTGACGAGGGTGAGTTGTTGAAGTTTGTGGAGAGAAGATTCATCAAAGAGCATGATAGGCAATGAGTAATGAGTAATGCGTAAGAACGCCAGTCGTGCTGTTACTCGTTACTCATTACTTGTTATTCGGTAGTTTTTCCAATAACTCTGCCACAATACGATCCGCGCTGATGCCTTCCGCCAATCCTTCAAAGTTCAAGATTAACCGATGTCGCAGCGCCGACGCGGCGACGGCGTGAGTGTCTTCGAAGGCGACGTTGTAACGGTGAGCCAACAATGCGACGATCTTCGCGCCGAGAATGATGGCCTGCCCCCCGCGCGGCGATGATCCATAGCGCACGTATTGCTTCACCAGCGAAGTCGCCTCGGGGCTATCGGGATGCGTGGCGACGATCAGGCGTGCGACATATTCACTCACGTGCGAAGCGATGGGCGTCTGCCGCGCCAGATCGCGCATCCGCACGATGTCCGCTCCGCTGACGGCAGTCTGCGCGGCGGGTGTGTCTTTGCCCGTCGTGCGCGCCAGAATCTCCACCAGTTCAGTCGCCGAAGGGAAGGGGACATTGATCTTGAACAAGAACCGATCGAGCTGCGCTTCGGGCAGGGGATATGTGCCTTCCATCTCCAGCGGATTCTGCGTCGCCATGACGAAGAACGGTTCTTCCAGTTGATACGTCTGCTGCGCCACCGTCACGGAATGTTCTTGCATCGCTTCCAGCAGCGCCGATTGCGTCTTGGGCGTGGCGCGATTGATCTCATCGGCCAGCACGAGATTGGCAAACACCGGCCCGGCTTGAAAGCGAAAGGCCCGCTGCCCGTCTTGATCAATCAAGATTTCGGTGCCCACGATGTCGGCGGGCATCAGATCGGGTGTGAACTGAATGCGCGAGAATTTCAAATCCAACACTTGCGCCAGCGTGCGGATCAACATAGTCTTGCCTAAGCCGGGCACGCCTTCCAGCAGCACGTGTCCACCCGCCAAAATACCGATCAACACGCCGCGCACGACCTCGTGTTGTCCCACGATGACGCGGCCAATCTCGGTTTCCATGTTCGTGGCGAGTTCGCGGAATTGATCGACGGAAAGAGGTTGGGTCATGACTGGCCTTTCGTGACGAGTGATGAGTGAAACGTGGTGCGTAGTGCGTGGTGCGTGAAGACCATCTTCACGCACCACGCACTACGCACCACGCTACGGTTCCAATGAACTGAAATACTGTCTGATCAAATCTTTCATCTGCGGCGGCACTTGTCCGCTGTCGATGGCTTGTCGATAGGCGTTGGCGTATTCGGCAAACACTTGCGAGTACGGTACTTGGCTCGGTGACTCTTTGCCGGGATTGATGCCGCTTTGGCCGGTGACATCTCCGCTATTGTCGCCGCTGCCGGGCAGTGTCACCATATCGCCCGCGCTGCCACCTAAGCGCTGTGGGGCATAGATCGGTTCGTAAGGAGCTTCGCCGCCATCGCCGGGGCCGTTGTTTTGATCGATCGGCTTGCCGCCGGCCTCGGGTCCTTGCGCATCGCCGCTGTTGCCCGTGCCTTTGCCCGATCCTGATCCTGCCCCTCCGTTTGGGTTGCTTTGCGTTGATGATCCACTTTGGCTTGAACCCGGCTGCGTTGAGTTGCCCTGTCCCGATTGATTCCCCGTGCCCGCTTGATTTCCTTGTGCTGTCTGACCTTGAGCGCTGCGACCGGCCGCGATCATGCGTTGACGACCCTGACTCAACTGTGCTGCTGCCTGGCGCGCCACGTTCGATCGCGCGGTTTGTTGCGCGGCCTGTGTCATCGCTTGCGCGGCCTGATCCAAAGCCTGCTGCGCTTTTTGCGCATCACCGTTGCGCGCCGCAGCGGCGGCATCACGCAGCTGCTGGGCCAATTCAGGATTGCTGGATTGCAGGGCCTCAGCGGCCTGTTCCAATTGATCGGCCAACGCTGCTGCTTCGGAAGCCGACATCTGACTCAGATCGAGGTTGCGCAGGTTTTCGGCGGCGGCCAGAAAATCACCTTCGGCCAGATTTTTCCCCAAGGCTTGCAGCGGACTGCCTTCGTTTTGCGCCAACCGCTGACCGGCCTGGCGCAGCCCTTCGGTTTGAGCTTCAGCCTGCGCATTCGTCAACGACTCGAATTTTTTCTCGCCGCGCGTCAACACCGCCGTGGCCTGCTCCAACGACTGCGCCTCTTTCAATTGCTGCTGAGTTTCTTGCAACGCTTGCAACATTTCCTGGCGCTGGGCTTCGGTCAAATTCGGATCAGTGGCGATCTGCTGACGCAGCGCCTCGACCTTGGTGGCTTCGGCGGCGATGGTTTGCTGTACGGCGCGCGTCTGCGCGGCCAACTGAAAGAACGACTCGCCACGCCAGGCCACTAACATGACGGCCAGCAGTAACCCGACGGTCAATACGGAATCGACGCGCTTGATCTTCAACGGCAGTTGTTGGTTTACGTTCACGCGTTGAGCCATCGCGGCGGCGTCTTGCAGTTGGCGCTGCGCGAGGTCCCCAGAAGATCGATCGGCCTGTGCAAGTTCCAATGCAGTGCTGACCCGCTCACGCAGCCCAAAGTGTCGATCGAACCAACGGGCCGCCACCAGCCGATCGGGTCGCCAGAGATACCCGGCTGCTGCGGCGCTGATCGTCCCAATCACCATCAAGCCGGTCGCCAGCGCGATGAATTCGCTTTGCAGCAATAGGCCGCGCAGCATGGCGATCAGTGTGATGACCAGCGCCGCCCCTAAGGCCAGCGCCGCGCCACGCACGGACCAGCACACCGCGCGCTGTAGGCGATAGCGCCGCAGCCAGCCATCGAGCTGGTGATTGAGGTCAGTCAGAGAAGTGTCGGCCATGATTATCAAGACGCTGGCGCGCTTTCATTTATCCACACGTTTGACGACGCGGATGCTGAGCAAGATCAGCCCAATGCTAAACAGCAAATAAAAGATACTGTAACTGATCCAGGGCGAAGGCATGACCAGTGGCCCGCCGGTGGTCAGCGAGAATGTCATCGTGAGCGCTGAGTGACTGTCCACTAGATTCGTCAGCGTGGCGACGCCGGCCGATGACGGCGAGATCGAGATCATCAACCACAGCATGACGTTGCGGGTGATTTCGGCGTCGACCGAAGGTGTGCCGTTCTGTGAGTTCATATACACCATGGTCGAGAGGAGGCCCTGAATGATGAACATCACAATCGGCACGCCGATCACCAGGGCCAGCGTGACGACGGTGGAGACCGCCGTGGCCTGCGAGGTGCGGCGCATGAGACTGGAGAAGAACAGGCCGATCGAACTGAAGGCGATCGCGGTGACGATGAGTACGACGCCAGCGATGAAGATTTCTTCGAACGTTACGCCGCCGAATAGAAAGCTGAGACTGGCGACGGGAATAGCCGACATGATCAACAGCAGGTTGAACAACAGCGCCGCCCACAACTTGCCCAGCACCAGCGATCGGGCCGAGAGCAGCGTCGTGCGCAGCAGTTCGAAGGTCTGGCGTTCCCGTTCGGATGAAATAGCCCCTACGGCCGCCGACGATGAGGTGAAGCACGTGATCAACAGTTGCAGGCCCACCGTGACGGCGAAGATGGCTTTGCCCAAACTTTGCAAATTGCGCGGCGAACTGGACACACTGGAACTGGTGGCATACGAGAGATAGAGCAGCGCCACAAAGCCGCCCAGCAGCAATGCGTTCAAGGTCAAGACGACAAACGCGCGCCGGCCGCGCATGCGTCCGCGCATTTCTTTCAGCGTAATGGGATTGCGGCGCAGCCACTCGCCGAAGGAACGGCGGGGCGCGGTGGGTTGAGCAGGAACGACTGACATATTGGCTCCTCAAGCAAGTGTCACAGAAACCGGGTTTCTACGGGTTGTCTTGCATTACGCCTGAAAGGGAGAAACCCGGGTTCTCCGATCTACTCCAACGACGACTTGGTCAGCTGCATGAAGATGTCTTCCAGATTCTGGCTGTCTTCGCTAAAATGCACGACGGGCACGTGGCGCGCGGCCAGGCCCGTGAGCATGGCGCTCAACGCCGTGTCATCGCCTGTGAATTTGACTTCCAGGCGCGTGCGCGTCTGCGGCGTCTGCTCGGCCGGCGTTTCTACTCCGCTAACCCCGGGCAGGGCGCTGAGAAATTCCTGGGCGGCAGCGGCTTGATCGAGCACCACGATGTGCACCGCGCGCTGCGCCGCCAGGCCGCGTTGCAATTCGTCGAGCGTGCCCAGCGCCACGATCTGTCCGCCTTCGATGATGCCAACCCGCGTGCAAATCTCGGCCACGTCGGCCAGAATGTGCGTGGAGAAGAACACCGTCTTGCCCATGCGCGCCAGCTCGACCAGCAGCTCACGAATCTCCACGCGCGCGCGCGGATCGAGTCCCGACGCAGGCTCGTCGAGGATGAGCACCTGTGGATCGTGAATCAACGTGCGGGCCAGGCCCAGCCGCTGCTGCAACCCGCGCGACAGTTTATCGACCATGTCGTCGCGGCGTGGGGTCATATCCACCAACTCCAACAGATCGTTCACCAGGCGCTTGCGCTCGGTTTCGCGCAGCTGATAGCACGCGCCGAAGAAATCCAGATACTCCCACACGCGCATATCGTGATAGATGCCGAAGGCGTCCGGCATGTACCCGATCGCGCCCCGCACCCCGCGCGGCGACTTCTTCACCGAGTGGCCGGCGATGACGGCTTCGCCGCTGTTCGCGCGCAGCAGTGTGGCTAAGATGCGCATGGTCGTGGTCTTGCCCGCACCGTTAGGCCCTACAAAGCCGAAGATTTCGCCCGCGTTGACGTTGAGGTTGAGGTGATTGACGGCGGTGCGTTTGCCGTACTTCTTGGTCAGGTCTTTGATCTCGATAATGGTCGACATGAAAACGCCTCGCGGTTAGTGCACGGTGCTATTGCACGGTGCTATTGCACCGTCAGGGTGAAGTCGGCGCGATTGAGTTGAACCGGGCCGCCCGATGACACATCGATCTTCAAGCGGATTTCACTGCCAGGGCCAACATGATCTGGTGGATTCGGAACGGCATTGTCTCCATCTTGGGTGTTGGGCAAGGGCGTCCAATTGTTGGCCCGATAGTCCCACACGGCGAAAGTGATGCCACTGGAATTACTGTTGTTCGTGTTGAGATGCAAGGTTAAGTTCTTGATTGTGGTGTAGCTAATCGGCCGCGCCAGGTTGAACTGAAAGACGTAGCTGCCGGGGTAAGCCTGGCTATCATAGGGTTCGATAGCGGGGCCATTGGTATTGTCGACCTGCCAGGTAAAAGCACCCGGCGGCAGCGTCAGTGTACCGGACATGATTTGGAGCGTTGGATTCAGATCGATAATGTATAGGGCGGTATCAAAGGCTCCAAATGGTGTGCCTTCGACTTCGACTTTCAACGGCGATCGATCGCTCCAGCCTACTAGATATAGACCACTGCCGCGTCCGCTGCGAATGGGCGCGCTGACGCCAGACGGCAGTAACGAGCTGAGCATTTCGTAACGGCGCATATAAGTGGCGTCGCCACTACTCCCATAGTAGGGTCCCGCAATATCCCCAAGCGTTGGGTCTTTATAGTAGTACGATATCTGTTTGGGCGCCTGGGTGGATCGGGTGGCCCGATCCAGTCTGAAATCAACCGGCACACTTTCCCCCGGCCCGACCGTGCCCACCTGGTGGACCAACCCCGGCCCCAGCAGCACGGCGTCCTGCAAAACCAGGTCGCTATGATTTGTCACTGAGCCGGTAGCTCTAGCGCCCGCATTATCCACCACCAGCTGTATCGCGGGCGTAAACTGCGGCGCAGGCATTTCACCCTCCGCGCCCAGCGTCTTCACCTCCGAGACGTCCATCAAGACACGCGCCCGTGCGGCCGTGCCATCGCTGCTCAGGGTCCAATCGGAAGTATCACCGGTCGATTGATAAGGGGTGGAATCGGTCGTCGGATGAAGCAGCAGACCCTGATCGGCCTTCACTTCATACATGGCGCGCTGGGGCGCATACAAGCCGACGATACCCGTCAGGCGGGCTTGATTGGCCGAAGGCCAGACTTGCACCAGGGATAGTCGATTGAGCACCGGTTGATTGCCGCGTAATAAATTGCCTGCCAGAAAAGCCGCCGCCGTGAACCCGATCGTCAACAGGGGCACGCTGATCCAGGCCAACTCACGGCGTTTCAGTTTGCGCACGACGAGATAGTTGATCGGCCCGATCGCGACCATGTACAACCCCAGGAATCCGCAAATCAACGAAACCGGCGGCAAGTTCAGATTGGGAATATTGGAAGCGGCGCTCGCGGCTGTGTACCAATCTTGCACGCCATAACCCCAGCCAGGCTTGTCGGGCAAAGGCTGCGTGAGCTGTCGATAGATTTCCAGGAACCCATCCCAGGACTGTGAACTCCCCGCCGCGGAACTGGCAACCACGACTTGCTGCAAGTCCGCCGGATCGAAGCCCAGAAAAACGACTTCACCCAGGCCGTGCTGGCGGCGTGTGATCAACGGCGTCTCCGCTTGCTTCAGGATGACTTGCGCGTCCGGGGTCAAGGCGCCAGTGGCAATGACGGCGCTGCCCGGACTGGTGGCGCTGCCGGCGTAGGTTTTCAGTGCGCTCAAGTCTTCTAGCAGGATCGCGCTGGCGGGAGACAGAGGCAGCAGATCGCGCAGTCCGGCGCTGGTTTTCTGCCAGCCCGGTCCGCCGGTGACGATCAAGCGCCCGCCGTTGGCCACCCAGGCCGACAAGGCGGCGCGCTGCGCCTCGGTCAATGCGCCGGTGTCCACATTGGAGATGATGAGCGTGTTCAGGCTGTCGAGGGCGACGGATCGATCGGGCAGGGCGTGCAGCGTTAGCTGCGCCACGTCCGCTACGCCGTTGGATGGATCGAGTTCGCTCAAGACGTTGTAGGCCGAGGGCTGATCGGCGATGATGCCAAACAGCCGATCGTTGTCGCCCACCGACTTGAGCGGCACACTGTGCTTCGTAATCACTTGCCCGGTCGTATCGAGCAACGCGACGTCGAGGCTGGCGACGTACGTTTCGGGATAGAGATAGAGGGTGATTTCTTTGCGCGACTGGGTGGGCAGGCTGACGGGATAAGCGTTCACTACCTTCCCTTCTTCGGCGCGGGGCAAAGTGATCTCCACCCGACCGTCGAGGCTAGGCCCGTTGTTTTCGATCAGGACACGCACCGGCAGCCACTGCCCCACTTTGTAGTAGCCGTCCAGGCCGGCCTCGACCGCGAGCGTGATCGGCGTTTGCGCCAGCGCCACAGCAGAGGTGAGCAGCAGGGTAAGAACAAGGAAGACGGAGCAGAATCGAATTTTCATCCAGACGCACTCCCGAATGGATCGCCTGTGATTAATTACAAGTGCTCCCAGCCCGCGTCTTTGCGGGCGTCCGCATCTGCGCGGACACGGACTGAGAGCAAAACAAACGATGTGAATAATCACTAGGATTACGAATTGTCATGAGGGTATAACGCAAAACTGTTGGGCATGCTCGCGGTCCGCTGCGCGTGGATACATCCGCCGTCAGCGCTGGATGTGTCCATCCAGCGGGAGCGTCGCAGTTAATGTCACCTACACTTTTGCGTTATACTCATTGTTAAGCATCATACGGCGTACTGGTCATTGAGCTCAAGCACTTGAGTGCACCGCACGCAGGAGAGGCCGCACTCAAGATAAGACGCCGCCTGGTTTCAAGGTGTTCCCATTCTATCATACGTGGGGCAGTTGCCCCGCGCTTTCTTTCACGCTATACTATGAGGAGTTGTGCAGTTCCGGGGCAGTTGCCCTGCCGACGCCGCAGTCCGACTGCGGCGAAACATCTTCAACTGTGTAAGTCCTAACTGTGTTCATTCCACCTAAAAGGAGCCGATCATGACCGACGAACAAACCCCGCCTCAAAGCGAAGCACCACAGACCGACACTCCGCCGCAAGATCAAAAGTCGCACACTGAAGAGTTCAGTGTCACGGGCGGTCAAGTGTTGGATTTCGTCAAGAAATTGCTGCATGAAGGCAACATCCGCCGCGTTGTATTGAAGGATGAATCCGGCAAGACGTTACTGGAAATACCGATCACCATCGGCGTAGTCGGGGTGGTTCTGCTGCCTGTGTGGGCGGCCATCGGCGCAGCCGCCGCTTTGGTGGCCAAGATGACGATCGTTATCGAGCGAACCGACGCGTAAAATCGAAACGCATCCATTTATAAACGGGCGGCCTGCTGAGGCGGTCCGTTTTTATTTTCCCGCGCCATATGATCCAGATCATACGGCATACAGCCGGAACCGATTAGACTTAGCCTAATGTTGGGAGCGGGCCTGTGCTGGGTAGCGACATGCAACATCCATTTCCAGATTACGTGACGTGTCCTCATTGCGGCGAACCGGAAGTCGAAGTGTGGTGCTATGACGTCTCGGCACAGTGCCATGCTTGCGGACAGGCGTTCCAGCATGCGCTGCCGCTAGACTGCGTGGGCCTGTGAGATCGGACCTTCTCGCAGCCCGATCAAATTCAGCTGAGCGAGTTGCAGATGCGCGACGACAAGTCATCTCGATCGTTACGAAGTATCCCGCTGCCCAAAGAGCATGGCTCGTGGGCGATGTTTTCGCCGCTCATTATTTTAGCCGAATTGACTCAATAACAAATGTGGAAGCCTGACCTCTTTCGAAGAAGTTGACAGCAGGTTCGTCTAGCGAACCACCGGAGGCGATAGGTATCATGATTGTCACTGTAGTATCTTATGGATCGAGCAGGATGTTAAGGTAGTCCGTAGCAGGCGAAGTAGATTCAGTTCGATCAGTCCTTTCGTATCTCGGTCTGGTCTTGAGGCAACAGGTCTTTCGGCGTGGCCGCCCCGCAGCCGGGGCAAGTGAATTTGTTTTCGGCAGGGAGGTAGGATTTACCGCAGAACGGGCAAGTGATGGGTTGAGGCGGCGGCGGAGCGACCGGCACTTCGTGGATGACCTCGTGCGTTACGGTGTGTGTCGAACCCATGTTGCTGAGCAGCACGGCGGCGGCCAAATCACCCGTTCCGCCATCGTGGCTGTAGACAGTGCTGCCGGAACTAATCGACGGCGAGGCCACGGCCGATTTGCCACCACTGCTCGATGAGGAGGAACTGCTTTTGCTGCCACTCCCTTTGTCTTCCAGGCCAAGGCTGGCCAGCGCAAAGAGCACCGCGATGATCACGACGAAAGAGACGGTCACGAAGACGACGATGGCCGTGAGTTTCAGCGTCTTCTTCATGTCGTAGAGTTCGTAACCGTAACTGAACAAGAACACGCCGCCGATGTAGAACGGCGCCAGCAGTGCGATCAGCCCAACGCCTTGACTGGCGGGCATAGTGCCTTTGTACCAGGTGGTGTAGGCAATGTAGATGATCAAGCCAATTGCGGCCAAGGCGATCAACCCGCCGGGGATCAGCAGATACAACGGCTTGCCGGGAAGCGCATCGTCGTTGTGATGATCGACGACAGCGCTGGTTTTGGCGCGAATATTCAATACTCCGGGCTGCGTGGTATTCATGGTGCCTCCAGTGAGATCTTCATGCAGCTAATTCTACTCGACAAATAGTTGCCCTGGATACCCTGGGCAGGCCAGGCTACGCTGACTAACCTGTTCGAGTGGTGGTCAGCCTGCGCCTGATCATCACGCAAAACCTGTGAGGTCTTGGTGGCGGCTGCACGCCGGGTTGGGCGGTTCTTAACGGAACCAAGCTTTGCCGTTTTGTATATGCAGAATAGAGCACTTAA
>Ga0182021_10009665_pt1 | contig 11428 bp, 8 predicted proteins | sample 612E3MmetaG_FD_120493 | JGI IMG/M metagenome (GOLD analysis project Ga0182021, IMG submission 120493) | Permafrost microbial communities from Stordalen Mire, Sweden - 612E3M metaG (Illumina Assembly) | ecosystem: Environmental > Terrestrial > Soil > Wetlands > Permafrost | place: Sweden...
GAACAGCCACTTCGTGAGGTGATCGAGGCCCTTGGCCTTGCGTGGTCAGACGTTGCTGGGGATTGGAAGCTCGTGAAGAGTGCCATTGACGGCAAGAAACCCGAGCTGAGCACAACGGAGGTGTCAGAGAAGATACACTCCGTGCTGTCGCGAATCTCGGAGGCGACTTTTCCTGGCAAAGCGAAAGACGAAATACAGTCGGTGTTAAGACGGTCCTCGCCGTGGTCGAACGCCAAGGACGTAGGAAAGGCCTTCGTCCCGCCCGGGGGTCCGACCAAGGCCTGCGAGCGGCTGCTGAGGCTGTTTCGCGGATCCGGGCTCTATGTTGTTGAGGTAGGGGAACTGGAGAGCTTCGTACGTTCTGAGGGAGGCCATGGGCCGAAATGGGTCAATGCAGTGCTGGGGCGCGATCTCCTCGGCGATCCGGAGCTTGAAACCGCACGAACATTCGTGCAGGAATTGATGCAGTTTGGCACGGCGTAGGGAAAACAGACGCAGGCCCGGCCTACCGCCTGACCGATGGGCTGATCGGAATCACGGGAGCGCTCGCCCCCCTACCCCCCCAGCACCCCCAGCACCCCCTCATACTTATCCGTCACAGCGTCCCACGAGTACCTCTCCCTCACCCTTTCCATGGCCCGCGCCCCAAATTCCGCGCGCTCCGCCTCATCCATCCCTGCCACCTCTTGCAGCTTCTCCACCAGTTCCGCGGGCTCGAACGGTATCCCCGCCCCACCCGCCACCTCCGCGTTCTCCGGCGTGTTGCGGTACAGCACCAGCGCCCCGCGGCCCATGGCTTCGATCAGCGCCGGATGCGTGCCGCCGACCTCGGTGGCGTGGATGTAGGCGAAGCAGTGCGAGCCCAACTCGTGGTATCCCGCGCCGTAAATGGCGCCGGGTATCGCAATGCGCGGGTCGCGGGTGTCGCGCACGCGGCGGATGTACTCGGCGGCGTAGGGCGCGTCTCCCACCAGCGCCAGCTTCAGCGGCGTGTCCACCCGCTCGAACGCCTCGCGCACCTCTAGCGGATGGTTCTCCGGCTCCATGCGACTCACATATAGGAAGTAGCGGCCGGGTTCCAGGCCGAGCGTGGGCAGCACATCGGCGGTGGCCACCTTGCCCACTGCGGCGCCGTAGGGGATAAACACGCTGTCCTTGCGGTAGCGCTCGCGGTAGTAACTGCGGATGGTCTCGGCGTCGGTCACCATCACCGTGGGGAACAGCGTGGCCAGGCGCTCGGAGACCAGGTACCACGCCTTGGCGACGCGGTTCCACTTCTTGCGCAGGCGTTCGATGCCGTCCACGTTGAGCGCCACCGGAATCCCCAGCAGGCGCGGGGCCAGCGTGAAGATGGCGTTGGCGCCGTTGCAGTAGAGCGCGGCATCCACGCGGTGGAACAGCAGGTGGACCGTCGAAAGGAACGTGTGCGCCAGCGTGTCCAGGTACTTGTGGCGGATGGTGGGCACGTACTGCAAGCGCACGCCGCGGTACACGGGCGCGGCCGGGCGCTCGCGGCAGTAGACCGTCACCCGGTGGCCGCGGGCCGCCAGGCGGGTGCTCAGTTCTTCGGCGAAGGTTTCGAATCCGCCGTAATTGGCGGGGATTCCGCGCGTGCCGAGGAGGGCGATGCGCACGGCGGGCTAGGTTCGCGCGGCTTCCGAGCGCGACAGCATGCGAACCATCTTCCGCGGCGCCTGCTTGCTCACGGGCGTGTAATGGAACCAGCTCGCCATGTATTCGTCGTCCACCCGGCGGTGGGCCTGCACCACGCGGCGCTTGGCCATCACGCGGCGCATATTCTTCCCCAGCAGCCAGAACGCCTTGAGCGAGGTGTGCTCCCACAGGACGCAGCACATCACCACCAGCAGGTCGCGCGTGGTGATGGAAAGGCAGTTGCGCCAGTACAGGTTCGGCGAGATGTTCTTGATGCGCATCAGGAAGCGGTTCTTCACCGAGTGCATGTTGATCTCGGGCGGCAGGGCGCGGCGGTTGCCGGGCAGCACCTTGCGGACGTGATACCCTCGCGCATACGGCGCGTAGAGGCATTTCCAGCCCATCAACTGCGCCCGCCAGGCCACGTCGGCATCCTCGCGGTACACGAAGAAATCGGAATCGAAGAATTCGCCGTCGAGCGAAATATCTTCGATCATGGTGCGGCGGTACAGGGCCGCGGCCGCGGTGGCGCCGAAAACGTACTCGTACTGCAGATAGTGCCCGTTGTCCACTTCCTGGCTGCCGCGGTCCAGGTGGCGCAACATGGGGTTGAAGTAGATGCCGGTCGAATCCACTACGGGCTTCTCGGGGATCTCGAAATGCGAGGTCATGGTCAGCAGCTTCCCGCAGACGGCGCCGATGCGCGGGTCGAACTGGCCGGCGTCGATCAGCGCCTGGATGAAGTTGGGAAGCAGCAGAACATCGGGGTTCAGGGTCAGCACCCAGTCTCCGTTGGAGAGCCGGATGGCCTGGTTCTGGGCGGCGGCGAAGCCCATGTTGTCGTCGTTGTAATAGACGTGGCAGCGGTCTTCGAACTGTTCCAGGATGTCCACGGTCCCATCGGTCGAGCCGTTGTCCACCACGATGATTTCTTTGTTGGAATAGCGCTGGGCGAGCACCGACTCGATGCACCGCTTAATAAAACGCCCGCTGTTGTAGGTGACTATCGTGACCGAGATGCAGTCGTTTTGCGCCATGAACTAGAACCCCAATGACCGATCCGTACTTCGCATCCGCTACCGCACCACTACTCCGCCCAGCCGCGCAACAGACACCGGCCGGCGAGCCGCAGGACCTTCCCGTACGCGGCCATGGGTTTCAGGCTCCGGTATAAGACCGATTCCGCCACACCCCGTAGAATGGAGCCCGTTACCACCGCCAGACTGACACCCCGAAACGCCACGGGGCCGAAATGCCTGGCAGAATACTTCAGTAAACTACGATACCAATAAAATCGGCACATCTCCAGTCCCAAACGCGAGATGGAGTGTCCGCCGGTATGTTTTGCCACAGCCTGGGGGCAATAGTACAAACGATACCCCCGGTCAATCGCGCGGCGGCAGAAATCCACATCCTCGAACCAAAGAGGGTAAAAGCCCTCGTCGAAGCCGCCCAATTCCTCCCAAACGGTCCGGCGGACCATCAGAAATGCCCCGGCCGGCTGCTCCACTTCGAGCGGCGCCGAATCGTCCCAGTCCAATCCCCGATAGCGCCGGTTGATCCGGTTGCCAGGGAAGACCCGATTCAGCACGAGGACTTCCAAACTCAGCGCAGCCGGGGTGGGAAGGCGGCGAATCATGAAACCGGTCTGCGGACGCCCCTCGGGGTCCACCAGGCGCCCTCCCGCGCCCGCCGCGCCAGGCTGATCGCATGCCTGGCGTAGCGCTTCCAGGCCCGTTTGCAGCACTGCGTCCGGGTTCAGCAGCAGCACGTAAGGCGCCTCGATGGCCGCAAACCCTTGATTTACAGCGGCCGCGAAGCCCCAGTTGGCCGGGTTGGCAATCAGCCGCGCGCCCCGTCCGGTGGCCCCAGAGCGGGCGATTTCCGCCAGGGTCCCGTCCTCCGACGCATTGTCGATAATCACCACATCCGCGCCCGATGCCATGGCGGCTTCCAGGCATTCTCCGATTACCGCCTGCGAGTTGTACGTGACGATGACTATTCCGCAGTCCGCCATGTGTCACTTTGCCCCACTGCGGGTGAGCAGAAAGTACATTCGCCAGTACCAGTCCGGCGCTCCAGTACCCTGCGCTTCGCGAATCAGGACCTCGTTCCGGTCCAGAAGTTCGTTCAAGGCTTGGAATTCAAACAACTCGGAGCCGCGCGCCTTGGCGAATCCGCGCCACCCCTGCCATTTGCCGCGCGCCCAGGCCACCCCGGCCCCGTGGCGCAGGGCGAGACAGCCCCACAGCGTCTGCGCTACCAGGATCGCCCACGCGTGGCGCCGCAAGCTGCGCTGCGGGTAGTGGCGCGCCAGCAGGAAGACCTGGTTGCGCGCCATGCGCCGCACCGTCGCGGGGTGCCAGGGGCCCAGCGAGGCGCTTCCGCGGTGCCACGCCAGGGCCTCGGGCACGTAGATCCCCGGCAGGCCGAGGCGGGCGCAGCGCAGTCCGAAGTCCACGTCCTCGAGATACGATTCGAAGCCTTCCTCCAGCCCCCCGGCCTTGGCGAATAAGCCTGCGCGGAACAGCGCGGCCGTCCAGGGCGCCGACCAGATGGGCCGCCGCGCCCGAAACTCCGGGCCGTCCACCTGTCCGTGGCCCACGCGGCAGGGGGTTCCGCCGCGGCACACGGCGTCGAAGGCGCCGTCGAGGCGCACGTCCGAACCGGCCGCCAGCAGTTTCCCGGTGGCGAACCAGGCGCCGGTTTCCGCCATTCCGCCGGCCAGTTGGGCAAAGTACCAGGGGCTGAGTTCCACGTCGGCATTCAGCACCGCGACCAGGTCGCCGCGAGCCTCGCGGATGCCGCGGTTGACGGCGGCGGCGAAACCGGCGTTGCGTCCCATGGGGATCACCCGCGCGCCCGCGCGCCGCGCCGCCTCCGGCGCCCCATCCTCCGACCCGTTGTCCACCACCAGCCACTCCTCCACCTCGACCGTCTGGCGGGCCAGCGAGGCCAGCAGCCGGCGCAGCAGATCTTCGCCGTTCCAAACCGGAACGATGGCGCTGATGGTCATCGGAAGAAGCGCTTCTTAACCAGGAACCACAGGTTCCCGAGGCCATCTTTCCAGGGGTTGAGCTTGGACTCGCCCAAGCGCGACGAATACATGATGGCGATCTCGCCGAAGCGGATGGTGGAGCTGCGCAGCGCCTCGATCTTGATTTCCTCGGAGAAAGACATGCTGTCGGATTCGAGTTTCATCTCCTTCAGAATGGACCGGCGGAACACCCACATGCCGGACTGCGAATCGCGCACCCAGTGCAGGAACAGAATCGAGACGGCCAGCGAGAGAATCACGTTGCCGATGCGGTTGCGGAAGCTCATGCCGCGGTTGTCGCGGACCGGAAAGCGCGAAGCGTTCAGAAAATCGACGTCGAGGTGCAGGAACGCCTCGATCAGGTAGCTCAGTGCGTCCACGGGATAGCTGTGGTCGCCATCCAGGGTGACGATCAGGTCGCCCGTGGCGTCCGCGAATCCGCGCTTGTAGCTGCGGCCGTAACCGCGTACGTTTTCGCGGATCACCTGCGCGCCCAGCCGGCGGGCGACATCGGAGGTGCGGTCGGTGGAGCCGTTGTCCACCACGATGACCTGGTCCACGAAGTCCGGCATGGCGCGCAGCACGCCCTCGATGCCCTGCTCCTCGTTCAGGCACGGCATGATGACGGTAATGGATTGTCCCTTATGCATGCGCCTCCGACTTTTCCGCGCCATGGCGCGTCTGTATGGAGAGAACGCCGCCGCGTGCGGCTGATATCATGAGACCAATGAAGCGGTTGATGCTACTCCTATGCGGTTCCGGCGCGCTGCTGTGCGCCGCGAACCTGGACACTGCACGGACGGTGTACATACTTTCGATGTCGCGCGGGTTGGACCAGTACCTGGCGAACCGGCTCACCAGCGAGCACGTGCTCCAGGTGGTGACGGACCCTAAGCTGGCCGACGTTATTTTGACCGAGCAAATTGGCGAAGGGTTCCAGACGAAGCTGGAGTCCATTTCGCCCACCCCGAAGCCCGAGAAGCCGGCCCCCCCGGCCAAGGATGCCAAGGACGCCAAGGACGCCAAGGCCGACGCCGAGGAGCCCGCCAAGTCGAACCCGTTTCTGATGGAACCGGAGAATGGACCGGCGCCTGTGGCGGGGAGCACGTCGCCCTTCGCGCGCAACAAGGGCGTCATCTTCCTGGTGGACGCCAAGTCGCGCCAGGTGCTTTGGTCGACGTACGAGCCCCCCAAGAGCACCGTCGGGAAGGAACTCGACCGCACCGCCATCGCCATCGTCGACCGCTTGAAAAAAGACCTGAAACGCAAGTAGCTGCGCCTTGTGGGGCAGGTTGGCAACCTGCGGCGGGTTTTCAACCCGCCTGCCGGGATCTGCGCAGAGTCCGCGGGGGGCCGATAGCGGGTGTCCTCCGGGCGTGGCCGCAGGTTGCCAACCTGCCCCGCATGGCGGCAAGCCACAAACGAGTTCTCCCACGCGCGGCGATTCCAGAGAGATCGGAAGGCGGGTTGAAAACCCGCCGCAGGTTGCAAACCTGCCCCACAAGATCCGGACGCCCTCACGGCCGTTTCTCCCGCACCATCTCCCCGTAACTCTCGACCAACCTGCGGGTGATGGCCCTCATGTCCCAGTTGGCCTCCACTTGGGCGCGCGCGCGGCGAGCCATATCGGCCGCTTCGCCGGAATTCTCCCACAATGCCAGGACCGCTTCGGCGAACCCTTCGGGGGAATCGGCCAGGCGGCAGACGTCGCCGTCCCTGGCGGCCAGCCCTTCGGCCCCAACGGCGGTCGAGACCACCGGAATGCCCGCGGCGAAGGCCTCCAGCAACTTGACCCGCACGCCCGAGCCGCTGAGAATCGGGCACACGAAAACGGCGTAGCGGGCGAGCGGGCCGCGGACGTCGTCCACATAGCCCAGCATCTCCAGGTTGCCGGCCAGATCGGCGTAGGCGTGCTCGGGCGGCGGATCGCTCCCGGCTACCACCAGTTTGGCTTGCGGCTGGCGCGCCAGAATCAGGGGAAGCACCTGGCGGGCGAACCACTCCATGGCGACGCGGTTGGGCTCGTGGCGGAACCCGCCCACGAACAGCATGGTCAAAGGCTCGCGGCCCTCCGGTTGGAACCGGTACCGCGAGGTGACGATGCCGGCGCGCAGGCCGGCGCGCAGGCGCGGCCCCAGGCGCGGCCGGAATCCCAGCAGATAGTCGCGGTTCGCCGGCGTGCAGACCTGCACCTGGTCGAACCGCGGCAGCGCGCGCAGTTCGAAGCGCAGAGCCCGCAAGTACTCGACGCGCGCTTTCATCTCGCCCAGGGCGCCGGCCATGTGCCCCAGGCCGCGGGCGATCGATTGGAAGTAGACGTCGTGCTCGAACAGCGCCGTGGCGATGCGCCGGTACTCGCCCCGGTACTGCGCCAGCGGCGTGTATTCGAGTTGCAGCACGTCGATCTGCCTGGCGTACAATTGCCGGTGGACCAGCCAATCGAGATCGGCATTGGCGAACTCGCGGACGGCGCGCGGCAGCAGATCGCCGAAGCCCTTGGGCATGCCGCTGGGCCGCATCAGCCATTCGGCCGAAGCGCAGATCCGCCGCAGCTCCAGGTTGTGGTACTCCTGCCCGGGCTCCTCCAGCAGTTCCACCACGTGCACTTCGGCCAGTTTGGCCATCTCCGTCAGCGTCTGGTACATGAAGACGCCGCCGCCATGCACCGGCGGGCAGATGGGGTACGGCGAAACGAAGAGCACGCGCAGGCGGGCGGGGGCCGCTTCCATGGGCGCGAAGCGGTCGCGGAAATAACCGCCCAGGGGCCGGCGGAAGGCTTCGGTGTCGCAGATGCGAGCTAGCGTGCGCGCCCGCCAGCGCGAGTGGACGGCTCGCGGCAGCCGCAGAAACGCCCTGCCCAGCGACGCCGGGTTCGGCCGGCCCGGAATCTCGCCGAAAACCACGCTCAGAACGGCGCCTATCCAGGCGAACGCGAAGTGCAGCGCCAGTTTGCGCCACTGGTGAATGTTCTTCCAGCAAAACAGCAGGAAGTTGGTCTTGAGCACCGCCTGTATGCGGTCCTCGCCAAACCGTTTGCCGATGGTGCCGCGGTGTTCGTGGTAGACCACGCTGCGCGGCTGGTAGAGGACCTTCCATCCGCGCTTCCAGGCCATGTACCCCAGGTCGGTGTCTTCCAGGTAGAAGGGCTCCAGAAGCCGGTCGAAGCCGCCCAACTCGAGAAACTTGGCGCGGTCGAAGGCGCAGGAGCCGCCGCCGCCGTAGAAGCACGGAAACAGGCCATCGATAGCGTCGTCGATGCGGTGGCGCACCCGCAGGCCGCCATCCTGCCACCAGCCCTGGGTGAGCCCGGTTTCTTCGCGCACCCTGGCGGGATCGCTCAAGAAAATCTGGCAGGAGACGGCGAAGACCAGGGGATCGCCGAAGCCTTCCAGCAGCGGGGCGAGGAAACCGGCGTCCACCCGCATGTCGTTGTTCAGCAGCACCACGACGCCGTTCTTCGCGGCGCGGAAGCCCGCGTTCGAGCCGCCGCCGAAACCGAGGTTGGCGGGCAGGGCAAGAAGTTTCACCTGCGGAAACGCGGCGCGGACGAAATCCGCGCTGCCATCGGTCGAGCCGTTGTCCACCACCACGATTTCGTTGTCCGGATGGCCTGCCATGGCGGCGGCGACCGAGGGCAGGTACGTCTCCAGCAGGTCCCTGGCATTCCAAGTGGGGATGACCACGGAGGCGGCGGTGGGCCGCGGCCGCGGGGGAAGGTCCGGCTGCGGGGGACGCCGGCCCCAGTGGAGCGCCCTCCAGAGGAGGTCGGCGGCGGCCAGCACCACCGCGCTCGCCGCCACGAGCAGCGGCGAGAGCAGCAGCATGGGGAGCGCCCGTAGAACGCGTTTCAGGAAAGTCATGTCAACTGGCCGGGAGGTCCGGGCCCAGGCCCACCTTGCGGCCCAGTTTCACCCAACGGGAGGCGCGGAGCAGGGCCACCTGGGCTCCCAACTGGCGCGCTTCCTCCTGCCATTGGCGCGCGTCCTCCTGCAAGCGGAGCGCCCAGGCGGTCCGCTCCTCGAGGTCCTTTTCGGTGAGATGCAATTGCCCGACGGTGGTGGCCAGGGCCTCGGTCTGGCGCTGCACTTCGGTAGAGAGCGAGACGGCCCATTCCGTTTTGGCGCGGCTTTCGGTTTCCAGTTCCACCACTTTGGCGGCGTAGCCTTCGGCGGTGCGGCGCCCGTCCGCCTGCGCGCGCTCCAGTTCCTCCTGCAGCTCGACCACGCGGGCGCGGCGTTCCTCGATTTCCCGGTTGAGCGAGGCGGCCCACTCGGTCTTGGTGCGTATGTCGGCTTCCAGGTCCTCGACTTTGGCGGCGTAGCCATCGGCGGTGCGGCGCGCGTCCGCCTGCGCGGCGGCCAACTCCTCCTGCAGCGCGGCCACGCGGGCGCGGCGCTCTTCCACTTCCCGGTTGAGCGAAGCGGCCCACTGGTTGGCGCGCTCGAGATCGGCGGCGTAGGCTTCGGCCAGGCGGCTCGCGGCGGCCTGCTCGGTGGCCAGTTCCTCCTGCAGCTCGACCACGCGGGCGCGGCGCTCTTCCACTTCCTGGTTGAGCGAAGCGGCCCACTGGTTGGCACGCTCGAGCTCGGCGGCGTGCTCCTCGGCCAGGCGGAGCCCGGCGGCCTGCTCGGCAGCCAGATCCTCCTGCAGCTCGACCACGCGGGCGCGGCGCTCTTCCACTTCCCGGTTGAGCGAGGCGGCCCACTGGTTGGCGCGCTCCATCTCGGCGGCGTAGTTTTCGGCCGTGCGGCGCGCGGTAGCCTGCTCGCAGACGAGTTCTTCCTGCAGCTCGACCACGCGGGCGCGGCGCTCTTCCACTTCCTGGTTGAGCGAGGCGGCCCATTGGTTGGCGCGCTCCATCTCTTGCTGGAGACCGCGGAACATGCCCAGCAGTTTCTGGTGTTCGCGGTCGAACTCGGCCAGGTCCTGCTGGGCCTCGTCGAGCCACTGGTCCTTGGCGCCCAGCTCCTGTCCCAGCAGCGCGATGTGGCGTTCGCGCTCGCGCAGCACGTTGGCGGCGCGCGGCACGTACACAAAGGTGGGGTTGCCGATCTGCGGGCGGTTGGCGCAGACGGCCACGAAGAAGTGAGACTCGTCGGGCGCGGGTTCGCCCGCGTCCACGCGCACCTCGAGGGTATTGCCGGGCGTGTGCGGCTGGAAGGTGACGCCCTCGACGTGGTTCTCGAGGAACAGCGAGACGTGCGGGAAAACGGCCAGCAATTCGGCGCAGAATTCGGCGAAATCGAACTCGTGGACGTGGAACGGATTGGCGCCCCGCGGGCCGCGCGACTCGGTGTAGTACAGCCGATTGGGCGTGGAAACCACCAGTTGGCCGTTGGGCGCGAGCACGCGCCGCGTTTCCGCCAGAAACGCGCGCCAGTCGGTGAGGTGCTCGATCACCTCGAAGGCCACCACCAGGTCGAAGCAGCCGCCGGGGTTGGGTAGAGCCGTGCAGGAGCCCTGTTCGAAGCGCAGGTTGGGAAGCTGGTAGTGCGCGGTGGCGAAGGCGATGGCTTCGGGCGCCACGTCGACGCCCACCACGGAGTCCGCCGCCCCTGCCAGTTCGGCCGAGCCGTAGCCCGCCCCGCACCCGGCGTCCAGCACGCGCTTCCCGCGGGCCAGGCGCGCCGCGAAGGCGTACCGCGCCAGGTGCTCGTTGAGCAGATCGACATCCACCTCGCCGGGTATCAGTCGCTCCCCAGTGAACTCAGCCACGGCTGGCCTCCGGAGCGCGCGGGTTCACTTCCACAGCCCGCGCCGCGGGGTTGCCGCCGGGCTGGGCGGCGGGGCTGCCGTCGCGCAGGGCGGTCGGGTTGCCGCCGGGCGGGGCGGGGTTGCCATCGCGCGGGGCGGGGTTGGCGCCGGGCGGGGCGGCTTCCACGGCGCGCGCCGCGGGGCTGCCCTCCCTCACGCGCGGGTTCACTTCCACCCGGCACGGCAGATGAATGTAGCCGTAGGTGCCCTGGGCGGAACGGGACATCTGGAGAGCCAGCGCGTTATCGATCCAGTCGCACATGCGGTAGTCCTCCAGGGCGCCGTCGGCGATGGCCGGGGAAAACGAGAACGCCGCGGCGTACAACTCCGGCAGGTCCATATAGAAATCCACTGTAACGATTTCTCCGGCCCGCAGGGGAGGCAGGTGGCGGCCCTCGCGCGAGGTGTTGGTGCCGGCGAAATCCATGCCCAACTGGTTGCGCAACATGAAGCCGACCATGGGCCTGGCCAACCCCTCGGTGGCGCGCGCGCTGATGCGCACGCAAACCGTGGTGCAGGGTTCCAACATGTCGAGACGGCGGCCATCCCCGTCGAGCACGGCGATGCCGATGACTTCGGCGCGGCAGTCGCCGTGGCGGTGGTCGATATTGGGGATGGAATCGACGATCTCGAAGGCCGCGGCGCCGGCCGATGCGCCGGAGCGGGAAGCGGCGGCGTCCGCATCGGGGCGGAGCAGCCGGTAGGCCGAGTCCTTCTCGGTCATGGCGGCGGTGTATTTCGCGATCACGTGGCCGGGCTCGCCCAACTCCACCACGCGGCCGTGGTCCAACCACAGGGCGCGGTCGCCGATGGACTTGACGTCGCTGGTGGCGTGGGTCACGTAAAGGATGGTAACGCCGCTGGCGCGCAGGTCATGCACCTTGCGCATGCAGCGCTGGCGGAAGTAGATATCGCCCACGGCCAGGGCTTCGTCCACCAGCAGGACCTCGGGGTCCACATTGATGGCGACGGCGAAGGCCAGCC
>Ga0182021_10009666_pt1 | contig 11428 bp, 7 predicted proteins | sample 612E3MmetaG_FD_120493 | JGI IMG/M metagenome (GOLD analysis project Ga0182021, IMG submission 120493) | Permafrost microbial communities from Stordalen Mire, Sweden - 612E3M metaG (Illumina Assembly) | ecosystem: Environmental > Terrestrial > Soil > Wetlands > Permafrost | place: Sweden...
ACCCCTTATCCGCTGACGGCCACGAACTCCTTTGGATCCGTCATGGTTGCGGTTTCGGTGGTGGTGGGTAGCCCGCCCACCATCACAGGTTTCAAAGCTACGCCGGCGACGGTGACCGCGGGCCAGTCCAGTACGCTCAGTTGGACGGTGACCGGCTCTCCGGGCCTGGTCGTGAACCCTGCCGTGGGCGCCGTTGCCGGGACATCGGTGAGGGTGACACCCTCGGCGACAACCTCCTACACAGTGATGGCCACGAACTCTTTCGGATCGGCCACGGCCACGGCTTCGGTGGTGGTGGGAAGCCCGCCCACCATCACCGGTTTCAAAGCTACCCCGGCGGCGGTGACCGCGGGGCAATCCACCACGCTCAGTTGGATGGTGACCGGCTCTCCGGGCCTGATCGTCAACCCTGGCGTGGGCGCGGTTACCGGAACATCGGTGACAGTGAAACCCGCGGCGACAACCTCCTACACGCTGACGGCTACGAACTCTTTCGGATCGGCCACGGCCAGCGCCAGCGCGACGGTGCTGCCGGCGAGCCCCCCGGTTATCGGCTCCTTCAGAGCCATTCCCGCCAGCGTTGGTCCGGGAGTCAGCACAAACCTGCTTTGGGCCGCTACGGGGGCGACGAGCGTGAGCATCGACCACGGTGTGGGAACGGTCACGGGAAGCTCGGTAACCGTCCATCCAACTTCGGCGACAACCTATACCCTGACCGCAACCAACGCGGCGGGGAGCGTGACTGCCACAGCCCAGGTCGGCTACGTTCCACTCACCACGGTTTCCGCCCAACTGTACTACACCGAGCATGCGTTGTTCATCGTCCCGCCGCCCAGCCAGGTAACCTGGACCGGCTCCGGCAGTTGGAATAGCGTCTATTCGACGGCCAACGTCAATAGCTATGTCAGCACGCTGAAGGGCATTTTCCCGAGCGACTACTTCTTCGTGGTGGTGGCGGCGAATCAATTGACGCCCAACGCGGTGCCCAGCGTTCAGCCGCTGCGGCGGACGGCGGACGGAATCGGACTGGGCAGCACCGGCGTTGGGATACCCAGCATCTGCCGCTATAACATCGGCGGGGGCACCGTGATCGACGGCGCGTTCGGCGTTTTGGACCACGAAATCGGCCATAACTGGGGAATCTTCCTCCAACCGCAACTGTCGGACGCCAACGGACACTGGTTCGCCAACTCGACCGTCACGGGCCAGATGGCAGGCGCTTTCAGCGACGACGGGTACGCGACCGTCAAGCAGATTGCGGGCGATCCGGTCAATGGGTTCACGTGGACCGCGATCGATAACATCCGGAAGAACGAAACGGAGACGTTCTCCGGGCAGGACTTGTACCTGCAGGGGCTTGCCGCCACTTTCCCGGACACCTACGTGCTGAATTCGCCGGTGTACCAGCCGGATCACAGAGTGTCGTATTCCTCCGTCACGAAATACGATCAGGCCTATATGGTGCAGAAGTACGGCGCCCGGAACCCGTCCTACCGGACCAGCCCCAAACGCCTTCGCATGGCCTTCGTATACGTAGCCAGGGATCTGGCCGAGGTTCAGGCGGTGTTCCAGCCCATCGAACGTTCCATCAATCACTTTGTGAACGCGGAGTCGATCGACACGGCGAACTTCCGTTTTCAGGTTCCATTTCTCGTGGATACGCAGTACCGGGCCAGCATCGACGCGCTGCTGGCGGATCTGAACGGCAATCGAACGCCCACGCTGAGCATCGTCGGTTCGACCAGCCTGGTTTCCAGCAACGGTTCTGCGGTAGTCCCCTTCGCGGCGGCCGATTCCGACGGACCCGCGCCTACGGTGTCCTGCGTTCCCTCTTCGGCGAATTGCTCCATACAGGGCCAGAACGTCATGCTTACGGGACTGGCATCGGGGGCCCACTTCTTCACCATCAAGGCGCAGGACGCCGCGGGCAAGAAGACCTTCGCCCACTTTGTCGTCGACGTTCAGTGACGTTGCGCTATGTGGGGCAGGCTGGCAGCCTGCGGCCGAGTGGCACTCGGCCCAATGCGGGGCTGTGTGTGAGATCCCAAGAGGCGGACTGACAGTCCGCCGCAGGTTGACAACCTGCCCCACAAACGCTAGCGGCCTGAGTCTGTGTTACGCTACAGTCCCAGTGGAACTTACAGCGATCTACCAGGACCCGTTCGACCGCGGCCCCTTGCAACGCGACGCCGGCGGACTGCGCAACCCCCGCACGGACGTTCTCTATCCGCTCCGCGACGGCATCCCCGTTTTCGCCACGCCGGCGGAGATCGATGGCCCCAATACCCGCTATCAAAAGCTGTACGACCGTGTCGCGCCGTTCTACGACTTGTCGACCCGGTTCTATGCCTGGCTGAAGAGCGGAGCCGACCAGATCCGGCGTAGCGTCTACCTCAAGCAGCTCGAACTGAGCCCGTCGGCGCGTTTCCTTGAGGTATCGGTGGGCACGGGCGCCAATTGGAACTACCTCAGACCCGATATGCAATTCCATGGCTTGGACTTGTCCTGGGGCATGCTGACCCGCTGCCGCCGCCGTGTCCGGCGCCTGCACCTCGATGCGGAGCTTTGCCAGGGGCTGGCCGAGCATTTGCCGTATCCCGATAACTGCTTCGACTGTGTGTTTCACATGGGCGGCATCAACTTCTTCACCGATCCCGCCGCCGCGCTGCTGGAGATGATCCGCGTGGCCCGTCCCGGGACCCGGCTCGTGGTGGTGGACGAGACCGAGGAATTCGCGCAACGCCACGAGAAGGACCTCGTCGCCGGCATGTTCTATGGAGGCCGGCCGCGAACCATAAAGGCGCCGGTCGACCTGCTTCCGCCAAACATGGAAGAAGTGCGGGTTGACACGGTGTGGGCCGGCGAATTGTTCGTGCTCAGCTTCCGCAAACCGGTTCGAGCGTAGCGTCGGCTCCCCGCCGGGTGCTATAACGGAATCGGAACAGCCAACATCCACCGGCGGGGGCAAACGTTGCATACGGAACGAAAACCCGGCACCACTCGCCGCGGTCTCCTGCGCGCCTGTCTGGCCGGCGGGCTGGCCCGTCCCGTTCCCGCCCAGGCCCGATCGAAAGTTGTCATCGCCCGCGATCCCGCTGGCGCCATCGATTCCGCCCGCCTGCTGGGTCTGCTCGACCGCGCGGTGCAGGGCGTCTGCAACGCCGATTCGCCGCTCGAGGCGTGGAAGAGAATCGTGCGGCCGGGCGAGGTGGTAGGCCTGAAGGTGAACTGCCTGGCCGGCCGTGGTTCGGCTTCCACCAGCCCCATGCTCGTCGAAGCCGTCTGCGAACGGCTGCAACAAGCCGGCATCCGCGCCGGAGACCTGGTGGTCTGGGACCGTCTCGATTCCGACCTGGAAAGCGCCGGCTTCCGCCCGTCCACGCGCGCCGGCCACATTCGCACCATCGGCAACGACCAGGCCGGCTACGAGAGCGAACTCGCCACCTTCGGCGAGGCTGGCAGTCTGCTGTCCACCACGCTGACTCGCACCTGCGACGCCGTGATCGGTCTGCCGGTGCTCAAGGATCACGGCATCGCCGGCGTCACCATGGCCCTGAAGAACTTCTTCGGCGCCGTACACAACCCCAACAAGTATCATTCCAACGCGGGCGATCCCTACGTGGCCGACGTCTACATGCTGCCGCCCATCCGCCGCAAGGTTCGGCTGCACATCTGCGACGCCCTGGCGCCGCAGTACGAAGGGGGACCGTCCTATATGCCTCATTGGTCCTGGCCGTTTCACGGGCTTCTCGCCTCGCGCGACCCCGTGGCCCTGGACTACACGGGCTGGCAGATCGTCGAACGGAAACGCGCGGAGAAGGGCCTGCCCGCGCTGCGCGGCGTCCGCCGCGAACCGGCCTACATCGCCCGGGCCGCCGATGCCCGGCACCGGCTGGGGACCGACGACCCGGGCCTGATCGACAAGGTGGAGATCTGATCGCATGGATCGCCGGGAGGCGCTGAAAACCATGGTTACACTTCCGTTACTCGCCGGCGCCGGAGCCGGGGCCGGAGCCGGGGCCGGGGCCGCCGGAGCGCCCGGAGCCGGGGCGCCCGCCGCGGGGGCTGGGGCCGCCGGAACGCCTGCCGCCGGAGCGCCCGCCACGGGGGCCGGAGCCGGGGCGCCCGCCGGAACCCCCGCCGCCGGCCCCCCCGCCGCCGAGGACGCGCGGTTCGTCGTCGAGGCCCATTTCTACGAGAAGATGCCGTCCCGGCGAATCCGCTGCAAGCTGTGCCCGCGCGAATGCGTGATCGACGACCGCGAACGCGGTTACTGCGGCGTGCGCGAAAACCGCGGCGGCACGTATTACTCGCTAGTCTACGGGCGGATCTGCAGCGCGCACGTGGACCCCATCGAGAAGAAGCCCCTGTTCCACTTCGCGCCCGGCTCGCTGGCGTTCTCCATCGCCACCGCCGGCTGCAACGTCAACTGCAAAATGTGCCAGAACTGGGAGATCTCGCAGGCCCGGCCCGAGCAGTTGAGCGGCACGTACATGCCGCCTCGGGAGCTGGCCGGCATGGCGCGCGAGTCGCACGCCGTCTCGATCGCCTACACCTATAACGAGCCGGTGGTCTTCTGCGAATATGTTCTGGACGCCGCCGATGCCGGCCGCGCCGCCGGTGTCAAGAGCGTGGTCGTATCCGGCGGCTACATCCAGGACGAACCGCTCAAGGAGATGTGCCGCCGCGTCGACGCCATCAAGATCGATCTCAAGGCGTACTCGCAGAAGTTCTATCGCGAGATCGTCAACGGCGACCTCCCCAGCGTGCTGAAAACCCTGGTTGCCATCCGCAAGTACGGCGTGTGGAGCGAGATCGTCTACCTGATGATTCCCACCTTGAACGACTCCGACGAAGAGCTCAAGGGCCTGGCCCGCTGGGTGAAGACCGACCTGGGTCCGGATGTCCCGCTGCACTTCACCCGGTTCCATCCCGACTACCTGTTGAAGAACCTGCCGCCCACGCCGCTCGCGACCCTGGAGCGCGCCAAGGCGATCGCCGACGCCGAAGGTCTCCACTATGTCTACATCGGCAACGTTCCCGGCCATCCCGCCGAGAATACTTACTGCCCCAAGTGCCGCCGGGTGGTGATCGAGCGCGCCGGCTTCACCATCGCCGGATTGCATCTGGACCGGGGCAAGTGCCACTTTTGCCAGCAGCCCATTCCGGGCGTTTGGGAGGGATCGCTCCACCTATGAAAACTCCATCTCTGGCCGTTGCCGCCTCCGCCCTGTTAGTATTGGTGATTCTCTTGATCTATCCAAAGAATGTCAGCCGCGGCGCGGCGCCCAAGGTCAGGCCGCCCGCGGTGGCCGGGTCGTTCTACCCCGCCGACCCCAAGGAACTCGGAGGCATGCTGGACGGTTTTCTGGCGCAAGCCTCGCCCGAGCCCATCGCGGACCTGGTGGCAGTGGTGGCGCCGCACGCCGGCTACGTTTACTCCGGGCCGGTGGCCGCGTACTCCTATGCCCTGCTCAAGGGCCGCAAGGTGGACCGCGTGGTGGTCATCGCGCCGTCGCACTACGAAGCCTTCGACTTCTCCTCGGTGTACGATGGCGAGGCCTATTCCACGCCGCTCGGTACGGTTCCGGTGGACCGCCAGTTTGCCGCCAAACTCGCCGCCCTGGACCCGTCCATCAAGCTGTCCGGCACGGGCCACACCCCCACCGCGGACCGTCCCGAACACGCGCTCGAAGTCCAGTTGCCGTTCCTGCAGCGCACTTTGGGAGACGTCCGCATCGTGCCCATCGTCATGGGCGACCAGAGCTACGAGAACTGCCGCGCCCTGGGACTGGCCCTGGCCAAACTAATCCCGGGCACGCACACCCTGATCGTCGCCAGTAGCGACCTTTCGCATTACCACACCTACGAACAGGCGGTCGAGACCGATCATAAGACCTTGTCGGCCATCGGGGAGTGGGACTACCTGAGCATGTCGCGCAACTTCGATCTGCGCGTATGGGAAGCCTGCGGCGGAGGTCCCATCATCGCCGCCATGATGGCCGCCGAAAGGTTGGGAGCCACCGAAGCCAGGCTGCTGAAGTACGCCAACAGCGGCGACGCCACCGGCGATAAGAGCCGCGTGGTGGGTTACGGCGCCGTGGCCCTGTTGAAAGCCGCGCCCGATGGCGCCGCCCGCGAGAAGGACTTCGCGTTGAGCGAGTCCGAGAAGGACGAGCTGATGGGGATCGCCCGCAAGTCGGTGGAAACCTCCGTTCGCGACCGGAAGGCTTACGACGCCCCGGCGCCCAAGAGCGAGGCGCTGGCCCACGAGCGGGGAGCGTTCGTCACGCTTCATCTGCGCGGCGGTCTGCGCGGCTGTGTCGGCTACGTCGCGCCCATCAAGCCGCTGTATCTTACGGTGCGCGATGTGGCCCGCGCCGCGGCGTTGAACGACTCGCGCTTCCGGCCCGTCACGGCCAGCGAACTGGCCGGCCTGGAGTACGAAATCTCCGTCCTTTCGCCCATGCGCCGCGTCCTGGACGTCAAGGAAATCCAGGTGGGGCGCGATGGCCTGCTCATCCGCAAAGGCGGCGTCGAGGGTCTGCTTCTGCCCCAGGTCCCCACCGAAGAGCACTGGGACCGCAACACGTTCCTGCAACAGGTCTGCTACAAGGCCGGGCTGCCGGCTGGTTCGTGGAAGGACCCGGCCGCCGACTTGTTCCGTTTCACCGCGCTGGTCTTCGAGGAAAGGAAAGCCGCGGCCGCTCTTCCAGAGACGAAAGCATGGCCGTCAGACCGGCGGCCAGACTCACCAGAGCCATCAACAGCCCGGTTCTGAGGAAGCCGAACACCGGAATCAGGTACGTGCTGAACAGCACCGCGCCCACGCACGAGCCCGCCAGGTCGAGGGCATAGAGGGTTCCCGCGCCGCGCCCCGGGCCAGCGGCGAAGAGGCGCGCCGCCAGGGGAAATTCGAACCCGCCGAGCGATCCCGCCACGAAGGCCATCGCCGGGAACCACGCCCGCGACGCGGCCGGCATCCCGGCGGCAAGACACACCGCCGCCGTCACCGCCTGCACCCCCGCCAGCCGAAGCCCCGCGCCGTGGGGCGGACCCCCCGGTCCGCGGCCGGCCCCCTGGCCGGCTTCTCGCCAGTGGCAAGCGCCTGATTCCGCGAGCGAAGGGCGGGACGAGGGCGTCCCGCGCGGACCAGGGGGTCCGCCCCACAAACCCCGCAGCCCCAGCCAACTGCCCGCCGCCACCCCCGCCATGAACGCCGCAATCAGCAGCGCCAGTTCGGCATAGACATATCCATAGGCCGCCTGAAAGCCGAGCAGAACCAGGATCTCCAGCCCGATGGCGGCGAAGCCCATGGCCAGCGTGCAGAACCCCGCGCCCGCGCGCCGGCGCCGGTCCTTGCCCGGCAGCAGCCGGCAGCCCACTGCCGCCAACAGCGCGAGCGCGCCTGTCAGGCAGGCCACCGCGCCAAAGCCGGTCTTCGCCAGCGCGCCAAAAACCCGGCGGTACCCCTGGTGAAACTGGCTGCTCCACCGCGCCACATCGAAGTAATATGCCACCGGACGGGAATCGCGGTTCACGGGGGTGTCGGCGAGCGGCCGGATCTGCGCTTCCAGGTCGCGCACCCGGTCCGCCGCCATACGAAACGGGATGTAATACTCGCGCACGTAGCGCGTATGCAACTGGCGCGCCCGCAGCCGCGCCAGCAATTCGTCGGGCCCCGCCGCCAGCACCCCGCGCCGCTTCGCCGCAAAGAAATGGATGGTCTCTCCCGGCATGGCCGCCACTTCCGGAAACACCGACCGCACCGTCCGGTTCATGCATCGCAGGAGTTCGGCCAGGTTCTCGGGGATGTAGTTCTCCGACCCCGCTACCGCGAAGGAGAGAATTCCCGTATCGGTCAGCCTGGCGGCGGCTTCCTGGAAGAATCCGGCGGTGAAGAAGCGGTTCAACTGCGCGGTTTGCGGGTCCGGCAAGTTCACCAGGATCGCATCCCAGCTCTCCGCCGCGGTCTTCACGAACAGCCGCCCGTCGATGGCATGCACGCGCACCCGCGGGTCGGCCCGCAACGCGGTCCACTGGTTGGGGAAGAAGTCGCGGGCCATGTCCAGGATGGCCGGGTCGAGCTCGACATAATCGAGCCGCTGGACGCCCGGGTGCCGCAGTACCTCCGCCGCGCTGCCATTCACGCCGCCGCCGATCAGCAGCACGCTCTTCGGCGCGGGGGCTTCGAGCAACGCGTAGCCGACGGCTTCCTCCGCTCCCTCCGGGTCGGGAACCGTGAACAGCCGCAGTCCGTTCTCGTAGCTGCTGCGCGATCCCTCCGATTCCACCACCGCCAGGCTCCCGTAGACCGAGTTGCGCGTGGCAACCAGGTGGAATCCCGGCCACATCCGCCGCATGCTCCAGGCATCCCACCTCGCCACGGCGCCCGCGAGCGCGCACCCGATCAGAACCAGCGGCGCGGCGGCAACCAGGAAACCGCCGCGCCACCGCGCGCGCGCCACGAATCCACAAGCAGCCAGACCGTTGGCGAGGCCCAGTCCCCAGGCGATTTCGATCGGGCTGAAATGGCGGATCAGCACCAGCCCCGCCACCAGTCCCCCGGCTGCCGCGCCGATGGCCTCCCAAAGATACGCGGACCCGGCGGCGCCGGCGGCCGGCCGGTCTCCGTAGAGTCTGCTGGCGGCTGGGAACAGCGCTCCGGAAAGGGCGCAGCACACGCTCAGCGTGGCGAGCGAGATCAGGACCATGGAACCCGGTCCGAAGCTTTCCCCGGGGACCGGCTGCATGGCCATCTTCCCGGTGCGCACCGCCAGCACCGTCGCCGGCAGGGCCAGGGCCAGCAGCGCCTCGATTGCCGCCACAGCACGGAGGGGCTCACCGCCAGGCGCCGCGAAACTGCCCACTGCCGTCCAGAAGAGCCAGGTGGCCAGCGCCAGGCCGATGGAGATCTCGTTTCCGCGGAACGCCACCATCAGCTCGCGCAGCAGGACGACCTGTGCGCAAGCCGCCGTGAATCCGGCCAGGAGAAGAGCCGACCGAGCCTGGGAACCGCCGCTCACCATTTCAGCTTAAGGCCGCCGGGCAGGCAGCGGATGCCGGGGGGGTGCGACGTGGCTCGAATCCGAGCGCACGTGAGCGCAAACCGCGGCGCGTCTTTGTACTACCATCCATCCGTCGCGGCTGGAAAAACTCGGTTGCGGCCTTGCCGCCATGCGGGGCAGGTTGACAACCTGCGGCGGACTGGCAGTCCGCCTTCCGAGGCTCCCAACCGGACCGAAGCAGGCGGGTTAACAACCCGCCGCAGGTTTACAACCTGTCGACATGGGCCTGCGGCCCACGGAAGGCAATGAAAACCGGGTTCGGATGCGGGCAACCACTCCTGGCCCAGGGGGCACCCCGTTGCGGCTCCGAACGGAAACGCGCGCGTGAGCGAGCGGCCCGAGGTTTTCAACGGTGCCCCACGTACCGCCAGCGAATCCGCTTCCATGCCGGGGAGCCGGCGGCGGGCGGCGGATTGGACCAAGTTGGTCCAAGTGGGTGTGGGGCGAGTCGGCCGCCGCCGGCGGCTCCAGGCTGGCCTGCGGGGGTTTCAACCGGCGCTAGAACCTCGCCACGACGCTAGCCTGTGGGTGTTTCTGGGGCCATCCGTACTTTTGCGCTACGGCGATCTGGTTGAGCCGGTCCTGAATGCGGGCGCGCGCGCAGAGGGCCGCCATACGGGTCCACTCGGCCAGTTCACGCGCCTCGGTGAGGCGGCCGCGCGAAAGCGGACCGCGCAGCCGGTCGGCGCGGAACGTCTCGCCGTATTCCTCCCACAGCAACCGGGCTTTGGCAAGCTCGCCCGATGCCACCGCCGCGCGGATCCGCTGCGGCAGACTGCCCGGTTCCAATGTCTCGCCCGACATCGGATTCCTCACTTGTACAACTGCGCCTGGTCCTGCATCGCCGTGAGCATCTGGTTCATGAAGGAGTACTGTTGTTCCGCGGTGGCCAGCAGAGCATCGGCTGCGGCCATCTTGTTCTCGAGGTCGATCTGAAGTTGTTCCACCGAGGCCTGCTTGGTAGTGATGGTGGTGAGGAGGTCGGCGAGCTGCGACTTCATGTTGTCCTCGGCGGTTTTGATCAGCCCCGTCGCCGGGTCCTCCAGTCCGCTGAGAACGTTGGTGGCGGCCTGAAGAAACCCTCCGGTAGTGCTGCTCCCCAGGAACGCGTTGACCCCGTTGGAATTTGAAATATCGGTACCCGCCAGCGTCAACATGCTGTACGTCAGGTGGCCGTCCGTGCCCAGGTCCAGTCCAAGGGCCGCCAGGCCGTTGACCGAGCCGCTCGATGTGCTGTAGGTACTCATGCTGGTGAGCGCCTGCGAGACAGTCTGCAGGATGCTATTCCCCTGGAGCGGCCCCGCGTTCTGCCCGCGCTGCTTGCCGATCTCATCCACCACGGCGTTGTAGGCGTCGGCGAAGCCGGAAACCGCGTCGGACAGGGCCGAGGTTGACCGGACTACGGTGACGTCCACCGGATTCCCCGGCGATGCCGCCAGCATCGCCAGCGTGACTCCGGGTGAAATCACCACCTGCCGGGAATTCGTGTAGACCGGTGCCGCCCCGGTGCCGGGGACCGTGTATTCCGCCTGCGTTCCCGCGACCGATTGACTGAAGAGGCTGCCCCCGCTGGAATTTCGAATATCCAGCGTCTGCGGCCCGAGCGACATCGCCTGCAGCGCGATGCGGGTGTCGGAACTGCTCCCCGATCCCGCGTTGAGCACGGTGGCCCGCACCAGGTTGCCGTACTGCTGGTTGATGGCTAAGGCCACGCCGCTGGCACTGGTATCGGTTGTAGTGATCGAGTGCGAAATCCCGCCGACCGCCAAACTGAAAGTGGCGCCCTTGGCAGGCGTCCCCCAGTCGGCAGACGATGTGCCAGACGCATAGGAACCAATGCTCTCGATCTCGATCGGGTAGACGCCTTCCTGAGCACCATCGGCCAATGAAGCGCTCACCAGCGACGTATTGGAGATGTCCGCCGTGTAGGAAGATCCGTCCATGGCGTGCTGGATCCCCTGCACCGCCGTTTGCAGCTTCGCAACCAGGCCGTCGATGGTCGTCAGTTCGCTCGACTGGCTGTTCAGCGTGTTCTCCTGGCCGATCATCAATTGAACCGGCAAGTCCGCAATGGCCACCGCGCGGTTGATGACGTTTTGCAGGTCTTGCGAATACGCGCTGGTGCCCATGAAAGTACTGGACCCGGAGCTCGAGGAACTGGAACTGCTCGAACTGCCGCTCGAACTGCCGCCGGACGAGAGCGACGTCAGAGAGTTCGTCGAATTCACCGAAGTCAGAGAATTGCTGACAGTGCCCATAAATGACTCCAGGGCCGGACGGGACGAAATGTCCCATCCGGCCCGCGAAGGTTAATGCCGGGCGGGGGTTTAGGCCCCCGCCATGGCGGGTTTTAGTTAGCC
>Ga0182021_10009668_pt1 | contig 11428 bp, 8 predicted proteins | sample 612E3MmetaG_FD_120493 | JGI IMG/M metagenome (GOLD analysis project Ga0182021, IMG submission 120493) | Permafrost microbial communities from Stordalen Mire, Sweden - 612E3M metaG (Illumina Assembly) | ecosystem: Environmental > Terrestrial > Soil > Wetlands > Permafrost | place: Sweden...
CCTGCTATTAACCACCAGAGCAACTTATCCATAAACATCACGTTTGTCAAAAAATTAATATGATTTATTTTGAGTTGATAATTAATATCTTGTTATTAGTTCTTAAAAATAATTAATTGACAAAGAGATAATGATTTACTCAGTATTCTGTTCATTAAAATAAAAAATTGGATACTAACCAAATTAAAGGTGTGTAGCCTGCATACTAACTTTCTTAATGAATCTGTCCTGTTGCTATAGATCATGATCTATATAACTTGATAATTCTTTTAAACTAATATATTCCAAATTTATGATAGTAGTAATGTTATTGTATTAAAAATGGCAATAGGATATAAGATGTAGATTATAGTTCGTATTAAGAATCTTGATAATTGAATTATAATTATTAGTCCACATGAATAATCAAAATTAGAAATATTATAATGATTTATTATCTCCTCTAAAGAATATGAAAACCCCTTTTAGTAAAATTCAACAAATACAATTGTAATTAGTTAATATGGATTTTTAATTGAATCAGATCCAATCATTATTCTCAATAAGGGATTTTTAAAACAGGAATTGATTTAAGGTAAACTTTAAAAAAGAAAAAATAGCTATTTTTAGGTTTTATTTGGATTTAAAGTTAGAATTGCCCACGAATTCTGTTAAATAAATCCAGTTTCATTGCCTGAAAAATCTTTTCAATTCTAGTGCAACTAATTCTGGTTTTCCACTGTCTAATGATCCAGCATGACCAAGCCCCTTTAATTCAACACGATCTACTTTCGGCAAGACTTTATTCAGTTCATCTAAGGTATTTTTCAGAAATTTAGGGCTTTTACTGCCTCCAATCAATAATATTTCCGCTGGTACTGATTTAAAGTTATCAAGTGTCCCTTTCATTTCTACAACCAGTTGATAATCATAGTGAAATGATGGAACAAGTATTGTAAATGACGCATCATCCCCTTTGACGTTTTTGGGTTCAATTCGATAGTAAAGCTTGAAAAGTGTTACCAATAAAAAGCGTGGCATATTGATAATCCAAGATGGCACACCAAAATATTTTCCAAAATCTTTTAATTGTGTAACAGTTGCATCTGCCAGTTTACCCTCTTCAATTTCCCTGTCAAAACGTGGCATAAAGGAGAGTATGTTTATTATAGAATTGTCAAAGTCAAGAGGTGGTTCGTAAAGTCCAGCTTTCCGGATTGATGGTAATTTAAGTGCTGCCTGTAATAAAATTAGGGCACCTGAACTCAGTCCAAATATGTTGTACGTTTTTGTTTTCTTAATGATTGCATCTAAATCTTCAACTTCCTTTTGCATGCTGTAATCTTGTCCAAACGCACCACTTAAACCACGACCACGACGATCAGGAATATAGACTGTAAAATCATCCGATAATAATGTACCAAGAGTCATAAAGTGCTGTGAAGCATTCGCACCACCATGCATTAGAATAATACCCGGGCCACTTCCCATCTGTCGATATCCAATATTTGTTCCGTCATTAGAAGTTACTGAACCCTTTGTGTATTTAGTGTTACTCATATTAATTCCTTTTTTTGTTAGGTAATTTCATAAGTCTATCTGCGATTGCCTTATTAACCTTAATAATCCTATGATCATTATTAATAATCCAACTAAAACTGTTATAGCATCAACTATGAGTTTAAACTCTTAATAAGAACTTAAAATGGTTTTATTTATTTTATCAGAATTTTGATTGTATTGTACAATCTTATCTTGCATAAATAATCAAACCCAAAATAATATAAATTATTTTTAAATTTTTAATTTTAAAATCAAGTTCTATAAGATATCCCCATTGATCCATCTTACCCCAGTTGCCCTTGCAAGATCTCTGTCTACAGACACTAGGTCATCTTTATCAAGCATAGATACATCATTTTTACCAACGATCCTTGTGAAGTTGGCAATTTCCTTTGTTGACACTTCAATGAAATTGCTCAACTTTGCAACCCCATCTGAGAGATCAACTTGTTTGGTTAATAAAGGATCCTGAGTTGTAATTCCTGTAGGACATCTTCCGGTGTAACAGATACGGTACTGTTCGCAGTTAATTGCAATAAGAGCAGCTGTGCCAATGTAAACAGCATCAGCACCCAGTGCGAGACATTTTGCAAAGTCTGCAGAGTTTCTCAGCCCCCCTCCAGCTATAAGTGATATTTTTTTTTTTAGTTCAAGATCATTCAGTGTTTTGAATGCCCTTGGTAGGGCTGTAAATATGGGGATACCTACATTTTCTCTCACATACTTGTCTGTAGCTCCGGTTCCTCCTCCAAATCCATCAAGGGCCACATAATCTACTCCGGTTTCAGCCAATATCCTTACATCTTCTTCTACATTTCCACATCCTATCTTTGCACCTACAGGAACTCCATTTCCGATATTTTTAAGATATAACACTTTTTTTTCGAGTTCTTCTTGGTTTAAGATGTCAGGATGATGTGCTGGTGAGTATGATGCTTCTCCACTTTCAAGACCCCTCAAATTCGCGATCTCTGCTGTCATTTTTTTAGCTGGCAGATAACTTCCTTTACCTGGGTAAGCGCCCTGTCCGAAACGTATCTCTATAGCAGCAGCACTTTTCAGTAATTTTTCATCAACACCAAAACGTCCAGTAGAATACTGTACTATTATAGTTTCATGGTTATTTTGAATTTCATCGGATAAAACCCCTCCCTCACCAGAATTGAATCCAATTTTCAATATAGAAGCAGTTTTTGCAATTACTTCTTTGGTTGTTTTTGAAACAGCCCCAAAACTCAGTCCTGAAATCATAATGGGGCAACTGATCTTCATTGGGTTTTCAGATTCTGGACCTATATACAGATCTGTTTTAACATTATCTTCTTCATTAAAAGGTATCTTCTTTACCTGTGCAGGTATGAAGTAAAGATCATCCAGTGAGAATGGTAATTTTTTAAGGGATCCCATCGATCCAACAACACTTTTGCCCATTGAACTTGAATCCTTTATATCCACAATTTTTTGATAGAAGGAATCATCTTCGTCAGACTTTTTTTTACGCATGAAACTCCGGCTTTCGCCCACTGTGTCTTTATCACAGAAGTAATTACCTTTCAATTCATATTCAAAGAAGATAGGACAGGTGTTACAGATACAAACTTCAGGATCGATATCACATTTACTAGGGCCTTTGCTACAGTAAAGCACCTCACCACCACATTTATAGGGATAACTTGGACACACCTTGCAGTGGCACTTGTTACGATTCTCTGGTGTATTTTTAATCTTCATTAATTTCTCTTCAGAGTCCTGAACCATTTTTATTCTCCTAGAAGTATTGTAGAATTATTTTTTAGAAACCATTTTTCTATACAAAACATTAAACGATGGATATTATAAATTTTAAACAAAACGCATACTGTCGGTGTTTATATTAACAATAACCGGTTTATCTGCTGCAAGTGCTTTCTCAACAGCTTCAGGAAGTTCTTCTGGGGTTTTAACATTTATCCCAATTCCACCACATTCCCTTGCGTATGCAGCGTAGTCAAGGTCTTGTAGTTCTGTCTGCCAGTTTGGATACCCTTCCATTTTTTGCTCCTGCATTATCATACCCAACTGTTGATTGTTGAAAATAAATACCTTAACAGGAAGATGGTATTTTACTGCCGTTAAAAAGTCTGCCATTACCATTGAAAAGCCCCCATCACCGGTGATACAAATAACCTGTCTATCAGGATATATAATCTGTGCTGCCAGTGCAGCGGGCAGTCCAAATCCCATTGTTGCAAGGTTACCCGACATAACCATCTTCTGGGACTTTTTCATCCAGAAGTTTCTTCCAAACCACCAACAATGTTCTCCAACATCGAGGGTTAACACAGCATCGTTGGCAACTTTATCGTTTAACACTTTTATAATGTATGGTGGCCGGAGTGGAGTTTTTGAATCATCTGTTTCTTCATTAAGAAGCTTAATCCACTCATACTTCAATTCCTTTATTTCTTTTAAATATTCTTTTCTATCCTTTTTTTGAACCAGATCATAGATTGCTGGAAGAATTTCAGAGCTGTTTCCAATCAATCCCACTTCCACAGAGAATCTTCTGGCCATCATCATGGGATCGATATCGATCTGTACAGTTTCATTTTCTGGTATCTGGGTCATGTCTGAAAATGATGAACCCACCACAACAAATAGATCTGCATCCTCAACAAGTTTGGTAGAAGCTATTGAACCTATACCTCCGTGACTTCCAACATAAAGCTCTTCGTTTTCATCTACAACACCCTTACCTCGGAATGTGGTTGTTATAGGTGCATCGATTTTTTTTGCAAGCTTTAATAGGATATCACCCTGTTCTTTGGCACCGAATCCCGCTATTATTACAGGTCGGTTTGATTGATCTATTACCTTAGCAGCCTTTTCAATCAAATAATCTGCTGGTTTTGTGGCTTTGTTTGGAAAATTTCCTTCGAAGGGAACTATTTCTGAGGAATAATTATGTTTTTGGACATCCTTAGGTATCCCAATATGTGAAACCCCTCTTTCTATAATTGAGTGTTTGATTGCAAGAGTTGAAAGGTTAGTTGTCTGGTCCTTTGACATGAGAATCTTGTTAAATACTGTTAATGGTTCAAAGAAGGAATATTGGTCTATTTCCTGAAATGAACCAGGTCCTATCAACTGTCTTTGCACCATGCCTGTGATTGCAACTACGGGGGAGTGATCGAGCTTGGCATCGTAGAGTCCTGTTGCAAGATTGGTTGAACCAGGACCAGCAACAGTTAAACATGCTGCAACATGTCCAGTTAGCTTACCATATGCCGATGCCATGAATGCAGCGGTCTGTTCATGCCTGACCTGAATAAATTCCAGTTTATCATTCCTTTTGATAGCATCTAAAACACCTAAAATTGATGTTCCTGGGATTCCAAAGACATGTTTGAGCCCTAATTCAGCCATCTGTTCAACCATAACATCAGAAACAGTTGAACCCTCCTTTTTATATTCCTCAGTTTCTTCGGTCAGCAAAACAAAAAGATCTTTAGGAGAATTACAAACAGGACATCTCCAATCATCGGGCAGTTCATCAAATTTTTTGCCCTCTACATCTTCATCATATGTATAATTACAGACAGTACATCTATATTTGGCCATTTAAACACCCACAGTGATTTGTTTAAACTCATTTATACCTTATTTATGGTGTCTAAAGTTAATAAATCATTGTATTCATGTTATGCTGTACCTATTAATGTTTCCATAGCATGGAACATGGTTTAATGTCCTTTAATTTTCCAACTATGGGTAATTATTATACCTTAAAGTTCAATTAAATAGCATGGGAAAGTACAAGATCAACTCCCGCTCAGACAACGGTGTATTTGTAGTTACAGAATCATATAAAAAACTTTTTAACAAATTAAAAAGTCTTAAAAAAAGTAGAGGGAGAATTATTCATGTTATTGGTGCCCCTGGAACAGGCAAATCAGCTAATATATATTTTGCACTGGATGAACTTGGTTTGGATGTCTATGATGTAGAACTAAGAATCAAAGATGTTAATATGGATTCTGGAGATGTTTTTAAAGAAGTTTACAGGGAAATGAAAAGGGATCTTGGGGCGGGATCCAAGCAAGAAGTTTATGAAGGATTATCCAAATTTGATGCATTATTATTTGCCGACAGATTCCATGATTCTCATCTTTTGGACAAAAAAAATATAGGATTCAGTGTATGGACTGGTCAAGCAGGATTTAAGGCAACTAAATTTTATTTACTGTGTATCATAGAATACTTTAAGGAGAGAAAGATGTTTAAAGGAATTAATATTATATTACAGACTGCTTGGAGAGTTAATTTTCGAGGGAAAAAATACGATGTATTTTCTGACCTCGGGATCATTTCACGGGTTATCATTGTTTTATTGAAGATATTTTTTGAGGTGGTTGTAATATCCTATTCCCCTCTTGAAACACTTAAAATAGTAAAAAAACATGTAAATGCCGATGACAAACTTATAGAACATTACATAGACCAGTATGGATCAAAACCCCGAATTATATGTCTGGCTATTGAGAAGGATAGAACTTATTTTGATCCAAGAGAGGTTTAATTCAACTCATGATCAATTAATGATTCATGGAAATTTGCATGAATTCAGATCAAAAAGAAATATATAAGTTAAATTAAGATCGAATTGAACTACCAGATCAAATTTTAAAAAATATAAATTTGTTGAAGAAAAATGATAAAAACTCTAATAAAGTCTACCAGAATAACATGGGCTGCTAAAAATGTGAATATGTATCTTCTGGTTCTTACTTATGCCTATTTTGCAAATATTATAATAAAAAATCCATTTCAAATATTGGAAGGCCTTATCTTGGTATCAGCACTTTGGGGAGCTCTTTACAGTTTAAATGATCTCACTGACATAGAACATGATAGGCGAGATAAAGACAAACAGCATAGACCATTTATACAGGTGGATATCGACAAAAAATACGTCATAATTTTCTTCATTGCAGTTATTTCAGCTGTATTCATAATATCACTGACTACATTAATTCATTCATTCACAATTCTACTCGGGCTCATGCTGCTCAATCAGATATTGTACACTGTTCCACCAATAAGACTTAAAGATACGATATTTGCACCATTTTTCAGTACTGCAACCAATTCTGTACTTAGAATGGCTTCTTGTGCAGTTCTCCTGGGTAACATCTTTATTGTGCCGTTCAGTGTTTACCTCTTCATGTACACTGCAAGTATGGGCACATACATAATGTACAAATCTAAACAAGGTGCAGCAAGTGTTTTAACGGTGATATCTGGTATAATACTTGTTTATACACTGTTAGTGGGGGATATGAATTTAATTCAGTTTGTTGTGGCAGTTTTACCCGCATTTTTAGCTACTATTCCCCTTTATCTTTCACTCTTCACTCAGAAAGACAAGATGTTCGATATTGCGGATGTTCTATATCATCAGATTGCAATGATCTTCTATTTGATAAGTATATTGTACATACTTTTTCACAACACTCAAAATCTGTATTTTTAACTTCTAAATTGGAATCAGATCAAAATAAACTATAAAATCAATTTATTTCACTTTACAGACTATTTTATTTCGAAGCCTTTAACGTTAATTAAAAAATAGAAGAGTAGGGAGTATCGGCACTAAACATAATGTACTTATATTTTTAAATTCAGTCACATGAACAAACTTATTACCCTGTATGCAATTCCCCCAACTATTAGGGCGGTCACAATATTGGCTAAGGCTATGGATGTTGTTGCTTTCCATCCAAATTCACGAAGTAAGATGGTCAGAGTTGCTAAACATGGTATGAATAACATACTTACAAGGGCCAGTATTATGAATTGGATAGGTGTTAAAACCGCTGCAAGATTAGTGCCGAATAATGCCACAAGCATAAGAAGTGTAAATTCTTTCCTAACCGCTCCAAATATGAGAACGACACCTGCAATAACTGGAAGACCCAGCCAAAAAACAGTTATGGGGGCTAAGAAATTAGCTACCGGAGTTAGAAATCCTAGTGCATACAAACCTTGGATAAGAGCACTACCTATAATATAAATTGGAAATACCACATAAATCAAAGATTTAGTTCTTGACCATGTCTGTTTAGCTGCAACAGAAATAGATGGAACTTTAAATGTGTGCATTTCCATGATTAATCCTGAAGTCTCCCCTGGAACAATTTTTAAAGCAATCCTGCCTAATATGAACATTACTGCGATATCGATTATATAGAGGGCTAAAGCCCACCATACACTTACAAATACAGCAACTAACCCTAAAATTACAATGGTTCTTGCTGCGCAAGGTGCAAATGTTATGGCAAATGCTGCGAGCAATCTTTCACGTTTTGTCTCTAAAATTCGGGTACTCTCTATGGCTGGAACATTGCATCCGTAACCAAGAATCATTGGGATGAGTGCTTTTCCATGCAGGCCTATTTTGTGCATGGCACTGTCCATCATAAATGCTACCCTTGTCAGAATTCCTGAATTCTCAATCAAGCTCAGCATCATATAAAAAGGGATTACAAAGGGCAGTACAAGTGTTACACCGGCTACAATACCTCCAAATGCACCATTCCATAATATTGTGGTTAAGGTTCCGCTGGTCTGCGGATTTACAGGTTGGAAGAAACCAAATGCGTGTGTGAGTAAATTTGAGAAGAAATCTCCTACAACGAAGGTCCATAGGAGTAATCCTCCCACAACTAGGGCAGACACTAAATAGCCCAGTATCCTGTGTGTAACTAATTTATCCAGCCTCTCTGCAAAGGTTATTTTTATTTCACTCTGCAACTGTGCCCCATGTGCAAATTGATTCGCAAGAAAATATCTTTCAGATGCAATAACTGCAAAAGAGGGCTCATTATGGATACCTTCTATCTCTCTAGCCAGGTCATAAGCTGAGTTCACAGTCTCCTGAGATTTTGATTCCACCAGTTTTCGAATTTCAGGATCGTTTTCAAGCAATTTTATTGCAACCCAGCGTGAGGGATATCCTAAGTCCAGATCATTCGATTTTATTAAACTATTCAGTTTCTTTATTCTGTTTTCAACTTCTGCACCATACTCTAGCGTAGTTACTTTGTTTTCAGATTTATTATAGGCCACTTCAGTTGCTACTTCCATTAATTCGTGTAATCCTTCTCCACGTATGGCTATAGTTGACACTACAGGAACGCCCAAAGCAGCTGATAGTTTTTCAGTATCAATAACTATTCCTTTTTGTTTGGCTAAATCAACCTGGTTAATACAGACAACCATCGGTACTTGCAGTTCTTTAAGCTGGATAGTAAAAAAGAGGTTACGCTCCAGTACCGATGCGTCAACTACATTAATTACTACATCGGGTTTTTCAAAAGCAATGTACTCCCTTGACACGATTTCTTCCATGGAATAGGTTGAAAAAGAATATATACCCGGGAGGTCGATTACCTCAATGTTTTGGCCTTCAAAGAGAAGTTTTCCTTCTGCCCTCTCAACTGTTTTTCCTGGCCAGTTCCCGATGATCTGATTGGAACCTGTTAATTCGTTAAAAATGACACTTTTACCCACATTGGCGTTTCCAGCTAGTGCAATGGACATATCTATGCTATTACCTTTTTTCACAGATTTATTTTTTGAGTTTAGTTGTTTGGCTTTGTTATCATTGTCATTTTTGTCAGTTTCGATGTTACTCATAAGCTTGTATTCCTTATATTGATGGTTTATCTTCAATTAATTCTACAAAGACATTACATGCTATGTCACGACCAATAGCAAGTTTTGAACCCCTAATTGCAACTTCAACAGGCCCGCTTAAAGGTGCAATTTTAATTACACTAATAAATGCCCCTATTGTGATGCCCATATCTAAGAGTCTTCTAATTACCTTGTAATCTCCTCTTATAAATGATACTTTGCCTTTTTGATGATCTTTGAGCTCCATGATGGGAATGAGATTTTCATTTCGTTTTCCAACTTCATTTACTTCTTCTTCTTTTCTTCTCATGCACTCCTCGCACGTGGTAAATTTTAGATCACAGGCTGGGATTACGCTGTCATCTGGACATTTGTCGGGATGATCCAAAACCTGACAAAGTGCTCTTTCAGCATCATCAGACAGGGAATGTTCCATTTCACATGCTTGGTCATGTAAAAAATGATCTTTAAGTTTTAAAATATCATGAAGAAATCGTTCCAGCAGTCTGTGCTTCCTTGTAATGTTTTTAGCAACTTTGAGCCCATTTTCTGTCAGTTTAACGCCTTTATACTGGGAATAATCCACATAATCCAATTTTTCAAGTTTTTTAAGCATTTCTGAAACGCTTGCCGGTGTTATACCAAGTTCTTTCGAGATTTTTGAGGTTTTAACTGTTTTTTCCTTCTGGCTAATCTTGTAAATAGTTTCTAAATATTCTTCGATATTTGCACTGAGTTTTTCATTAGTTGACATTAGGTTCACCTAAACTTTCTTTAAAGAATTGTTGTTTAAAGTGTTATATAAATGTTAGGTTTACCTAATAAAATTTATAATTATCAAAAATCAATAAGAATTTAGATTCTCAAAATTTAAAAATGATTTAAAAAAATGGAATTAATAAAAAAAAGAAAAAGGTTTAAAAATTAGAACAATTTCCCCAACTTTAGTAAAGCCTTAGGGGACACTTTTATTAGAAGTTTTATTAGTTCCTTGGTGCTTATGTTTTCGAATTCTGTGTTCTGAAATGCCACTGCTATTGAGTCGAGATCTGAATCCGAAAGGCTGAGCATGTAGTCTTTGGTTTTCAGGTACTTTTCAAAGGAGTCGCCAATTTCTGTTTTGCATTTCTTTTGGTATTCCATCAACCTCTTTTCAGAGTAATCTTCATCTTTCACTGCAGCTGCAGCAACTTCACCGGCGTACATACCTGCTTCAAGGGCTGTAATGATTCCTCCGCCTGTTAATGGATTTACATGTCCTGCTGCATCACCCACTATCATGATGTTGTCTTTAACTAGTGTTTTCAGCATTCCGCCCACAGGATCTCCGCCTATGTTGAGTTCGACTGGCTGTGCATTTTTAGTAGCAGGACAGTTTTTAACAAATTCCAGGAGATATTCGTATGCTCTTTTATCTGTATAGGTTGAAACAATTCCAAGGCCTACGTTAGCTATATCTCCACCTTTTGGGAAGATCCATGCGTATCCTCCAGGTGCAACACTACCAAAGTAGAACTCTATAACATCAGGATCTTCCATCTCAAGTCCCACCATTTCAAACTGTATTCCCGATTCCATATTTTTAGGTTTAACAGCAGTTTTAAGGCCGCCCCATCTTCCAACACGGGATTCTGGCCCATCTGCACCAACCACGATTTTGGCCTTAATTTCAAAGTCCTCTCCCATACATTCACAACTCACAATGTAACTGTCAAAGTCCTTTCTCATTCCCCTTGCCAAGGTTTTGATCATTATTGTTGCACCGGCCCTTGCAGCGTCCATTGCCATAAATTTGTCGAAGACTTTCCTCTCCAGTATGTAACCTGCTTCAGGTAGTTTGACCTGGTCTTCTTTCATCCATACATCTGTACCATTTGGAGATACAAGACGGACTCCACTTAGTTCTTTGGTTACCCATCTACTGTTAGGTTCAATTCCAAGCTTTTTAAGACCTTCTTTTGATACTCCTTCTGCACATCTTTTAGGTGCGCCAATTTCGGATTTCTTATCCATCAGTATAACTTCTGCACCATTCAGGGCTGCGTGTTTTGCAGTAGAAGATCCAGCCGGACCTGCACCAATTACAAGAACATCTGTCTCGATTAACTTCATAAAATAACTCCCCTTTATTCCTCTTTGGTTAAAGCTTTGACAGGACACACTTGTATACATATCCTGCAGTCTTTACATCCTTCTTCGTTGAAATTTA
>Ga0182021_10009669_pt1 | contig 11427 bp, 11 predicted proteins | sample 612E3MmetaG_FD_120493 | JGI IMG/M metagenome (GOLD analysis project Ga0182021, IMG submission 120493) | Permafrost microbial communities from Stordalen Mire, Sweden - 612E3M metaG (Illumina Assembly) | ecosystem: Environmental > Terrestrial > Soil > Wetlands > Permafrost | place: Sweden...
ATTCGCCCGGCGTTTCATGGTATTAATGGCGTTTTCCATATAGCTGCCTATCCCAATGTGCAGTTCTCGATCGAAAACCCGCTCGAAAGCAACGCGGTAAACTTAACAGGCACTTTAAATGTTATAATTGCCGCCAAAGAAGCCGGAGTAAAACGAATCGTTTTTGCCGCTTCGTCGGCCGCTTACGGCGATCAAGAAAAACTGCCCGTAACCGAAGACATGCCGGCGTTGCCTTTGAGTCCTTACGGTTTACAAAAATACGTCAGCGAACATTATTTGAGGTTGGCCAATCTGCTTTGGAATTTACAAACCGTTTCCTTGCGTTTTTTTAACGTCTATGGCCCGCGCATGTCCTTTTCCGGCGCGTATTATACGGTGATCGCGGTTTTCTTAAAACAGCGCGCGGATGGCAAGCCCATGACCATTACCGGCGATGGCACACAAACCCGCGATTTTACTTTTGTCGAGGATGTGGCGGCCGCCAATCTTTTGGCCATGGACAGCCAACAGGTCGGCAAGGGCGAAGTGATCAATATCGGTTCCGGGGAGAATCATAGTGTCAACGAAATAGCCGCCTTGCTCGGCGGCGAAGCAATTCATGTTGCGCCGCGCATTGAACCGCACGATACTTTGGCCGACATCTCTCGCGCCAAAGCGTTATTGAATTGGGAGCCGCAAATTAAATTCAGCGAAGGCATTAAAAAAACCTTGGAATGGTTCAGTACATACAAATAATCCCATGTCAGAAAATCCAAAAATTTCCGTTCTAATGCCCGCCTACAACGCCGAAAAATTTATCGGCGTGGCGATTGAGAGCATTCTGAATCAGTCGTTGAGGGATTTTGAATTTATCATCATTGATGATTGTTCAACGGATAGAACATGGGAGATTATTCAAAAATATAAGGAGAAAGACAGCAGGATCACAGCAATAAAAAATGAGGAGAATCTAGGAATTGCCGGCAATAGAAATAAGTTAAAAAAACTAGCCAAGGGAATTTATATTGTTTGGCAAGATGCAGATGATATTAGTATGCCCGATAGGATCAAGCATCAGTATGAGTTCATGGAAGCGAATGAACAGGTAGGGATCTGTGGCGGGTGGCTCGAATTTTTTAATGACAAAGGTCAAAGCAGTGTGAGAAAGTATAAGGAAAAAGACGAGGGTCTTAGGAAAAATATTTTTAGATTTTCACCAGTAGCGCAGCCAGGGGCAATTATTAGAAAGAACATCTTTGACGAGATGGGCGATTATGATTTAAACTATCCGCCCGCCGAAGATTTGGACATGTCTTTCAGAATCGGCCGGAAATATAAATTTGCCAACTTACAGGAGATTGTTATCAAATATAGGGAAAATGATAAAAGTGCAACTTTTACCAGATTAAAAACTATCGAGTTGAAGACAATTAGTATTAGACTAAAATATGCTGGTGATAAATTCTATAAAATGACCGCAGGAGACAATTTTTATTCCATAATGCAATATATATCAGTATTTATAATACCTACTAAATTCAAGATTTTTCTATTTAATTTTTTAAGAAATTCAAAGTAATGAAAATAGGAATTTTAATTGATGAACTGATACCCGGTGGCTTCCAAAAGGTTGCGATTATGGAAGCGAAATATTTTAACATGCTCGGGCATGAGGCCGTTTTAGTTGTTTTGCACAGGATAAAAAATGAAGGTTATGAAGATTTAATAAAAAGAAACAACATTAAAGTAATAAGAATAAGCGATAGGCTGCCGTTTTGTTTAAGGCTGAATTTCAGATTTCCATTTTTTGCATTTTTTTCTTTTTTTCATATTTTTTATCCCTTTTTTATTTGGCGGTATGTAAAAAGGGGTGAATTCGACGTTTGTATAACCCATGGAACGTATACTGCTTTTTCTTCCATGGCCATAAAAAATAAATTGCACATTCCATTCATAAGTTTTATTCATGATTCTGTTACATATATTATTGAAAATAAGTATAAGAATAAATTCCCCAATAAAGTATGGGTTGTTCTGATGCTTATAGCGAAAAAAATTGATCGTGTAATAGTGAGGCATTCCAATGGTGTGATAGCATTTCCCGATATGATTAAAGAGTTAAAAAAAATATATCCTACCTATCAGAACTATCACGAAATTTTTAACGGCTGTGAAGTAATACCGGAGAGCGAAATAATTTTTAATAAGTCGGATTATGCAATTTCGGTAACGAAATGGGATCAGGGGAAAAACTTTGATTTTTTATTGGATGTTTGGAGTAGCTTAAATTTAAGGATACCTCTTAAAATAATCGGTTCTTTTCACCCTCAAATTTTACGAGATCAAATGGAACGGTCAATAAATAATAAAGACCTGAATGGGGTTGTCACGGTTATTGGACAGGTGACAGAGGAGGTGCTATATCATTATTATAAAAATACAAAATTTTTAGTTCACCCTTGTCGGGAAGCTTTTGGAATGACTATTATGGAATCGTCGGCTCATGGCTGTCCTTCGGTGTTTACAGGTAATTCTGGCGCGGTGGTTTTGTATCCAGAAACAATAAAAGCGTTATTGCCAAATGAAGTTGATGTGGTTGGTTACAAACGAATGATTAACTATCTTTTACAAATGGGCGCTGAAAAATATGAAAGCCTTGTAAGAGAATATTATTTGTCGGCCAAGAATAATTCATGGCAAAGACATTGCCAAGTCATCACGAGCATATTAACTGATTTTGTATGAGGAAAGTTGATTCTGAAATATACAATAAAGAATACTTTTTGAATGCTGTTGAGGGTTATAAAAATTTTGATAATTTTTTTAGTAATATAAATCCAAAATTTAAAAAAGGTTTAAAAATGGCAAAATTAAAAAAAGGTGAAAAGGTTTTAGATTTTGGTTGTGGCCGTGGTGAAATGGTATTTTTTTCCAGCCTGATACATGGTTGTAAAAGCGTTGGAATTGATTATTCAAAAGATGCTATAGAAATTTGTAAAGTAACACAGGAAAAAATTAATTTACGAGATAATTCTTTAATAAGCTTTTTTCAGGTTAATAGTGAAAAGTTACCTTTTGAAGACAAGAGTTTTGACGTCATTTTCTTTATGGACGTTTGGGAGCATATGTACCCTGAGGAAATAGGAAATATCCTGAGTGAATTCAATAGAATTTTAAAAGATTCTGGTAGAATGGTCATTCATACAAGTCCAAATAAAATCTTTTTTGATGTGGGATTTCCCAGGTATACATATTATTTTAATCGTTTCATAAACAAAATTTATAAATTAATTTTAAAAAGAAATATAGTAAGATGTGATAAAAATCCACGATCGGATTATGAAAAACAAATGCACGTAAATGAACAGACCGTTGAAAGCGTGAAAACGAGTTTGGTTGGAAGTGGCTTTGAGAGCCGTGTCGAGATCGATGATTATTTTGTTATGTTTTCCAATCCTTTTTTGTTTTTTTATTATCTTATAGCCCAGCCGTTTTATATTCAATTCTTAACAAGAATTTTTGGTGAACATATTTGGGCGATTTCTTATAAAAAACCAACATTGCGTCTTGAAAAAGAAGAAAAATATTTGACCATTCCTAAAAATTTTTCCGGGGACGACTATTACAGATTTTACAAATTAAATTTAATAGTTCAAGAAATAATAAAGGGGAATTCTTTAAAGAGGGTCGTTGTTGTTGATATCGGAAGCGGTAATGGTTACTTAATGAAGTATATAAAAGATAACAGCCCCCAAGATATTCATTTCGAGTTTATAGGGATTGATAAGTATGTTGAAGAAAAATCGTTTGATTTTAAATTAATCAACCAGGATATCGAGGAGAAAATAGACTTACCAGATCAGTCAGCCGATATTATAATCGGCGCTGAAATTATAGAACATATTGCAAATACAGACGGATTTATCAAAGAAGTTTATAGAATTCTCAAACAAGATGGGGATGTCATAATTACAACGCCAAACCTATCGAGTTATTTTAATAAATTCTTGCTTTTGTTTGGATATCAGCCATATCATTCTGAAGTTTCCAATAAGGAATCCGGCTTCGGACTGGGTCTTGTTTATAAAGTGTTGGGAAGATCAAGGTACGGCAACAAAACGGCCGGTCATCTTAGGATGTTCACTTTAAAGGCGCTGAAAGACTTTATTGAATTTTATGGATTCAAGCTAGTAAAATATTACCCAATCTTTTTTTCATCCTACCGTAATGATAATAAGAGAAAGGTTATAATAAAATTATTCTTTGCTTTTGATAAGGTGGTCTCAACGTTTTTTCCATCATCAGCGTCCGGTATAATTGTACACTTAAAGAAAAAATAAACATTATGATAAAAAATTATTTTGGCGAACATCTTTGAGCAAAGGCACTAAAAAATAAATAAATCAACAATATGAAAAAAAATCTAAACTATCTATCTTTCGTATATTGGTTGGAATTTATGTTTGGGCATGAAAGATATTTAGTCAGAAAAGAAATTACTGAAAAGATTAAAAATTTAAAGGACGGTTCTGATGTTTTAGATGTAGGGTCCGGTGACTGTCGATATAAAGATTTATTCGTTAAACATAATTATTATACACAGGACCTTCGACTAGATAATAATTTTGGATATAAAAAAATTGATTATGATTGCGATCTTGAAGAATTAATTGATAGGAATTTGAAATTTGATTTTCTTTTATCTACATTTGTTCTCGAACATGTTTTTGATTTTGAAAATTTTATTAATAAAATGGGAAAGTTAACGAAACAAGGAGGGATCATATTCATAACAACTGCTTTTAGTTATTTTGAACACGCAAAGCCAAATGATTATTTTAGATTTTCTAGAAATGCGTTTAATAGACTTATTGAAGAAAAATTTAAAAATCAACTTGAAATAATAGAATGCCGACCATTGGACAAGATTTTTACATACATGCTAAATTTCTTTATTAATTTGCCATTTTATTTTTTAGGGGACAATAGTTTAATAGCTAAAATTTTTTTAATTATTGTTTCCCCCCTTATACTTATTTTAAGGTTTTTAACTAATCTATTAAATTATTTTGATAAAAAGAATAATATGTATTGTGTAATATATTTATGTTTAAGAAAAAAGCAACATGATTAACCATTATTATGAAAAATATTGGCAAGAAAAAAAAGATATTTCTGGCCACGATAATAATACGCCTCAATGGCCAAAAAAAGAACTCGCATTATTTTATAACGCTGTTGTAAAATATATTGGAAAAAATATACTGGATATTGGTTCGGGGGAGGGAATCTTTCTCGAATACTTGCAAAATAGAAATAACGGAATAAATTCGCTTTCTGCTTTAGAAATTTCTTCTTTTGCCATCGAAAGAGGCAAAAAAAGAAACCCCTCAGTATCTTATTATTTAGGTTCCGCTGATGAAGTGTATCCTTTTTTATCCGATGAATTTGATACTCTGTTCATGACTGATGTAATTGAGCACCTCGTTGATGTTGATGAAGCATTATCAGAAAGCAACAGGGTTTTAAAAAAAAATGGAATTTTGATAATTTTAACCCCAACTTTTAATTGGTTGAAAAAAATGATAATTGCGGCTTTTTTTTGGGAAAAGTTTTTTTATCCTAATAATCCTCATATTCGTTTTTTTACAAAAAAATCAATGGATTCAATAATGCAGAAGCATGGTTTTAAACGTGTTTATTATAAATGGGGATTATCTTGGTTCGGAATAATGCCGCAGAATGCTTACTTTGTTTACGAAAAAGTATCATAGGTATGGATTATAGAAAAAAAGGTATATTGCTCGTCATGTCTAATGCTAATGGATGGAGAAAGCCGTCAGTATTCGGCGGGGCTGAATTTAATACAACTTCAATCATCAGTAAAATTGTAGAAATTGAGTGGTATGTAGTTTTGCCCTACCAGCTATATAATATATTTGTCACTAAGTTTCCTGAACAACAGATTCATTACATCCCGATAAAGACGTTGTTTTTAAAAACGAATATTTTAAAAGATATATTTCAAGGCCTTGTGTATACTTGGAAATGTGTTTTTATGGCTTGGAAGCAAAGGAACGACTACGATTTGGTCTATTCAGCGACGACAAATTTTTCAGATATATTTCCGACAAAAATTATTTCATTGATAACTCAAAAACCATATATAGCAAAGTATCATATTTCTATATATGATGAACCAAATCCATTCAAAATATATAAAAATTTAAGGGAAGAAAAAAATTCAAGGACGGATAGTTTTATTCGTGCTTTATTGGCAAGAATAACCATTCTATTTTTAAAAAACGCGAAAAATGTTTTGGTAGTATGCAAATATTTAGGCTATCAATTGGAGTCATGTGGTGTTCCAAAAGATAAAATAATTTTAAATTATAACGGGGTAGACTTTGCAATGATGGGGAAATATAAAGATAAAAATCTTAAAAAACGCTATGATCTCTGTTATATAGGCAGAATTGAAAAAAATAAAGGTTTAGAAGATCTCATCGAAGTGATACATGGTTTCATGCTTGAAGGGAAGGAAATCACGGCAGTGTTAATAGGGGACGGTTCGTTTTTAGAAGCTTTGAGAAAAATGGTAAAAAATTATAACCTCGATAATCTAGTCACGATTACAGGTTTTTTAGGACCCGAGAGATTTAAATTTTTGCAAGAATCCAGAATTTTTGTTTCACCGACCTATGCAAAAGAAGGTTTCGGGCTTACGCTGCTGGAAGCGTTGTATTTCGGAGTACCGATCCTTGCATATTCGCATCCTGTTTTTATTGAGGTTTTTAATCAATACAATACGATTACTCTCATAGATAAAAATAAGGAAGATCTACAGGCGAATATTTTGAAGATGTTAAAAAAAACAGTAGCTATCGAATCTACCGATATGGAAATATACAGTTTAATACATTGTTTCGCGACGGAAAGAGACATTTTGTTACGCATCATTGATACTGTTTAGTCATGCATAAATTTATAATAAAAAAAATTGATTTTTTTATTCCATTGGTTGTAATGGCATTCTCTTTTTTTATAGCTTATCACAATGTCGGTAACGGCATTATCAATTATATTGACCATAATTTTCCATTTTATTTTTCCGATTATTTACATAAATTATTTTTTACATGGAGTGACTGGATTTATTTAGGAGCGAATCAATCAACGAGCCTAACGAATGGAATAAGCTATTATTTGATCTTTTATCTATTTGAAAGGCTTGGATGCAATTACGTTCTAATTAATAGGTTGGAATATGTTATTTCAATTTTCTTTATTATATATTTTACATATTTATTTTTGCACTCCTTATTTAAAGAGAAACTTAGCATATTGCATAAATTTTCTTTAGTTTTAGTTAGTACTTTTTTCTTAACCAATATATCAGCCACTGGTTTATTCACCGACGGATTAACACAAGCAGTTTTTGCCATGAGTGGAATCCCATTGGCTTTATATTCATTACGGAAATACGGGCTTACTAACAGAAAGATATTTTTATTGCCGATGATTATAAGCTCGTTAATTATTACGAGTTTTAATTTGCCGTATAGCGTTATTTTCATGTTGGCAGTTTTGTTGCTGGCGTTATCATTTAACGATATACGTTTTAAGAAAAAAATAAAAAATGTCTTTCTTTTTTTGGTTATTTGGTTACTTGTAAATAGTTTCTGGGTTTTGCCGATGTTTTATTCAATATTTATAGTGCCACCGTATCAACTTAAAGAGGTGATTGATAATGCAGTCACACTCAGGAGTGTGATGGATTTAACCGCGATACGTTATACGCTAGATCACTTGCTAGGGTTAACGATCAATCTCGACATCATAAAAATTCAAAATGCCGATTATTCCACAATCTTAAATTTTTTTAGCGGCAAGTGGTTTATTTTACTTTCGTTCATTACGGTAATTGGTGTATTTTTGAGACACTTCATTTTAAAAAAAGAAAAGAATACGCCGCCAATCAGTCCTTTGTTTCTTATCGGCACTTTTCTTTTTTTTCTTTTTTTCGCGAAAGGGTTGAATCAACCGTTCGGAAATCTGTACAGTTGTTTATTCGACAAAACAACCTTTTTTAAGATGTTCAGGGATAGCTTAAAATGGATGTCCATTCCATTTTTCGCAATGACAATTTTAATGGCATATATCTTAACCGATCATTCAAAAAAATGGCTTAAAGGTATAGTGGTGTTATATTTATTAGTTAATTTGTTTCCATGGGTATATAACGGGTTGGCCGGAAGCCTGAGGGCATATAATATCCCGGGTTATTATTTTGATTTGAGGGATTATTACATGAACATCCCAGATGCAACTAATAAAAGAGCGTTCATCTTAGATTCAGTGGTTGCGCCGACGTCATTTGATTTTGACATTAAAACTAATGATAAGAAGAATCTTTCCAATAATATTTTAAAGTTTATTTCGCCAATCCCAACCGTTGACTTATTCAGCAATGGGGGTGGTATTTCTTCCGATTACATACAAAATATTTTTAAACATTTAACAAAAACGGATAATGATTTAGCGGCTTTTAAAGCATTAGGCATAACGCACGTTTATCAGCAACATGATTTTGTAAAAGCATCTACCTATGACTATACTGATGCTTATTTTGATAAAAAAACATTTGGTAAGATTGATGTTTATGAAATAAAAAAAGACGATACTTTACCAAAAGTACAGCTAATCGGAACAAAAGAAAATGCCACTTTGGGCTTCATGAAGATTAATCCAACAAAATATAAATTGTTCATTAAGAATATAAAACTTAACACGGACCTAAAGTTTTTATATACCATTGATCAAAATTGGAAGTTATATGAAGATCGTCATACATCAGACTTATTGTGTACGCCGGTTGAAAGCTACAAAAGTGTTAAAACAACTGAATGCAAAGGTGAACAAAAATTTTTTGAAGGCGAAGAACTTTCATATCTATATAAAAAACCGATCTTTGATGATACACACCAACTTGTCAGCGATTATGCAAATCAATGGACGATTGATCCCGACTATATCAAACAGCATTTTTCAAAAGATTATTACAAAGAAAACCCCGACGGCTCCATTAATATTGAACTCACCCTCTACTTTAAGCCCCAATCCTATTTTTATCTCGGCCTTTTGGTTTCCGGCACGACCTTAGTTGGTTGTTTGGGGTATTTAGGTTGGGATTTTGTAAAGCGGCGAAAGCGAAAAAATGGGGTTGGAAAAGTTGGCAAGAGTCCCCAATGCCCCCCAACGCCCTAGGCGAAACCTAGCCCCGCCGGGTCTAGGCGAAACCTAAGTCATCACCCCTCCCGTCGGCGAAACCAACGGGTCTAGGTTTCGCCTAGACCGGATACAAACGCCTAACCGGGACAGGACCGCTTATTTGTTGATGGATCGCACCACCCGCTCGGTTGTCTTCAAACGGAAAAGGGGACATGACCCTTTAATTTTTTTAAAAAATGGCTTTATGTTTAGAACTTGCGTATGAGAGAAAAAACAGGTATATTTCATTTACTATGGGGTTGAAAGAACAATTTTTAAAGGCATACGCCAATCTTCCGCAAGGGGTCAGGGAAGAGATTATTGTTGTCGTTGGCGGCGAGCCATATACCTGGCAGGCGGCTAGATTGGAGATTGAACAAGATACCGATTTGGGCAAAGAAATTTTGAATAATTTGAAGCAATTGGGAATACTCGCCAAGGTCTAAACATATGCCGATAAATACCATTGAGCAGATAGTTGCCGATCCGGAACTTAAAGATAAACTTCGGACTTTGGTTTTGAAGCGCGTCGGCGTGATGCCCGACGACATGTTTATTTATATCGGCGGAACGCAGTTGAATAAGCAACAGCTTTTGGATCATGTTCAAGAAGGAGACGAAGTTGGTCAACAGGTCATGGAAACGGAACTGGATTACCTTCGTGCGTTGACCAGCGGCTCTATTTATGCCGAACAGTAAGGTTTTCTTATTGACGCGTCCCAGGCACGATGCGCTGATGAGGTATTTTTTCGCATGGAGCGACCCCTTGGTCGCGATGGCATCGAGTAAGGGTTTTAACGTGTGCGATCTGCACGACGGTAAGGCGAATAAGGCCTTGTTGGAAAGTTATATCGCGAAAAACTGTCCTTCTCTTATTTTGTTCAATGGCCACGGCACAACCGATACGATCCATGGTGATCAAGATAAGGTGATCGTTGATGCTGATAGCAAGTGTCGCCGATCTATCGTTTATGCGCGCAGTTGCTCGTGCGGGGAGCGGCTGGGGCACGATCTGGTAAAGGGTGGCGCCCGCACATTCATAGGTTATCGTCGAGATTTTTATTGCGGTTGTTCGTACGAGCATCTAGTTGATCCGAAAAAGGATAAGCTGGCCGCTCGCTTTTTAGGTCCGTCAAATTTAATAATATCGACACTGCTAAAGGGCGGTACAGCCGAGGAGGCGTATCAGCGTTCCGTTGGGGCGATGCATAAGAATTTTATGGAGATGATATCGTCCCGAGCCGACTATAAAGAACGGTACGCTGCTCGTTATCTACTGAGCAATATGGCTCATCAGGTGTTGCTCGGCGATGCTTTGGCGATGGCGTAAGAATGTTTTGACAAATACGCAAAATTTTAAAAACGCCTAACCGGACGCCACCCTCCTCGCTTGCCTCAGTTATCTCGCCCACGCCTTCGCCAAGTGCCGAAAGGGGATTCTTCCCCCAGCATCTTAGGTCTCACCTCCGCCTAGGTGAGACCTCCGCCTAGGTCTCACCTAGGATATATTTGAAACCTGGTTCCAAGCACCGGTGGACAATAATTCCAACCACAAGATGGTCAACGGCTACGCCAATTCCTGGGACATTGACCCCACCGCCATCTGTCAAAATAACCCCAAATGCACAAAGAACGCCGACGGCAGTTACGACATGGAATTGGTCATTGAATTTTGGCCGCAAAGATTATTCTATATAGGTTTATTCATCTCCGGCACGACCTTGGTTTGTTGTTTTGGCTATTTGGGTTGGGATTTTGTAAAGAGGCGGAAGGGGAAAAAGAAAGTAACCCCCCATGCCGTAAGCGAAACCTAGATCCGCAAGGCGAAACCTTGCGGCCACCGAACCCGCAAGGCGAAACCTTGCGGGACGGGCGTCAGGAACGCCTAGCCGGGACATGACCTGTTTATCTTTGGTCTTTAGTAAATAGGTCATGAAATGTCCGTTGACGACCGAACAGGCCAAAGAGCTGACGCAAGGCCTGTATAAGGCGTTCATGACCCCGGCTTTCATCCTCAACAAGATCGGGTCGATCAGGAGCTGGGATGATATTAGTTTCTTAGGGCGGGCGGGCTTGAAGGTGTTGGGGCATCTCACCGATTTTAGTAAAAAATAAATTGGCCTTGTATTATTTTTTATGAATTAGTATAATTTTTATACCAATTCGTAAAAAAGTATA
>Ga0182021_10009672_pt1 | contig 11426 bp, 15 predicted proteins | sample 612E3MmetaG_FD_120493 | JGI IMG/M metagenome (GOLD analysis project Ga0182021, IMG submission 120493) | Permafrost microbial communities from Stordalen Mire, Sweden - 612E3M metaG (Illumina Assembly) | ecosystem: Environmental > Terrestrial > Soil > Wetlands > Permafrost | place: Sweden...
AGATGCGGCAACTCAAGGCGACTCTGATTGCCCTGGGCGGGGATGCCTTTGATGTAGGTTCACCCCAGGAGTGGCGACAACCGTTGCCCAAGGTAGGTGACCGCATCTATGTCAAGGTGGCTGCTGGCGTACTTCACCCCGGGGAAGACGGCAAGGAGTACCGCATTATCAACGATGCCGACATTTTAGGAATCTGCGAGGAATAAGCCATGACTGAGGAAATGGAAGGGCAAGAACTGGACGTAGAGACCAGGGCAAAACAGATGGGGTGGGCACCAGAGAATGAGTTCCGTGGCGACCCGGATAAGTGGGTTGATGCCGAAACCTTTGTGGGGCGGGCCGAGAATGAATTGCCTATTGCTTTGGGGACGATTAAGACCTTGGAGCGCAACCTGGCAAAAACTGAAAAACGTCTTAAAGAAGTTGGCGACACCTTGGAGAAGTTCAACGAATACCACCAGACCGCACTTCAAAAGGAACAGGCTAAGGCCGCTACTGAATACCAACGGGGCCTTGAAGAAGCCCAGGAACGCATGAGGGACGCCGTAAGGCTGGGCGACGAGGAGATGTATGATGATGCCAAGGCCGAACAGGACAAACTTATCAAACAAGCGGCGACGCTGGATGATGCCGGCAAACCTCCCGATAACGGCAAGCCCAAGATCGACAAAGAGATTAACCGGGCCTGGGTAGAAGAGCACCCGTGGTTCCTGAAAAACTTCAAGATGAATAAGTTTGCCAAGGAGTGCGGAGACTTCCTGGCCCAAACGCAGCCGGAGTTGACCCAGAAGGAACAGTTGACCGAGATCGCCAAGATGGTCAAGGAAGAATACCCGGACTATTTCTCCAACTCCAACCGGGACAAAGCCGATTCGGTAGGGGGCGGAGACAAGACTGCGGCACCTGCCGGCGGGCGGCGGCGGACCTACAACGACTTGCCAGCCACGGCTAAGTCCATGTGCGACAGCTTTGTTCGGGACATTAAGGGTTACACCAAGGAACAATATCTGGCCCAGTACAACGGGCCATGGAAAAGTTAAGGGAGACAGTCATGGCATACCCAAAGAAGGAAGAAAGCAGACCCAGAATAGATTTGAACCAGAGTACCAGCGTCACCGGGGGCGGGAACCCCACCAAGCCGGAGCAGCGTAGGCGGGTGCCGGTGGACATTCCCCATAACCCATTAGAGTACCCGGAGCGCGATGGTTATCACCGTCATATTTTTAACGACAAACCGGGCCGCTTAGAGCGAGCGATGCGAGGCGGCTACCAGTTCGTGACCAAAGAACAGATACCCGGCTATATGGAGCCGTCCCTCCTGAGCAACAAGGAAGAGGTGGATAGCCGGGTAAGTTGGGTGGTGGGCCAGGAAGATAACGGCACCCCCATCCGCGGCTACCTGATGGAATTACCCGAGGCAGATTACCAGGCAGATCAATCAATCAGGGAAGGCAAAACCCTGACGGTCCTGAAAGAGACATTGCGCCAGGACCAATCGGCAGAGAACCCCGGGCGGGATGAAATCTATCCCACTGCCGGGGGCGTGAAGTTTGAACGGAATATGTAAATCTACGCCGGTTAATAACCGGCTTGAAGGAGATCAACTTGTCCCAAAGTAATAGCCCCTTCGGGCTTCAGCCGGTCGGGTCAATGCAGTCAGGGCCGTTTAGCGGCATGGTGCAGAGGTGCTACCTCTCCACCAACCAAGCCTCGGCAATGGGCATTGGCGATCCGGTAGACCTTTACGGCAGCGCCGACACCCCGGGGTTCACCCCCGAGGTCTGCTTGGCGACTCAAGGGGCCTCTCACGCCATCTACGGCGTTATCGTGGCCTTTGACATTGACACTTCTGACCTGTTCCTTAACTATCGTAAGGCGTCCACGGCGCGGTACTGCTACGTCATGGTTGACCCCTTTGCGATCTACGAGGTCCAGGGCGATGCTACCGTAATCGCAGCCACGGCAGTAGAGGCCAACGCGCTTCTGACTTCCGCCGCGGTTAATACCTCAACTGGTCTTTCCGGGTGGGTGCTCAACGGGACCTCCACTCCGGCCAATGACGCTACCTACCAGGTGATGATCTTGGGGGCGGCTAATCGGCCTAACAATGATATCACCGCCGCCTATGCAATCTGGCGTGTGGTTATCACCAATAGACGGGGCGTGTCTGCATCACTCGCTACCGGCGGGTTGGGGGTGTAATCATGGCCGGCGGCGTAATCACCACTGGTAATGTCCCTGCGGCCCATTGGCCCGGGGTCCACGCGTTTGTCATGGCGGAGTACGACGAGTTTCCTACGGAGTACACCGACCTCTACGATACTGAAACCTCTAAAATGTCCTTTGAAAAGGACGTAGCTTTTACTTCTTTCGGCCTGGCGAAAGTCAAGACCCAGGGCGGGGCAGTGGACTACGACTCCGAGACTCAGGACTACAGCGTCACCTATAACCATCTCACCATCGGCCTGGGCTTCATCGTAACCCGTGAGGAGTACGACGACAACCTGTACGACATGGTGGGCAAGCGCCGGGCAAAACGCCTAGGGCGGTCCATGCGCCAAACCACTGAGGTTTTCGGTGCGGCTCTGTATAACCTGGGCTTCGGCACCACCTCGCCTTACTTCACCAGCGGCGACGGTGTGGCCTGGTTCTCGACAATCCATCCCACCAAGGCTGGCTTGCAGAGCAACAACCCGGTTAATGCCGACATCTCCGAGACCGCCCTGGAAGCGATTCAGGTTGCGGCAATGTCCGCGGTAGATGGCCGGGGCCTGACGGCAAAACTGATTGCCGAATCCCTGCACATTCACCCCTCGAATTACTTCGAGGCCAACCGCATCTTGAAGTCCGTTCTCCAGAACGACACGGCCAACAACGCCGTCAACGTCCTGAAGATGGTCAACGCCTTCCCGAAAGGTATCAAGATGAACCATTACTTCACCTCCACCGGCGCCTACTTTGTGCGGACGAACGCCCCCAACGGGCCGACGCACTTCGAGCGGCGCTCGATGGAAACGACCCGTGAGAACGACTTTGACACCGAGAACCTGAAGGTCAAGTCCACCAAGCGGGAATCCTTCGGGTTTACGGACTGGAGAGGGGCTTTTGCTTCGAGTCCGAGTTGACCGCAATTAACCCTTAACCTTTTCTGGGGGCGGCTAACCCCGCCCCTGCCCCACAAGGAGGGCGAAAAGAATGGCTATCAAACCGTTTAATGCGGTTATCCCCGGCATGGGGGTTCAGATGTTTGGGCCTCCCATCACCCAAGGTCAGTCCTGGTGGGTAGCTCCTTACTCCGGCAGTGATACCGCCAGTGGCAAGCGGCCTAACCAACCCCTGAAGACCCTGGCGGCGGCTCTGTCTAAGGCCACGGCTAACCGGAACGATGTGGTCTACGTGTTCTCTGAGAGCAATACCGGGACTTTGACCACTGACTATCAGGCCGCAACCCTGGATTGGAACAAGGATGCGGTTCACCTTGTAGGGGTAAACGGCTCGCCAATGATAGGCCAACGGTCCCGGGTGGCTTTCAAGAGCACCTATGTCACCGCATCCAATCTGATTACCATTTCTGCCAACAACTGCATGATTGCCAACATGGAGTTCTTTGCAGGTGTGGCAAGCGCCAATCCGACCGGCTGTATGTACTTGACCGGGGACCGGAACCATTTCATCAACTGCCAGATCAGCGGCATTGGCGACGACCTGATGGACACCGCCGGAGCTTATAGCCTCTGGATGTACGGTGCCCATGAAAACCTGTTTGAGAATTGTTACATCGGCCTGGATACCATCAGCCGGGGGTCCGCCGCCAACGCTGAAATTCTCCTGACGGCTCCGAGCAATGCTGGCAATATGCGGAATATCTTCCGTAAGTGCATGATTGCCGGGTGGTGTATGTCGGCGGGGAATTACCTATTCCTGTCGGCTAATGCCGCGGGTGCTATTGGGCGTTGGCTGCTGTTTGACGACTGCGTGTTCCACAACACCGGCACTTCGGTTGCTACCGGCGTGCAGATGACCCAGGCTTTCCAGATTCATGCGGCGGCGGGTGGTCATGTCATCCTGCACAATACGACCATCGTGGGTGCGGATAACGTGAACGCTACCGACACCGGCCTGGTTCTTTGCGGTGCTGGCATCGTCCCGAACAATGCCACAAAGACCGATCTGGGCCTGGCCCTGGTCACGACCAACGCTTAGGAGGGGGTGACTTATGGGAAAGAAAGTTCCTATGGCCCATGAAACTCTGGCAGAGATCAAGGCGATGTGCGAGAAGATTTTGGCTGCGGTTGGCAAGGAATCTGCCAAGTCCGCCCCAAAGCCGTCTACGCAACAGCCTACGCACGATAAAGGCAAATTGTAACCCGGCGAAGCCCCGTTCACAGGAGCGGGGCAACCCCGGCATAACCCTTAACCCTGGAAACGTCCCGAATGAGGGACGTGCCAAAGCACGTTTTCAGGAGGTTTAGCAATGGCTTCACCGATCCGATTTGTCAATGGCGTTTCTTCTGTTGCTTCCACTGACCCATTAGCGGCCATACCGTATCTTGACCCTACCACCTGGGCTATCTGGCAGGAAAACTTCATCATCACTCCTAACACTTCGCTCGGCTGGACTCTGACCACTGCTGGCACAACCCCGACCGTAGCTCAAGCCGGTGTGGGGCCATGCGGCGGCATCGTGCTGACTCTGGCCGGGGCCGACAACGATGTGGCGCAGTTGTATCCCACTCTCGGGCAGTTCACCCTGGAATCCGGTAAAAAGGCTTTGTTTGAAGTCAAGTGCCGGGTGAACAAGGCGACCGGCACCATCGGCTTGCAAGAGTTGTTTCTTGGCCTCTCTAAAGTACAGACCACTACCGATTTTGTTGCCGCTGCCGGTGCAACCCTGGCTGTGGACAATGCGGTGGGTTTCTGGTCCGGCCCAGCCGATGCGAACATTAACTGTGTGGTCAGAGTCGCGGACGTGGAAAGTATTCAAACCGCAGCCACGACCTACGCCGATGTTACCGACATGGTTTTGACCTGGTACTTCGACGGCACTTCGGTCTACTTCTACAAGGACGATGTCTTGATTGCCACCATCGTCGGCTTCCCCACTGCGGTTATGACCCCCATGCTCTTCATCAAGGCTGCCGAGGCAAAGGCGGCGGTGTTGACCGCTTACTATATGCTCGTCGCCCGGGAACGGTAAGGAGGCTGCCAATGGCAAATACCATTACCATAGGAGCCCGGACGATAGCGATTGTCCCGGACGGGGTAACTGATTTTGACATTACCACGATTCAGACCGACAGGTTCCCCCTGGCCTCCGTAACTGGCAACTTCACTGTGGGAGAAACGGTTGTACAGGCAACATCCGGGGCCATGGGCGTAGTCGCCCGGTGGGATAAGACTCAACGCAACCTCTACCTCTACTCCATGACTGGGACGTTTGACGCAACCCACGCCCTCACCGGGGCCAGTAGCGGGGCGATAGGGACACCCATTGAGGTATCTTATGCCTTCCCGGGCGGCATCAGGTTAACCGGAGTGGCGTTCAAGGGGGGCGTGGGGGATCATCTGGTGGTACGGAATAGAGCGGCCACCGGGGAACCCCTGTTCAACCGGGTAGACCACCATGGCAGCGGGGTCACTGAGTCAATGAGCGGCCACGCTTTGCGGTGCAAACCGTTTATCGCTGCGGCCGAGTGTTCTTTTGGCGATGCGACCCAGGCGTCAATCTCCCTGGAATATGATTAGGAGGCCGACGAGATGAAAACATTCATAAGACTTCTGGTTTTGGTTCTGATTCTCTCGGCAACTCCGGGCTGGGCGGCTAATACCTGGAAGCCCTTCGTTAATGGCGGTGGCGGCAGCGCAACCCTGGACGGGTCAACTGCCTTTAATCTGGCGACCCAAACCAAAGTCCCGGCAACGGTGCTGTTGGAGTCGATAGTTTTCAAACCATCGGCAGCCAACGACAAGATTCAGGTGCGGGATGGCAGTTCAACCGGAGCAATCCTGTGGCCCGGGAACCTCGACGTTATCGGCGGCGGTCAGGTGGTCTACTATAATGGCCTCCCCTTCAAACCGTACATCGTCGGGGCTGAGTGTACTTTAGGGACACCGGCCAGCGCAGTGGTGACGTTCACCTGGCGAAACAAATAAGCTGCTCATGGAGTCCACATAAAAAGAGAGGACGAATCACATGGCTAAAGCAAAGAAGGCGAAACCCAAAATGAAAGCGGACAAGAAACCGATGGCGATGGGGTTGGGGATGAACGCTTTGGGCGGTATGCCGGCGGCTCCCAGGATGACCAAGAAAGTTAAGAAGCCGAAGCGCGGGATGTAAGGTGCAAACCATGGGCCGGGGCGGGTCGGTATCCCATGAACCGTACTCTGTACATACCCCGGCCTTTCTGTTATGGTGAATCCATGACTACTAAACTTTGCGAGTGCGGGTGCGGTGGGGCGGTGAAATTGGGAAGGTCAGATATTCCTAATAGGTTTATTTGCGGACACCGTACAAGACTAAATCATTATGAAGTGGGTAAAATCAAGGAAGGTCGGGGGTATTTAGTAGTTCGGGTTAAGGACCACCCAAGGGCAGATGGCAGAGGATATGTCAAGGAACAGATACTTGTAATGGAAAAGTATTTGGGTAGACCCATTCTGTCTTCTGAGGCAATCCACCATATTAACGGAGACAAAACTGATAATCAAATCGGCAACCTCATGCTGTTCAAAACCCATGGGATGCACCGATCTTATCACGAACGCCTAAAGGCTTTTACTGCAAGCGGTCACTATGATTGGCGTAAATGCCCGATATGCCATAAATTCGATGATCCTCACAATATGACAGTGCTTCCCGTTAAAGGGATTCCTAATAAGACAAAAGCATATCACAAAAAATGCGCTTCAAAGTATGAATGTAATCGTAAGGCCCGGAGCAAGTAATGTGGGAATCAGGGGCACAACCGGGAGATTTTCTTCGAATTTGCGACATCTGTGGGAAAAGGTGCAAAGCAAGCGAAACTCGCAAGACATGGGATGGATTGATCGTATGCAGAGAGGACTGGGATCCAAAACAACCGACGCTGAGCATAAGAGCAACCTATGATCGGCAGTCCGTTCCTGAACCCCGTCCTGAACCTCCCCCGGTATTTGTCGGGCCTCAATATGGCTTCGGTTCTTTCACCATCATAAGCCCGAATGGAACTCGTTATGTGGTGACGGTTGACGACGACGGGGCGGTGCTGGTGGTTCGGGACACGATTGGAATACCCGTGTACTATTTTCTTTTGGGAAATTTCAAGTTCACCGTGACTGACGAGGGGGCGTTAATCCCTGAATTGATACCGACCCTTTTTGGTTCAGCCATATTCGGGGTAAGCGTGTTTGGGGGATACCCGGACCCGAGGTTCTGGGGGAAAGGCCCATTGTCTTGGTTAATGGCAAGTCCGAACAACATCTATTACAGTTTTACCACGGCTGCGGATGCGGCCTGGATTCCTACATTGGTTCAACAATACGGGGTTTGGTAACATGGCTGACTTTCCTGTAGTTCTTTCTGGAGCAATGGACGGAAGTGTTATATGGGCAAAGTATCTTAATAATTTGGAAACTAAGGTAGGCATTGATAATTCAGCCGACCCCACCAGCCTTGATTACCTAGTTAAACATAGATACAATTTGGTTTTGTATGTGGGCGACCCTGCATACCCTTCATTAGCTGCTGCCATTACTACCTTAAATAATGCTGGAACTAATTGCGATCTTGTAGTACCTCCCGGAGTACACAATATTAACGATACGGCTACGGTAAACAGCAATATTAATCTGCTGCCTCAGAACGGTGCTGACATACAAATTGCAGATACAAAAACTCTTACTATTAATAAATTTAGTGCTGGTCTTTACAAAGTGTTTACCTGTAATGGCACGGGCAAGGTTGTGTTCGTAACCAAAGGAATGAAAGAAGTATATCCTGAGTGGTGGACGGCCAATACTTCCCCGGGATCCACCGACATGACCACGGCGGTTTGGGCTGCCGAAGCCGCTCATCCGGTTGTTAAGTTCCAAAGTGCTATCTATCGGTTGACTGCCCCAATACCTTACGGCAAAGTCAGGCTTTCCGGGGTTTATGTCAGCCCTTACGATGGTAGCGTTTCGCCAACCACCACACCGGGGACATGGTTTTATATTAACCACACAGGTAAGGGTTTTGTGGCGACAGACCATGGGTCAGTAATTGAAAAGGTAGGGACGTACCGGGACCAACCAGTCCCAAGTTCCACATACCCAACGGCGTACACCCCGACAGTCCACGATTACGACATCTATTCAGACGGGTACTACGACATAACCATCCGGGATATTCACCTGCATAACTCCACCAAAGGCATCTATGCCACCGGGGGCGGGGGCCGGATAAACATTCGGAATATCACCGGCCAGCCCTTGCAGAAGGGCATCGTGTTCGATTACTGCACCGACCGCAACCGCATCAAAGACGTTCACTTTTGGCCGTTCTGGAGTTTAAGCACTTACGGTGCTGCCACCACGGCCGAGAATAAAAACGTCCGGGACTACCAGATAGCGAACCTGGATACTATTCAGGTGGCCCGGTGCGACGGCCCCCGGATTGATAACGTGTTTTCCCTATGGACTAAATCAGGCATCAGATTTTCAGAGAACGCCCACGGGGTATCAACTTTAGGGCAAGCCACCAACCTGTATTTTGATGCGGCGAAGCATGGGTTGTGGGTAGACAATACCTGCACCAATGTCAATCCTCCGGTGTGGCAATTCGGCAATGTAATTCACAGCAGCAGCGATCCCAATGGAGGCGACCCATCGCTATTTGATTCAAACGATGCCATTTTAGGGTCAAAGGGGATTTTCGCAGAGGGCAAATGCAATTTTAATCTCGGCAATTTCTATACGCAGAACATAGGACTCCAGGCGGTTCATGTTTCCGTGGCAGGGGTGGTGCTAAGGTTTAACGATCTGACTCTTTATAACTATGACCAGGATGCCACCAATGTCGCCGCCTTGGACATGGCTAATGGGAGCATCGCCTACATAGACGGCAACCGGGCCTTTGGGTCAAGCGGCGGGACAGGCGGATATTATGCTGCGACTGGTACTATCTACGTCGATGATTGGCGGGACTGGACCCCGGTTCCTGTAGCGGGAACGCCAGGGGTGACACCGATTACCTGGAAAACTTGCACGGGCAAATTCAAGTTGATGGTCGGGACCATGACTATTCAGGTTTACCTGCCTGTCAATGCCAAGAATGACGGCAGCGACCTGATAGCTTTCCCGCTCCCCGCCGGGACTTCGGCGGTTGGATATTGGAATGGGTCTGGGTGGAATGTAGGCACGGCCAAGCAATGTAATTGTTTCGTATCTAACGGGGGTGTGGCCTACCTTATATATTATGACGGCACTTATCCTGTTGCCAACAGCACGGACGTACTCACCGCCACTTTGCAATATCAAATTACTTAGAGGCAGCCATGAAAATGAAAGTGCCTTGCCCCAAGTGCGGAGAAGAAAATGTTGGGTATTATCGTGATCCTACGGATAACAATTATTACTTCACGAATTGCCTTTGCCCGGTGCCGACCATGAAACAGATAGCCATTGAGGCTGGTATGCACCCGGAGAAGACCAAGGAAGCCCGCCCATGACTGTCTCAGGGGTAAGCACCTTCTCCATGACTATGAACGATCTGATTTATAGTTCGTTCCAGTTGGCGGAGATTATTTCCAGCACCGACATTTTGGATGCGGCTGACTATGCCGTAGCCAAAAGCGCCCTGAACATGATGGTAAAAGCCCTGCAATCCCGGGGGTACGGTATTTGGTTGAATCAACTGGTTACTCTCCCCATGGCGAAAGACAAGCGCAGCTATCTTCTGGGGCCTACCGGGGACCACTGTTCCGCTAATATGGGCGAGACTGCCATTGCCACCGCGGCCAGCTTGGGAGACTCAAGCATCGAGGTAGATTCTATCACAGGGGTCGCCAGCGGCCAGAATATCGGCATTGAACTGGACGATGGCACGATGCAGTGGACTACGGTAAACGGTGCGCCCAGCGGCACCACAGTAACCCTCACCGATGTTTTAACCGCAGCCTCGGGGGTTAACCGGGTTGTGTTCTTTTATGCCAACCTCATTGCTCGCCCCCTTGAAGTTTTGGAAGCACGATTGGCCGATGTGAACGGGATTGAAACCCCTCTCCTGGTAGTGGGCCGGCAGGAGTACATGGACTTGCCTTTGAAGTCGAGTATTGGGAAGGGCAACCAGGTGTCCTACGACGCTCAGATGGTGAACGGTGTACTGTACGCCTGGACCGTGGATAACGATCTGTCAGACCGGATCATTATGACCATCAAGCGCCCGGTCTATGATTTTGTGAACTCAACCGATACCCCGGATTTCCCGGTGGAATGGTACGAGGCATTGGAGGCGGGGCTTGCGGAAAGATTGGGTCACAAGTTCAAGGTGCCAGCACAAAAGAAGGCTGAGTTAATGGTTCTGGCGAAACAGCGGTTGGACGATGCCGATTTTTACGACCGAGAGAAGACCTCGATTTTCTTTACGGCTAACATGAACCCAAGGTAACGAATGAATATTCCCTTTACATCTGGAAAGTTTTCATCGCTTGACAATTCTGGATTCCAGGCCGTAGGTTGGAAGGTGTGGGCCTATGAGTCCCCCGATACCTCTACCCCGGCACCAACCTACTCAGACCAGGAATGTACCGTGCTTAACACTTGGCCCGTGGTGCTGGATGCCCGCGGGGAAGCGTTTATCTATGTAAAATCTGTAACCGACTTTTACTTAACACCCCCAACCGCAACCGGAATTGATGCCCCCATTTGGGAATCACGCAAGGTTGGAGAGCAGGGGTCCGAGTTTATCGTTGGTGATGCAACCCCGACAACATTGAATAATAACTATATCATTAATGTTGCGCCGTATTTATCGGTCCTGCGTGCGAATCTCATGTTAGTTATGACCCCGGACGTGGACAACGTAGACACGATTGGGAAAACTACAGATTCGCCCCCAGGTTTTGTTTTCACCGGCACCGGGATTAATGATCTAACGGCAGGCGGCGTATATATCGGTACAACCTCCGGGTCAATATTCACCTTTATTATTGACTCCACGGTGCAGGCTCCCCCGATTGCCCCGACTGCAAGGTTGTCAGCCACCGCCGGGACGGTCACGGTAGGCAACCGTTTCATTAAAATGACGGCAGTAACCGCAGATGGAGAAACTCTCCCGGGTGGGCCGTCTAATTTAGTTGTAGCCGATGGTAGTCACAAGATAGACGTGGCCAGTATTCCAACGGTTGCCGGAGAAATAACTGGCTACAACCTTTATATGCCCATAGTCGGCGGTTCCACCTACTACCTTA
>Ga0182021_10009674_pt1 | contig 11425 bp, 4 predicted proteins | sample 612E3MmetaG_FD_120493 | JGI IMG/M metagenome (GOLD analysis project Ga0182021, IMG submission 120493) | Permafrost microbial communities from Stordalen Mire, Sweden - 612E3M metaG (Illumina Assembly) | ecosystem: Environmental > Terrestrial > Soil > Wetlands > Permafrost | place: Sweden...
CCTCTGCTCTACCACTGAGCTACCCTGGCATCTGACCTCGCTTCTGGCGGAGAAACGGAGCGGGGCTACTACGGTCGTTTCGCAATTCACGGCAAGCAAAAATGGCTTCGTCTGGATCCGCGGCGAAGCTGCGCCCGAGGCCAGCAGCTCGCGATGAAGGCGTACGGCCATCTCCGTCGGGAACACAGCCAACCCGCAGCCGCGAAAGTGAACTTCACGCGCTCCTGACCGGGAAGCTTCACTCCCGAGGGAAACCTCCCTCCTTTTCAGCGCCCCTGAAGTACGGAAGTAGGAGCGAGAGGCGGCTTGGGGCTCGGCACCGCAGGCAGCGGAGGCAGGACGGCCGAGAATCCGCCGTTCGCCGTGACCGAATTGGACTTGATTGTGATGCTGCCGGGTTTGAGGCCTTCACTGCGGGCGCGTACCGTGATCTCGCCCGGCGTGCGCGTGGCGCGGACAGAGACGCGATTGATGCCGCATTCCAGATCGAGAAAGAGATTGTTGGTCGATTTGACCTTGCCGCTGTTGTACCCCCCACGCCAGATGCCGGGCCCTTTGATCTCGAAATCCACGCGCTGTTGAAAAAACGGGCAGCGCTCTCCCCTGGCATCCACCGCCTCGACGTCGAGCAGAGCCACATCCGAACCATCGGCTCGCCAGCCACCGGGGCCGACCACCGGCGTGAGACGCAGGGCCACGGGAGCACCGACTGTGCGTTTGCTCTGGGTCGCTACCGGTTTGCCGCTGTTGAACCCGACCGCTTTGATTTCACCTGACGCGTACACGACATTGGGAAAGGTAAACAGGTATCGGTCCGACACCGTACCGTGACCGAGTGGTCGACCGTTGACGAACAACATGACATCCTCGCAGTTTGACGCCACGTAGACGGCTTTTTTGGTCCCACCAGGATAGGTCCAATGTCCAACAATGTGCACCTGCGGATCGGCGCGAAACATCGCCCGGCAAACAAAGTAGGCTTCCTTCGGCAGGCGGACGCCATCGACTTCGCCACTGGCGCGCGCGACTTCCACCGCCACTCGTCCTCCGCTGGTAGTATCGGAAAAGATCCAGTTGGCCCCGCCACAGTGGCTGCTCGCACCGAGCTTGCGCACATACTGAGCGATTTCATTGATGGCAAACTGCTCGGAAGTGAGTTGGTAGGTTTGCCCTCGGGCTTCGGGGTAACCGAAGTTGGGAGGAGTGAAATCGTCCCACACGCGGCGGGGCGATTCTTCGCGGTCATATTCTCCTTCGACAACAGGTAGTTGGGGAATCTCAGCATAACCCTCGGTCCCGATGCCGACGTCCATGAATTTGGCGGAGACCTCATCGGCCCGCCGATGCGCGTAAGCGCGGCCACCATGCGGATCGTAGGTGTCCATGTAATCGCGCAACTCCTTCGCATGTTCGTAGGACACCTTTTGATTGCCCCCTTCCCATAGCAGGATCGATGGGTTGTTGCGGTAGTAGACGATCAGGTCGCGAAACGCCGCTGCCCGCAGCGCCCAAGCGGCGCCGTACGTATCGGATTCGCTGTCGACGCCCGGTTGATCAGTGATGAGCCCGAGGCGGTCGCTCGCTGTGATGCTCGCCGGCCCGCCGGCACAATGGCCCCAGCGGATAAAGTTGCCTCCGGCTTCCCACATTAATTGCAGGGTGTAGAAATGCATCCAGTCGGGCTGGGCGGTGCCTAGACCAGGCCATTCGTCGGTTGGTCTCTGCCCCCAGCCATGCAGCTTCACATGATGACCGTTGATCGAAAAGCCCGACTGCACGTCCCAGTGGGCCGAACGAATGCCGCAAGGGATCTCACAGCTATCGATGGTTTGGACACCGACGTGCAGCGAGCAGACTACCCGGTACAGGTAGGGGTGGCCCGGCTCCCAAAGCTGCGGATTCTCCAGAGCCCCGGTGACTTTGAATCCGTCCTTCGCTCCGGCCAGGATCTTGCTGCTCTGCTCGAACTCCAACACGGCATTGCCCCCGGCATCGAGCACCGCTATGTGCAACCCGACGGTTTCATTCGACGCGCGCTCGTTTTGGATGGGAACTTCGACGTGGATCTGGGCAGATTGGGCCGAAATATCGGTCGCATAGACATAGGGACCGGCCGTTTCCAGAAAGCTGAAAAGAGGCAACGAAATATGCAGCGGGTCGGTGACATGGAGGCGGACGTTCCGATAAATTCCGCCGTGTGCCGGGTGCCAATGGGGGTTGTTCCAAGGGATTTGATCGGCCTGGAGTTTTTCCATCTCTTCGGGAACGCCCGCGTTCACTTTGGAGAAGAACAGCGCAAAGTTCGGATCGGGAAGGGATCTGCCACCTCGGGTCGCGGTGCCCTGAGCTGCTATCACCTCCCTGCCCAGCGGATCTTTCACGAAACGGTTGTCGCACATAACGGCAAGCACGTTGGGCTTGCCGTCGAAACGCAAATGAGGCGTCAGGTCGAAACCGAAGGGAGTAAAACCTGACTTGGCGGTCCCAAGCAATTTGTTGTTGAGGAAAACCCTGGCGACTTGCCGCACGGCCTCAAATTCGATGAAGACCTTCTTTCCTTTGAAGGAATCCGGCAGGACAAAGCTCTTCCGGTACCAGGTGCGGCCGCTCCATTGGTTCTGCTCGCCGCGATGGCCCGGAATCGACCAGTCGTCGAATGTGTCGATATCGTTGTAGGTATGAGGCAGCGAGACGTCCGCCCATGCGCTCGCATCGAAATCAGGGGCAGCGGCACCAGCGGGACTAGAGCGTGTAAATCTCCAGTCGGGATTAAAATCTAGCACCAAACGTTCGCTGGCCATTGCCCGGGCCAAACCAAGCCCGAATAGAACCGCCCAACAAACATACGCCAGAAACCGACGTGCTCGTTGGCGTAGAACCCTGCAGGACCAGGGCGCAGCTGCGTAAATCAGCAGGATCGACATGTGAACCTCAACGACGTTAACGAGGCTTGGCTAGAAACAGTGTCACTTATGTCTCCACGCGATGCCGACAAGAACGCCCAAAACAACAAAAATAGCCAAAATAATCACGCCGACTTTAACCCAAAAGTTGTGTGACGCGCCTGTTTTGACTTCCGTGTGCTCCGCTGGAACTACTTTCAGTGCCTTGGGCGAGGCGGACGACTTTTCCTGCACCGCAGGAATCTTAACCTCAGCAACCAATTTTTGGTCAACAGGCAGTCGGTTCCCACTTGGATCGATGCCGGGATCCCATCGGGCCTGCAGAACATAGCTTGTCGAAGGACCAATTTGAAAAAGTTCCGCGAGCCGACGTTGAAAGACAATGCTCGCTTGCGGCTTTAAATGGCCGCGTTTATGCATTGCATTCTGTGCCGTATCAAAATCTACAAAAAGCCCTCTAGCTTCAGGCTGAATCGGAACTGCTTTCCCATTCCCATCGAAGAGCTCCAGTATGAATCCACAGGCATCCGAAACTATACTGTAGTCGACCGTAGCGGACGAAATGTTCGTCAGGCGACAAACAATTTCGATTTCCGTCCAAGACATGGCATCGTCACCTACTGCAAGTTCAAGGACCAATTCACGACTCTCGGTTCGCACGGAAGCAGCGGTCGCCATGTAAGGGAAGGCCATCACAAGCAAGCAAAGCAGCCCAAAAACAAAACCCAGTTTGAAAGTTCTCATAATATTTCGAGTATTTTCAATAAGGTATTTGTTTTGCATCTCTAAGATTCTTGGTCCGCACTGCATGTATATTGCAATCAAGCGCCCTGCTCGCGAAGGCTCGATTCGGCGAGATAGGTAGAAACATTGTCACTTATGTCTCCGCGCGATGCCGACAAGAACGCCCAAAACAACAACAACAGACAAAATAGTCACGCTGACTATAACCCAAAAGTTGTGTGACGCGCCTGTTTTGACTTCCGTATGCTCCGCTGGAACTACTTTCAGTGCCATGGGCGAGGCGGCCGACTTTTCCTGCACCGCAGGAATCTTAAGCTCAGCAACCAATTTTCGGTCAACAGGTAATCGGTTCCCACTTGAATCGATGCCGGGATCCCATCGAGCTTTTAGAACATAACTTGTTGAAGCACTGATTTGAAAAAGTTCGGCGAGTCGACGTTGAAAGATAATGCTCGCTTGCGGCTTTAAATGGCCACGATTCAACATTGTAATTTGCACCGTATCAAAATCTACAAAAATACCTCGAACTTCAGGCTGAATCGGAACAGCCATCCCATTCCCATCGAGGAGTTCCAGTATGAATCCGCATGCATCCGAAACAATCAAGTAGTCGACCGTAGCGGACGAAATGTTCGTCAGGCGACATGTAACTTCGATTTGCGCCAAAGATATGGCATCGTCATTTACCGCAAGTTCAAGAACCAACCCACGACTCTCGGTTCGCACGGAAGCAGCGGTCGCCATGTAAGGAACGGCAATCACAAGCAAGCAAAGTAGCCCAAAAGCAAAACCCAGTTTAAAAGTTCTCATTATATTTGGAGTATTTTCAATAAGGTATTTGCGTTGCAACCCTAAGATTCTTTGTCCAAATTGGATGTATATTGCAATCAAGCCCGTCACTCGCGAATTGCGAAGGCGTGCCGTCGTCAATGCTCCACACGCCGTTCGTGCGCGTCGCCGAGATTCCCCATCCCCAAGTGATGCACTTCAACGGGACCCATCGGGCACCAATTCCTGGTGGTCGATACATCAAATACGTAACCATAGTTTCATTGGTGATTGTTACCTTTTCATAAATGGCCGTCGGCGTGCCCGGTGTTTTTAGGTGATAGCTAAAAGGCGAACTCGGCGCATCGACGATAGTTTGTGGGTCAGGAGCTTCGTGAGGAATATCGTGACAATCCAAAGGTATCGGACTTTTAGTATAATTAGCCACATCTAGAATGGTTAGATTATTAAAGCTCCATTTCAAATTTACGCCATCGGCGTCTACCCAGGTTCGCGAAGGTTTAATCGTCTGTATCCAACCCCATGCCCCCCCTTGTAACTCCGCGGGAAAATCTGGCGGAGACCATACGCTACCGGTAATAACGATCCCATCCTTAGATTTCTCGTTCGGGAACAGACCTATGCTGGTCCCGGCGGTGTTCATTGCTGATGCACCGAGTGTCCTTGTCAGCGTCACAATTGGCTGCAAAACACTGAAATGGACATTTGCGGAACCTGGCTGGCCGTCAATCTTGAAGGAGACTGTTACGTCCTTTTCCCCTGAATCCGCCCAATAGAAAGTCAGCTTCTGTTGAGCAAGGTCGGCAACCGCCAATTCCGTCAATGTAGCTTTGCTTTCCGTCGCTACGTAGTCTCTAAACACCTTCCCCGCTATGTTCCACTGGATCTCGCTGATCTGACTTTGCGAGTTAGAAGCCTTTAGGCAAAGGTTAATCTGTTCGCCCGGCAATGTTATAGCCAGGTTGCCAGTGATAGGCTGATAATTGCCAAATGAACCGCCCAAACATCGCTCGATCGTCGCGGAATTCTCAGGGGTGAGCTGAAGGGGAATTTCGCCCTGCGAAGTGCCTCCCAAGAAGATCTCGACGTATATTGGCTTGGCAGTGGTCTGCAGTCCCTTGACGAGGATAATGCCCCCGCCTTGATTCTTGATCAGGTCCAAGAACGTCTGCGGTAGCGGCACACCGCCGGCCGTGAGTTGTTGAATCGTTGCCGAGGTGGGGGCTTGATCGAACGATGGGCCGAAGCCGGTGGTGCGAGTGCCGTTCAGATAATCATAGGCCGACGCGCGAGCGAGATCGGTGTAGACGAATTCGAGCGCTCCGTCGTCTTGCTTGAGCACGTATTGCACAGGAGTGCTCGGCGAGTAGGTCGCGAGAAAGCTCGCGATGTTGATGACCGGCTCCTTGATAGAAAGGAAGACGGGGAAGAAGTGCTTCAGATCGTCGATGCCATTGACCGTGCTACGGGCGCGCTTCAGGGCACCCGGGACGGTCCGATCACCTGACACGCTCAAGGCATGAGGGCCCGAGACGGCCGCTGCCGTGTCCGCCGAATCCACTTCGTCGTCAAGCAGGAAGTGGTAGGGGTTGTCGACGGAAGTCTGATCGGAAGTGCCTTCGGTGCCGAGTTCGATTCGGCCATCGTAGTTGGCGTCGACGGCGAGCTCGGAATACGTAGAAATCAGGACCACATTGTATTTGCCCGGCTGGCCAGGAAAACGATGCGGATTCCCGACCTCCAGCGGATCAATGGTAAAAACCGAGCTTTGCGAATCGCTGGTGCCCGGGTTCCATGACATCCAGCGGACGTCGCTGGGCTGGCTGGCGCCATCCGGAGTGAACGTCTCCTGCCACAGCACGAGCTTCGTCGAGCCGGGCGCAATCTGAATGCTGTACTGCAGCTTGGTGGCGTCGGCGCGCTCGGGGTTAAAAGCGAACCCGGCGGCAGGATCGGCAGCGGCAGTCTGGGCGCCGGTAAACTCCCACGAGTTGGCTTGCAGCTGGCTTATTGCGTCGGCGGTGGAGAGATAATGCGTCGTATATACCGTCCCGCCACTGTGCTGCTGCTTGTATTTTCCGATCGGATACTCATCGTAACCCAACGAGCCATCTTGCAACTGGATGGGCTGCACAAAACTCCGCTCGTAGACCAGGAAGGAATTGCCCTCCTGGGAATTGCTATCATCTTTCTCCACCCGGTAGTAACCATTGGCGGCCAGCCAAGTCAGCCAATAAACGCCATTATCATTCTCGAAACCATAGGTCGCCCATGAGAACATCTCATGCCTGAAAATCGTATACCAGGGGTCCATAGTAGACCCTTCCGTACTGAAATCGGTCGCATTCCAAAAAGCACAACTTTCGGGAAGCCATTGATAGCGACCGTCTATGTCATAACCAGTTGGTAAAGGGAAAAAACTAGGAATAGGCCGGTCAGCTTTGCCTTTCAACACCGCAACCGTCGGGATCCAGTTGCCAGCAAAGTTCGATTGTTGGTCATAATTCAGCGTGAAGGTAAAACTAAACTTTCCATCCTCGCCTTCGTCCTGCTCCAGACGGATCGTCTTGATACGATAGGGGTATGCTTCGATGTACATCCAGCTAGCTTGCTGTTTGTCCGTATCCCAATACCATGCAGGATAGGGATCTACGAAAATACTGGAATCCTTAAATTCTTCATCCAAAGCATAAAGATCCACCCAATGTATGAGTCCGGTATACGCACTGGTCACCGTCGCCGTCACGAAATTGGTGACACTTTCAGAAAACACTGAAGCGTTTGCGCTACCTACCGAAGCGGGCCAATAAGGGGTCTGGACGGTAGCGCTTTTCCCGCCAATCTGGACTTGGATATCCAAATCTCCCGAATTGGTCGGCGGAGGCAACGCCCCGAAAAATGGGGTCGCCAGAATCAAGACCACTCCACCAACAAGCTTTTTCGGATTCATTTAGCAGCATCCTCCGTTCGGATTGGGCGTGAGATTGATCTCCGCAATGCCATTCGCGTCGGTCTGCAGAGTGACGGTCAGGAACGTGGACGTGCCATCCGTCAGCACATTGTTCGTGTCCATCATCTGGACAGTGACGGAAGCATTGCGCAGGGGCACGCCATCGCTCCGGCCCACCCAGATCTGTAGCTTGCCTCCTGGCAGCAGTTGGCCTGCCGGGGTAAGCAGCGGAAGGACTACGAGATCATTGCCATCCCACATATCATTGGGATCTGTAGCCATGCGATATTCTTCATAATTGCTGAAGCCGTCGCCATCCGGATCGTCGAAAGGATCCACTCCGATGTTACCAAAGTTGAGCACCTCCCACAAATCCGGCAGCCAGTTTTTGTCGGTGTCGGTCAGCGGTGGATTGGCCATGATTGAGCAAGTCAACGTATTGACGGCGTTCTGGACCGTCGCCGTGACGGCGGCGGAGGCAAATTTTGTGAACACGACGTAGACGCGAGCGATGCCATTGGCATCGGAATAAACCGTAAGCGAAGAGCTCGATGAAGAATCGCGGGCCTGAACGCTGGCCGCGGCGGCCGTGCGCATGACCGTGCGTGCCTTTACACTCCGCGCGCGTTGGCCGGCTCGGGCCGCCAACCGATCGGCCATCGCCGTCGCACTGGAGGAGGAATCGGCAAGCTGGCCCGACCCGCTGGCAACGGTAAAAGTGACCGGCGCATTGGCGAGAATCGAGCCATCGCTTCCCGTCACCTGAACCTCAACCAAGCTTTGCAGTCCAGCATCGGAGACCGTCGGAGTAATCACTGGTGGCGATCCATTATAGAAGTCGTTCGGATCGGTGCCATTAAGGTAGGCCTGCAGGACGGTGACGCCATTGCCGGCGGGCGACGCATTGCGATTGTCAGTCGTGAGTGAAAGGCCGTGCGCTGTCTCCCAGGCGTCGTCGATGCCGTTTTGGTTGACGTCGGCGAACAGCGGGTTATCCGGCGCGATGAAGAGGTAATCGACGTAGGTGGCCGCTGTAGCGTGCCCCTGCACCGCAAAGGAGGTGAAGAACTTGGAGGTGTTGTCGCGGAAATGGAGATCGGCTGCGACCATCTGGCCATCGGCGTAAAGATCCCAGGTCTGGTGGGCGAAATCCAGGCGGGCAGTGAGGCGAATCCAATTCTGGGACTGGTTGTCGGCCGTCAACGGAGCCGCGTAGCTCGTGACGTTCCATGTGCCCCCTCCGGCGCCATCTCCATCGAACGCAAACAAGACACCGGAACCGTCGTCACTCAGGATAAAGGCGAAGCTGGAACTTTCGACGTTGAACGTGCTAGCCGAAGCAATGTCGTAATCCGCCACCGGTTTGGCGTAAAAATCGACAAAGAGGACATTCTGCCCGGCCAAAGGAGCAAAAGCCTGGTCGATCTGGGCGGGGGGCTGGCCGGGTTGCAGCACGATAGACTGTGCGCCGGAGAAATACACTTGGCCATTGACCAAAGCAGCGCCCTGCGCGACAGCCCAACCCAACTGGCCGGCCAACGAACCCAGCCGATAGCCGGCCGCCGCTTCGAAGTCGGCCAAGTAGGGAAGCTTCGCCAGCACGGTGACGGTCACTGGGGCAGATTCGCTGAAGGCTCCCGTGCCATTATAGGCGCGAGCCGTGTAAGAATAGACGCCCGGCACCAACGCGGCGGTGTCGGTAAAGCTGTACGTGGCAGAAGGCGCATTGGGCCCCGTCAGCGTGCTGACCAAGATGCCGCCGCGGTAAAGTTCCATCCTGGTGACGGTGCCTGGCGGATCGTTGACGGTGACCGACATCGTCACGTTGGCAGGCGCAACCAACAGCGTCTCCGGTGGCGGCCCGTTAAGGGTTGGCGCTGGCGGTTTGTCCTGCTGCGCCGCGATGGTGACACCGGCGCCAGCGGAAACGGTGACAGCGCCAAGATTGTCCGTCGCCCTAGCGGTAAGGGTATAGGAGCCGGCCGGGAGTCCGGCGTTGAGAGTTAGAATCCATGAGCCCGGCTGAGCAGGGATCGGAGCGCCGTCGCCGAGCTTGGTGGTGCCCTGGAGGAACTCCACCTTCGCGATCGTGCCGTCGAGGTCGCTGGCGGCCGCGACCAGATCGAAGCTCATCGCCGCAGTGAATACCGAGCCATCACCGGGAGAGGTAAGGCTGACCGAGGGAGGAGCGTTGACCACAACGGTCACAGGCGCCGAGGTGGCGGTGCCGCCGATGTTGTCGGTGGCTTTGGCGGTGAAGGTGTAGGTGCCGGAGGTAGTGAAAGTGAAAGAGAAAGTGAAAGTGGACGGCTGGCCAGCCACCGGCGTTCCTTCCCCGAGCTTGGTGGTGCCTTGGAAGAATTCCACCTTCGCAACATTGCCCGCAGAAGCACTCGCCGAAGCCTGCAGATCGTACGCTGCAGGCGCGATCACGATCGTATTGTTCGCTGGCGAGATCAGGGCAATCGCCGGTGGATCGTTGACGGTGATACCGATTGGCGCTGAGGTCGTGGCGAACCCCGCGTTATCCGTGGCTTTGGCCGTCAACGAATAGGAGCCGGTCGGCAGTCCTGTGCCAAACGCCAATAGGTAGGTACCCGGTTGATCGGTGGCAGCCACACCGTCGCCGAGTTTGATCGTACCCTGGAAGAACTCCACCTTGGCCACCGTGCCATCGCTGTCGTTGGCGGTGGCGGCAAGATCGATTTCAGTGGACGCCGTAAACGCGGCGCCATCCGTGGGAGCCGTCAACGCCACCGTCGGCGGCTCGTCCGCGGTCACCGTGATGGTGGCCGAGGTGGTCATGGCGCCAAGATTGTCGGTCGCCCGCGCGGTGAAGGTGGCGGTGCCGGCGGGTATGCCAGAGTCGAGAGTAAAGACCCACGAGCCCGGTTGGCCGGGAGCGGGAGTACCGTCGCCGAGCTTGGTCGGGCCGCTGAAGAATTCCACCTTGGCCACCGAACCGTCGGAGTCGTTGGCCGCCGCTATGAGCGTTAGGCTGGCATCTGCCGCCACGACCGCGCCATCGGCCGGAGCGATGAGGCGGACCGAAGGCAGCGCGTTAACGACGATGGCTACAGGTGCCGACATGGCCGTGCCGCCGATCAGATCCGTGGCTTTAGCCGTGAGCGTATAGGATCCGGCAGAGAGTCCGGAGTTGAGCGTGAAGCCCCAAACACCCGGCTGGCCGGGAGCGGGAGAGCCATCGCCAAGCTTGGTCGTTCCCTGGAAGAATTCCACCTTGGCCGGACCACCCATCGAGGCACTTGCAGAAGCCTGCAGCGGTATCGCAGCCGACGCGTTGAATACTGCATTGTTGGCCGGCGAGGTGAGCGCGATCGTTGGCGGATCACTGATCGTCACAGCAATTGGCGCAGACGTGGTGGAGAAACCGGCGCTATCGGTGGCCCGCGCGGTTAGAGTGTAAGTCCCTGCCACCGCAGCCGACCAAGGTACCGTGTACGGAGCCGCGGTCGCTTCGCCGATCTTGAAACCACCTTGGAAGAACTCCACCAACGTCACCGTGCCATCGCTATCGCTCGCGACTGCCACGAGGGTGATCGCGACCGAACCGGTCAACACGGCATTGTTCGCCGGTACCGTCAACGCCACCGTCGGCAGCGCGTCCACGGTTAAGCCGACGGCATTCGAAGTGGCGATCGCGCCGAGATTATCGGTCGCTTTGGCCGTAACCGAGTAATTGCCAGCCGGGACCGAAGTCCAAACGTACTGGTAAGGCGACGTTGTCGATTCGCCCAGTTTGGTGGCACCGTTGAAGAATTCGACTTTCGCGACCGTGCCATCGGAGTCGGTGGTCGTCGCTTGCAGGGTGAGATCCGTCGGAGCGGCCACGACCAGGCCATCGACGGGAGCAATGAGGGTCACATTTGGCGGGGCGTTCACGAGCATCGGCACCGAATTCGATGTGGTTACGACCCCGCGATTGTCGGTCGCCCTCGCCGTCAACAGGTAATTGCCCGCCACCAGATCGGTTACCGCCAACTGGTACGGGGCAGCCGTGACCTCGCCGAGCTTGGTC
>Ga0182021_10009675_pt1 | contig 11425 bp, 9 predicted proteins | sample 612E3MmetaG_FD_120493 | JGI IMG/M metagenome (GOLD analysis project Ga0182021, IMG submission 120493) | Permafrost microbial communities from Stordalen Mire, Sweden - 612E3M metaG (Illumina Assembly) | ecosystem: Environmental > Terrestrial > Soil > Wetlands > Permafrost | place: Sweden...
TTAAAATGACCTGGTCGTTGAAGAGCCTCCATTACGTTGTCGAGATTTCCAAACCGGAATACACGGTTATCTTCTACGGGGTAAATTTCTTTATCATCCGGTGTAAAGATGATATCGTTTTCCCTGACGACTTTCTCAAGCAGGGAAAGATCAGCGCTCAGGTTTCTAGGATAATTATTCAGATCGTTCTTATCATTAAATTGAGTGGGATTAACATATATGCTTACAATAACTATCGGACACAGCTTTACAGCGCTATCAATCAGAGAGATATGCCCCTGATGCAGAGCTCCCATGGTTGGAACCAGACCTATTGGGGAAAGATTTGCATTTCTTATCTGGTTTTGCAGCTCATTTACTGTACTTATTACTTTCATTATTTATGTTTTTTAATTGACTATCGGGAATCATTTATAATATATTGCAAATCGCTTGAAAATCAATTTATTTACACTTATTTTTCTCATGAACTCACCCCAACCCCTCTCTGCTTCGTGAACACCAAGAACTCATCCCCTTTATCCATAGCCGTCAACCTAAGGCCTCTCCCCCCGATGTGAGAGGGGGAAGATCATTCAGGATGTTGAAGGTAATTCAATTTTTCTGAATTAAAGCCCCTCCCACTTTGGGGGAGGGGTTTGGGGAGAGGCCGGCTGTGGGAAGGGGGGTTGAGTTCATGTATTTTGAGAATATTTCTAATTAGTTAGTATTGATTCCAAATAGTCATATTATTTTATTTACAAACTTAATCAGTTATGCAGAATCTTTGTGTAAGCCGGATCAAAATCTTCATTCCGGGCATTTTTTATAAGTTGAAAATACTGTCAGGCAATGAATTTAAGATTACTGCCTATCGGGGCACATATTTATAATGTTATTTAATTTTACTATCTTTGCACCTTAAATCGAAATGGTATATCAGGGTGGGTAAATGGAAAGCAGGAAGGTATTATTTATATCACAAGAGATCACTCCATATTTAGGTGAGACGAAGTTGTCGAAGATCGGAAGGTTTCTCCCGCAGGGAATTCAGGAAAGGGGAAAAGAGATCCGAACTTTTATGCCGAGGTATGGTTGTATCAATGAAAGAAGGAATCAGCTTCATGAAGTTATCAGGCTCTCGGGGATGAATCTTATTATAGACGACACTGATCATCCGCTCATAATTAAAGTTGCTTCTATACAGTCGGCCCGTATGCAGGTTTATTTTATTGATAACGATGATTATTTCCAGCGGAAACATATTATAAGCGATGCAACGGGACGGGAATTTGATGATAATGATGAAAGAGCTTTGTTTTTCGCCAGAGGCGTAATTGAAACAGTCAAGAAACTTCGATGGGCCCCTGATATCGTTCATTGTCTCGGATGGATGTCGGCGCTGGTTCCTGTATATCTCAGGAGTCTTTATACTGATGATCCGCTGTTCCATAATTATAAAATAATCTATTCGGTTTACAATAATGATTTTAAAATTCCGTTTAGATCATCATTCGCCGATAAACTTCGATTTGATGGAATAGACGGGGAAAACCTTAAAATGGTTAAAATACCCGATTTTGTCAGCGTTTCAAAACTGGCTATCAAGTATTCTGACGGAATCATTATCGGAAGTGAAGATATAAATGAAGAATTAACCAAATACATTAATACAATCAACAAACCGGTTCTGTCATATAAAGATGAAACTGAATATATTGATGCCTATAATGATTTTTATGACAAGATTTTATCATAATTCCAAACTCCCCAGCAGATTTATTTCTGTCATCAATTCTAAAAGTTTAAACATTATCCGGCTGATAATTTTTGCTGTGATGGGCTACATTGTTACATCCTGTGAAGAGGGACCAACTACTATCGGATCAGAAATGCTGCCGGGAAGTGATTTTGTCAACATAAAAGCAATAGATACCTTAAGTCTGTTTTCATATTCCAATTATGACGGATCAATCCGGACCGACAATCCCAATGTTTCTTACATCGGACAGCTATATGACCCATACTTTGGTACAACCACAGCAGATTTTGTTTCGCAGGTAAGAATGGGCAGTGCTTGGCCCAATCAGAACTACACGATAGATTCGGTTAAATTATTTCTTAAGTTGCAGGAAGTTAAGGGAAATACGGATATGGTTCACTACCTGACAATTTCAGAGATTAGAGATCAGATATATACGGATTCAGCTTATTATTCAGACAGAAATGTGCCTCTTACAGGATATGAAGTACCAGATATCGAACTTCCTTCTTCTCTGAGAACCGATACCATTAACAGTATTGAATTAACATTACCCGTATCTTTCGGATATTATCTTATTCGTGATACAACAATGTTGTTTCACAGCGACACAAAACCTGATTTCAGATCGTATTTCAAAGGACTTTTATTCACTATGAGTGCCTTCACAGAGCCGTTGCTTATTTCAATAAGTCTCGCCCAGCCAACCACCGTGGGTGATTCTTATAACTATATTGTTTTATTTATGCATGATGACGCCGGCAATGTGGTAGATTCTTATTTCATTCTTGATGCAATGAACAAGAATGCCGCTTTTAACAGGTTTTCTTATAATTACACTACCGCTATTTATGGGAATAAGTTGATAAACAGAAATACATCATACAAGGACACTCTCTCATACATTCAGTCCCTTAATGGAGTATATACCAAAATATCATTACCGGGTCTGGAAACTCTGAAAAAAGATCCTTCTTTCGGTCATATTGCGGTGAATAAAGCCAGGCTTACCGTTCCGGTTTATCTGGATGGAAAGATTTATAAAACAACAACTGCTCCAACTAATTTGTATCTCAGGTATAAAACCACAACTGGATCCAGATTTGTCGTACCAGACTATAATATAGATTCAAATCATGCGTTTTTCAGTGGAGTCCTCGACACGACAGCTCTCGTATATACTTTCAATGTGCCTGCTTTTGTTCAGGGATATCTTAACGATGCCACAGGTACCGTTCTCCCGGAACTTGAATTATTTCAGGGGACAGGAACTCAAAATGTTATTCTAAGAGCCAATAAAAACAGAATCCCGCCGAAATTTCAATTTACATATACCAAGTTCTAAATTTTGTGAACCAGTTTATTACTTTCGTCCATAATGTTATAAATCCAATTTATTATGTGTGGAATTATTGGCTATATAGGATCAAAACCAGCCCGTGAAATAATTATTAATGGTCTAAAGAAACTTGAATACCGCGGATACGATTCTGCAGGGATGGCTCTTGTAAACGGAGAAACCAGGATCTTCAAATGTGCCGGCAGGGTGAAAGATCTTGAGGCAATGGTAAACAAATCAAGTTTTAATGGTACAACAGGTATGGGTCATACCCGGTGGGCTACGCACGGTGAACCCAACGAGCTCAATGCTCATCCCCAGGTATCGCAAAAAGGAAATTTTGTTGTTGTACATAATGGTATAATTGAGAATTATTCCCAGCTCAAAAAGCATCTTCAGAGCAGAGGTATTGTCTTTTCAAGTCAGACTGATACCGAAGTTCTTGCCAATCTGATTGAACACCTTTATCTTGAAGGCGATCTGACAGCTGAACAGGCAATTACGCTTGCACTTAACAGAGTCGAAGGAGCATACGGACTTGTTATAATCTGTACCAGCGAAACTGACAAGCTTTTTGCAGCTAGAAAAGGCAGTCCGCTTGTTATCGGTGTCGGAGAAGGAGAAAACTTCATTGCATCCGATGCTACTCCGATCGTAGAGTATACCCAGAGGGTCATTTATCTGAATGATGATGATATTGCCATTATTAAAAAAGATGAACTTATTCTTAAATCAACAAGAAGTGAAAAGATTCAACCAGTGGTTAAAGAACTGGATCTGAAAATCGGAGAGATCGATAAAGAGGGATTCGATCATTTCATGCTGAAGGAAATTTTTGAACAACCACGAGCAATTCATGATACTTTCAGGGGAAGGGTTTTACCCAACTATTCAGGTATAATGCTCGGCGGACTTCACAGCAGCCTGGAAGCATTGACCCAGGCAGAGAAAATAGTTATTGTGGCCTGCGGAACTTCTTGGCATGCAGGGCTTCTTGGTGAATATATTTTTGAGGAATATACCCGGATCCCGGTTGAGGTGGAATATGCTTCCGAATTCCGGTACAGAAATCCTATTATTAAAAAAGGAGATATTGTCATTGCTATAAGCCAGAGTGGTGAAACTGCTGATACCCTGGCAGCTGTCAAGCTTGCAAAATCCAAAGGAGCAAAGGTCTTCGGAATTTGTAATGTCGTGGGAAGCAGTATCCCGCGCGAAACAGATGCCGGAGTTTACACTCATGCAGGACCGGAGATTGGAGTTGCATCTACCAAGGCTTTTACTTCCCAGGTTACGGTATTGGCTATGATGGCATTTGAAATAGGACACAATAAGGGGACCATATCTGATTCAGTTTACGAAGAGCTGATAGCTGAACTGGTTTCGATTCCGGGGAAAATTGAAAAAGCGCTTGAGATCAATGAACAGGCTCTCGAACTTGCAAAAACTTTTCAAAATACCCACAATGCCCTGTATCTTGGAAGAGGATATCTTTTCCCTGTCGCTCTGGAAGGAGCTCTGAAACTTAAAGAGATCTCATATATTCATGCAGAGGGTTATCCTGCTGCTGAAATGAAGCACGGACCTATAGCCCTTATCGATGAGAATATGCCGGTTGTTGTTGTGGCAACAAAAGACGATACTTATGAAAAGATCATAAGTAACATTCAGGAGATAAAGGCAAGAAAGGGAAATGTTATCGCCATTGTTACCGAGGGAGATGAAATAATCAGGAAAATGGCTGACTATGTTCTTGAAGTGCCTGAAACTATTCCTGCATTATCAGGTCTGCTCGCTGTAATACCACTTCAGTTGCTATCTTATCATATTGCAGTTTTAAGAGGATGCAATGTTGATCAGCCAAGGAACCTGGCAAAATCGGTTACTGTCGAATAAAAAGTAATAATATACTATCTGCCTGAATACATCTGATCATAGTACTTACTGTAATCTCCGGTCAACACCCTTTCGAGCCATTTTTCATTTGTAAGATACCATTCAACTGTTTTTTCAAGGCCCAGATTAAATTCCGGAATAGGCGACCAGCCAAGTTCATTCTGTAGTTTTGAGGAATCAATTGCATACCTCAGATCATGACCCGGACGGTCTTTTACATAAGTTATAAGCTTCCCGGAGGTACCGGCGGGCCGGTTGAGTTTCTTATCCATTATCCTGCAGAGGAGATTAATCAGATCAATATTTTTCCATTCGTTATTACCTCCGATGTTATATGTTTCCCCCTTATTTCCACGGTGAAAGATAAGATCAATCGCAGAAGCGTGATCTTCAACATATAACCAGTCACGGATGTTTTCACCTTTTCCGTATACAGGGATCGGTTTACTGTTTTTAATATTGTTTATTGCAAGCGGAATAAGCTTTTCAGGGAACTGGTTCGGCCCGTAATTATTTGAACAATTTGATATTATGACCGGAATTCCAAACGTATGGTTATAAGCCCGTACAAGATGGTCGGAACTTGCCTTGGATGCCGAGTAAGGACTTTTCGGATCGTAAGCTGTTTGTTCGGTGAAAAGACCTTCTTTTCCTAATGAGCCGTAAACCTCATCGGTTGAAATATGATAAAACAGTTTTCCCTCAAAGGAGTTTTTCCAGTTGCTGAGCGCTGCATTAAGGAGGTTGACTGTACCAACAATATTTGTAAAAATAAATTCATCGGGAGCGGTAATAGAACGATCAACATGCGATTCGGCAGCAAGATGGATTATACCGTCGAAGCTGTACTTCTTAAAAAGGTCCAGTACGGATTGTTTGTCAACTATATCGATCTTTTCAAACAGGTAATTCTTTTTCTTATCAATGTCCGTTAGATTTTCAAGATTACCTGCATAGGTAAGCTTATCTGCATTTACAATAAGATAATCGTTGTAATTGTTAACGAATCTTCTCACCACATGTGAACCGATAAATCCTGCGCCACCGGTTATAAGAATTGTTTTCTTCATTTTCATACCGGTTTGGTTCTGATAGCTTTTTCCCATTCCCAGGCTGTTTTCATTGCTTCATCAAGGGTGCTTAAAGTTTTCCAGCCAAGCTCTTTATTTGCATATGACGGATCGGCCCATATCTTTTCAATATCTCCCTGTCTTCTTTCGGTTATCCTGTACTTTAATTTTATACCGCTAACCCTCTCAAATGACTTAATAGCCTCAAGGACAGATACTCCGGTGCCGGTTCCCAGATTAAAGACTTCATAGTTATTCTTATTTCTTCCTTCGACAAGTCTTTTTACGGCAATTACATGAGCTTTTGCCAGATCGACAACATGCAGATAATCTCTTATGCAATAGCCATCAGGAGTATCAAAATCGTTTCCGAATACCTTGAGTTCATCTCTTAATCCGTAGGCTGTCTGAGTAATGTAAGGCACAAGGTTTTCCGGTACTCCTCTGGGCAATTCCCCTATCAGAGCCGATGGATGTGCTCCGATAGGATTAAAGTATCTTAATGCGATTGCTTTAATATCTTTGTCAGAAGATGTTGTATCACGAATAATCTCTTCACCTATTTGTTTTGTATTTCCATATGGAGATATGGCCGGTTGCAGTGGAGCATTCTCAGTCACAGGTAAAATTTCAGGTTGCCCGTAAACTGTGCAGGAAGATGAAAAGACCAGGGCAGGGATGGCATGACGTTTCATGCTATCCAGTAAATTTATCAGTGATACGAGATTATTCCTGTAATAATACAGCGGTTTATTAACTGATTCACCCACGGCTTTATATGCAGCAAAGTGAATAACTGCTGATATATCCTTATACTTTTTGAAAAATGCGTCAAGTTTACCCTGATCGCACAGGTCAAATACTTCCAGAACTGGTTTTACTCCGGTTATCTGATGAATTCTGTCGATAACCGTTGCTTCAGAATTGTAAAGATTGTCAATTATAACAACATTGAACCCTTCTTCAATAAGTTCGACTGAGGTGTGAGAGCCAATATATCCGGTACCGCCAGTGACCAGTATTGTCTTTTTCATGTTCATGCTCATTTAAAGACTCCAGTAAGTATGGTTTTTAATTTTTCCGCGAAGAACTCCCTTGACATCGACAATGATTCCCTCATTGTTTAATAATGGAGCAAAAAATGATTCATCAAGTTTTATATACTCTTTATGACTGACAGCAAGTATTACTGCATCGTATTTTCCTGATGGCGCTTCTTTCAGATCAATTCCGTATTCTTCTTTTACCTCATGTTTTCCGGCACCCGGATCGATTATGTCAACCGATATTCCAAAATCATCAAGTTCATTTATGATATCCACGACTTTTGAATTGCGTATGTCAGTTACATCTTCTTTGAAAGTAATACCCATTATCAGTACACGGGAGCCTTTCAGGTTTTTTCCTGCCGAGATAATTTTTTTTACTGTTTGTTTTCCGATATACCGGCCCATACTGTCATTAACAAACCTTCCGGAGTCTATCATCTGAGGATGATATCCAAGGGCTTTTGCCTTAAATGAAAGATAATAGGGATCAACGCCGATACAATGTCCCCCAACCAGTCCAGGGTAGAATTTCAGGAAATTCCATTTTGTTCCGGCTGCTTCAAGGACTTCAAAAGTATTGACACCCAGTTTATTAAAAATAATTGACAACTCGTTCATAAAAGCGATATTTATGTCCCGCTGTGTATTTTCGATGATTTTTGCCGACTCGGCAACCTTTATTGAGCTTGCCCTGTAAACTCCCGCCTTTATGATCAGTTCGTAAATTTTTGCAATATTTTCTGCCGATTCAGCATCGCATCCGCTTATTACTTTTATGATTTTTGTAAGGGTGTGATTAGTATCTCCCGGATTTATTCTTTCAGGAGAGAAACCTACTTTAAAATCGATCCCGCATTTCAGTTCTGAAAATCTCTCAAGTACCGGAACACAGTCGTCTTCGGTACAACCCGGATATACAGTCGATTCATATACTACATAATCTCCTTTTTTGAGAACTCTTCCAACAGTCTCTGAAGCTTTCAGAACCGGCGTCAGATCGGGAAGGTTATGCCTGTTGGTAGGAGTTGGTACTGCAATTATGTGAAATGATGCTTTTTTGAGGTCATCAGGATCGCTTGTCAGAATGATATCAGTGTTATTAAATGCAGAAGAGGTCAGTTCATTACTGGGATCGATACCCTTTTTCATAAGTTCCACCCGCTCGGGTTTAATATCAAATCCGACCACACTTATTTGTTTCGCGAATTCAAGCGCGATTGGAAGACCTACATAGCCGAGGCCGATGACCGAAAGTCTTGTCTCCTTATTAATTAGCTTATTGTACATGGTTATATTTTCTTTAATGTTGGATGATAATCTCCCTGAAGTCCGACAGCCTGTGAATTTCTGATAGTATAAGCAATCTGGACTGACTGCCGTGCCTCTTTTAGTCCAAATCCTCTTCCTGCAAGTATCTCTTTATAGGTAAGTGTATGCAGGTCGGCAAAACCCTCGCTGAATTCAATCTCTTCCCCGTCGACAGACATTGACCGGTAAGTTCTCTGACCAGCGTTTTTTACCATTTCGGGGATATCATTAAAATCGAGACTCAGGAACCATCTTACCCTGGCGTTTTCGAGTTCGAGATATCCGGCTGCCTTATCCGGTCTGGAAAGATGAACAATATTCTGTTTTGCATCACCGAATATCCAGGATAACATGTCGAAAAAATGTATGCCTATGTTAGTTGCCACACCGCCAGATTTCTGTATATCACCCTTCCATGATATTGCATACCAGTTTCCCCGGCTTGTGATATATGACATATCAATATTATACACCTTTCCTTTAGGCCCGTTCTTTATCTTTTCCCTGAGTTCAATTATTTTTGGATGCAGACGCAGCTGAAGAACAGTGTAAATTCTTTTGCCGGTTTCATTCTCAATCTCCTGAAGAGCTTCAACATTCCAGGGATTGAGTACGATTGGTTTTTCGCAGATTGCATCAGCCTGTTGACGCAATGCAAACCTGATATGAGAATCGTGGAGATAATTTGGAGAACAGATGCTCACATAATCAATCTTTGTTCCCGTCCGTTTCAATTTATCAAAATGTCTGTCAAAACGTTCGAACTCAACAAAAAAATCACTTTTCGGGAAGAACCCGTCAATGCGGCCGACGCTGTCGAATTTGTCAAGGCTTGCAAGGAGATTGTTGCCAGTTTCCTTTATGGCAATCAGATGCTTTATGGCAATATATCCTGCCACACCTATTATTCCAAAATTTTTAGGGCTCTCTTTCATTATCACATCATTTGTCCCGGAGGATAAAACTACGAAATTATTTTAGAAACTTTACCATCTTCAAGTTTATATCTCTCCCGGCTTTCAGGACATATGGCAATCCCATTGCCATCAAAAATCAGTTTATGCCCGTATTCGCTCATCCAGCCTGTCTGTCTTGCCGGATTTCCCACAACAAGAGAATAAGGTTTTACATCTTTTGTAACAACGGCACCGGCACCAATAAATGCGTAAGTCCCGATTTTATTTCCACATACAATTGTCGAATTAGCTCCTATGGAAGCTCCTTTTTCAACGATTGTTGCGAGGTATTGCTCTTTCCGTATTATCGCGCTGCGTGGATTTATAACATTGGTAAAAACCATTGACGGACCAAGGAAAACATCATCTTCGCAAGTAACCCCTGTGTAAATGGAGACATTGTTCTGGACTTTAACATTTCTCCCCAGTTTCACTCCGGGGGAGATTACTACATTCTGGCCAATGTTGCAGTTTTCCCCTATTTCCGAACCTTTCATGATATGAGTGAAATGCCAGATTTTAGTTCCTTTTCCGATTTTGCAGCCATCATCTATAACAGCAGTTTCGTGGGCAAAATACTCCTTTTCCATAATTGTTAATTACTGAAAAAATTTAAGACAGTACTAATGATAAAATCAAGTTGTTCCTTTTCCATTTCGGGATGAACGGGCAAAGAAAGAACCTCCGTGCAAAGGGCTGTTGTGACAGGGAATTCATCCTCCCTGTATCCAAGGTACCTGTAAGCCCGCTGAACATGAAGAGGACCCGGATAATAAACCATTGAAGGTATTTTATTCGATTCAAGGTACTTCTTCAATTCATCCCTTTTGCCATTTTTAACCCTGATAGTGTACTGATGAAATATATGAGACGAAAACCTGACTCTTTCCGGAACAATAATTGATTTGCACGAAACGAATGCTGCATCATACATATTTGCAACAGCTCTTCTGTCTTCATTAAACTTATTGAGGTATTTAAGTTTAACCCTGAGAATTGCTGCCTGCAGGGAATCCAATCTTGAATTTATACCTATGTCATCATGATGATATCTGATTTTCATGCCGTGATTTGATATGCTTCTGAGCTTTTCTGAGAGTATGTCATCATTGGTGTAAAGAGCACCGCCATCGCCATAACATCCCAGGTTCTTGGATGGGAAAAAGGATGTTGTACCAATATGGCCGATTGTACCTGCCTTCTTCACAGTACCATCATTAAAGAAATAATCAGCTCCGGTTGCCTGGGCGGCGTCCTCAATTATAAAAAGATCATGTTCTTTTGCAAGTTCCATAATGGCTTCCATATCAGCGCACTGGCCAAACAGATGGACCGGGATAATTGCTTTTGTAGCCGGGGTAATGGCATTTCTGATTGCTTCGACAGAAATGTTGAAGCTTCCGGGTTCCGGGTCAACGATGACCAGCTTAAGGCCAAGCAGTGCAACAACCTCAACTGTTGCAATAAATGTGAAATTTGTAGTAATGATCTCATCTCCCGGTTTTAGTCCAAGAGCCATTAAAGCAAGCTGAAGAGCATCAGTACCATTTGCACAGGAAATCACATGCTTTACCCCCATATATTCCTGTAACTCTTCTTCAAATAACTTAACGTCAGGGCCTTTAATAAAGGCTGCGGATTCAAGGACAGTTTTGACAGCACGATCAATTTCTGATCCATACTTCCTGTACTGAGCCTTCAGATCGACCATTTGAATCTCTCTCATATAATTCAAAATTTCAGGAAATACGAAGATACTACTTTACCGGCAAAGTAAAATGCTGATCAATAGAAAGAGTTTATTCTTTTTGAAAGAATCTTCAACATCAGACCGGCCTCTCCCCCTCGTTCCCTCTCTCCCGAAGTGAGAGGGGGAAGATCATTCAGGATGTTGAAGCTAATTAAATTTTTCTGAATTAAAGCCCCTCCCACTTAGGAGGAGGTCCCGATAGCTATCGGGATGGGGAGAGGCCGGCTGACAAGTAATATTTGTGAACGGGATATTAAGGGTTCAAAGATTTTTACTATTTTTGTATTAACATAACGGGAGATTAAATTGGATATAA
>Ga0182021_10009676_pt1 | contig 11425 bp, 12 predicted proteins | sample 612E3MmetaG_FD_120493 | JGI IMG/M metagenome (GOLD analysis project Ga0182021, IMG submission 120493) | Permafrost microbial communities from Stordalen Mire, Sweden - 612E3M metaG (Illumina Assembly) | ecosystem: Environmental > Terrestrial > Soil > Wetlands > Permafrost | place: Sweden...
AAGCTGAGAAAAAATGCGCCCGCAAGCGGGCGTTGGCAAGCTGAAGCATGCCCCACCATTGCAGACAAACAACTTGCGGCTTTGTGGGACAGGCGCTTTCGCCTGTCAACCGATTTTTTCTCACCTTCTGAGCTGCCGGGCTTCAGCGGCACATGACAGACCACGCAAGGCGATGGTCCGTCCCACCTTCTACTCCCCGGTCACAACTTTCCAGCTCTTGCCCGGATTGAAGCGCATCGTCTGGCGGGCCAGAACACCCGTGGTGGGGCCCAGATCCTTTTGATAAACCGTGCCCCGATGGTTGACCACGAACGTCTGGATGCCGGAGACTCCGTATTCGGCGGGGTAGGCAACCAGCGCGAAGCCGCCCATCATCTTGCCTCCCACCACGTAATCCATGGCGCCGCCCTCGGCTTCCGGACCCTGGGCCTTCAGAATGCGGAAGTAGTAGCCGTGGTAGGGCGCCGGCTTTGTGCCTTCGGCCAGCATGGCGGCGGAAGCGTCGGCGAATGCTTTAGGCACCAGGTTGTCGGGCTCGCCTTCCCAATAGAGTCCGTCCTTCTTGCCGGGCGAACTCAAGATCCTCTGGGCGTACTGCAAGGTGCCGCTGGCGAGACGGTCGCGCGAAGCATACTCCATCTGGGCTTCCACGTAAGCGCGGCACACGTCCATGGCGGTCAGTTCGTTGCGGCCCACGCGGCGCGCCAGGATTTCCACGCGGCCCACGGCGGAATGGAAGCGCCATTGGCCTTTCTCCAGAACGATCGGCACCGGCAAGGGCCAATCGTCAGGCCCGACGATCAGGGTAGCGCGATCCTTGTCCTCGTCCAGTTCCACCTGCATCTTCTGACCGGCCAATGCGGCGAACCGTTCGCGGCTTTCCTTGTCGGCCGCGGCATCGCCCGACTGCACGATGTCTTTGCCGCCGGGGCCGAAGATCAGCAGCATGGCCGCCGTGTCGTTGCTGGCGGCGGCGTCAATCAGTGCCCGCGCCGCATCCTGCGGAGTTGCGAAAGTTTTCTGGCCGGTTTGCGCGGCGGCGGGCATCAGTGCGATTGCCGCCGCCAACACGACGGCCGCCATCGAAGTTCGGGCTGTCATTATCGTCTCCCTCCACCACCACCAGCCGGACGTCCGCCACCACCACCGCCCCCAGCGGGGCGTCCGCCGCCTCCGCCGCCTCCGGAAGGCCGGGCTGCCGGAGCGGAACGTTGCGCCGGAGCGGAACGTTGCGCCGGCGCGCTACGTGCCGCACCCATGCTCGAGTAGCCGTGGTCGGCTTGTTGCCGCGCCGCCGCACCGTGGTCCATGCCGCCGAAAACCCCGCGATTCTGCGCCGGCGCAGCGTTGTTCGGAACCTCGCGATTGCCGAACCGCTCACTCTGTTGTTGCATCTGCGTCCGCACCTGGCCGGCCGACGGACGCGCCACGTTCTGGCGCACATTCCCCTGATACTGCGTCCGCATGGCCTGGTTGGCATACGGCACGCCCGCCCGGTGTGAAGCGTCGTGCGCCCACACCGCGCTTCCGCGTACGCTGGCCCCATTCCTGCTGTTGAAGTTGTACCGGTGGATGAACGAATTGTTCACCATCACGGTGCGCCCTCCCCAACCCGGATTCCAGCCCCATCCTCCCCAGCCGTGCCACCCACCACCGAAGTAGAGGCCCATGTCGATCGGTCCGCCGAATCCGAAGTAGAGCCCGCCGGTGAGGAACGAGCGTTGCGGCCACCACCAATGCGGATAGGGATACCACATGGGCGGGCCCCAGATCCAGGAAGGATCGTACACCGGCACGTAGATCACCTCGGGGTTGGCCGGCTCGATTTCAATGTAGGGCGCGCCGGCGTCGTTGGCGGTTACTACGTTCTGTTGCGGGGTGGACTGCAGCTTGCCCGCCTGCTGCGCTTTCTGCCGCATGCGCTGCACCGCGTCCATCACATCCTGCTGTTGGGCCAGAAACGCGTTGCCCAGATTCGTGGTCCAGGCGACGTCGTCATTCAGACGCTTCAGAACATCGGGGAACACTACCAGCGCCTGCACGCTGGCGTCCCAGTTCTGTTGCTGTGCGGCCTGGGTGACAGCGGCCCCGCTTATCCCGGGGTTCTTTTGCACCCACTGGAAGGCCTGGACCACCTCCAGCGGGTAAGTGGTGGCTACCAGAACCTGGCTCAATAGTGGATCGGGATAGAGCGCAATGGGCGCTACCAGATCGTTCAACTGATCCGAACTGAGCGTTTGATCCGGCGGTGGTGGAGCCGGCGGAGCCTGCTGCGCCAGAAGAATCCCTGAGCCCAGCAGCAGGACTGCCAGAAGAATGGCAACCGTTGGCCGGGTGCCTGCGTACGATGCCTTGCGTGGCGTGGTGAACCTCCTTCAACCTGCAACCAACTACTACCCAACCTCCATGGTACGGCCGGATCTCACCGTCGGCTACGAACCCAGCAAGAGCCATGTCGTCGAAAAGGGCTAATCTACACAAATCTACGTGGGGCAGCGCTTCCGGCACCAGCGAACCCGGATCCAAACGCTCCGTTTCCACCACGATATAATCTAGTGTTGCCGAGCGCCGCTCATCACTCTGGAGGAACCTCCGCACTTGCCTGAACTCCGTAAGGACCCCATTACAGGGCGATGGGTCATCATCGCCACGGATCGCGCCAAACGCCCCAGCGATTTTGTGCGGCCGGCGCCGCCGCCTCCCGCGCCCGCTGTTTGCCCTTTCTGTTACGGAAATGAGAACAAGACACCGCCCGAGGTGCTGGCCTACCGCACCTCCGGGAACCGCGATCAACCCGGCTGGCGGGTGCGCGTGGTGCCCAATAAGTTCCCCGTCCTGGGCATCGAGGGCGAGTTGAACCGCCAGGGCGAGGGCATGTACGACAAGATGAACGGCATCGGCGCCCACGAGGTCGTCGTCGAAGGGCCCGACCACGATAAGACGTTCGGCAACATGTCCGAGAAGCTCATCGAAGAGGTTCTCTGGGCCTTCAAGGAGCGCGTCAACGATCTCAAGAAGGACCGCCGCTTCCGCTACATCATTCTCTTCAAGAACCATGGCGATGCCGCAGGCGCTTCGCTGGAGCATCCGCACTCCCAGTTGATCGCGCTTCCCGTCATCCCCAAGCGCGTCAAGGAAGAGGTGGACGCCGCCAAGCTCTTTTTCGATCTCAAGGAGCGTTGCATCTTCTGCGACATCGTGCGCTACGAAACCACCGCCGACGTGCGCCTGATCGGCGAAACCGACCGCTTCACCGTGCTGGCGCCCTATGCACCGCGCTATCCATTTGAGACTTGGATTCTGCCCAAGAGGCACGAATCCCATTTCGAGGATGCCGACGCGCCCACCCTGGCCAACCTGGCCTGGATTCTCCGCACCACCATTCGCAAGCTTGAAAGGGTGCTGGAACGGCCGGCATTCAATTTCATCGTGCACAGCGCGCCCATTCAGGACGGCTCGCTGGCACACTACCACTGGCACATCGAGATCATTCCAAGGCTCACTAAAGTCGCCGGCTTCGAGTGGGCCACGGGCTTCTACATCAACCCCACCCCGCCGGAGGAGTCCGCCAAGTTTCTCAGGGAGACTGGAGTCGGATAGCCAGCCACGCCCCAGTTGCATCCGTATGGCACGGTCTGATATAACCGTGCTGCGTTCTTTTAGCGGACAGGCGCATGACAAAACCCCAGGCACCCCGAAACAACAAGAACTCCGGCCGCGCTCCCCAGAAGGAACCGCGTCGCGCCGCCCCCGCCCTCACCCAGTTGGCCGCGTTCGAGGCCGCCATGAAGCACTTCCACGCGCGCCAACTCACCGAAGCGCGCGTTCTCTTCCAGCAGGCGGCCGCCGGCGCTGAAAGCGACATCGCCCAACGCGCCCAACTGCACATCGCCATGTGCGACCGCCGGATCCAGCCCACCGCGGTCAGTTTCGGCACCGCCGAGGAATACTATACCTACGGCGTGGCGCTGATCAACGCGCGCAACGCCGACGAGGCCCGCACTCACCTGGAGAAGGCGCTGGCCATCGCTCCCGGTTCCGACCACATACACTACGCGCTGGCGCTCGCCCAGGCACTGACGGGCGATTTTGCCAACGCCCAGGAGAATCTCCGCCGCGCCATTGAACTGGAACCGCGCAACCGTCTGATTGCGCGCCAGGATGCGGATTTCGCTCCGCTGGCCGACCAGGCGCCGTTCCGCTCCCTGCTCTATCCGGACAAGAGCGCATGGTAAGAAGTTGGCAGAAAACGCGGTTCGCGGGCCGGGTACCCTCTGTGTCCGCCCGCGCCACCACCGGGCAGTCGTTCGCTTGCAAAGGTGGGGCAGGCGCTTTCGCCTGCCAATTCCGCTTTCGGGCGAATATGTCGCAGCTTCTAAGAATGTTGGCACTCCGGCCCAAGCCCGTCGTATGGAAGATCGCTCCCCACTCCGCGTAGTCGCCATCGGCGGGGGCACCGGCCTATCCAGTGTCCTGGCGGGGTTGAAGCACTACGCCCGGCCCACCGGCCCCGCCACGCCTTCGGCGGACATCACCGCCATCGTCACCGTGACCGACGACGGCGGCAGTTCGGGACGCCTGCGCCGCGAGTTCGACGTGCTCCCGCCCGGCGACATACGCAACTGCATGGTGGCTCTCAGCGAAGACTCGGCGCTGCTCTCGCGCCTCTTCCAGTACCGTTTCCAATCCGGCCGCGGGCTCAAGGGCCACAGCTTCGGCAACCTTTTCCTGATGGCCCTCACCCAGATTCTGGGCGATTTCCCCGGCGCCGTGAAGGCCTCCTCGGAGGTGCTGAAAATCGCCGGCCGCATCTACCCCTCCACCACCGCCAACGTAACGCTGGAAGCCACGCTCTCTAACGGCGCCATCATCGTCGGCGAAACTCAAATCAGCCGCAGCCGACACCGCATCCAGTCGATTCGCCTGCGCCCGCGCAAGGTCAGCCCGCTGCCCGCCGCGCTCACCGCCATCGCCGAAGCCGACGTCATCACCCTTGGCCCCGGCTCGCTGTTCACCAGCATCGTCCCCAATCTGCTGGTGCACGGCATCGCCAGTGCCATACGTTCCTCGCCCGCCCTCAAGTGCTACTTCGTCAACCTCATGTGGCAGCCCGGCGAGACCGATGAATTCCGCGCCAGCGATCACGTGCGCGCCGTCCACCGCCACGCCGGTGGCAAGTTCCTGGACTACGCGGTAGTCAACGTCCGCTCCATCGCCAGCGCGCTGAAGAAGCGCTACGCCAGACAAGCCGCCCTTCCGGTGGAGAACGATATCGACGCCCTCATAAAGATGGGGCTGAAGGTGCTGACCGGCAATCTCTCGAGCAATACCGACAAAGTCCGCCACGATCCCGACGCCACCGCCGCCGTGGTGATGAGACTGGCAAAGGAAGGCCGCCGCAGGAAGAACGTATAATGCAGACTATCCACTTGACTCGGGTAGGTGATCTACGTATGTCGCGCCTTACAGTATCCGTTATTGCACCAGCCGAACAGAAGGATGCCGGCCCCTACCGGCACGAAAGAGCCGGAGGTCCGCGGTGAGGATTGGACACTCGTATTCCAGGGCGAGCGCGAGATAGATGCAATCCCACAAGGACAATTGATGTTGCAGAGACAGAGCGAGCGCGCGGGAAAGTCGCGGGCGCGTGTCGAGTAGCCGGGGCGCGCATTTAGTCATCAATGAGAAGGCCTCATGAGCTTGCTCCGCCGAAATCTGTTTTCGGCGGTTGCGCTTCGCTACCAGGCTGGCGAATTCCGCCAGGAGAATATCGGGAGCTATGAGCAGAACCTCTCCCGACACATACTGCTCGAACAAACCAAGAGCTGGTGCGCGGTCGGGTTCAGGCAACACCCATTTGGCCGCCACACTGCAGTCCAGAACAAATGTGTCCGGCATCTGCTATCTCCCGCGGTCCCTCCGTATCAGTGGCACACTATCGTCGAGCGATGGCAGGGAGGCGGCGAACCGGTCCAATTCCTTGCGCAGGTTACCCAATTGCCGTCGCCGCTCCGCTTCGGCGGCCTCTGTTTCCAGCGCCTGGATGATCTCGGCATTGAGACTCCGCCTCTTCTTTTTCGCCTCCCGCTTCATCACCTGATAGATCGAGTCCGGAATATTCTTGACGGTGACATTCATGGAACCATTTTGGAACCATTTGCGGTCTCTTCGCAACCGCCACGCTGACGAGGAAGCATCCCCAAGCATCCCCAGAGGACACGTGCGTCAAGCGGGCACCCGGCCGCATAATAGTAGTAATGCACAAGCCCGTAACCATCGTGATCCTGGCCGCCGGACTCGGCACCCGCATGAAGAGCCGGCAAGCCAAGGTGTTGCACAAGGCCGGCGGAAAGACGCTTCTCCGGCACGTCGTCGATACGGCTCTCGAACTGGCGCCGCCGGAGCGCATCTTCGCCGTGGTGGGACACCAGGCCGAACAGGTGCGCCAATCCGTGGCCGGCTCCGGTATCGGCTTCATCGAGCAGACCGAACAGAAGGGCACGGGCCACGCGTTGATGGTCGGCCGGAATTCCCTGGGTCGCCTGGATGGCTACCTGATGGTGCTGTATGGCGATTCGCCCCTGCTGCGCACGGCCACTTTGCGCCGTCTGATCGCGCAGGCGACCGATGGCTCCGCCGCCGGCGTGCTGATGAGCGCACCAATGGACGACCCCACCGGCTACGGCCGGGTGATCCGCGATGGGCGGGGCATGGTCCGCGAAATAGTGGAGCAGAAGGCCGGCACGCCGGAACAGCTCGCCATCCGCGAGGCCAATATGGGCATCTACTGCTTCCGCGCGGATCTCTTCTGGAAGCACGTCGATGAAATCCAACCCGCCAACCCGGCGCGCGAATACTACCTGACCGACATGCCGGCCATCCTGACGCGCGCCGGCCACACCGTGGAGGCCATGCAGATCGACGACCCCGGCGAAGCGCTCGGCATCAACGACCGCGCGCAACTCGCCCGGGTGGACGCCATCTTCCGCGAACGCAAGCGCTGCGCCCTGATGGCGGCGGGCGTCACTTTGGTCAAACCGGAAACCATCACCATCGATTGCGCCGTCGAAATCGGCATGGATACCATCGTCGAGCCGTTCGCGCAGATTCTCGGGGCTACCACCGTCGGCGAGAACTGCCGCATCGGCGCCTGCTCCATCATTCAGGATTCCCAGTTGGACGAGGCGGTGGAAATCGGCGCCTTCACCCTGGTCAACGCTTCGGTGCTGGAGCGCGGCGTCTCCGCCGGCCCGTACGCCCGCCTGCGCATGGGCAACCATGTCGAAGCCGGCGCCCACATCGGCAACTTCGTCGAGTTGAAGAAGACCCGCATGCGCGCCGGCGCCAAGGCCGGCCATCTGGCGTATCTCGGCGATGCCGATATCGGCGCCAAGGTGAACATCGGCGCCGGGACCATCACCTGCAACTACGATGGCTACAAGAAGCACCCCACGCAAATCGGCGAAGGGGCATTTATCGGCAGCAACGCGACTCTGGTGGCGCCGGTTGAAATCGGCGCGGGCGCCTACGTGGCGGCCGGATCGGTGGTCACGCAGGCGGTCCCGCCGGACGCGCTGGCCATCGGCCGCGGGCGTCAGGAGAACAAGCCGGAGTGGGCCATGAAGCGGCGCAAGCTGGCCAGGACGGCGGAGGCCATCAAGAGCGGAGTCTGACGGGAGTGGATTGGCTCCCTCACAAGGCAGGTGGAAACTTGTCCGACTGGAAGTCTACTCGTGCCGCAGCGCTTCCACCGGGTCTAACCGGGCGGCGCGACTGGCCGGCCAGATGCCGAATAACAAGCCCACGCCGACCGAAACCGCCACCCCCGATGCCGCCGCCCACAGCGGCACCGCGGTCGGCAGATTCGGGAAAATCAGCCCGGCGGCGCGCGAGATGCTCCAGCCGAGCAGCAGGCCGATCACCCCGCCCATCACCGTCAGCACCACCGCTTCGGTGAGGAACTGCACGATGATGTCGCTGTTGCGCGCCCCAATCGCCTTGCGCACGCCGATCTCGCGCGTCCGCTCCGTGACGCTCACCAGCATGATGTTCATCACCCCGATGCCGCCCACCAGCAAGCCGATGGAACTCAGGATGACCACCACCAGGGCCACCGTCGCCGTCACACTGTGAAACTGCTCGATCATCTGCTCGGCGGTGGTGATGGAGAAAGTGTCCGTACCGTTGTACGGCACGCGCCGCGCAATCCGCAGCACGGCACGGACTTCGTCCTGCGCCTGATCGATCATCCCGGGATAAGCAATCACGATCAGCATGTGCTCCTGCACGTTGGGGAACATCTTGCGCATGGTGAAATAGGGCACCAGGATGCGCGTGTCGTCCTGACCGGGCAGCGAAGCCGCCGGCCGGTCCATCACCCCCACCACTTCCAGTTCGTGCCCGTCCACCTCGATTCTCTTACCGATGGGGTCCGCGTTGGCCATCAACTGCTTCTGCACGTCTTCGCCGATCACCACAATCGGCATGTGGTGGGAACTCTCCTGATCGGTGAAGAAGCGGCCGGTCTTCATGGTGGTGCCGCCCGCGGCGTAGCCCTCCTCAGTGCCGCCGGGTTGAATGTTGTACATGTCATTGCCCTTGTATTTCGCGATATGCACGCCGTTGGGGGCAAACAGGTAGGGGCTGACGTGCGCCACGGCGGGGCAGCGTTCGGCGATGGCGCGCGCGTCTTCCAGCGTCAGGGGCTTGCGGCGGCGTTCTTCGCGCGTGGCATTGCCCATGGCGGCGGTCTTGGTGACGATCACCGTATTGGGCCCGAAGCTGCGCAGCAGGTTGGTGATGGCGCCATCCAGGCCGGCGATGATGGAGCCCACGCCGATCACGGCGCCGGTGCCGATAATCACGCCCAGCACGGTCAGGAACGACCTCATCTTGTGGGCGCGTATCGTGTCCAACGCCAGGCGCGCTCCCGACAGCAACGATCCCGCGGTCATTTCTCCGCCCTCAAGGCTTCAATGGGATCCAACTCCGCCGCCGTGTGCGCCGGGTAGATGCCGAAGAACAGGCCCACCACCGCCGACAACGTCACGCCCACCACCACCGCCGTCACCGGCACCGACATGGGCACGGGCGTGAAGGTTCGCACCAGCACCGCCACCACCCACGCAATGATCACACCGATGATGCCTCCGCTAGCCGACAACACCGCCGATTCCACCAGGAACTGATTCAGGATGTCGCGTTTGCGTGCGCCGACGGACTTGCGGATGCCGATTTCGTGGGTCCGCTCCGTCACCACGGCCAGCATGATGTTCATGATCACCACGCCGCCCACTACCAGGAAAACCGAAACCACGGCCACGGCCGTGGCGGCGATGGCGCCGGTCAACTGGTTCCAGAAATCGAGCAGCGCATCGGAAGTCAGCATGGAAAACGTGTCGTCCTCCTGGGGACGCAGGTGCCGGTAGGAGCGCAGCAGCATGCGCGCCTCTTCCTGCGCCCGCGCCAGGTGATCGTGATCCAGGGCGGTGGCGGCGAAGCCCATCCCGTTGCGCGCCCCCCATATCTTGAAATAGGTATCGATGGGAACGATCAGGAAATTGTCCTGCGACTGGCCGAATATCGAGCCCTTGGCTTTTGCCACGCCGACAACTTGAAACTGGATGCCTTCCGCCGTGATGGTTTGTCCGATCGGGCTGGCTCCCACGAAAAACTTGTCCTTGAGATCGTGCCCGATGAACGCCACGTTCATGTGGCGATCGTTCTCGATCTCGGAGAGGAAGCGTCCCTCTTCCGCCTCGATATTGGTGATCACCGCGATATTGGGCGACGCCCCCTGCAACGAGACGCCTTCCGACAACTCGGTGCCCTTGTGCACCGTGACACTGCGGTAGGCGTTGATGCCGATCTCCTTGGTCATGGTCAGATGCTGGCGGAGAAACTCGTATTCCTCGCGCGTCAGTTGGGGATTGCGCCGCAGCATCTCCATGTATTTCTTGGGGTTGTAGCCCATCATCACGATGCGCTGCACGCGGTACCCGTCGGCGCCCATGCTGGAGACATTCTGCGCGATATAGACGTCCATGCCCGAAATCACGCTCATCACCGCGATCAACGTGGTGGTGGCCAGAATAATGCCGAGCAGGGTGAGAAAGCTCCGCAACTTGCTGCCGCGAAGCGAATGGAGGGCGCCCTTTACCGCCTCCCAGAATGACGCATGGGAATTCATTTAGACCTTAAGATACGCGTTTAGACCTTTGACGGTTCCAACGGGAATTCATTAACAGCCGCCCCGGCGATCCACTCCATTATCGCCTCATCCAGCCACAGGCGGTTCGGCCCCCGCCCGATGAATCCCAGGTGCCCGCCGTGTTGCGTGGCCCTGAGCTCGATCCAGGGATTGGAGCGCACCGCCGCCGATTGGTAGATGGCGAACGGCACGAAGGTATCGTCCTTGGCCTGTATCAGGAGGGCGGGCACGCGCAGTCCATCCAGGTAGCCGATGGCGGATTGCGTCCGGTAATAGTTGGCCGCATCGCCGAAACCGAAGGCGGGCGCGGTGAACCGGTCATCCAGCTCGTGCACGCTGCGCAGGCCCTCGAACTGGCGCGTCTGGTAGCGTCCCGTGGCGCACAGGCGCTGCCGCATTTTCCGCACAAAACGGGCCTGGTACACGCGATTGTCGCGCTCCCCGATGCGGCGGGCGCAGGCTGCCAGATCGAGCGGCGCCGACACGGTGCAGATGCCCCGCACGTAATCCCGCGCCGATTCCCCCATCTCTCCAGCCAGCTTGAGCACCACGTTGCCGCCCAGCGAGAATCCCACCAGAAATGCCGGCGCGCGCCCTTGACTGCGAAACTCGCGGATCACCGCCAGCAGATCGCCGGTCAAACCGGCGTGGTAGAGCGTACCGCAAAGCCGCTCCGTGCCGCCGCAGGTGCGCATATGAAACCGATGCGCCGCGAAGCCCGCGCGCAGGGCCGCCGCACTCAGGCTACGAATGTAGCCCGCTTCCCCCGACCCCTCCAGGCCGTGCACCATGAAAACCTCGCCGCGGGCATCGCCGTGCGGGCGCTGCGAGCATACCAGAACCTGCACGTCCGGCTCGGTACGGTACAGGCGGCGTTCCACGGGGAACTCGGCCGCCAGATCCGGACGCTTCCAGAAGTGCCCGGCGATGGTTTGCAGGTGCGGACTGCGCAATAGCGGGTCGAAGGGAACCATGGAGCGGCTAACCTGTAGTATATGGGTTGACAGGCGACAAGAACCGATCGCCTGTCCTACTTCGGCGCCACCTTGATCTCCGTCACATAGTACGCCGGATCGTTCACGATCACGGTGGCCTCGATCCGGTCGCCCACGTGCAGCTTGGCGAACTCCGCGTCGGGCTTCACCGGATATTCCATGGTCATGGGCTCCATCCAGTCGCCAATCTTGCCGGCTGCGATGGTGGCCGTGTGGGTAG
>Ga0182021_10009677_pt1 | contig 11424 bp, 9 predicted proteins | sample 612E3MmetaG_FD_120493 | JGI IMG/M metagenome (GOLD analysis project Ga0182021, IMG submission 120493) | Permafrost microbial communities from Stordalen Mire, Sweden - 612E3M metaG (Illumina Assembly) | ecosystem: Environmental > Terrestrial > Soil > Wetlands > Permafrost | place: Sweden...
ACCGTGAAGGAGTAGGCCGTGCCGTTGACCAGGCCGGTCACGGTGCTGGTCGTGGCCCCGGTCGTGGTCGCGCTCCGCCCACCGGGGGACGCGGTGACCGTGTACCTGGTGATCGGGCTTCCATTGCTGGCTGCCGCAGCCCAGTTGACGACCGCCCGCCCGTTGCCGGCGACTGCATGCACCGAGCTGGGGGAGCCGGGCGTCGCAGACACGGGTCGGAACGCCATGGCGTCCGCCCAGATCTGGGGGTTGGTGCTGCTGGCGCCGACGTCACTGAGGTGGACCGAGATGGGACTTCCGGAGCTGGCCGTGAAGGTGCCCAGGCTCCGATACCCCGTGCTCGCCTGGCTGAGTACTTTGACCGTACTTCCCGCTGCGTCCTTAACGATGTATCGAGCACTGGCCGTTGAGCTGGTCGGGATGCTGGCCTCGACGACGTACCGGCCCGGGGCGAGCCGTGGCGACCACGTGGCGCCGTTGTCCTCGCTGGCTCCGTTGAAGTGTGTCCAGTAGGCGACGCGTTTCTGGCCCGATGGAGCTCCGGACCGCCAATAGGTCATCGGACCGGTGAGGACGAAACCGGCGCCGCCGGGTCCCACGATATTGGTGCCGTAGCTCATGGGTGCCGGGGTGCCCGCCACGGCCCCGTCAACCCAGTTGGCATCGATGTTCAGCGTTGCACCGGCCCAGCTTTGGTTGGCGCCTCCGGCGTACTGGTGCACGCGCTGATGAAGGCTCCAGTACGCATCCGGAAAACCCGGGTACCTGGCCTGCTCCGAGGTGGTCTGGAGCTGGTTCCAGTCCGCGAACCACACATCGTCCGGCTGGACGAACCCCGCCGTGCCAGCGGCACGTGACATGTCCACCATCAGCGATGCGGAGCTGCCGTAGGTGCCCGACTTGTATCCCAGAGCGTGCAGCTCGCTGGTCCACGCCGAGACGAAGGCCATAACCGTCTGCGAGCATCCGGCTGCGGAGTTGTTGTACGCCTCCATGTCGTAGTAGATCGGGGTACCTGCACCCATGCCGAAGCCCCTGGCGTGTGTGACGGCGTCACTGGCGCTGTTGATGCCCGTCGACCAGGCCGATGACGAGGAGAAGGTTGCCAGGCCGCCCTGGTTCACGCAGGGGGCCTGGGCTCCGACGTAGATCGGCAACAGTCCCCAGCCCATCGAGTGCACCGAGGTGACCCAGCCGGCTGAGAGGTTGCCGTCGCCGCATGCCCTCATCGACCCGCCGATGTAGATTCCTGCGCTTCGATACGGCGAGGAGATCCACGAGCTCATCGTCGATGTCGACGGTGCCGAGCAGGCGTCGAAGGCCATGCCGGTGAAGGCCGACTCGGCAGCGATGGCGGGGGTCAGTGTGGTGGGGGGCGCTTGCTGCGCCGCGGTGGCACTGGGCTTGGTGGCCGCCGTCGAAGAGCCTGACGAGGCCGAGGTCGACGAGCCGGTTGACGCCACCGCGGAGGCAAGGACGCGGTCGATCGATGAGCTGTCCGTCCCCCACGTCGCTTCCAGCACCACGCTGGAACCGACGAATTGTGCCTGCTTGTCATGGCTGACTTGGTCGACACCGACTCGTGCGGCCAACGTGCCGACCTTGGTCACTTGGGGGGACGGTGCGCCGGGCCGGTCGGACTGGGCGACTGCAGCCGGCTTCAGCCAGATGGTGTCGGCTCTTCCGACGGCGTGCGCCGGACACTGCGACTGTGCGCTGGGCGATCCGAGATAGAGCCCGCTGTGGTCAAGGCGGACACACGCGGTGGGGTGCAAACGAAGGTCGATCACCGGCCAGGTCGCCGGCACGCTGACCCGCACACCGTTGTACGACACGTTCCGGGTGCCTGCGGCCGCAGTGGCGGCAGCCTTGGCCGGATCTGCGGGACTGGGTGTTGCATAAGCGGTTTGGGCCGCGAGCAGCGCCACAACGGGCAGCGCACAGATGAAGCCCACGTGGCGGACCCGCCTCATTGCGATCACGCGATGTCCTCCCATCTGATGGCGACAAACCCCAGGAGAGCCGAAGGTCAGGGGCTTGTCCCTGCGCTGTTCCAGCGCGGGGCTCGCTGACTAACCCGCTGTGCCCGACTCTGTGCCTCTATATCCGAACGTGCCATGGGCTCGGCCTTGCCCGCAGCGGAATCGGCCCGCAGGGGGCCGAACCGGCGACGTCGTGTACCCGAACGGCTGAGGTGACAGACCGCGAAAGGTCAAGCGTGGGTGAGCATCTCGTGCGTAACCCTTAGAGTGCGACCCTGCCCTCGTGTCCTTGACTGAACGCCAACCTGAGATAGCCGATACCTGTGTGGCCGGATATCTGTGCAAGGAAGACCATGCCCGTGTGCTTGAGGTTGGTCTCGGGCGCAATCTCAGTGCACGTCGTTCGGCCCCGGGATGCGCCCAAGCGGGACGTCCGGGTCGGGCGTCATGAAGGCTGCCGGGCGTTTTCGGGGTTCGCGCGCGAGGATGGCCGTATGCCTCGTACCGCCACCGTTGTCCGGGTCCTCGCGTCCGCCGGTCTGCTCGCCGCGTGCGCTTACCCGGCTGGCAGCACCTCCGTGCCGTCGTCCAACCACTCGATCCCGAGGGCGACGTCTCGGTCGGCCCTGCCTCGTGCGACGGCTGAGGTGAGCCCCTCGCCCGCCCCAACCCCCGACCCGGGTTCACTTCCGCAGACGACGGCCCGCCCCAGCGGGTCGGATCCGCAGTTCGCCAAGCGTATGAATGCCCTGTGGGCCGCCATCGTCTCCGGTGACACCTCCGCTGGCAGCAGTTTCTTCCCGCTCGGCGCATACCTCCAGGTCAAGGCGATGAGCAACCCCGCGGCTGACTACCGCGCCAGGCTGATCGCACTGTATGACCTTGACATTCACGAGCTGCACCTGAAAGTCGGGTCCGGCGCAACACTGCTCGGGGTCGACGTGCCGGATCGTTCTGCCACGTGGGTCACACCCGGGCAGGAGTACAACAAGGGGTCCTACTGGCGGGTCTACGGGACGCGGGTGCGCTATCGGACGGTCGCAGGGAAGGAAGGCTCCTTTGGGATCTTCTCGCTGATCTCCTGGCGTGGCCAGTGGTACGTCGTGCACCTCGGCCCGATCAATCGCACTGCGGGGACCGGAGCCATCACGCCCTAGGCAGGGCCCGTGAGGCCGGGCTGGCTTCCGGGATGTGCGACCTTGACTTGGGAACTGAAGGCCCGCGAGGTTGGGAGGCCACGTTGAAGCACCGTCAGCAAAGCCCACTGCGCGAACCGGTGACGCCGGCCCCGTGCCGAGGCCGCTGCGACGCCGCGCCTGCCCACCCGCTCGCAGGGTGTGCGGGAGCAGAAGCCAGGCTGCGCCCGGGGCGAGGCATCAACTGGTCTGCGGTGCGGCATAGGGCCGTTGTCATAGCGCTGAAACAGCGTCGATCGCCTCCGGTTCTGGCGCGCAGATCCTGGGGCAAGGCGATGAGGGTGCGGAACCCCCCAGCGGCTAATTGATGCATCGGTCCAGGTTGCATGCCATCATGTTCACCTTTGATACTTGGCCTACCGGACACGTCCGGTAGGCCACCGTGTTCACGGTGTATGACCTTCGGAAGAGGCTCGTGGGAAGGCTCGCTGCGAGTCAGGCCTCTGTGGCGATTGCGAGGTGCGTGGGCATGCCGTTTCGGCTCGTGGCGATCGGTGACAGCACGGTTGAGGGCCTTGAGGACCCCGGCCCCGACGGGGTCTATATCGGGTGGGCTGATCGCTTTGCCGCTCACCTGAACGTGATCCATCCCGGGCTGCTGTACGCCAACCTCGCGGTCCGTGGACAGACGTCGCGTGAGGTTCGCCAGACGCAGCTCAAGCCGGCGCTGGCCTTGGGGCCCGACTTCGCCGTGGTCGTGGCCGGGGTCAACGATATTCTGCGGCCAAAGCTCGACCGCCAGGCGCTGCGTGACGACCTGTTCGCCATGCATGCTGAGCTGGCGGCATCGAGCGCTCAGGTGCTCACGTTCACGATGCCGGACATGGCACGCGTTGCCCCACTGGCTGTCGTGTTGCGTGGGCGGCTGCAGTATCTGAACTCCCTCACGCTGCAGTGTCGGGAGCGCTACGGCTCTGTCGTGGTCGACCTTGCATCGGTTCCTGCTGCGAGTCATCCGGCGCTGTGGCACACCGATCGCCTGCACGGCAACACCGAAGGACATCGCCGAATCGCCGCGGCACTGGCCGAGGCGGTGGGGTACGACGTGCAGGACTGGCGGGCGGAGCCGCCGCCTGTGACGAAGTCAGGCCTTGTGCGCGTTGCCCTCGGCGAGGCTGCGTGGGCGGGCTCGCACCTGCTTCCGTGGGCCTGGGAGCATGCTCGTGGCCAGTCCTCGGGGGAGGACGCCACCTGTAAGCGCCCGAAGCTCTTGCCTGTGGGTTGACCGCGCCAGCACAACCCACGTCGGATGAGGCGTGCGGCAGGCGAGAGGACGGCAAATGAGGGAAGAAGAGCCTGGCGACCCTTGACCGTGGCCAGCTGGCCGACTGCTCCGAGACCACGTCGGGTGAGGGCTTGGCCTGGCTTCGGGGATCGTGTCCCGCCCCACAGCAGGCATGGTCCCTGCGGATCCTGATAACCGTGTTGAAGCAGACAGGAGACCCCGGCGAGGCCACGCCTTGAGCTAGGTCGACGCCCACACCGGCAGCTGCACGCCGACTCGGATTGCGCGCCGTTGTGCTCAACTCTGATACTTGGCATGCGAACGTAAATGGGATGACGGCAAGCGGAGTGGGTGTGATGCAGCAAAAGCGTGTCAGCCAGCCCGCCGACGGCCCGCTCGATTATCGGGGCCGGCTGAGGACAGTGCTGATCATCACGGTAACCGTACTGATCGCTGAGGTCATTGGCGCTGCGGTGTCAGGAAGCTTGGCGTTGTTGGCCGACGCGGGTCACATGCTCTCTGATGTGGCGGGCTTGACCTTGGCCTGGGTAGCCTCGGTGCTGGCACAGAGACCGGCGACCCTGGCCCGCACTTGGGGGTATCGCCGAGCCGAGGTGCTTGCCGCCGCGGGTCAGGCGGCCGTGCTCTTGGCGGTAGGCGGCTTCATCCTCATAGAAGCCATCCACCGGCTGGTCAGCCCTGCCGAAGTGGCGTCGGGGGCGATGCTGGCCTTCGGGGTGGTCGCCCTGGTCGGCAACGTGATCGGAGTGGCGGTTCTGCTCGGAGTGCGGTCGCAGAACCTGAACATGCGGGCTGCGTTCCTGGAGGTCGTCAACGACGCGCTTGGTTCAGTGGCGGTACTGCTCGCCGCCGTCCTCATTGCGGTCGTGGGGTGGCTGCGTGCCGACGCGGTGGTTTCGTTGCTCATAGGGGTGCTGATCATTCCCCGAACCTTGAGAATCCTGCGGGAGAGCGTTGATGTCTTGTTGGAGTCCACCCCCAGGGGTCTGGAGCTGGGCGAGGTACGCGAGCACCTGCTCCGGGTGGCAAGGGTCCAGGCGATCCATGACCTGCACGCCAGCCAGGTCGCCACGGGCCTGCCCGTGCTGACCGCGCACGTCGTCGTGAACGACTCCTGCTTCCAGGACGGACACTTGCCCGCGTTGTTGGACGAGTTGCAGCGTTGTCTGGCCGGTCACTTCGACGTCCAGCACTCGACCTTCCAGTTCGAGGCTGGTGGCCACGCCTCCCATGAACCATCCGCGCACAGCTGACCGCCAGGACTGACCCAGCGGCGAGCGGGCACGCCGCACCCACCGCTCGGCCCGGCAATGACCGAGCCCCGTGAATCAGCCGGTCGCCCGCTCTGGTGCCCCCGTTCCCGGCGCGGGATGATTCATTCGCCTGAAGAACAGGCGAACATGCCCAGGCACGTGAACGCGGAGGCAGATCTCATGAGTTACCAGTCCCTGGCCTGCATTCTCTCCCCTGACCTGTTGTACAAGCTCGCACGGGAGGCCACCGACGAGCAACGGCTGGCCATCCTTCAGACCCTCGAGCTCGACCAGAGCTTCCGGCTGCGCCGCGCCGAGCTTGCGGCGCGCCAGGTTCCCCGGCCTCTGGCGTCCATGGTCGTGGGCGTCGGTGGTACCCCGGACCGGAGCATCTACGACCAGGGGCACTCGAGCGCGTACATTCCTGGAGCACTCGTGCGTAACGAGGGGCAGGATCCGGTCAGCGATGTCTCGGTGAACCAGGCGTATGACGGCTTCGGTTTCACCTACAGGCTGTTTTGGGACATCTACCACCGCGACTCAATCGACGATCAGGGGATGGCGATCGAAGCCATGGTGCACTACGGCGACGTCTACGACAACGCTTTCTGGGACGGCGCAGGCCACATGTTCTTCGGAGACGGTGACGGCCAGCTGCTGACCGACACCACCAAGGGTCTGGACGTGATCGGTCACGAGCTCACCCACGGGGTCACCCAGCACGAGGCGAACTTGACCTACTCTGGCCAGTCCGGGGCGTTAAACGAGTCGATCTCGGACGTGTTCGGATCCCTGGTCAAGCAGTATCACCTGGGTCAGAGCGCGGCGCAGGCGGACTGGCTCATCGGATCGGACATCGTCGGCCCCGAGCTCGCCCCGGCGTTGCGCTCGATGAAGGCGCCGGGAACCGCCAATAAGCACGACGACCAGCCGGCCGACATGGACCACTATCTGCATACCTCCACTGACAGCGGTGGCATTCATACCAACTCCGGGATCCCCAACCATGCGTTCTACGTGACCTCCACCACGCTGGGGGGCCAGGCGTGGGAAGCGCCGGGGAACATCTGGTATGACGCCCTTCTGGATCCCAAGGTGATCCACAGGAGCACGTTCGCGATGTTCGCAGGGGTGACCTTGCGTCATGCGAGGTCCCGGTATGGTGCCACCAGCAACGAGGCCCAGGCGGTGCAGGCCGGCTGGGAGGCGGTGAAGGTCCGGGTCCGCTGAGACCCATGCTCGCTGGTGAGGGTCTTGAGGGTGGGAAGGAGTGGTCGTGCGGGTGACGCTTGTTCGCAGTGGTGGTCTCGCAGGTCTGGACCTGGTCGCCACCGTCGATTCGACCGACCTGTCCGGCGACCAGCAGAAGGTCGTCTCCATGCTGCTCACGAAGGATCTTCGGGGCAAGGGCGTGAATCGACCTTGTGGAGCAGACCAGTTCAGCTACCAGCTCGAGATCCAAGCCGGCGACAGCACGGTTCGGCGCCACTGGCAGGAACCTGATGTGCACGAGGCGGTGCGGCCACTGTTGGCGGCACTCACACGCCAGGCCAAGCCAGCCCGCTGATCTGACGCGGTGCAACTTGGCGCCAGTGTCGTCGTCCGCGCTTGGCTGCGGTGGCGGAAATATACCCTTGCGGGGTATCGTTTGCGGTAGGGATATATACCCCCACCGGGTACATGGTGAAGGGAGCGAGTGATGGTGGACGCGAGCGAGCCGGGATACCACTCGAACAAGGGTGCCCACCTGAAGCGGCTGCGCCGGATTGAAGGACAGGTCCGCGGCGTGCAACGCATGGTGGAAGAGGACACTTACTGCATCGACGTGCTCACCCAGATCTCTGCGGCGACCAAGGCACTGGAAGCGGTCGCCTTGGCCCTGCTCGACGAGCACCTCAGTCACTGCGTTAGCGACGCCATCCACGCCGGAGGCGACACCGCCTCCGACAAGCTCAAGGAAGCCTCGGTGGCGATTGCACGTCTGGTGCGTTCCTGAACCTTCCCAGATGACGACTCACCACAACAGATCACACATCAGTGGATCAACGCGACCAGCGCGATCAGAAGGAGAACCTCATGAGTACTCAAACCTTCCCCGTCACCGGACTGACCTGTGGGCACTGCGTCGGTGCCGTCACCAGTGAACTGAGTGTGCTTGCAGGGGTTACCGATGTGCAGATCGACCTCGTCCCCGATGGCACGTCAACGCTTCGAGTCACCGCTGACCAGCCACTGACGGACGACGAAGTGGCCATGGCGCTCGACGAGGCCGGCGACTACAAGCTCGCCGCGATCTGAGCGCTCCACCACCTGACTGTGACCTAACCTGTCGCCCAGCAGGCGCAGGAGGAGAGGGATCCTCATGACCACCACCGCCGACCAGCTCGCCGAGCAACGCACTGTCGAACTCGTCATCGGCGGGATGACCTGTGCCTCCTGTGCCGCCCGGATTGAAAAGAAGCTGAACAAGCTCGAGGGTGTGGCCGCGACCGTGAACTACGCCACTGAGAAGGCCAAGGTGACGTACGCCGGGAGCATCTCCCAACGGGATCTCATCGCCACAATCGAGTCGACCGGCTACACCGCCGAGCCGCCGGCTGCCAAAGTCGTCAGCGTCGCCGCGCCGGGCTCAGGCGACGCTGAGAATGACGAAAGGGACGATGAGGTCTCTCGGCTACGGCAGCGACTGGTGACCTCGGCGATCCTGAGCCTGCCGGTTCTGCTGATGTCGATGATTCCGCCGTTGCAGTTCGACAACTGGCAGTGGCTGGCACTGACCCTGGCCTCCCCCGTTGTGGTGTGGGGTGCGCTGTCGTTCCACCGTGCAGCTTTCATCAACGCTCGTCATGGCGCGGCGACGATGGACACCTTGATATCGGTGGGTGTCAGCGCTGCCTGGCTCTGGTCGCTGTGGGCCTTGTTCCTCGGGGGCGCGGGCACTGTCGGCACCCGAATGAGTTTCAGCCTTATGCCCTCACGTCAAAGCCCAACGAGCAACATCTATCTCGAAGTCGCCTCCGTGGTCACCGTCTTGATCCTGGCTGGTCGCTATTTCGAGGCAAGGGCCAAGAAGCGCTCGGGGGCTGCGCTGCGGAACCTGCTGAACCTGGGCGCGAAGGACGTCGCGGTCCTGCGTGACGGCCTGGAGATACGGATCCCAACCGACCAGCTCGGGGTTGGCGACGTCTTCACCGTGCGCCCGGGGGAACAGATCGCGACCGACGGAGTCGTCACCGATGGCACGTCCGCCGTCGATGCCTCGATGCTGACAGGCGAGCCGGTGCCGGTCGAGGTCGGCCCCGGCGACGCCGTCGTCGGCGCCACTGTCAATGCTGGCGGGCGCCTGACCGTGCGGGCGACCCGGGTGGGCGCGGACACCCAACTGGCGCAGATAGCCCGCCTAGTCGAGGACGCCCAGAACGGCAAGGCGCAGGTTCAGCGCCTGGCCGACAAGGTGTCCGGCATCTTCGTTCCCGTCGTGATCCTTCTGTCCCTGGCCACCCTGGCGACCTGGCTCCTGATCGGTAACTCGCCGACCGCGGCCTTTAGTGCTGCGGTGGCTGTCTTGATCATCGCCTGCCCCTGCGCTCTGGGGCTGGCCACCCCGACTGCCCTGCTGGTGGGGACCGGCCGCGGCGCGCAGCTGGGCATCTTGATCAAGGGCCCGCAAGTCCTGGAGTCCACCCGCCGGGTCGACACGATCGTGCTCGACAAGACGGGCACCATCACGACCGGGCGGATGAGCTTGGCGGCGGTGCACGCCACCACAGGCGAGAGTCTGGCCCAAGTCCAAACTCTCGCCGGTGCCCTTGAGGATGCCTCCGAGCATCCCATCGCCAAGGCCATCGCCGATGCTGCCAGAGCTGCCATGCCAGCGATGAAGGCCACCTTGGCCTGGTCGGCTACCGATACCTCGCTACCGGCGGTCGAGGGCTTCAGCAATCACGACGGCCGAGGCGTCACAGGTGTCGTGGAGGGTCACGGTGTACTGGTGGGCTGTCGAACCTGGCTCGAACACGAGTGGTCCATCCAGGCTCCGGCCGACCTGGTGGCTACCGCAGAAGCTGCCGAGGCCGAAGGCCAGACCCCGGTCTGGGTTGCCTGGGATGGTGCGGCCCGTGGCGTCATCGTGGTGGCTGACACCATCAAGGCCACCTCGGGACAAGCCGTCGAACAGTTCCGCACCCTCGGGCTTCGACCTATCCTGCTGACCGGTGACAACTCCCGGGCGGCCCACGCGGTTGCGGCCCGGGTCGGCATCGAACCTCACGATGTCATCGCTGAGGTGCTGCCCGCCGACAAGGTCTTGGCAGTGAAGGCCTTGCAGGAGGGCGGAAGAATCGTGGCGATGGTTGGCGACGGGGTCAACGACGCCGCAGCATTGGCACAAGCGGACCTCGGTCTGGCCATGGGCACCGGCAGCGACGTGGCGATTGAGGCCTCCGATCTAACCCTGGTTCGTGGGGACCTGCGGGCAGCCGCAGATGCTATCCGCCTGTCTCGGTCCACGTTGAGGACGATCAAGGGCAACCTCTTCTGGGCATTTGCGTACAACATCGCAGCCATCCCCCTGGCCGCGCTCGGCCTGCTAAGCCCAGTGATAGCCGGCGCTGCGATGGCATGCAGCTCGGTGTTCGTGCTGACCAACAGCCTGCGCCTGCGCAGGTTCGCCCCGCTGACGACGCTGGACGCCCACCGTTAACCCGATCTAGCCCTGTCATCACCAGCGGATCGGCCAGGAAGTCTGAGGACTGGATGGCCGGCGTTGGCGCTCAATGATGTGCGGGCCTGGCTCAACACGACCGGGCACCGCGTGATTGCCGGGCGGGCGAGATGTTCGGGACAATCACAGGGCGTCCGGGCCGAGCTGCCGCGATGGGTTTCCCGGTGCCGTACCCACCCTCAGGATCTCCTGGGTTCTGTCGACTCTGAGCGGTCAGAGCGTTCCGTGAGCAGGCCGCCCTGGCAGCGCGTGTTCGCGAGAGTCAGAAGGTCCACTCTGCCAATGGAACCGGCCGCCCTCAGCTGATTCTGCGAGAACACTGCGCGAAGCGCTGGGGCCGGCGCTAGGGTACGAGTTCGGCTGGAGGTGAAGGAGCGGATGCCATGATCGATCGCGCCAGGCTCAGCGGGATCTGTGCGCGCGAACGCGCGAACTTCGTGGCCCGCCATCCCAGATCCGCCGCGGCCTACGACCGTTCGGGTCACCTGTTCGGGCAGGTGCCCATGACCTGGATGAACAAGAACGCAGGCGGCTTCCCAATCTATCTGGAGCGGGCGCAGGGCAACCGCATCTGGGACATCGACGGCTTCGAGTACGTCGATTTCGCACTCGGGGACACCGGCGCGATGGCGGAGCAGTTACTCATCCGAGGCGACCGTGGCGGCAGTTCAGATGCGCATTGCCACCCAAGGTGGTATCACCACGATGCTGCCGACCGAGGACGCGGAATGGGTGGGAGCCGAGCTCACCCGACGGTTCGGGCTTGAACGATGAAGCTTCTCGCTGACTGCTACTGACGCCAACCGCTGGGCCATCCGGCTGGGGCGGGCGCTGACGGGTCGGTCCAAGATCCTGGTCAACAGCTACTGCGACCACGGCAGCGTGGACGAGTCGCTGATCGTGGTCGGACCCGGTGGTGAGGGCGTGAGCCGGCCCGGCAATGTCGGCGCGCCGGTCGATGTCACGGCCACCTCGCGGGTCGCCGAGTTCAACGACCTGGACGGGCTGGAACGTCAGCTCGCCC
>Ga0182021_10009678_pt1 | contig 11423 bp, 8 predicted proteins | sample 612E3MmetaG_FD_120493 | JGI IMG/M metagenome (GOLD analysis project Ga0182021, IMG submission 120493) | Permafrost microbial communities from Stordalen Mire, Sweden - 612E3M metaG (Illumina Assembly) | ecosystem: Environmental > Terrestrial > Soil > Wetlands > Permafrost | place: Sweden...
AATCTTGTCGTCGTCGCGGCCTTCGCGCGGAGCCGCGATGTAACCCAGCTGATCGAACTGCCACGCCACCGAGCCGTTCTCTCCCAGATTGCCGCCCGAGCGGGTGAAGGTGCGGCGCAGATCGGAAATGGTGCGATTGCGATTGTCGGTGACGACCTTCACGACAAAGGGCACACCGTGTGGGCCATAGCCTTCAAAGGTCGCCTCTTCAAACGCCGCAGCATCCTTATCCAGACCGGCGCCCCGGCGAATGGCACGCTCGATGTTGTCCTTGGGCATGCCTTGTGCGCGGGCGTTATCCATCACCAGCCGCAATTTGTAGTTGGCATCGGGATCGGCGCCTTCGCGCGCGGCGATGGCGATTTCACGTCCCAAGCGAGTAAACGCCGCGCCTCGCTTGGCGTCGTTTGCGCCCTTCTTACGTTTGATGGTTGCCCAGTGGCTGTGACCTGACATCTTGAACTCCTTCTTGTGACGATATAACCCCGTGTGGGTGCGGGGTCAGCGTGACCTGTCTGATTTGCGCCCGATTATACCACTGCCGTTTTAGGAGCGTCAAGCAAAGCGCGCCTTACGAGCATAACGCAAAAGTGTTGGTGACTTTTCAGGCGCTCGCGCAGGATGGCACATCCGGCGCTTGGCGGCACGGGATGTACCATCCCGTGCAAGCACGCCCTACAGTTCTGCGTTATACCCGCGCCTTACCGGCGTTTTTTCGATTTGATCTGCCGATCGGCGGCGTCGAGAATCTGTTCGATCACTTGATGGGTCACATCCTGCCCGCCCTGCAAATTGTCCTTCACCGCCCCGATCGTATTGGCCGGCCCAAAGGGAAAACTCCACCAACCCGTGACGAGCGTCAGCAGGTTGTAGGGCAGACTCTTAAAGAACGTGCGCTCGCCGGGTCGGACAAAAAACACCGGGCTGGTTTTGCGCCGCGTCACCACGAACGACAACACATACTCAAAGGTCACAAACCGCGCGCCCTGTCGCACCTCGGCGCGCATATCGCCGACTGTCATACGGCCAATTCCGCGAATCGTTGCAAACGTGCTGCTCATACCACTTCCATTCTCTTATAGAAACCGGGTTTCTCCAGTTCAAACGACATTGAGTTTAACAAGGAGAAACCCGGTTTCTTCAACGACTACTTCTCGTCCCGGCCGCGCATCAGCAACGGCAGTCCAATCGCCGCTGCCGTTAAACCGGCCACCAAGGCGGCTCCAACGGCTGCCTGTTTCACCGTCTTCGGCTCGACGCCCGGCATGACGACCTCACCATCGCCGTATTGTCGGAAGAGTTGGCCCCATTTGGTCTGCAGGGCTGCCTCTACGCGCGGGCGTCCTACGAAGGGATACCAATACACATTGTGATAGAAGTTGCTGGCAAAGAAACTCCACGGGACCAGCGGTGAGCGCAACAGCACGCCTTCCAACGGCTTCAACGGGCCGTGATAGATCATCTTCTGTCCCTTGCTCGCGAATGTATCCGTCTGGATGAAGTTCCACGGAATCTCTTGTTCAATGTCGTAGCCGACGATCTTGATCTCGCGCGGGTTGGCATTGCCGAAGCCGCGTTCGTGCGCCAGGCGCAGGAATGGAATCTGCATGGGATCGAAGCCTTGCAGTTTGGCCGAGATGGCATCGATGGCGACCTGATCGCTCGAAGCGAGGAGAATGTCTTTCTCGTGCCAGTGCATCGCGCGCGGACCGGGACCGTCACCGGCGAAGGTCCCATCCATCACGGCAAAGACGCCGCTGTGAATGTCTTGTTGGATCTGCAGCAAGTCCACCAGCGTTTCGTGGATAACCGCGTGCGTCCAGTGGCGCTTGCGATGGAGCAGTCCGCCGAAGGCATTCTTCATCGCACCGGTGATCGTCGTGAAGACGTGCGTCTTGACGGTGGGCAGCTGCACGATGTTCTTGCCGATGAACAGTTCGGGAATATAGACGCCTTCGGGATAGACCTTGTCGAGTACCAGGAAGGGCTGCTTGGGTTTGTATTCCACCCACTTGATTTCCGGCTTGTACAAGTACGCGCACGGCACGTTGTACTTATCGGTCACGTACTTCTGTTTGTTATTCGCTTCGCCATCGGCGGTGTCCACGACGACCGTATCATTGTGCGCGCCGATCAAATTGTAGCCATCGGCCTGCATCGCTTTGATCACACCTTCGAGCTGCCACGGGGCGGTGGAGCAGGCCGGGTACCACGTTTGCCATGAGATGTTGATCTTGAGCAGCGTGTCTTTGTCTTTGGGCAGTACTTGCTGATAGTTGGCCAGGCGCATGAGCCGCGCGTAATCGTCCAACACGGTGTTGGGCGTAGTCTTCAAAACGGCAACCGTCCCTTTGCCGGGAAAATCGGTCATGGTCGATGCCTCCCCTATGTAAATGAATGCAGTCATTTTACCTGACGGGCACCGGGTAAGCAACCCTACGGGTACGCATGAGTATAACGCAAAAGTGTTGGTGACTTGTGGGATATGCTCGCGCTGGATGTGCCTTGCTTCGCGCAGCGCGAGCGTGGCCGGGCAGTATGCCCCCCCAACAGTTTTGCTGTATACCCCGGTACGCGTGGTATACTCGCGATAAAGTGAGGCTTCAAGGAGGCTCTGATGAAACAGACTGGTCTAGTAGTCGGATTCATCGGTCTGGTGTTGATGTTGATCTCTGTACCCTGGCTCGTGGCGCAGGCCCTCGTGGCGCAGGCCCTCGTGGCGCAGGCCCAGCCGCCGCAACCGACTTCCCCTGGCTTCGCGCCGCTTGTTCAAGCTGAAGTGCAGCATGATACCTCACGGCCCTGGCGCGAACTGGCGCAGACATTTTCTGCCCAGCCCGATCGGCCTGTGTCGCCCGCCCAGATCGATCAGGTGAATAAGATGCTCCCCCCCAAGCGGCTCGATCCAAAGTTGATGGCAGAATTGATCGCGCAGGGTAAAGATCCCTTGACGTATTTTCAACAGATCGATCCGGTGATCCAGTCTGCGATGTTTGCCGCGGCCCTGCCGCCGCTGCAAAATAACTTCGAGGGTCAATCCTACACGAACGCTTTACCCCCAGATCCGGTGGGCGACATTGGCTATGATCCCGGCACTGGTCAGCGCTACTACGTCCAGTGGGTGAATCTGTCCTATGCGGTTTGGGACGTGTCAGGCACACCGCTACTCAAATACAGCGCCACAGGCAACACACTGTGGAGTGGGTTTGGCGGTCCGTGCCAAGAGACGAATGATGGTGATCCGATCGTGCTGTTCGATCAATTGGCCGGTCGCTGGCTGTTGTCGCAGTTCTCTCAACCTAACTATCCCGCCGGCCCGTTCTATCAATGTATTGCCATCTCGCAAACGGCCGATCCCACGGGCGCGTATTATCGTTACGCGTTTCAGGCCAGTGCGACCAAGCTCAACGACTATTCGCATTTTGGCGTGTGGCCGGATGGTTACTACATGACCAGCAACCAGTTCCGCTACACGAATGGCACGTATGTGTGGGGTGGCGCAGGCGCCTTTGTCTTTGAGCGCGATAAGATGCTGCTGGGGCAATCCGCCCGGATGATTTACTTCGATCTCATGAGCGCCAACAGCGCCTTTGGCGGCATGCTGCCGGCAGATTTGGAAGGGCCTACTCCGCCGCCCCTGGGTGCACCGAACACCTTTGCCGAAGTCGACGACAATTCGGTGCCAGAACTGGGCGGCATGGATGCGCTGCGCATTTGGAAGTTTCATGTCGATTGGCCCGACCCGGCCAATTCCACCTTCGGCGTTAACGGTCAGCCTGATTTTGTCGTGCCGGTGGCGCCGTTTAACTGGCTGCCCTGTGTCGTCAGTGGTAGCCGCAGTTGCATTCCCCAACCCGAGGCCGCGCCGTTCCTTGACGCCGTGGGCGACCGGCTCATGCACCGCCTGACCTATCGCAAGTCCAGCGATCATGAAACACTCTTGATGAATCACACCGTCGATGCGGGAGGTGGCCGCGCCGGCATCCGCTGGTATGAAGTGCGCGATCCCGGCGGCACTCCGTCGATCTACCAGCAAGGGACGTACGCGCCCAACGACTCGGCCTCGCGCTGGATGGGCAGCCTGGCGATGGATCACACGGGTAATATCGCCCTGGGTTACAGTGTCTCTAGCCTCAGCATTTATCCGTCTATTCGCTATGCCGGTCGCTTAGTGGACGATCCCCTTGGCGAATTGACGCAAGGCGAGGGTTCCATTGTAGTGGGAGCCGGATCACAAAGGGATTCGAGGTCGCGGTGGGGCGACTACAGCTCGATGAATCTTGATCCGGTCGATGATTGCACGTTCTGGTACACGCAGGAATATTATCCGGTCACGCCGAGTGGTGTTCAAATTAACTGGCATACGCGCATTGCTTCCTTTCGTTTTCCGAATTGCAGTGCCGGCCCTAGCGGCGTGCTGCGTGGCGCAGTGCGCGATGCTACTTCACACAACCCCATCCCCAACACGCGTCTCTTGATCTCGGCTGGCGGGGCGCCAGTTATTCCGGTAAATATTCCACGGGGCGTGTACACGATGACACTTCCCGTGAACACGTACACCCTCACTGCGTCGGCCTACGGCTATCTTCCCGGTGTAGCGGCGGGAGTGGCCGTGGCTGAGAATATGACGACGACGCAAGACGTGCTGCTTAATTTAGGTGCGACCTACATCGTTTCGGGCTATGTCACCGGTTACAATAGCAATCCGTTGTATGCGACGATTTCCATCCTCGGCGCACCGTTCAACCCGCCGATCAATACCGTCTCCACGAATCCCGCTACAGGTTTTTACAGTGTGACGCTGGCCGCCGATCAAGTTTACTCGCTCACGGCCTCCTCGCCGCTGCACGCCCAGCAAGTGATTGGCATCGACGCGTTGAACGCCAATCGCACCGAGAATTTCGCGCTCACTCCGACTACCACAGTCTATGGCGGAATCATCGGTTGGGTGCGCAACCTTACGACGCAGCAACCCGTGGTGAGTGCGACGGTCACGATCACGCCGGGATTGGAAGTCACCACCGACATCAATGGTTACTTCGAAGCGTTGAATCTATGGTCCGGTTCGTACACGATCAAGGCGGCTGCTCCCTTATATGAACCAGTGACTTATACGAACGTGACCGTGCAAGCCGGCCTCGTCGCCATTCGCACGTTTGATCTGGCTGCCCCGCATTTGGAATACAGTTCGCCTGGTCTGGAACGCACGCTGATCTTTGGCGAGGCGGCCATGGACGACGCCGGGTTGGTGTTGAGCAATACCGGACAGCTGCCGCTCGATTTCTGGCTGACGGAAGTACCTGCTGTGGTCTGGTTCGACATCGAACCAATGACAGGCACAGTGCCTGTGTCCGGCGCACAGAATATTCGCCTGGGCTGGTACGGCAACGGTCTCGATCAACCCGGCCTGTACACCATGTCACTGCACCTGCAAACCGACGATCCGCTGGCGACGGATGTGCCCGTCCCGGTGATGTTTACACTTCTGCCGACTGTGACACAGGGCTTGTTTACGGGCGTCGTTTCGACCACCGGCACGTGTGACGTAAACCTCGCGCCCATCGCTGGAGCGCAGCTGCACCTGCAGGGGTCTGGCGATTTCTCGCGGGTCATTACCACCAATGACGCGGGCCTCTACCGCTATTGGCTCGATCAAACGCACAGTCCCTACACCGTCACGCTCACCGCGCACAATCATCTGACCACCACGACGGTCGTGCAGATTACGGGCGGTATCACGACCACGCAGAATCATACGTTGCAGTTGCAACAACCCTGCTTGGCGATCGCCCCGGCCACCTTATCCGCGAATTTGAAAGTGGGACAATCAACCACCCGGCAGTTCGCCGTCACCAACTCTGGCGCCGTTCCGCTGAACGCGACGATTTACGAAGTGTTCGGCAGTACGCTCGGCGGGCTGGATGCTGCCGGTTACACATGGCGGCGTGCACCCTACAACTGGATCGACGCCACCGACGCTACCGCACTGAACCTCGACGATGATGGTGAAGCGAACGTCGTGCTGCCTTTTGAGTTTTCGTACTATGGCACGGCTTCCAACAAGCTGCGCGTGGGCAACAACGGCGCGGTGTTGTTCGACGCGCTCACCGGCGAGGTCCCGTATCTCAACCAGCCGCTGAACGCTGCGCCCGATAATTTCATCGCGCCCTTCTGGGACGATCTGGACAGCACAGCGGGCAATGTCTACTGGAAGACGATCGGGACAGCGCCTAATCGCCGCGTCGTGATCGAGTGGCGCGATCGTCCGCATGTGGACAATGGGCCAGGCTCCGTCACGTTCGAATTGGTGTTGTCCGAAAACGGCAACCTGGCGTTTCAATATCAAACCCTGGACTTTGGCGATCCGGATTACGACAATGGCGCCAGCGCCACCGCCGGCGTGCGTGGTGTGGGGTTGAAACAAGTGCTGCAAATTTCGGCCAATATGCCCACCTTCGGCCCGCAGCAAACCTACTGCATCACTCGCCCCGGTAATCCTCCGTGCGATGTCGTCGCTGAGGCGTGGCTGTCGGCAGCGCCGATCACCATCACTGATCTGGCAGGTTCACCACCGGCGCAGCAGTTGATCACCGTGACGCTGACGGCTTTGCCGAAGTTGGGCAGCGATGTGACGGGTACGCTGCGCATTGTCGATGGTGATCCCTTCCAGCCTGATGCCAATGTGATCGTGAGCTTGAAGGTCACTTATCAGATCTTCCTGCCGGTGATTCGTCGTTGATACATCAAATCGTAATTGTTTACCGGGGTGTCATTCTGAGCGCTTTCGCCAGGCGCGCCCCCGATGCTCTACATCGGACAGGGCGTGCGAAGAATCTCTGTGCCGGTCAGCATCGAGTGCTGATCGTGGTAGAGATTCTGCCCATGCCCGGCGCGATGCGCCGCCAGGCGTCGCTGCGCTCAGAATGACATCCCAGGAAACGCGGTAAACAAATGCGTCAAATCTTTCGGAGAGTACTACGATCTCTGAGTGGCAAAAGGATTGATGACATGAAACAAAGTTTGCGTCATGTGGGGTGGAGCTTGCCGCTGGTGGTGTTGTTCATGCTGGCTGTGACTTCCGTGTCGCGCAGCGTCGCGCAGCCGCTGGTCGAGACGCCGGGTATAGCCAAGATCGATCGCTGGGTGATCGATCACACGAATGACGGACAGTCAACTGAGTTCCTGGTGATCTTGAACGATCAAGCCGATCTCACCGCGGCTGATCGCTTGACGACGAAAGCCGCTAAAGGCCGCTATGTGTATGAGACGTTGTATGCCGCCGCGCAGCGTTCGCAGCAGCCGATCATCGCGTGGTTACAACAACGCGTGGTGCCCTATCGATCATTCTACATTGTCAACGCGATCTGGGTAAAGGCCGATCGGGATACCGCGCTCGCTTTGGCCGCCCGATCGGAGGTGGCGCGCCTCGACGGCAATCCCGCGATCGCCAACGACTTCGCTCAACCCGCCCGCTACGCGCCGATCGGCCCGTGGCCAGCCCGACCAGACAACATAGAACCTGGCATTCAATACGTGAACGCGCCGGCCGTGTGGAGCCTGGGCTTTACGGGGCAGGGCGTTGTTATCGGGGGACAGGACACCGGGTATATGTGGAATCACGCGGCTTTGCAGTCGCATTATCGCGGCTGGAATGGTATTACCGTGACGCACGATTACAACTGGCACGACAGCATTCACGCGACCACGCACAACAGTTCCTGCGGCGTCGATTCGCCCACGCCGTGCGACGACTACGGACATGGTACGCACACCATGGGCACGCTCGTCGGCGATGATGGCGGCGCGAATCAGATCGGCATGGCGCCGGGCGCGCAATGGATGGGGTGTCGCAACATGGATAACGGTTGGGGAACGCCTGCCACGTATATTGAATGCTTCGAATTTTTTCTGGCGCCATATCCCGTCGGCGGAACAACCGCGCAAGGTGATCCCAGCAAGGCCCCGGATGTGACCAACAACTCGTGGAGCTGTCCACCCGCGGAAGGGTGCAATGCGCAGAGTTTGCTGGCCGCTACACAAGCTCAGCGGGCGGCCGGCATCTTGACCGTCGTCTCGGCCACCAACAGCGGCCCGAGCTGTTCGACGATCAGTGATCCGCCGGCGATTTACGCGGAAGCCTACACGGTCGGCGCATTGAATACCGGCCAGGACACGGCGGCCAGCTTCAGCAGCCGCGGCCCGGTGACCGGCGATGGGAGTGGTCGCCGCAAACCCGACATCGCCGCGCCGGGCACCGCCATTCGATCGAGTACACGTGATGGCGGCTATGGTTATATGCAAGGCACTTCGATGGCTGCGCCGCATGTGGCGGGCGCGGTCGCGCTGGTGTGGTCGGCTCTGCCGGCTTATCGACGTCAAATCACTTTCACGGAAGATCTACTCAACGATTCGGCGGTGCATCTCGTTTCGACAGAATGCGGCAGTAACGGTTGGCCTAACAATACTTTTGGTTACGGACGGCTGGATGTGGCGGCGGCTGTCCAGCGGGTCATCACCGCTACGCAAGCGGCTGCGCCCGGCTCCGCCATGACTTACACGTTGCGCCTCACCAATACCACCGCGATCACCACCCCGTTCGATCTTGAAACCGGTTCGCACCAGTGGCCGATCACCATGACGCCCACTCAGACCACGGCCCTGCCGCCTGGTGAAGTTACCGTGATCACCGTTGGCGTCACGATCCCCAGTGGCGTGTTGGCCACTGACTTCGATGCGTTGGCGTTGGTTGCGACGGCATCGCTCACGCCAACGGAGCGGCAGTACTTTGCGTTAAACACACACGTGCTGCCGGTGTATGGCCTGACGCTGGCTCCTTCGTCGGCCACAGCGATGGCGGTGCGTGGCTATGCCGCGGCCTACACTTTGCAACTCACCAACACCGGGAACGCCACCGATACGTACACATTTGAGGTGGCGCAACCGTCCTGGCCGGTGGCTATTGTGCCGCACACATTAGCGCTCGCTGCCCAACAACATGGCTTGGCGCAAGTGTTGATTACCGCGCCGCTTACCGCGGCGATTGGCATGAGTAACACTGCGCAGCTCACCGCACAAGGTACGGGCGTGGCAGCGTTCAGTGAACTAACCACGGTCGTTACCGGTTATGGCGTTGCGCTTAGCCCGTCGTCTGCGACCGCCATGACTCCGATCGGTCAAGTGGCGACCTACACTTTGCAGATCACGAATACGGGCTCCTTCACGGATACCTTCGCCTTCGCTTTGAGCCAGGGAGCTTGGCTATCCGGCATTGCCCCCGTAACGATGACGTTGACGCCGCAGCAATCTGCCGGCGTGTTGGTATCAGTCACGGTACCACTCACTGCCGCACCCGGTCTGAGTGATACCGTGCGCGTCAGTGCGCAGGGAACCGGGCCAGTGGCCTGGAGTGATTTAACGACCATCGCCACCGGTTACGGCTTCGCGCTGAGTCCCGTGTCTGCTACCAAGACCGCGCTGATCGGTCAGGCCGCGACTTACACTTTGTACCTCACCAGCACCGGCAATCTTACCGACGCGATCGCTTTTGACTTGAGCCAAAACATTTGGCCCGTCAGCATCACGCCGATCACATTGACGTTGGTTGCACAGGAATACGCCATCGCGCAAGTGTCGGTCACGGTACCACTCACCGCTGCCCCTGGTCTGAGTGATACCGTGCGCGTCAGTGCGCAGGGCACGGGTGAGGCGGCCTTTAGTGATTTAACGACCATCGCCACAGGCTACGGCTTCGCGCTGAGTCCCGTGTCTGCTACCAAGACCGCGCTGATCGGTCAGGCTGCGACTTACACTTTGTACCTCACCAGCACCGGCAATCTTACCGACGCGATCGCTTTTGACTTGAGCCAAAACACCTGGCCCGTCAGCATCACGCCGATCACACTGACGTTGGCGGCGCACCAACACGCCGCCGTGCAAGTGTTAGTGAGTGTGCCACTCACCGCTGCCATTGACGTGAGCGACATCGTCCGCATTAACGCGCAAGGCACGGGCGTAGCGGCGTTTAGCGAGCTCACGACCGCCGCCGCGGGCTGGCGTTATCTGTTCCCCATCTTCATTGAACCCTAGGAGCGCACCGACCATGGTTCAGACGGCCGAAGTCGTCATCTGCGGGGCGGGCATCTCCGGCATCGCCACGGCTTATCATCTGGCCGTGACGCAGGGTGTGAAGAACGTCTGCTTGATTGACGAACGTCCGCCGTTGACGTTGACCAGCGACAAATCATCGGAGGCCTATCGCAATTGGTGGCCCGACGAGGTGATGGTGCGTTGGCTGAATCGCAGCATCGACTGGCTGGAACGGAGCGGTGTCGGGCTATGGCCTGATGGCGGCGGCGGCGGCCGTCGGTGAGTTGGTGGCCGCACACGTGACGGGCAGCCTTCTGCCAGACTACACGTCCGCGTTTTCGATCGAACGCTACCACGATCCGATCTATCGGCAGTGGCTGGCGCAGTGGCAGCCCGCCGGACAACTCTAACCATAGGAGGAATCACATGTGTCCCAATCATAAACCGCAAGCGCCCACGGATTGGCGCGTTGGTCTGCGTAACGGCTTCTCCAATTGGAATCAGCCACTGCCCACGCGCACCAAGCTCAGGCTGTTGGCGCGCAATTTGTGGATTCGCGTGCGGACCCGTTCGAATTGCTGCGGGCATGACGGCGAGCCGGGTTGTTGACAGGTTCAACCCCCTGACGCCGGGCGCGTCAGTTAGTCATTGTCTTTCGGCCATATCGGTGTAAAATAGGGGTGACCTTCAGATGGGGAGTAATGGCTTATGAAACGCATTCTTGTGGTGGAAGACGACAACAGCCTGAGTGTGCTGTTGCGCTTGATTATGAAAGTTCAACAAGATGATTGGGAAGTGGGCAGTGCCTCCACCGGCGTCGAAGCGTTGGCGCAAGTGGAAAAGTTCCGGCCCGATCTGATCCTGTTGGACATCATGATGCCGGAGATGGACGGCTTGGAAGTGGCCCGTCGCTTGAAAGGCGATGAGCGTCACAAAGATCAGAAGATTGTGATTTTGTCGGCGTTGAGTGATTCGGAAACACGACGCAAGGCCATGGAAGCCGGTGTAGTGGAATATTGGACCAAGCCCATCAGCCCGGATGAATTGCAGGCCGGTTTACAGCGTGTGCTGGGCACGGATTTGCCCGATATGCCGTAAAACGTGATGCGTCCCAAGGGATGCTTCGCGATAGTGCGTGATGCGTGAAGAACCACAGCGCCTGGTGATGAGCCGGGCGCTTTTTATTCACTCACCGTACGCACCTTGACCGCAGAAACGGGCTGGAGGTGCCTCGAAGACATTGGCCCAATTGGGCCAACTGCCTAGAGTTGACTCGACGGCATGGGACCAATTGGGCCAACCTACTGGAGTTGACTTGAAGGCGTGGGCACAATTGG
>Ga0182021_10009680_pt1 | contig 11422 bp, 11 predicted proteins | sample 612E3MmetaG_FD_120493 | JGI IMG/M metagenome (GOLD analysis project Ga0182021, IMG submission 120493) | Permafrost microbial communities from Stordalen Mire, Sweden - 612E3M metaG (Illumina Assembly) | ecosystem: Environmental > Terrestrial > Soil > Wetlands > Permafrost | place: Sweden...
AAAAATTATCGGAACTGGCTTGAGCGGATTAGTTGGTAGCCGAGTAACAGAACTTTTGAGCGATAAATACGAATTTATTCCGTTGTCGCGGGAAACCGGAGTAGATATAACGGACGCCGCAAGTTTGACTGCGATCAAAAACTATCCTCAAGCTAATTTTGTTATCCATATGGCTGCAAAAGCAGATGTTGATGGATGCGAATTGGACAAAAACTTAGGCGAAACGGGCGAAGCATGGAGAGTGAACGTGGAAGGAGCGAGAAATGTAGCAGAAATTGCTCGGGAAACAGGTAAGAAAATAATTTATATTTCCACGGACTTCGTTTTCGACGGAGAAAAGCCGAAGGAAGAGTTTTACGATGAAGAAGATTTGGCAAATCCAATTAACTGGTACGCGAAGACTAAATACGAAGGAGAAAAAGCAGTTGAAGGAAGCGGAGCTGACTATTCTATCGCGCGCCTAGCTTATCCGTTTCGAGCTCAGTTCGAGCCCAAGAAAGATTTTATGAGAGCTATCAAAGACCGTTTGTCTGAGGGAAAACCAGTAGCGGGCATTGTTGATCACATTTTTTGCCCCACGTTTATAGATGATTTAGCTCTAGCCTTGGATGCACTTATTTCAAATGATGCTTCAGGAATTTACCACGTCGTAGGCTCTCAAGCTCTTTCTCCATATGAAGCGACCCAGAAGATAGCTGAGACGTTTGATTTGAGTAAGAGTTTAGTTAGTCAAACGACGCGCGCAGAGTACTTCCATGATAAAGCTCCCAGACCTTTCAATTTAGCCCTCCGAAATGCTAAAATAGCTAGGTTGGGAGTCAAAATGCGCGGATTTGAGGAAGCTCTTTTAACAATCAAATCCCAACTCTCCTAAATACTCTTATGACGATTACATTTGTTGGACATGGCTACGTAGGTCTTGTTACCGCGGCTGTTTTTGCTGATTTCGGTAATAAAGTTTATGTAATCGGACATACTCCCGAAAAAATAGACAATCTTAAAAAAGGAATAATCCCGATGTATGAGCCGGGGCTTGAGGAGTTGGTTAAGAAAAATGTAGATGCGGGCCGTTTGCTTTTTACGCTTGATTACGATCCCGCAATAGCTGAATCTGAGATTGTTTTTATAGCAGTAGGTACTCCTCCACAAAAAACTGGAGATGCCCAGCTTTCTACTGTTTTTGAGGTTGCGGAGAAAATTGCCAAGAACTTAAAAAGCCATACTGTTATTGCCACGAAAAGCACGGTTCCGGTCGGAACAAATAAACGGATAGTAAAACTCGTTGAAGAGAACAAGCCTGAGAATGCGACGTTTGAAATCGCTTCAGTTCCCGAGTTTTTAAGAGAAGGTACGGCGATTGAGGATACCCTTCATCCGGATCGTGTAGTAATTGGCACCGGAAGCGAGGAAGCGAGGAAAAAACTTGAAGAATTGCATTCTCCGATCGATGCGCCCATTCTTAATACAACTATTGAGACAGCAGAGCTTATAAAATATGCCGCCAATTCGTTTTTAGCTACGAAAATCTCTTTTGCTAATGCTATTGCAAAGCTCTCCGAAGCGGTCGGTGCAGATGGATTGGGAGTTTTAGACGGAGTAGGACTGGATAAAAGGATCGGAAGACAATTCCTTTATCCCGGCGTAGGGTACGGAGGCAGCTGTTTCCCTAAGGATGTTAAAGCTTTGATTTCTATTGCAGGCGACCACGATTACGATTTTTCACTTTTAGATCAAGTCGAGGAAATTAATAAACAAGCGAAGCGCGATATTGTAAGGAAAGCCAGAAAGGTTCTTGGAGACATGAAAGGGAAAAAGATTGCAGTTTTTGGTCTTGCGTTTAAACCTAACACCGATGATATGAGGGATGCTCCTTCGATTGACATTATTGAGCTCCTCAAGCAAGAAGGAGTTTCAATCTCCGCATTTGACCCAAAAGCCCGAGAAACTGCGCAAAAAGTAATTCACGATATAGAGTTTGCCAGCGAAATGTACGAATGCGTTAAGGATGCAAATTTGCTTTTAGTTTTAACCGATTGGAATGAATTTAAAGAAGCGGATTTAGGTAAAATTAAAAGTCTGATGAAAGAGCCGAACATAATTGATGGTCGAAATATATACGATCCGCAGAAAACTCGCGAAATGGGATTCTCCTATATTGGCGTTGGAAGATGACAAAAGTCTTTATAACAGGCGTTTCGGGATTTGCCGGAAGTCATTTAGCAGATTACCTCTTAAGCTTAGGAAAATATGAAATTTCAGGCACTTATCTCAGTGAAGAAAGCGTTTCCACCCTTCCTTCTAAAGACAAAATAAAACTCCAAAAATTAAATTTACTTGATGGGAAGGCGACAGAGGAAGCAGTTGAAGCCGAAAAACCGGATTACGTTTTTCATTTGGCCGCCTTAACCTCACCGAAGATGAGTTTCCAGAATCCTGCCGAAACCTTTGACAACAATATTACAGCCCAAATAAATATTTTGGAAGCGATGAAAAATTTGCCGGAAACTAAAATTTTAGTTGTTTCTTCAGCCGAGGTTTATGGATTGGTGGCAAAAGAGGATTTGCCAATTGACGAAGAAACACCTTTTAATCCCACTAACCCATATGCTGTTTCAAAGCTAGCCCAGGACTATCTAGGTTTGGGATACTTTATTTCTAATAAGGTTCAGGTTGTCAGAGTCCGCCCTTTTAATCATGTTGGACCAAGACAGACGCCGAACTTTGTTGTTTCCGCATTCGCAAAAAGAATCGTACAGATCGAGAAGGGAAAGGAAAAAGTCATGAAGGTCGGAAATCTAACTTCAAAAAGAGACTTTACCGATGTCAGGGATATGGTAAAAGCATATTTGCTGGCAATAGAAAAAGGCCAGATTGGTGATGTTTACAATCTGGGTTCCGGAGTCTCGAGGCAAATACGGGAAATTCTTGACATGATGATAAGCTTAAGCAAAACAAAAATAGAGACAGAAGAAGACAGCGCACTTCTTATGCCGTCTGATAATCCGGAGTTGGTTTGCGATTACTCTAAGTTTAATGCGCTTACAGGGTGGAAACCAGAAATACCGATTGAAAGAACGTTGCAGGAAACGCTAGAATATTGGAGAGGAACAATTTAGATGCCAAAAGCACTTATTACGGGAATTACCGGTCAAGACGCTTCATACCTTGCTGAATTTTTACTCGACAAAGGTTACGAGGTTTATGGGACGACTCGTCGTTCCAGTACAGTAAATAATGAGCGAATAAAACACATCGAAAATCACGAGAGACTACATATTCTCCCCGCTGACTTACTCGATCAAGTATCACTCATGAATGCTGTTAAAGATTCCCAACCCGATGAGGTTTATAATTTGGCTGCTCAATCTTTTGTCAAAACATCCTGGGATCAGCCTGTCCTAACAGGAGACTTCACGGGTATAGGCGTTACCAGAGTTTTGGAGGCAATAAGAATGATTAAGCCCGATTCCAAATTCTACCAAGCGTCTTCGTCTGAGATGTTTGGAAAAGTCACAGAGGTGCCTCAAAAAGAAACAACCAGATTTTACCCCAGAAGTCCGTATGGAGTTGCCAAGAGTTATGGCCACTATATTACTGTAAATTACAGAGAGAGCTACAATATGTTTGCTTGTTCGGGAATTTTGTTTAATCACGAGTCTCCGAGGCGTGGACTAGAGTTCGTAACCCGGAAAATAAGCAATGCGGTTGCAAGAATCAGCTTAGGTAAGCAAGAGAAGCTGCAGCTCGGAAATATGGACGCTCAAAGAGATTGGGGTTATGCCGGAGATTACGTTGAGGCAATGTGGTTAATGCTCCAGCAAAGCGAACCTGATGACTACGTCATTGCAACCGGCGAGGCGCATTCGGTAAAAGAGTTTGCGCAGTTAGCTTTCGCAACTGTTGGAATCTCCGATTGGGAAAAGCATGTTGACTCAAACGTTTCTACTCACATGAGGCCGGCTGAGGTAGACCACTTAATTGGAGACGCGAGTAAAGCACAGGAAAAGTTGGGGTGGAAACCGAAAACTACTTTTAAAGAATTGGTTGAAATGATGGTAAAGGCTGACGTTGAGCGGGAAAAGAACGGGGGGAGCTAATGCAGGCAGTCCTTGTAGCCGGAGGAGCTGGATTTATAGGGTCACACCTTTGCGAGGAGCTTCTAGATACTTATAAAGTTATTTGCGTAGATAATCTTCTTACCGGTGACTCCGTTAACTTAAAATCAATTCAGGGAAATCCGAACTTTCAATTTGTTAATCATGATATTACAAAACCATTGCCTGCAGATTTAACTTCGGATTTCGTTTTTCATCTTGCGAGTCCGGCAAGCCCAAATCATCATAGCCCCATTTCTTACCACGCTCTTCCAATGGAAACGATGATGGTAAACACCACGGGAACACTAGAGCTTTTAAAATTTGCAGAAAAAAACGGGGCGAGATTCCTGTTTGCTTCGACGTCCGAGGTTTATGGGGATCCGAAAGAGAGCCCGCAAACGGAAGATTATAGAGGAAATGTTTCGACAACAGGGCCAAGATCTATTTACGACGAGTCGAAAAGATTTGGAGAAACGTTGGTTGCTTATTTTCAAAGAGAAAAGGGGTTGGATAGCCGAACTGCCAGAATTTTTAACACGTACGGTCCAAGAATTCTTCCCAAAGATATGCGAATGTTAACTGTATTTATAGAACAAGCACTAAAAGGGGAGAAGATTACTGTTTTTGGAGAAGGTGACCAAACGAGATCTCTTTGTTACGTGACTGATACCGTGGACGGACTGATTAAACTAATGTTTAAGGATGGAGTTTCCGGTGAGGTAGTTAATATCGGCTCAGGTGAAGAACATAGTGTAATGGAATACGCTCAAATGGTAAAAGATCTGACGGGTTCAAGCAGCGAAATTGTAAACAGCGAACCTCTCCCGAAGGATGATCCGAAGGAAAGAAAGCCGGATATTGAAAAAGCCAAAAGACTTTTAGATTGGGAGCCCAAAGTAAGCCTCCAGGATGGCATAAAAAAAACCATCGAATATTACAAAAGTTTATGAAGATATTTGTAATTCCCGCCACCTACAACGAAGCAGATAATATTGAGAAATTTATTGCTGTTTTGGAGGATGAGGTTTTCCCCCAAATCAAAAATCACGAGATGCATGTCTTAGTTGCAGACGATTTTTCACCCGACGGCACAGGAGAGATTGTAAAAAAACTCATGGGAAAGTATAAAAATTTGGGACTAAATCAAGGAGATAGAAAAGGTTTAGGCGCAGCATATCTGCGGTCTATGGGTTACTCTTTTGAAAAATTGGGGGCTGACTATGTCGTAAGTATTGACGCAGATTTTCAATTCGATCCTCATGATTTGGTGAGATTCATAAAAAAAATTGATGAAGGTTATGAAATGGTGGTTCAAACGCGTTACAGCGGCGGAGGTTCTATTCCCAAGAACTGGCCACCCCAGCGTAAGATTTTTTCCATAGTAGCCAATTTATTTGTCAGATCGGTATTCATGAAATTTAACGTTCACGACTGGACGGGAGGATTTAGGGCAATTAAAAAAGATGTATTTATGAAAATAAGACCTAAGATGAAAGGCAGAAACGGATACATCTTTCAAATAGCGTTTTTACACGAAGCCGTTGTGGATAAATTTAAGATCGGGGAAGTGCCGGTCGATTTTACAGACAGAAAACTAGGAATGTCCAAAATTGCTCCGCTCAATTACATTTTTGACGTTTTGTCTTTTGTAATTATTACGAGGATTAAAGAGCTGTTGAGTGGAAGTTTCGGTAAGTTTTTGGTGGTAGGAGGAATAGGATTTTTTATAAATCTCTCTTTATATTACTTTTTAGCAAAGCACCTTAATTTCAATCTCGTAGTTGCCAACACGATAGGAGCTGAGTTGGCAATTTTATCTAATTATAATTTAAATAATCTTTGGACATTTTCCCATAAAAAAATAACAAGTCCCTCTAAATATCTGAAGCAAATGATATTATTCTTTCTGGCATCAAATATTGGAGTTTTTCTCTGGCAAAACGGAACTATATTTCTGGGAGATCATTTGTTTGGAAGAAATTTATACTTAATTTACTGGCTTTTTGGAACAGGCTTACTTTTAATCTGGAATTTCACAGTTTATAGTCGTTTTATTTGGAAAACTCATGAAGCTTAATCTTAAAAATTTCAAATTTGACAGATACTGCGTTTCGCTAATTTTAATTATTGCGTTCGGAGCATTCCTTCGGCTTTACCATATAAAAGACTATATCGTTTTTTTGGGAGATGAGGGAAGAGATGCTCTTGTTGTTTGGGGAATACTTCATGGTCATTTGACTCTGCTTGGCCCGACTGCTTCCGTAGGCGGTTTTTTCCTGGGTCCGATTTATTATTACATGATGGCTCCATTTCTTTGGCTAAGTAATTATGATCCCGTAGGCCCTGCAATCATGGTCGCGCTCTTTGGCCTTGCTACAATTTATTTGCTTTACAAACTCGTCTCCGAATTCTTCGGAAAAAATGCAGGAATAATTTCCGCTCTTCTGTACGCATCGTCCCCAATCATTGTTAATTTTTCCCGCTCTTCCTGGAATCCAAACGTGGTTCCTTTTTTTACTCTCGCCACGCTTTTCTCGCTTTATAAAGCAGAGATAAAGAATAACTGGAAACTTTATATTTTGTCGGGTTTTCTTCTTGGTATTTTAATGCAGCTACATTACTTGGCAACTTTTGTCGGAGCAATAATTTTCTTTTATGTCTTGGCAAACTCAGCCTATTTAAAAAAACTAAACGAGATTTTTAAGAAATATGTATTGTTATTTATAGGATTTCTCATAGGTTTTTCACCATTCTTACTTTTTGAATTAAGACACCATTTCACTAACACTCTTAACGTAGTCAATTTTATTTTTAAGTCCGGCTATACGGGCGCGGGAGGAAAATTTCTGGGAATCATAGAGTTTGTTTTTACTCGTCTCTTCGGAGGTGTAGGTTTTAGCTATCCATTGCCGGGTAATTACTATCTTTTTGATTCTAATTTGCTGAAAGTTTGGTACGCCGTTTTTGCTCTGCTTAGCCTATCAGCAATTGGATTTTTCCTTTTTAAATTTATTAAAGAGAAGGAGTGGAGCAAATATTTATTAATTTTCCTGTGGGGCTTGCTGGGTATCGGACTTTTCGGTTTATACAAAAAACCAATTTATGATTATTATCTTGGTTTTCTTTTCCCTCTGCCATTTATTCTTTTTGGTGTATTTCTATCAAGCTTTTTGAAGAATAGACTATCCCAAATTATCATTTTCCTCGCCGTTTTAGCAATTGTACTTCTCAACCTTAATTTTAGTCACCTTAGAACGCAACCAAATAAGCTGGTCCAGCAGACGCAAGATATTTCGCGCTTCGTTTTATCCCAGACCGGAGATAGGCCATATAACTTCGCTCTTCTCTCGCCTTCAAATACAGATCTTGCTTACCGATATTTCTTTACATTAGACAAAAAAGACCCCGTTGAGATATTGCCACCCTTTGTAGATCCGAAGAGAGCAAGCGTTACAAACCAATTATTTGTGGTTTGTGAAGATGCGTGCAAACCTTTGGGAAATTCGCAGTGGGAAGTGGCCGGATTTGGTCAAGCAGATCTTGCGCAGAGCTGGGATCTAAAAGTGGTAAAAGTATATAAATTAGTTCACTCAAAGTAGTATGAATCGGCAAAAATTGGATTCTATCATCAACGAGATAGTTGACGAAGGAGAAAAGGTAAAAAGTAAATACCTCGAAGAACCGACTGGCCCTGTTGATTATCTCGGAATATTCTCTCGCGATGAAGACGAAATGAACGCGATGCTCTCTCTAATGAAAACGGAGGGTAAATTCCTGCAAGATACCCCGACAGGTCCACATTACATGCTAAAAAATCCCGTATTAACTAAATCCGGGCCCGTCTCCATTATTAAAGTTAGAAAGCCTGATTCTAAAAAGCCTTATCGAGGTGCACCCGACTTTTTAGTGGATGACTATGACTCCTTCAAAAAGAAATATCTTGGCAGGAAATATTTTAATCTTATCGATAGGGAAGTTTTTGAAATGATTGAAATTTGGGATCCGGAAGCGAATGTCTTGGTTTATTTCAAAAACATGCCAATAGCTCACGTATTGAAAGATAAATTGAGTTAATATGCAGATTCAAATTGCAGTAGAGGACTCTTGTCCGGATTACCGGCTAAGAACTCAGCCGTGTCCTGTTTGTACCAAGCCAATGGGAGATATGCCCGGAAGTAGAGATGCCGTTTGCCACAACTGCGGTTATAAAGACCCCTGCTGCGAATAGCTTAATTGTTTTTTCCTAAGCAATAGGAATAATGCAAATAGACCGTTTCCGAAAATCCAAGAAATCGGGTATAGAGCGGTAACAATTGTATATTGCCTTAGTGCAATAACAGCTAAAACAAATCGTAGGGAATTTAAGAAATAGAAAGAGAATGTTTCTGCGTGGGGTTTGTTCCATGACTTTCTTATGGTCGGAGCAAATCCTAACAAGTCGGTTGCCGTAACTAGTATTGCGGAAATAATGGGTTGCTTGGCGATAAGCCAAAGTCCTAATGAGATAAATGCGAGTACAAAGAAAAGAGTATCTATTTTTGTTATTTCTTTCTTGCCATGCTTGAGATATCCCAATACAAACACCGTGAGACACATGAGCGATGCAGCTAGGGTGACAAAAGTTCCTGCGCCTCCTCCGCCCGTAAACTGTAATGCAAAGGCAATGCTTGTTACAAACGTCCATAAGAACCAGCTGTAGACATGGGGGATAGTTTTACCTTTTAATACGTCTCGGATATAAGGCACGTATCCAATGAAAGTTAGAAGAACGGCGAGGATTCCAATTGCGTTTTTAAACTCATCCATACAAGGATTATAGCAAAAGAAAGAAGCTAGGACCCCTGCTGCGAGTAGTCCATAATTTTCATGGCTTCTTGCCAGTCCTCTTCTGTTGTCGTTGCTTTTTCTCGGTTGAAAGTTGGGGAAGAGATTAATTTTATCAGGTCTTGTTTGTCTGACTCCTGAGTATCTCTAAAGCCGAGCTTTTCCCTTTCTTCGGCAGTCTGCCTATCTCTTTCCAACAGTTTAGCTATCTTGTGAGCAACGAATTGATTTATCTCAAGAACTAAAAAGCTGTGCTGATTACCTTTTGAGTCTTCAAGAGTTTTGGGTATTAAGTCTCTACCCCTGCTGTTTAAAAGTATGTATAGTTCTATCCTTCTTCTTGAAGGAAAATCGGGGATACTTTTATTGCTTTCTCTTAGTTCCAAAAAACCTGGTTTTTTGGAGTGAACGGTCCATTCTGTTTTTTCGTTCTCCAGCAAAGATATTACTTCGTCTTCAATTCCCTCCGGCTTCATGTTGGCGAACCACAAGATAGCGTCAATGTCTCCGTGTGGCCTTTGTATTTTTTCGCCAAGAAGAGCATCTGTTGCGTAACCTCCTTGTATCTCAAGCTGCAAGCCTTTAGTCTGGGCAAAAGCATTTAAGGCGTCAATTGTACGCAGATCTTCATCCATTCGCTTAATCTGTTGCGGATTCATACGAGGATTATATCAAAGCTAAAGAAAAATCCCCTTGCGGGGATTTTTCGTTGTGTTTCTTGGAATTCCAAATAAGGCGTTCCAAGAAAGTGATCTGCAATGCTTTAAGCTTTTCCGATCTTGTACATTCCTGTACCACAGACTGGACACTTTCCTTTCATTGCTGGTTTTCCATTTTTCATGGTAACCGGCTGTGCATTAGGATCGTCTCTCTTAGCTCTGCATTTTACGCAATACATTTCCGCCATTTAAATCACCTCCTTAAACTCTATTTAAAGCAAAATAGAGAACTAGCTGGGTTATTAAAATTGCTGCCGTTATGACGGCAGTTTTACGAAGATCAGTGATTACAAAAGCATATGACTCTTGAGGCCTAGAAGGTCTAATCGTGGCTAAATCGAGCTTCAAAGTAGGTTTTTGCTCCGCAGGAAGGCTTACTTGAGCAGTGTTTTCAAGATGATAGAGGTAGTGTCGCTTTTCGGCAAGAATTTTTTGCTCTCTGGTTTTCTTTGCCATTTTTTGTTCTAGCCTCAAACTGAGGCTATCCTATGAAAGATACACTATTGACACCGAGGCTGTCAAGGAGTAACAATAATTGCTATGCTGCCAACAGTTTTTGAAATTCTTCTGATTCTCTCCCTCATCTGGCTTTTATTTCTGACAGTAGTCTTTTGGAGAATGCTGGTTCATTACAATAAATTGACTGGCGGGGAAGGCGCCAAAGGCTTAAAGCCTCTTATTGAGGATCTTTTAAAGTCGGAAGCGGAGAATAAAAAGGCTATTGAAAACCTCCTCCTGCACTATGATAGAATAAATAAAGAAGGCCAACTCCATATCCAAAAAGTTGGGCTTTTGCGGTTTAATCCGTTTAAGGACACCGGAGGAGATCAGAGCTTTATTCTGTCCCTCGTAGACAATAATGACACAGGTGTTATTATTTCGGGCCTTTACTCCCGCTCAGGAGTACGATGGTACGCCAAGAAAGTAGTAAACGGTAAAGGACTAGAGCACGAACTTTCCGATGAGGAAAGAAAGGCTCTTAAAGAAGCAAGCAATAGGTATGTTTAAAAATAAAAAAGTCTGGTTTTTAGCATTTCTACTATACGTTCTCGCAACAGGAGTTTCATACGTTTTATTTACGAAATCTCCTCTTGCTCAAAGTTTAGTTTCTCCTGTTCCTCCTCCTACGGTAAGCTCAAACGGACAATTGATGTTTGATCCAAACCTTCCTAAAACCGAAGCTTGCCCACTCAACGGAATTTTATACTCAAAACAGCAGGAAGCTTGGTGGGTTAAGCATAGGCCACTTGGCGTAATGATTGAGAATCATGAAGATGCCAGGCCACAGTCGGGAATCAACGAAGCAGACGTGACATATGAGGCCGTAGCGGAAGGCGGAATTACGAGAACACTAAACGTTTTTTATTGCCAAGCTCCGGCTCAGGTAGGCCCTGTAAGAAGTGCCAGAACATATTTCCTTGACTTCATATCGGAATACGGAGATCACCCTCTCTACGCGCATGTGGGAGGCGCAAACACCCCCGGTCCCGCAGATGCCCTGGGACAAATTGACCAATACGGTTGGGATAACTATAACAATATGGATCAATTCTCAATAGGATTCCCTACCTTCTGGAGAGATTACAATAGACTCGGACACACGGCAGCAACGGAACACACGATGTACTCGACCACAGATAAGCTTTGGGCCGTGGCAGCGCAGCGAGGCCTCACTAGTTCAGATAAAGAAGGAACATCGTGGGATAAAGGATTTGTTCCCTATTCATTCGTTGACGACGCTCCTACTTCAGCGCGACCGGCGAGTCAGTCAATTCATCTCGA
>Ga0182021_10009681_pt1 | contig 11422 bp, 8 predicted proteins | sample 612E3MmetaG_FD_120493 | JGI IMG/M metagenome (GOLD analysis project Ga0182021, IMG submission 120493) | Permafrost microbial communities from Stordalen Mire, Sweden - 612E3M metaG (Illumina Assembly) | ecosystem: Environmental > Terrestrial > Soil > Wetlands > Permafrost | place: Sweden...
AAGAACGACATCATCCGCGCTCAGCACGAGGCGCTGCGCGTGATGAGCGAGCGCGAGCTCGCCGACGTCAAGAAGCGCAGCGACCAGCGCTATGCCGACCTCGCGGACTCGGTGCCTCTCCTCGTCTGGACGACCGACGCGGCCGGTCACCTCCAGTACGGCAATCGGCGCTGGGAGTCGCTCGCGCGGGGCTCGCGCGAGGTCGCATCCGTCATCGCGCCCGACGATCTGCCGCGCTTCCTCGAGGGGTGGAACGCTGCCCTGCTCGGGGGAAATCCGTACGAAGCGGAGCTGCGCTTCGGCAACGCCTCCGACGGTTGGCGCGTCCACCTCGTTCGCGTGGTTCCGCGGCACGACGAGAGCGGAAGCATCTCCTCGTGGGTCGGCACCAGCACCGACATCGACGCGCGCGTGCGGGCCGAGCGCGCGCTGCGGATGCTGGCCGATGCGAGCCGGAGGCTCGGAACCACCCTCGAAGACCCGATGGAGGTCGAGGCGGTGCTCCGCGGCGCACTGCCCATCCTCGGCGACCTCGCGATGCTCGACGTCCTCGATGGCGGGCAGGCGGCGAAGCGCGTCAAGCTGTCGATGAGGCCGGAATCGGCGCACCTCCTCGACGATCCGCGCTTCGCTCTCGGGCCTTCCACGGTCGCGTATTCCGGGCGCCCCGAGATCTACCTCGACGTCGCCGACCAGCTCACGCAAGCCCACTCGGGCCGCGGGATCGAGAACCTCCGCTTTCTCGGCGAGCTCGGGGTCACCGCGTACATGTGCCTCCCGCTCACGTCTCGCGAGCGCAGTGTCGGTACGCTCACGCTGGCGCGGGTGAGGGGGAGCGCTCCTTACGAGCAGGCGGACATCGCGCTCGCCGAGGACCTCGCGCGGCGGATCGCCGTCGCCGTCGACAATGCGCGGCTCCACGAGACCACCGAGAAGCGCCGTGAGGAGCTCGAACAGGCGAACAGGTCGAAGGACGTGTTCCTCGCGACGCTCTCTCACGAGCTACGCACGCCGCTCAACGCGATCGTCGGCTGGACCGACATGATGCGGAACGGTCAGCTCGCGCCCGAGGAGCTAGGACGCGCCGTCGAGACCATCGATCGCAACGCGCACGCCTTGAATCACCTCGTCGCAGATCTGCTCGACGTCTCGCGGATCGTCACCGGCTCGCTGAAGATCGACTCCAAGCTCGTCGGGCTCGCGTCGGTGGTGGAGGCGGCCATCGAGGCGGCGCGCCCGCAGTGCACCGCCAAGCGCGTCGTTCTCGACGTGTCGCTGGAGCGCGTCGGCTGCGTCAAGGGCGACGCCGGGCGCCTGCGGCAGATCATCGGCAACCTGCTGTCGAACGCCGTCAAGTTCACGCCCTGCGGCGGCACCATCGTCGTGCGCGTCACGCGCGAGGGCGAGAGCGGTCAGGTGGTGGTGCTGGACTCGGGTGAAGGCATCACGCCGGACTTCTTGCCTCATGTCTTCGAGCGCTTCCGCCAGGCGGAGGACGCGAAGGCTCGCGGTCTCGGACTCGGGCTCGCCATCGTCAAGCACCTCGTCGAGGAGCACGGCGGAAGCGTCGTCGCGGCCAGCGAGGGCGCGGGCAAGGGCGCGATGTTCACCGTGCTCTTGCCCATCGCCGCCGAGGAGGCGCTCGCCGAGGACGCCGACGTCGCACGCCTCTCCATGCCGGTGTCGGCGCAGCCGCAGCTGGCGGGCGTCCATGCGCTGGTCGTCGAGGACGACCCCGACGGCAACGAGCTCATCACGACGATCCTCGAGCGCTATGGCGCGCGCGTGACCTCGGTGGGAACGGCGGCGGCAGCGCTCGATGCCCTCGATGCCGAGCGGCCGGACATCCTCGTCTCGGACATCGGGCTACCCGACCACGACGGCATCGAGCTCATCAAGATGGTGCGCACACGTGCCTTCGCGAAGGCGATGCCTGCCATCGCCCTGACCGCGTACGCATCGCGGCAGGACGCAGCGAAGGCCATCGCCGCCGGGTTCGACGCACACGTCGCGAAGCCGGTTCAGCCGGGAACGCTGGGGACCACGGTCGCGCGCCTCATCGCGAACGGACGCGCGAAGCCTATGCCTGAGCGACCTTCGGGAGCTCGTGTCGTGTGAGTCACACGACCTGAGCGACCTTCGGGAGCTCGTGTCGTGTGAGTCACACGACCTTCGCACCCGGCAGCGTGAACGACACGACGAGGCTCTCTCCCGGCTCGATGCGGAACGTCCCGCGCTGACCTTCGGTGAGGCCGCGCGCCAGCAGGAGCGCGAGGCCGCCTCTCCCTTCGGCAGGCGGAGGCACCGGAACGCCGCCCGGACCGATGGCGCGCGCCGTGAACGTCGCGACGCCGTCGACGCGCGAGACAGCGAGACGGATCGTGCCGCCGTCGCCGGTCGACTTCGCCTCGAATGCGATCACCTTGGCGATGAGCTGCAGCGTGCGTGCCCGGTCGACCACGACGCGGGCGCTCTCGTCGAGGGCGTCGCACACCACCGCGGCGCCCTTCTCGGCCCCGGCCGGAGTCGCAGCGGTCGCGGCGTCCTTCAGCAGCTGCGCCGCGCTCTCCTCGCGGAGGGCGTAGTCGATCTTCCTCGCGTCGATGCGGCTCGCCTCGACGAGGTCCTCGATGAGCGACTGCATGCGCGACGTGGCGCGCTCCATGCGCGCGACGAGGCTGATGCCGCGGGTCGCGTCGACGTCGTTGCGCTCGAGGTCGTCGCGAAGCAGCCCGGCGCTCATCGCGAACGTGTTGAGCGGGTTGCGAAGATCGTGCGAAACACTCGCGAGCAGCGTCTCGCGGGCCTTGGTGACGACGTCGACGCGCGTGCGAAGGCGCGCGGCCTCGAGCGCGAGCCCCACCACCGCAGCCAGCTGCGAGAGCGCGAGCTCGACGTCGCTGCCTGCGGACGCCTGTGCGCTGGGAATGGCGAGGATGCCTTCCGGGTGGTTGCCCGAACCGAGCAGCGCGACGCCGAAGAAGCCCTGTTCGCTGCGTGTCTCGCCGCGCGCCGCGGGCTTGGCGGTCGCGAGCATCGCCGCGAGGGGAGGGACGGCCGGCTCGGCGGTCCCGGCGCGCTCGTCGGAGGAGCATCGAACCGCCACGACGTTGCCGTTCTCGAGGCGCCCAGCCCAGGCGTGGCGCGCGCCGGTGAGCGCACGTGCCTCGGCAGCTGCGACATCGAGGACGTCATCGAGCTGGAGCGCGCTCCGCACCCGCGCGCACGCATCGACCAGGCGGGCCGCGAGGGCGCCGCTCGTCGTTTCTGCGGCTGAAACTGCAGGATCCGGGGTCGTCACGTTGCCCGGATCTTAACTGGCAGCAGCGCGTTTCCCAAACGACAATCGTGCGCGCGCGTCCGCTTTGCCCGAGTCAGCTTCGCGCGAGCAGCTCGGCGCCGGTCGTGACGAAGTCGCCCTCGGCCCACGCGAGGAGCGACTCGATCTCCGCGCGAAGAAGCGCGTACTTCATGTCCGCGGGATGGATGGCGATGCGGGCGGGCAGGACGCGGCGCGCGGGTCGCGCGATGCGGCACCATGCGACGCTCGAGAGGAGGCGACCCGGAGTGCGGCTCGCGTAGTTGAGGACGAGGCTCGCGCGCGAGCGCTGGTTCGCCGGGTCGTAGACGCGCGTGTGGTCCTCGCTGAAGGAGTACCCACGCTGGCCGAGCAGGGCGTGGACCCAGGCCGGCATCGACCACGCCGGAGCGACGAAGCCACGGATCGCGAGCCCGGCGTCGCGGAGCATGCGCTCGCCCTCGTCGAGACGGTGCAGCGCCTCCTCGTGCGAGACGTCGCTGAACTCGGCCTCGCCCCCGGACTCGACCTTCTGTGCGAAGACGTGCCTCAGGCGAGCGACCGTTCCGTTCGCAGCGCCGCGCGCGGTGCCGCTCGCGGCGGCGGTCGCCGCGCTCGCTTGCTCCCAGGTGCGTGCCTGGTGGTAGTAGCCGTGGAGGTAGATCTCGTGCCCTTCGGACTGGAGCTGGCGCAGCCGCTCGCAGTAGTCGGGATGGTCCGCGAGCGACGCCTTGCCGTGGAAGTCCGGCACCACGAGGAGCGCCGGCTTCACGCCGTGGGCGTGCGCGGCCTCCAGGGCGAGCTCGACCTCCTCTTGCCACGCAGGCGAAACGTCGTGGATGGAGACGTGGACGGCCACTCTACTTCGAGGTCTGCGCGCGCGAGACCGCCTCGTACTCGCCCTCGAACATGACGAGCTGCTCGGTGACGATGTCGAGGTTCTTCTGGTTCATGTCGCTGTCCTCGGCGAAGGACATGTCGACCATCTGGCGGCGGATCTCTCCGAGCTTGTCGCAGATGTTCGCGAGGCGCGGGGCGTCGGCGAGGTTGCGCGCCTTGTCTGCGAAGTTGCCACGGTACTCGTCGAAGAGCTTGTTCGCCGCGGCGCCCAGCTCGCCCATGATCTCCGTCATGGGCGTGGCCTGGCGGACCTTGCGGATCTCGGCGAGCTCGGTCTCGTAGGTCTTGAGGCGATCTTCGACGATGCCGATGTTCTTGTCGTTGAACTCGATGTTCAACCCGCCGGCGGCGGCGGTGCGTAGGGCGATCATCCGGTCGCGCACCTTCTTGAGGGTGGCGATGACGCGCATGAGGAGAGCGGGACGGCGCGACACGCGGGCCTCGCCGGCGAAGTGACCCTGGTAGACCGCGAACTGGCTGTTCGCGAGGGTCGCGAGGACGCTCGCCTGATCCTCGGGGGCGCCGCTCTTCTGGGCCTCCTCGATGAGCTCGATCTCCTTCTGGTACTGCGCGAGGCTGTCGCGCACCACCTTGCGATCCTGCTCGAACTCGGCGGCCTTCTTCGACTCCTCGAGGACGGCGCTCATGCGCTTCTCGATCTGGCTGAGGTCTTCGACCATCTCGCCGAGGAGCGCGACGTCGCGCGACGCGCGGTCCTTGCCGGCGAAGTGGCGCAGGTAACGCGCGAACACGAAGTTCGCGCTCGTGGCCTCCGTCGAGAACTGCTCGAACGTGGGACCGACCGCCTGCGCTTTGACGATCGCTTCGCGCTCCGCCTTGTAGAGGCGAAGGCTCTCGACCGCCGCCTCGCGCACGCGACCGAGGTCGGCGCCCTGCGCGGCGGAGGGGATGCGGTCGACCTGATCGACGATCGAAGCGGTGCGCTTGATCATGCGGTCCATCTGGGCGACGTCACGGGTGAGACGAGAGTGACCCGCGAAGTCCGATGCGTACTCGCGGTCGATCTGCTCGAGCTCCTTGCCCAGGTTCTCGACGAGGTTATTGGCCATGGGTGCTCGCGTTTCTAGCACAGAGTAGGATGCCGGCAGTGGTCCGATGGTGGCGAACGAGATCCCGGCGCACGCGCGGCCGCCTGATCTTCTATCCGGGGGTGCTGGCGGCAGTCGCCGGTTTCCTCGTCTTCACGATGTCGATGCCCGGCCGCAGCCATCGGGGACCGCTCGGGCCGCTGTCCCCGCGCGAAGCGGAGCTGGCGGCGCGCCTGCGAGCGGACGTGACCGCGCTCGTCGGCGGGCGAGGCGATCGCAGCCAGGGCTCCCCCGGGACCCTGGAGCGGGCGGGCGCGGTCATCGAGGGGTCGCTGCGCGATGATGGCCTAACGGTCACGCGGCTCCCGTATTCCTCGGACGGCGTGACGGTGGCGAACCTCGAGGCGATCGTCGCGGGCGGCGCGCGCGCGCGCGAGGTGGTGGTGGTCGGCGCCCATTACGACACCGCCGCGGGCGGGCCGGGCGCGGACGACAACGCGAGCGGCGTCGCTGCGCTCCTCGCGATCGCGCGGTCGCTCGCCGCGAGCAAGTACGCGCCGGCGCGGACCCTGCGCTTCGTCGCGTTCGTGAACGAGGAGCCGCCGTACTTCTGGAACCCGGAGATGGGCAGCCTCGTCTACGCGAAGGCCTGCAAGGCACGCGGCGACGACGTCGTCGCCATGCTCAGCCTCGAGACCCTCGGCTACTTCCGCGACGAAGCGGGCTCGCAGAAATACCCACCGATCGTGAGCTGGTTCTATCCGGACCGCGGCGACTTCATCGCGTTCGTGGGCAACCTCGGGTCGCGCGGCGTGGTCCGCGACGCGATCGCCACGTTTCGCGAAGCGGCGCGCTTTCCGTCGGAGGGCGCGGCGCTGCCGTCGTTCATGACGGGCGTGGGGTGGAGCGACCAGTGGTCGTTCTGGCAGGTCGGCTATCCAGGCGTGATGGTCACGGACACGGCTCCCTTCCGCAATCCGCACTACCACCAGATGGGCGACACGCCCGACACGCTCGACTACGAGCGCCTCGCGCGCGTCACCGAGGGGCTCGTGGCCGTGGTGAAGAAGCTGGCGGAGTAGGGGAGCGACCTCAGCGCTTCTTGCGCGTGCGCGCGGCGAGCACGAGGCCGAGCGCGGCGAAGCCCATCATGGCGAGGCCCGTCCCGTTCGAGTCGCCGCCCGTCGTCGAGCAGCCGCCGCCGTCGCTGGCGGGAACGGCGGTGTCGCCGCCGTCGGCGGGGACAGTCACCGCGCCGTTGCTGCCGCCGCTCGTGCCCGAGGTGCCCGAGGTGCCGGAGGTGCCCGACGTACCGGAGGTGCCCGACGTACCGGAGGTGCCCGACGTGCCGGACGTACCTCCGCTCGTGCCCGAGTCCGTTCCCGAGTCGGCGCCTGCGTCCGGCTTCGGCACGGGGCATCCGACGCCCGCGTCGCCGTCGAGGAACAGCTGTCCGCGGATCTCGCCGTTCGGATTCGCGGTCGTGTGGAGGTTCACGTAGAGATCGCCCGCGACGAGCTGCGTCACCTCTGCCGTCGTCAACGTGGCGTTCACGGTGATCGGGCTCGTGAGCGGAGCGTTGAACGTGACGACAGGACCGCCCGCGACGCCGCAGGCACCTCCATGGACGTGACCCAGCGTCGGAGTGAGGCCACTGTACGTCACCGTGCCCTGCAGCTTGTTGTTGCCCGGGTTGAAGGTCAGGTTCGCCGTACCCGTCGCCGCGCTGACGACCGGCGGCGTTTCTTGCTCGCCTGTCAGCGTCGCCTTGTAGACCGGGTTTGCGGCGCTCGACACGCCGGAGACGAGCAGGAGCGCGAACGCGGTGCCGAGGGCAAAGGAAGTCTTCATGACCTTGATCCTCTACGCTTCTCGGCCTCCGGGCAACCGAGAAGCTCCATCCAGGAGCTTCTGGTAGAGGGCGATCTGGCCCTCGAATTGCTGCACGACGTCGGGCAACCGCGAAGCGGCGGCGACGGCGGCCGCGCGCACACCCTCGGCATCTTCCGCGAGGCGCGCGAGCAGTCGTTCGGTGGCGCGCACGCAGTCGTCGACGTCGAGCGCGCGATAACGTTCGCCGGCCGCGGGCACATGCATCTCTGATGCGCCGCCTTCATCGGGGACGATGGTAGGCAGGCCGCAGCTCATCGCCTCGGCGATGCTCAGACCGAACGTCTCGAATGGGCAACCGTGCACGAGCGCGTCGGCGCTGGCGAGCATGCGGGCGAGCGCCTCGCGATCCTTCACGAAGCCAGGCATCACGATGTCGGGCGAGCCGGCGGCGCGCGCCGTCATGCGCTCTCGCTCCGGTCCGTCGCCGATGAGGACGAGGATCATGTCGCGCTGCGGATCGCGCGCGCGGAGCCGCAAAAAGGCGTCGATGACGACGTCCCAGCGCTTCTCCACCGCAAAGCGCCCCACGCCGACGAGGATCACCGCGTCGTCGTGACGCGCGTCGTGCGAGGCGAGCGCGAGGAGCTCGCGTCGCCCTTCGTAGCTGCGGGCGTCGGCGCGGAACACCGCGCGCTCGATGCCGAACGGCACCCGCACCACGCGCGGGACCCCGTGCTCGGTGAGCTTCGCCACCTGCCAGTCGGCGGCGACGAGCGTCGCGTCGCAGCGGCGCGCGATCGATCGCACGAGCCCCCAAAGCGGGCGCGTTCCCAGAGCGATTCCGCGCGACCACGCGCGCGGCCCGAGCATCGGTAGGTCGCGCGAGAGCCGTCCTCCCAGGACGCCGGCGTACGTATCGATGAAGTCCGAATGCCACTGGAACGTCCGGATCCCGTAATGGGCCCGTTTCGCGCGCATCACGCCCAGTGCGGCGAGGTAGGGGGAGTGCACCTCGAGCACGTCGGGGCGCTCCCGGGCGACGATCCCCGCGATTTTGTCGAATCGCAGGAGCAGATGGTACGTCGGATCATAAGGCGACGCGGGGCCAGCCACCCTGATCACGCGTGCGCTGCCCAAAGGCCGTGGTAAACGGCCACCCGCGTCACCCCGTTCCTCAGCTCCATATTCCTCGTCCCGGGCTCCCGGGGCGACGACCACATGCTGGTGACCGAGTTGGCACAGAACGTGAGACTTGAGCCCCATATGGCTTCGAACCCCGCCGCCCCTTTCGGAATAGAATTCCGTCACGTCGAGGACCTTCACAAGTCTTCTCCCGCTGACCGAACCGGTACCGCGAACCTTCTTACGCACCGCCATTCGCTGCCCCGGTCCGCCTTTTCGGGGAGGGACGTCGCCGCCAACCAGCAGAGCGAAACTCCGTTCGCGGCTCTCTCGGCCCGACACGGTCGCCCTCTGAAGGTGGCCATCCTGAGTGATTTCACGCGAATCCCATACGCCAACGGTGCAGCGTTTCAGACACGGTTCCTGTACCAAGAATTGCGTCGGTGTGGTCACCAAGTCACAGTCATCGGCCCTCACGACCCGGACGCGGCCCCCGGTGAGGTCGTCCCCGGCACCATCGAGCTGCCGAGCATCCCGCTCAAGAGCTATCCCGGTGTGCACATCCCGATGCCGCTGGAGAAGTGGGTCTACGACGCCAGCCGCTGGGATTTCGACATCGTCTTCGCGCAGACGACCTCGGCGCTGCTCGAGTTCGGCGTGTGGCTCCGAAAAATGCGTGGAATTCCGCTTCTTTGCGTCAATACGACGCACCTCGCCGCCGCCTACGACGTGCTTCTCCCGGAGCGCCTCGCGAAGCTGGGCTGGGTGAACGCCGGCGTCGAGTTCGCGCTCAAGCGCCCGTACGAGAAGCTCTTTTCGAGCATCTACAACAACTCGGACGGTCTGGTGGTCCTCTCCGAAGGCCTCCGCTCGTACTGGCGTGAGCGCGGCGTCACGGCGCCCATCCACGTCATCCCGCGCGCGGTCCAGCCGGAGATCTTCGACAAGCCGCTCGGCTCCGATCCGTACACGCACCTCGAGAGCTCCAGCGACAAGGTCTGGAGCGGCTCGCGTCTCCTCTGCGCGGGACGTCACACGCGTGAGAAGTCGCAGGACCGCATCATCCGGATCTTCGCGCGCCATGTCGCGCCCGTCGATCGCGAGGCCACGCTCACGCTCCTCGGCGAGGGCCCGGACACCGATCTCTACAAGCGGATCGCGAAGGAAGAGGGAGTCGCGCATCGCGTCTTCTTCCCGGGCGAGGTGCCCTTCACGCGTATGGCCGACTACTACGCTTATGCCGACGTGTTCATGCACGGCTCGCTCAGCGAGACGTACGGCAACGTCCTCGGCGAAGCTCTCTGGTGCGGAACGCCGACCGTCGCATTCGCGGACGGCATGGGCGTCACCGCGCAGGTGAAGGATCGCGTCAACGGCGTGCTCCTCTCGCCGGGCAACGGCGGCGCCGACGAGGAAGACGCGGACGCATCGTTCGGTCGCGCGGTCCTCGACCTGCTCGCCGATCCCCAGGAGCGCGCGCGCATCGGCAAGGGCGCCTCGAAGGTCTCGCGCGAGCGCAACTCGCCACTCGCGGTGCAGACGCGCATGGCCGACGCGTTCCAGCACGCGCAGGAGCATGCCGCCGCGTGCGGCGTGCGTCCCGCCATGGAAGGTCCGCGCGTCTTCCGCTGGACGACGACGCTGAAGCACTTCCGCACCTGGTCCGCGGTCAACGGCGGCGTGTACCTCGCCGGCTGCATCCGTCCGGCGCCCGAGAAGAAGCGCAAGAGCCAGCTGCATCCGCAGATCGGGCACTGACCCGATCTTGGCCATGCACGCGCTTCGCGTGTAGCGCCAAGGGATGGAACACCGCGTCCTCGGGCTCGTCGGACTCCTCTCTGTCGCATCACTCTCGGCGATGCTCGCCGCCTGCGCCGGCGGCCGTCCCGGCGTGACCACGGTCACGAGCCGCGGCGTCGTCGTCTCGTCGGCGCACGCCGGAAGCTCGCGTCCGGTCGCGGCGCCCGAGGCGCCTGCGCGCGAGCTCGGGCTCCGCGCCGGCGACTACGTCGTCTACCGGTTCTCCGGCAGCTTCCGTAAGGGCGCCGCCGCGCCGCTCGTGCTCACCCAGCGCGTGCTCGGACGAGACGGCGGCGTCATCTCCCTCGAGATCGTGCTCGAGGACGGCGCCAAGCAAGAGACCCTCCGCATCCGCAAGGACGCGACGCCCGGCTCCGCGGAGGAGGTCTTCGACGTGACGCGCATCGAAGCGGGGATCGCGCGCTCGGCGAGCGTCGACGCGTACGCGGCGCTCATGGCGAAGACGGTCCTCGCGGCCGACCAGAACGAGGCGGAGCTCGGCGCGGAGGAGACGAGCGTGCAGCTCGGCGGCAAGACGCTCCGCTGCAAGAAGACGAGCTACCGCGTGCGCGTCGGCAAGCACGAGGCGACGATGAGCACGGTGGAGAGCGAGGCGTTTCCGTGGGGAGACGTCGGCGGTGACATCACGACGGCGGACGGCCAGCTGCTGTACCGCGTCGAGGTCGTGGACGCGGGCAGCGGGACGCTCGACCGCTCCGCCGGCCCCGTTGCCGCCGTGCGCTGACGCGCGCGCTCAGAGTGGCCCACGTTGTACGCAGATGAGCGCTCCCGTCGCGCGCTTGCGTTCGCCTCCACGAGAGAGGATCCTTGTCGAGATATGGGGAGCTTCACACCTCCCCCCACGACAGCTCTAGCTCCTGGGGACCGACTCGACCGTTACGAGCTGCTTTGCGTCCTGGCGCAAGGCGGCATGGGTACCGTTTGGCTCGCGCGCATGAGCGGCAAGCTCGGCTTCGAGCGCCTGGTCGCTCTCAAGACCATCTTGCAGACCTACTCGAACGATCGGCAGTTCGGGGACATGTTCCTCGACGAGGCGAAGATCGCCGCGCAGATCGATCACGAGAACGTCGCGCGCATCCTCGAGATCGGCGAAGACCGTGGCCTCGTCTACTACGCGATGGAGCTCATCGACGGCGAGTCGCTGCGAAAGCTCTATCGCGACGTGCGCGCCGCCAACCAGGTCTTCCCGATGGGCGTCGCCCTCCGCATCGTCGCCGACGCATGCGGCGGTCTGCACGCGACCCACGAGCTGTACGGCGACGACGGCACACCGCTCGGCGTCGTGCATCGCGACGTCTCCCCGCAGAACCTCCTCATCTCCATTCGCGGGACCACGAAGCTCATCGACTTCGGCGTCGCGAAGGCCAACGCGCGACGCAGCGAGGCGACCGAGGCCGGC
>Ga0182021_10009682_pt1 | contig 11420 bp, 6 predicted proteins | sample 612E3MmetaG_FD_120493 | JGI IMG/M metagenome (GOLD analysis project Ga0182021, IMG submission 120493) | Permafrost microbial communities from Stordalen Mire, Sweden - 612E3M metaG (Illumina Assembly) | ecosystem: Environmental > Terrestrial > Soil > Wetlands > Permafrost | place: Sweden...
AAACATATAAATATACAATAACAATCGGTGAGTAGAAGATTCCTGATAATAATATTTTTATCAGCTTTACTCTTCGAATGTAAGGCTGAGATAATTTTTGGAAGTTCTGAAATAAAGGAATTATACAACAGGCTTCCAGTTAATGTCAGGAATGTTATATCCCAATCTGCTTTCAAAAACAAAAATGGGCGGTCAAACACTCAAATTGACTGGAGTGGGAAAACCCTGAGTATTTCGACATACAATGATGTTCTAATACATATTGGTATTCAGTTAATTGGATTAAGCTCACCCGATAAAAACGATTCAACGGTGATATCATTCCTTGAAAGGGAATTGCTAAGGTTGAGTTTTGACAAATCTGTACCTGAGATGGTAAATACTGCTGGGACCATGCAGATCAGGCTCTTTTTTCAAGACAATGATCTTTTATTCTCCCCGATTAATGATTTTGACAAGTTCCTTAGCATTTTAAAAGGTTCAACATCTTTCAAAATAACTAAAAACAATTATTTGTTAATTGCTGAATGGATGAACGGCAACGAGAATATTTCTATGACATTTCCCAATAATTATCAGTTAATTACAGGTAAAAATAAACCGGAGCTTGATGAGGAGTTATGTAAGTCTCTTGGTGGAATAATCAGAAGTAAAAACTTTCCAGAGGAATCATGTAAGGCAACTTCAAATGACACTTTGCCACTAATTGTGGTAAAGGGGTCCATGTTTATGGATCGGCTCACTTCAGATATCTATTACAGGTTGATTGGGAATGACACTGCGCTGGTTTTTTCAGAAAACATGATTTCTGAGAGTGTGCCAAATCTTTTTCTAAATAAGGGAATTTGCGGCAACAGGTTACTTCAGCTTAACAATAAATTATATGGAGAAAAAAATTTCATGCTCATCATTAATTTGAGGGATTTCCTCAATTATTTTGAAGATGATTTTGATTGTTTCGTAGGTATGGAAAAAACAAGCAAGGAAGTAATTGAAGGAACTGTCGTTTTTTGCCACAAGTATTTCAATTATATAAACATGCTTTTTTTCAAAACAAAGTCTTCTGAGGTTTTTAGCAACTCAGGCAAGATAGATGCAGATTTTTATGCCAATATTCCTATGCATAATGTCAGCGATCTATTCAAGGATCATACACCGGAAGATGAAATACAAAAGATCGATGTAAACATAAAAACTCCTTAAAAATGAAATTTCTTAAGATTATCCTTTTGCTGTTCCTTGTTTTCTTATCTGCCAGGGCAAAATCACAGTCTGAATATGAAATAAAATCCACAGGAAAATATCTATACAGTTGGGCTTACGAAAATAGTGAACCCAAAGCAAGGGAAGCTGCAAAATTAGGTTTATTGGATACAATATTTGTTTCACTTTTAAAGGAATCTACTATAGATAAGACTGATACAATCTTTATTAAAGTGATTAATTATTTTGTTAATAAAATTGGGTTTAAATGGCAGGCAATTGCTTTTGCGGATAAGTCTGATGTAAAAGTTAAGCTGGAAGAACGTAAAAAATTGAAAGTAATTCCCTTTGTTATTGGATATCCCGTTAATAATTCTGACAATACTCAAATCATTCAAACTGATACAAAAACTAAAAATGAAACAAATGCAGTATCTCCAGGTGCTGAGAGTGATAAGGGAAATAAAGCTGCTCTCAAGACCGGAAATCAGATTCTCGATGACTTACTTGTAGTTCATGATGCTAATTTGCTAGAAACCAAGTTAAAATCATATAAATCTGCCTTAAAACTAAATTATGGAAATAAATCAAATTATCCGGATGATTCCGGATGCTATGTTTTTGTAATTGACTATAAATCTTTGCAGGTTGTTGCCGCTTACGATAAGGGAACTAATTCAAGAAGAAATCTTCTGACCAACATTATTGACAATAATTTCAATGATACGTATAAAGGAAACTATTTTGTTTATGTAGTAATTAATTAATATTAACGCGATGAACAGTTATTCGAGGGTTTTATGTTTAATATTTCTGTTAAGTATGGGATTTACTGCAGCAGGGCAGAAATACACAAATATGGCGGGACATTCAACCAGGGTTGTACTAAACGGAATATCCGATTCGAGAAAGAAAACGTTTGAGCAAAACACTAAGTTGTTCCTGGACGATATTAACAAGGCTTACCGCTCAAATACCCAACCTGTCATTCCATCAACAATAGCTGGCAATAATATGAATGAGACAATAGGCAATTTATGGGCTGTCAGTCGATTCTGTTCAGTCAGGACTGAAATTATTGAAAATGTTCTGGCAACTGGGAAAGAGAATTTTGAAATCCGAAATTTACAGATTGTCCTTGAAGAGGCTGAGCCGGGATATGAACAACAGGATGCAGTTCTGCTTCTTGATTCAAGCGGGAGAATTGTGGATTTCAAAATAGCGCTCGGATATCATTCCATATCGACCATTCTGAAAGAGAATGTCAATGTAACCGATCTGCGAAGGAGAGAAATGATTATTAATTTCGTTGAGAACTTCAGAACCGCGTATAATCTTAAGAATATAGATTTTCTTGATAAAGTTTTCAGTGATAAAGCATTGATTATTACCGGTAAGGTTCTTCAGAAGACAAAAGATGGTGAATTTCAGCCTGTTATTGAATATAGACATCAGACAAAAGCGGAGTACCTAGGCAACCTTAAAGTTCTTTTTGCGAAGGCAAAAATGATCAGTATAAACTTTGATTCAATATCCGTTGTACGGCATCCTAAACAGACTGATCTATACGGTGTTACACTTACGCAGTCTTGGAATTCTCAAATGCTGGCCGGAGGAAGTTACCACGATGTTGGTTATATTTTCCTTATTATAGATTTCAAAAACGAAGAAAGTCCCAAAATATGGGTGAGAACCTGGCAGGATAAGAAATATATTGAATATGATCACGGTGTGTTCAATTTTAATTATTTCAATATAAACTAATCGGGAAAAGTTCACTGCCTAAATATTTAAACCGATGAGAAACCTAACCTGTTTGTTGTCCCTGTTCTTTTTTTTCACTATTGAAGCCAGATGTCAGAATATTTATGAACTTGCTGTTAAAGAAGCTCCTCCTTCTCCATTACCGTCTATATGTATCTCGAGTTGCGAGGATTGCGGAAAATTGATTTTTATCACCTTCATCGCAGGACTGAAATTTGAATCCCAGATGGGGAATATTGTAGAACAGACAATCGAAACTGACGTTAATGAGTATGGTTATCAAAAATTCACTCATAAAATTGTAACCAAAGCATTGCCAATTCAGCATATTATCATAAAAGGCCCTACTGTTTCAAATTATGATCTGACAATAACAGACCTTGAACCTGCCACCTGCAGGGAATACCTTGTAAATTTCGGACCAACTTTGCAAAGAGAAAAGGTTGATTCTAGTGCGAAGACGGGGTCATTCCTGGTTAAAACAACCCCTATAGGTGCAACTCTTACTATTAAAGAAGAGCCTTATTTTAAGCAAACTACGCCATTCACAATTAAAGACCATAGTGCTGGTAAATTGAACATTAAGCTTGAAAAGTCAAATTATCTACCTGTTGATACCGCGATAACCATAATACCTGATAAATTATTAGAGACAAACGTGGTTCTTAAACTTGAACACGATCCGACGATAAACATTCAAAGTGAAATTAAAAGACATTCAAGAAATCAGTGCATCTGGCTGGCTTCTACAGTTTTATCAGCAGGAACGGGAGCCTACTTTCTGCTGGCGGCTAACAAGACTTACAAGGAATACCAGGAATCAAATGACTCACACGCTGCAGACTTATATGATGCAGCCGTGCTTTATGACAAGATCAAAGTTGCTTGTTTTGGACTGGCTGGTTTTTGTGCAATCGAGTTCACAATACAGACGGTCAAGAAAAATAGAGACAAGAACCAACTCAAGGTTCTAGTGAGCGGGCAGGATGCAAAGCTTTCTTTTACTTTTTGATCCGAAATATTTCGTGTGGTAATCTTTAAATCAGTATGTTATGAAAAATTGCCTTATCCGGACAATTAGTCTGTCATTTTGTTTGACTCTTATTTTTCAGAATGGATGTGTTGAACCTGGCAATAAAAAAAATGATAGTTCCGGTAAAAACAGAAATTTTAATCTGTTCAAGGTTAAAAATAAAGCCAGAGGAAAAGTTACAAATAGTTTTACATGGGACTACGAATATAATAACAATGGATTGCCATTAAAAATCACCGACCCGGGTGACAAAACTACCGAATTCAAATATGAATTTTATTCCGGACCTAAAGAGAGCTTGAAGAATGTGGAAAAAAAGACTGGCGACGGAATAGTAAACTATCTTTTCGGTGAATCGGGAAACCTCACCGGAATGTTTGATAAATCGGGACAGGTTAACTACAATTATGACAACATAAATAGGCTAATCAAGGTTACAAGAGTCGGCATGCCATCTATATCATATACCTATAATACATGTGACCAAATAACCTCCATGTCTTTGAGTGATGGATACAGAATTGATTATGTATATGATTTTCTTGGACGTTTATCCGTGATGAAAACTCCTGCCGGAGAATTTGTCTATAATTATTTTACGGGTGATGGCGTCGTTGAACGCAAATTTCCAAATGGTATAAGATCGCAATATAAATTTTCTCCCGGAGGGAATCTTGAATCGATCACTTATGCTGATAAAACAAATTCAGTACTTGTTAAATACACATATAGTTATAATCCTGATGGCCTGATCAACGCTATTGACGAATGGACACGACAGGGAGAAAGGAAACTAAGCTATGAGTATGATGCTGTACAGCGTCTTACCAGTTTTGTTGGTGCTGGAGGGAAAATGACCACTTACATTTATGATGAATTTGGAAACAGAACTGAAACAACAGAAAATGGTTCAAAAACAGAAAGTTATACGTATGACGGTCTAGGCCGGATGCTTTTGCACAACGACATTAAATTTGAATACGACAACTCGGGTAATTTACTAACAGACGAGAAAGGAGTAAAATCATTTGAATACAGTAGTAGTAATCAATTACAAAAAGCAGGTAGTACGAGATATGAATATGATGGAGATGGCTCACTTATTGCCAGAGAAAAGGATAATCAAAAAACAACTTTTCTCAATAATCCGTTTACTGATATCTGGCAACCAATTCTGGCTCAAGGAGATAATGGTAGGAAGACATTTTACATATGGGAAGGCAATAACCCTATTGCCAGAATTGAAAATGGAGAAACAACCTTCTTTCTGACCGATCATCTTGGTTCGGTCAGAAATGTGCTCAATGTGGACGGAAATATTACTCAAGAATTAAATTACTGCCCTTTTGGAATTCCTGATCAGACTTCTATTTATAACTTTGGTCCGGGTTTTACGGGATTGTTCTACGAACCTGAAACAAGGCTATATCTAACCAGGGCAAGGGCATACAATCCAAATTCAGGCCGGTTTTTACAAATTGACCCTTTGCATCAAATACCCTCAGGAACTCAAAAAGAATTATCGTTATTTGCTTTTTGTGGTATGGATCCGATTAATTATCATGATAGAATAGGTTTACAAGCCAGTAGTTTTAATCCTCTGGAAATGCTTGATCGAATGGATAAATGGATTCATAGTGTACTTGATGATTTTTCATATGGTAATTATTTTAATAATCTACCAGCATATGGGAATAATCCGTCCAGTAATGAATTATTCAAATCGGGATTAAAAGATTTATTTGATTATGTCAATCCATTAAAACAATTGTACGACGGTACAAAGTATGATTTTCTTGGATCTCCTTTTAAAATCCCATCAGATTATCTTGGAAAATCGCACGCAGTATATAGTTCGTATAAGGATTTATCGTCAATTGATCAAGTTTCAATAAGTGGAAAATTAGACGCAATAGGAAATCTCACAAAATTTAATCCTTTAAACACTACGTCGGCAATACTTACACCTGTTCTTAAGGCTTATTGGGGAACCGTTTTCAATTACTTAAACTATAATCCTTCAGATAACCTGATGAATAAATATGGCGAAACTAAAGTTACATTTGATCCAACAACAAATAGCATCAGAAGGACATCACATATTAGTTATACTGAAACAAATATTGGGGGTAGAAGGGAAATAAAAATTAACAATTACAAGCAGATATCATCTGAAAATCAACACGGTTCAAAAATTGATATTAAAAAACCCGAACCTCTGTACCAAGCCAAATTAAAACGCCCCGATGATGACTATCCTGGATTACTTCCCGGAAGATTTGATCGAGATGCTATTAGAATTGATAATGATTGGCCTCCTGGTGGAGGCGGTGATGGAGTCTCCAATGTCGGTGGAATAAGTCTAAGCGGAGCAGGCAAAGCGTTTGAAGGCCTTGGCAACCTGAGTGGAATTGCCATTGATAAAGCATCTGGGAAACTGACTCTGCTTTCTGAAGAGAAGGGGAAGATAAACCTTCCTTCCTTAAGGCTTGATGATGTTGTCACTATCTTCCTGAGCGTTTACCTTAACGGTGAAGCGCCTTTTGTCTCGATTGATCCTGATTCGCTGAATCCAAAAGGTCCGGTTATGCATTCCCGTCATGGCAAGGCAACTGAAAACACTTATGTAGGCTGGATTCTGTTCGAAGCCGACCGCGTAATGAAAGCCTATAGCCTTGGAGAAGACAATATCTCCAAAAAATCTGTCAAAAGCGGTATTGATGGATATGATAAGGTCCTTGATGCCCTTTTTACACCCGAAGCCGGAAGCATGAACTGGGAAAGATTCTGGATCGTGCCTTCATTGGTTGAAAGAAATACTTCAACTGACAATTCCCTTACTCTTTATGATGTTCCACTGATGGTAAAGACCCAAAAGATGGTTATGAAGAACGGCAAACTAATACCAGCTCAGGGAGGAAAATCATCAAAGGGCGCTGAGGAATTTTCAAAATGGTTTACAGATAATTATGATAAGATTGCCGCTGAATCACTTTCCGAGACCCCTGAAGGCAGCGGAATGACCGGTGCTGTGCCTATTTTTTTAGAGCTCAGACGCATTGCACTGATTACAGCTATTGCCGAACAATTACGAGACCAGGGTGTAGCAATACCATTCTGGATGCGAAATTACGAGGTAAAACCATTTCCAACCCCCAAGACCACCCCTTCGCATACTGTTTCAAAAAATAAGGGTAAGGACATTTTTGTGGTTTTTGGCGGAGTGAATCTCACGCCGTCGATGGACAAGATTATCACAAAATCCTCATCACCGGTTGCTAACACTATTGCACCTAAAATCTCGGCTGCAGTTAAGAAGCAAATCTATATTACACCGGTTGCTATTACTATTGATAATAAGAAATTCCAGGCAGCAGTCATCCCTGGGAATGAGACCAAGGACCTTGGCCCATGCGTTTTGAGTGAAAATGATCTGTCAGTTCCGGTAAACGGCGACTATGAAATATCAATGGCCAGAAATTACAATTCTTTTCTAACTCCGCTGGATAATATGTTTGGGAAAACCTGGACTCTTGATCTGCCCTTTCTTGAGGAACAGAGAATTCCAGTTCAAAGTACAGGTGAAAGTGTTGAGTATAAAATTGCTTTCAACTTAATTACTCCTTTGAACAGCTATTCTAAAAAAATTGAAAAGATCTATACCGGGGACAACAAACTTATTAAAATTAAAACAAGGGTAGTTGCTCTGGCTTATGGCAAAGATCTATATTTCAATGAAAAGGGATTTCTGGTGGCATACGAAGAAAAACCTTTTATGATTCTCTACAACAGGGATAGTGGGAACAGGATATTCCAGATAGTTGGGTTTTACGGCCAAAATCCCCTCGCTGACATTAAATTGGAATATGATAAGGAAAAACTGATTTCGGCTTCCGGAAGCAATGGAGAATCAGTTAAATACAACTATGCTCCCGACGGAGAACTGAAAGAGGTCTTCTTTATGAAAGGAGGAACTATGGACAAAATAACTGGAACAGCAGAAAGCAGAGGTTATGAATACCAGAACGGTCTTGTTACAGGGATAAAGTTTAAAGGTCAGTTAATCAGGCAATTTAAGTATAATGAAAAAGGGCAGTTGTTAAGTGAGAAATCAAACGGTGGTCCAGAACAAGAGTATAGTTATAGTTCGAATGAATCGGGTTCCCTGTTAACTAGTTATTCAACACCGGAATTAGTTAAAACAAAAAGCACTTTTCTTTCGTATTTCAAAGTAAAGAAAAAGGCAGACAAGGAAAATCAACATAAGAATGTTACCGGTACGATACAGTATGATAATAACTTTCGACCGATAAAACAAGTCACTGAAGATGGAACGGTTATAGATTGGGACTATTCAGGAAATGATTATGACCGAATGGAGGTTTCACAACCAGCCGGAGAAAAGTATACTGTAAGTCAATCAAAAGATGGCAGCCATGTTTCTTATAATCTTCCTGACGGGATAAATTTCGATGAAAATTATGATAAATCCGGGCAACTGCTTGCTGTTTCTCAAAATAGCCAGAATTTGTTCACACAAGAATGGAACAGTGAAGGGAAACCTGAATTGCTCAGATTTGAGAATTCTATTGTGAACCGTGAATACGATAAGAAAGAGGTTTTACAAAGAACTTTGATTACTCCATCAGGTAAGAGTAAAACAGACCATGGTTGGATGGAATACAAGTACAATGAAAGCGGGCAGGTAACAAATGTTTCCGATTTTCTCGGAATGGAAACCTCTTATCAATATGATCAAAATGGTGAAGTATCTTCAATAAACTCAAAACAGGGCAGTATAGTAATCAAGCGAAATAAAAAGAGAGTAGATGAAATAGAAACATCCTGGGGATCGAAAATGAATTATTCCTATGATCCGGATGGCAATATCCTTGCGGTAAATATTTTAAATTCGGGGAATTCTTCATTTCTTAAATTTACCGGTGGGCAAATCAGAGAGATTTCCGGAAGCAGAGGATCAAAATATTCAATCAGCTATAATCCTGAACCTAACAATTATCAGATTAAGGAAATAAAGTCACCGATAAATAATCTGGAATATAGTTACAATAAAGATGGTAACCTGGTAAATGTTTTGTGCAACAGCAAGTATGAAGTTGCTTATTTATACGATCAGGCTGGCAGGATCAAGCAAGTAAGGATAAATTCACGTTAATCAGGAAAAATAGTGTAAAGATTTCAGATTCATGGAATTAGACTGATCGATAAAAATTTAAATATAATTATGAATTTGATCATTAAAAAGTCAGGGATATTCTATTGGATTTTTTTTCTGATACTGTTTGGTATTTATACTGAATCATTATCCCAGCAAAATTTAGGCCGTCAGACCATAGTTCAGTTCGATCCTCAGAATAGTGTTTTAAAACCAGATGCTCCATCGCTTACTGAGTCTGTACCAATGGAAAAGGGAAGAATCAGTTCTATATTTGTAAGTGGCGTTGGTGGCGTCTCTTTTGATCAGGTTGCTTTACCTGAAACCAGTTTTAAGATCAAAAGTCTTAACATTAATTATAACAGCAAGACTAAAGATGGTAGCCGGCTTATATTAACGATTAACGGCAAACTGGTGAAAGTTTATTTACCTGACTGGTTGCTGGTCCCCATCGCTAAATACACAGAAAGCCCTTATTACTCTTGTGTTACCCTCTTTGGCAAGCTTAACGATAAAACTCTCGAAAAGAAGGTAACTGAACAGAAGGGACGGGTAATTAATTATCATCCTGCTTTCGAGAATACTTTAATAGGTATCCGCCTGGCTTATATGGATATGCTTCTGGGTTACCCTTTTACATCTGACCTTCCAAAAAGCAGCAATGGCAATTACATACTTGGGGCAGGCGAAATAAAACCCGATGTGGAGGCCAATCAAAACGGAGCTTATAACCTGTCACAATCTATTATCAGTACTCAAAACAAGTACAAATATACATTCAGATCATATATAATTTCTGATTACTCACGGCTAATAACTTTTAAGCAACAGCGTGACTCACTTGTAATCAGCGGTTTTCCTTATTACTACTGCTGGAAATTCAGTAGCGACAACAAGGATTATGATATCAACAAAGTGGCTAAGGAGCTTTCATTAAAATACAATCAAAAAATGAAGGAGCTTGCTAAGTCTCCAGGAAATGTGTCAACCCAGGATTGGCTAATTGATATAATGATTTCGCTGGCAGTGAAATATGATGGCAACTTCGGTTTCTATTCAGAGGGAACTTTCAAAGATCTGGTTAATATTAAAACAGTTCCGGAGAAAAAGCAGTTCCTTGAAAAATTCAAACCTGAATCTCTTTTCGACATGATTATAAAAACCGAAGCCTATATGAGCAGGGACTCTGTAAATTACCTGAAGGGATTCAGCGATGATGTTTCTTCTAAACCCTATTTGTTTGAAGCAGCTAATCCGGCAGTATGGAATGCTACTGTAAATACAATGCGATATGCAGCATTTTTCAGATATGTTAAGACCAATTTTCCTAAAGCATGGCTAGCGTTTCTTAACCAGATTGCGTTAATTGACCCTGAACCTAGGATTTTTACTCCTACGATAATGTATGATCCTGCCAATAAAGAAATTGAAAAAGTAATACGAAATATAAGAAAATGATAAAATGGAATATTCCCAGCGTTTTTTCGTAAGTTTCTCCTCCGAAGACCTGAAATATGTAAGGGAGATCATGACTGCACTTAAAGGTCAGGAATTGAACGTATGGGATTATTCTGATATTATGGAGAGTATTGAGTTAGGCGAAATAATATTCGACAGACTTACAAGTGAGATAGATCAATGCACACACATGGTGGTTGTCATAAGCGCTAACAGCCTTCATCCGGTCATGGGCCGGTTTTGCAGGATGGAAATAGAACACGCTATCAGACAACGTTCAAACAGGAATCTGACTTTATTTCCTGTGATTGTCGGAGAAAGAAAGGAACTAAAATTAGATGGATATTTCAAAGAGTTTGAACAGGCTCTTTCGTATGATTTTGAATTAACTCCGGAGTCAATTGTAGATTTCACCGTTAAAGTTTGTAAGGCTATCGGGAAAGGATATATTCCTCCCATAGATGCTCATCCTAAACTTCCGTTCCGTGATTTATTCAGGAAGGAAATTGCGGAGATGGATATAATTGCAAAAATGACAGATAAGGAAAAAAGGGCTCATAAAAATAAGAACCATACTGACCTTATGACCATCCTGGGAGAATTTAATGAATATTATAGGTCAGGAGGAGAAAAGAATATTCAAAGTGCCTTATTCCTGATCACCTATTTTCTTATGTCATGGGAATATGAGAAGGTCAGGTATAAACCTTTTTACCCGTTGATTGTAAAAGCTGTATGTGAAACGGAGTTGGAAATGTACGAAGAAGCAATTAAAAGTTTCGAAAA
>Ga0182021_10009683_pt1 | contig 11420 bp, 10 predicted proteins | sample 612E3MmetaG_FD_120493 | JGI IMG/M metagenome (GOLD analysis project Ga0182021, IMG submission 120493) | Permafrost microbial communities from Stordalen Mire, Sweden - 612E3M metaG (Illumina Assembly) | ecosystem: Environmental > Terrestrial > Soil > Wetlands > Permafrost | place: Sweden...
CAATATGACAATTTATAATCTTCCTGTGGTCCTTGACGGGGATGTACAGCCCCTGATCGATGCTCTCCAGCTTGCCGAGAATGCCGAAAGGCTAAAGGAAGCGGTTAGTTGAATCATGAGCGATTAGCGATTAGCGAAGAGCGATTAGCGAAGAGCGAGAAACAAGAAGTGCGAAGCGAAATCAGTACCAAATCCAACATCGTACATCATACATCGTACATCGGAAATCGTAATTCGTACATCGTAAATCATAATCCTTAAATCAATAGATCAACCCAGTAAAATTCCCCATGACCCGCCAGGAACTAATTAATCTTATCCGCAAGAAACAGTCCTTTCTCTGCATCGGACTGGATACAGACATTAGTAAAATTCCCCAGCATCTGAAAGCTCTCGGGGATCCCATCTTCGAATTCAACAAACACATCATCGACGCCACCATTGACCTTGCTGTGGCTTATAAGCCCAACTTTGCCTTTTATGAGTGTTACGGGGTGAAAGGATGGGCAAGCCTTACCAAAACCATCAGTTACATTAACACGGCATATCCCGGTCAGGCCTTTACAATTGCCGACGCAAAACGCGGCGACATCGGCAACACCTCCCAGCAATATGCGAGGGCCATGTTCGATAGGGCCTCATCAGGCCTTGAATTTGATGCTGTAACAGTAGCTCCTTATATGGGAGAAGATTCGGTAAAACCTTTCCTCTCCTACCCTTCCAAATGGATCATCGTGCTTGCGCTGACATCCAACAAAGGGGCTGAGGATTTCCAGTTCTTTACAAGCCAGGATACAAGGCTTTTTGAACAGGTGCTCGCCAAATCAAAGCAGTGGGGAAGCCAGGAAAATATGATGTATGTGGTTGGCGCCACAAAGGCCGAAATGCTCTCCGGTATAAGGAAAATAGTCCCTGATCATTTCCTTCTGGTACCCGGTGTTGGCGCCCAGGGCGGAAGCCTTCAGGAAGTTGCAAAATATGGCCTTACAAAAGATTGCGGATTGCTTGTCAACTCCAGCCGGAACATCATTTATGCCTCGAACGGTGATGACTTTGCAGAAAAAGCAAGAGGGGAAGCTTTGAAGATGCAGAAAGAGATGGAAGCTCTGCTGAAGTAATATACAAATGATAACGAGCGAAAGTATTTCCCCCGATCCTGATCAGAAGCCGAATCCGAGCTTAATACCAAGATTTACTACCGGATAATATTGAACAAGGTTATATACATTGGCTGAGTGGTCGGGATTTAAATAGATAACCCTTTCATCATTATCATCCCAGGATCCGTAAATAAGCTGGTGTATCATCATCACCCTGACACCCAAACCAAAATACCCATCCAATATCATTCCTCCAAACCTGGTCATCGTCCCCACCCTTAACGCAATACCATAATGACTGGTGTAAGCATCCTGGAGCCATTCCCACTGGCCTGTGGGAAAGCCGGTAAGGGCCTGACTCATTGCGAGATACTTATAAATCAGTACAGGTTCGAGGTAACCTTTCTTATCAAAATAATATTTAAAGCCTACATTAGCGATCACCCCGCTTTGTTTCCAAATGGGAAACAGATTCTCGTCCATTGGACTCCCTGCGTCTCCAGGGATTCCCTGGAACTGGTAGCCTGCTTCCACATCGATGGCATAAGCATGGTTGAACCTGTGCTCCCAGGATATCGCAATGGTCAGGTTTGCTATCAGGGAAAAGTTCAGCTTGAATAAATTATGATAGAAAGGGGCACACCTCCAGTCCTGGTTCTCTTTTTTAACACGGCATTCAAGTGCGTAAATATAATACCAGAACTCACTTCTGGAATTGTATATTGAATCGGGAGGGAAAATGATTTTCCATTCGGCAGAATCTTTGGGAAAGTAGGTTTTAAATCCTGCGAGATGGATCTTGTAAAAATCATTGAGCCGGTATTTTGCATCCAATAAAAAGATCGAATCATGTTTGATCCTGATGATTTTATTATAAACCTGCTTCAATCCATTGTTCTGTGTGTCAAGCCAGGCGAGAAATGTCCCTCTTTCGGCAATCCTGAATAATTTTGGATTTTTATTGGGGATAAGATAGATAGCATGCCTGGGTACATATACCCACGGGGAGTATGGCATATGATCCGTCGGCCATTGGGCATATGCGAAGATGGAGAAAAAGAAAAAAAATGAGAAAAACGAAAGTCGCAAAATATTGAAAGTTTAACCAGAGGTAGTTAATAATCAACACATGCCAGCCCTTCAACGTTAATCTTCTTCAATCTTAAATCGTACAAAGCCAGGGAACCGACAAAGGCCTATTCCACGACCGTGATCCATCCGAACTTATCCGGAGCTTTGCCATCCTGTATATCGCGCAGGGCGGTGTAAAGTTTTATGGATACCTGTCCTGCCTTGCCTTCCTTGCAATACTGGTAAACCCTGTCGGAATCCCTGTCATAGATGGAACAGATTGGTGAGATCACAGCAGCTGTGCCGCATGCTCCAACCTCTTCAAATTCTGCAAGTTCCTCAACTGCAACCGGCCTTACTTCCACTTTCATGCCGATGTCTTCGGCAAGGGTGCGGAGTGACATATTTGTTATTGATGGCAGAATTGAATGGGACTTGGGAGTTACATATGTATTGCCTTTGATACCGAAAAAGTTCGCAGGACCGGCTTCATCAATATATTTCTTTTCCTTCGCATCAAGGAAGATGCAGGAGGCAAAACCTTCAGTATGGGCCCTGACGCCGGCACGAAGGCTGGCTGCATAGTTGCCGCCAACTTTTATGTGTCCTGTGCCAAGTGGGGCTGCACGGTCATAATCCCTGACGATCTGCATTTTAACCGGGTTGAAACCTTCCTTGAAGTAAGGTCCGACCGGGCCTACAAAGATCATGAACATATATTCACGGGCTGGTTTTACACCAACTTCAGGTCCCGTGCCGATCAGCAGGGGACGAATATATAATGAAGCGCCTTCTCCGTAAGGCGGGATATATTTTTTATTCAGGTTAACCACTTTCAGCACTGCTTCCCGGAACATTTCAAAAGGAACCTCGGGCATGATCAGGCCGATAGCAGACTTGTTCATCCTTTTGCAGTTCTCATCCAGCCTGAAAACGCGGATCTTCCCGTCAACCCCCGTAAAGGCTTTAAGCCCTTCAAAGGCTTCCTGTCCGTAATGCAGGCATGTTGCCGCCATATGCATGTTGATGTATTCCGAATCGGAAACTATCAGGGAACTCCATTTTCCATCTTTCCAATTGAAGCGTACGTTGTAATCGGTCTTGAAATAACCGAAAGGTAAATTCTTCCAATCAATAGCAGCCATATATGTAGTTTTAATCGTTTGTTTTCAGTATCAAAGACTCTGTAAATTTAGAAATTTATTTTCACCGGCATCCGGGATGTTTATAAATTTTCATTCCCGGGGAGGGCCGGTTTGTCATTTTGGCAGAAAGTTGACAATGGCACTTGCTTTGTGCATATCGCAAACCTGCCGGATACGATCGTACAATAGTGCGATGCCATCCGGCGTAGAGGAAATTATTAACCACAAAATACAGATTCCTATGCAGAAAGGCAAGATCAACGTTAAGACTGAGAACATTTTTCCTATTATCAAGAAATTCCTTTATTCGGAGCATGAGATTTTCCTCCGTGAGCTTATTTCCAATGCGGTTGATGCAACCCAGAAATTAAAGACCCTCGCTTCCATCGGGAAGTTCACAGGGGAACTTGGAGACCTCACCATTGAAGTGAAAGTCAATAAGAAGAGAAAAACAATTTCTGTAAAAGACAAGGGAGTCGGCATGAATGCTGAAGAAGTTGATAAGTACATCAACCAGATCGCTTTTTCAAGCGCCGAAGAGTTCATCAGCCAGTTCAAAACCAAATCGGAAGCCGAGATGAATGCTATTATCGGCCATTTCGGGCTTGGCTTTTACTCAAGTTTCATGGTTTCGGACAAGGTGGAAATACATACAAAAACCTATCAGACAGAAGGAGATACCCAGCCTGTGCTCTGGGAATGCGACGGCAGTCCAGATTATACTATGGATGAAAGCAAAAAGAAAGACCGCGGCACCGAGATCATATTGCATATTGCCAATGACTCAAAAGACTACCTGGAAGAATACAAGATCCTCGAGATCCTCAAAAAATACTGCAAGTTCCTGCCGGTTCCAATCCGTTTTGGGAGTGAAAAAACATGGGAAAAAGTTCCTGGTGAAAAGGATGAGAAAGGCAACGACAAGGAAGTCGAAGTTGAAAAACCAAGGATTATCAACAATACCGATCCTTTATGGAAGAAGAAACCCGTTGACCTTAAGGATGAGGATTATAAGAGCTTCTATCGCGAGCTGTATCCTTATACATTTGAAGAGCCTTTGTTCCACATCCACCTGAATGTAGACTATCCCTTTAATCTCACAGGCATACTGTATTTTCCAAAGGTCAAAAAAACACTTGAAATCCAGAAGAACAAGATCCAGCTTTACTGCAACCAGGTTTTTGTTACTGATTCGGTGGAAGGCATTGTCCCTGAATTTCTTACGTTGCTCCATGGTGTGCTTGATTCCCCTGATATTCCCCTGAATGTTTCACGCTCCTACCTTCAGAATGATCCCAACGTCAAGAAGATCAGCAATCACATCACAAAGAAAGTGGCTGACAAACTGGAGTCAATTTTCAAGGAAAACCGCACCGACTTTGAAGCAAAATGGGACGATATAAAGGTATTCATAGAGTATGGGATCATTTCAGAACCCGACTTTTTCGAAAGGGCAAAGAAGTTCTGCCTCTTCAAGAACAGCGAAGGAAAGTATTTCACTTTTGAGGAGTATGAAAAGAAGATCAGGGATACCCAGAAGGACAAGAACGGGAACCTTATCTACCTGTATTCCAGCAATGCGGACGAGCAATTCAGCTTCATTGATGCCGTGAAGGACCGGGGTTATGATGTGTTGTTGCTGGATGGCATTATCGATACCCATTTTGTGAATACGCTGGAGCAGAAATTCGAGAAATCACGCTTCACGCGAATCGATTCCAACACGGTGGATAAACTGATAGAAAAGGCTGACGCCCTGCCTTCAAAGCTCAATGAAGATCAGCAGAAATCCCTGAAGGAAATGATGGAAAAACAGATAGACAAAGAGAAATTCACGGTCCTCATTGAAAGCCTCAGTGAGAAGGAAGCTCCGCTCCTCATCACCCAGGACGAATTCATGAGAAGGATGAAGGATATGAGTGCCCTTGGCGGAGGCTACGGCTTCATGGGAACTATGCCTGAGAAGTACAACCTGGTGGTCAATTCAAACCATCCCAAGATTGGCAGGCTGTTGCTCGAACCTGACGGGGGAAAACAGGCAGAGACCATAAGGCAGCTCTTTGACCTGGCCATGCTTGCCCAGAACCTCCTGAAAGGGAAAGACCTGGCGGAGTTCATCAAACGCAATATTGAAATCATCTGATACATAAAATTTTAATATCTTTACATCAAATAAAACAAAAACTATGAAACTCAGTAAAGGTTGGATCATTCTGATCGTGGTTGTTCTGGCAATATTGCTTCTGTACTCATCGGGCAAGAGCACATACAACAATCTCATAACCAAAGACCAGGTCGTGCAGCAGCAGTGGGCCCAGGTTGAGAATGTTTACCAGAGGCGTTCGGACCTTATTCCGAACCTCGTAAATACCGTAAAGGGTGTAGCTAACTTTGAGCAGAAAACACTAACTGCTGTAATCGAAGCCCGTGCCAAAGCCACAAGCGTACAAATCAATCCCAAAAACCTTGACGAGGCTTCACTTCAGAAGTTCCAGGCTGCGCAGGATAACGTTAGCTCCAGCCTGGCCAGGCTGATGGTGGTGGTTGAGAACTATCCACAGCTTAAAGCAACCCAGAACTTCATGGAATTGCAAGCCCAGCTTGAGGGAACAGAAAACAGGATCACTGTTGAACGCATGAAGTTCAATGAAGTAGTACAGGATTATAATATACAGGTCAAGAGGTTCCCCACGAATATCTTTGCGGGTATGTTCGGATTTAAGGAAAAGGCATTTTTCAAGGCCGTACAGGGCGCCGAGAAAGCTCCCCAGGTACAGTTTTAATTAAAAACCAACAATCATGGGGACTTCAGCCAGGGACTTTTTTAACCAGGAACAGCAGAAAGCAATAACCAAAGCCATTGCCGATGCTGAACTTAAAACCTCGGGAGAGATCCGCGTTCATATCGAAAATACCCTGAAAGGGGATGTTCTTGACCGTGCTGCTTATCTTTTTAAACAGCTTGGGATGAGCAGAACCGAACACAGGAACGGGGTGCTTATTTACCTGGCTGTGAGAAGCAGGCAGTTTGCCATTCTGGGCGATAAAGGAATACACAAAGCAGTACCCGAAAGCTTCTGGGACAGTATTAAACATCAGATGCTCAGTGATTTCAGGGAAAATAATTTTACCGGGGGGCTGATCACTGCCATAACTGCAGCAGGGGAACAACTGAAAAAGCATTTCCCGCATCATTCAAATGACAAAAACGAACTTCCCGACGACATCTCTTTCGGAAAAAACTAAGCCTGCTGACATGAAAACCCTGAAACTAATTTCCATATTGCTGCTTATTGCATTTACCTTGCCGATAGTGGCGCAGGACATACCCGACAGGCCGTTGCCTCCCAGGCTGGTTAACGATTATACTGGTACTCTCGCCCCTGAACAGCTTGCTGCTCTTGAACGCAAGCTCGTTGCATTCAACGACTCAACCTCAACCCAGATTGCAGTGGTCCTTGTCAAATCACTGAACGGATACGACAAAGCTGACTATACATACCGCCTTTCTGAGAAATGGGGTGTTGGGCAAAAAGGCAAGAATAACGGTGCAGTCATCCTTGTAAAACCTAAAACCGTAACGGAAAAGGGTGAGGTCTGTATTGCTTCCGGTTACGGACTGGAAGACGTAATTCCCGATGCCATCTGTAAAAGGATTGTGGAAAATGAAATGATGCCCCGTTTCATGAAAGGTGATTATTATGGAGGTATTGATGCTGCAACAACAGTGATGATAGACCTTGCCAAAGGGAAATATACCGCAGAACAATATAATAAAAGACATGATGCAGGACCGGTCGGACTTATCGTTCCGATAATCATACTCCTTGTTGTGCTCTTTGCGATCCGCGCAGGACGTGCCGGCTCCCATTCAGTGGGAAAAAGCCTGCCCTGGTGGATGGGTTTATGGATGCTTGGCTCCATGGGACGAGGCCACAGCGGAAACTGGAACGATTTCTCCTCAGGTTCCGGGTTCTTCGGCGGTGGAGGTGGTGGCGGAGGCTTTGGCGGTTTCGGAGGCGGAAGCTTCGGCGGCGGTGGTGCCGGCGGAAGCTGGTAAAAGATATCGAAAAGCCCCTTCCCGCGGGGCTTTTTTTATTAAGCTACAACCGCTTTACCTGGCAGGAGGGGTTGCGCGGGGCTTGATTTCCACGTTCTTTACTTCGGCAAGGGTAACATAACCGCCCTTGTTTCCGAAATTGTTGAGGACATAATTGATCACAGCAACAGCATCCTCTTTGGTTTCTACCTGGGAGTTCATCTCCTGTGTGAACTTTTTCCCGTTAACTGTCATTTCAATCTTGGAACCGTTCAGAGTCTGTGCAACCGCCCTCGCCTTGTCGGCCAATAAATAGTCGGAATTGGCCAGCGGAGGGAATACATTCTCAACACCCAAACCTGTATTCTGATGGCAAACAACACACTTGGTTTTGTATATTTCTTCGCCCTTAGTCATCATTACCCGGATTTCGGCGGGGAGTTTGCGGGCAGTTTTTTGATCGGTGGCACGCTGGCTTCCGCCTCCGCAGGACGAAAGTATCATTCCTGCTGAGAAAACAGATACCAAAAGGAAAGCAATTCGTTTCATAATTTTGATTTTATCATTGTTTATCAGCGGGCAAAAATAAACAAAGTGATGAATTTTATTACTTTTGAAAATAATTATAAATCCCGCACAATGTCCCTGAATATTGACTACAACCTGGTTGACTGGTCACGCGCACAATTCGCCCTGACGGCCATGTACCACTGGCTTTTTGTACCTCTTACGCTTGGATTATCCTTCATTATTGCCATCATGGAATCTGTTTACGTGAAAACCGGCAATGAAGAATGGAAACGGATGACCAAATTCTGGATGACCTTGTTTGGTATCAATTTCGCAATTGGAATTGCAACGGGCATCATCCTTGAGTTTGAGTTTGGAACCAACTGGTCAAATTATTCCTGGTTTGTGGGCGATATTTTCGGTGCACCTCTGGCCATTGAAGGGATCATGGCATTTTTCCTTGAATCCACCTTCATTGCAGTTATGTTTTTCGGATGGAACAAAGTCAGTAAGAAATTCCACCTGGCGTCTTCCTGGCTCACAGCGATTGGTGCAAACCTTTCAGCTTTATGGATACTGGTTGCGAATGCCTGGATGCAATACCCGACCGGCATGAAATTCAACCCTGACACAGCCAGGAATGAAATGCAGAATTTCCGGGACGTTTTATTTTCCCCGCTCGCTATCACTAAATTTTTACACACTGTCACATCCGGGTTTATCCTTGCATCCTTTTTCGTACTCGGGATAAGCGCCTGGTACCTGCTGAAGAAGAGGGAGGAGATTCTTGCAAAACGCAGCATGATGATAGCAGCAGTTTTCGGGCTTGCGGCAGCGCTTATAACTGCCTTTACCGGTGATGGATCGGCATACCAGGTGAGCCAGAAACAGCCCATGAAACTTGCAGCCATGGAAGGCTTATATAAAGGCAACAATGGTGCCGGGCTGGTTGCTTTTGGCATACTCACTCCTTCCAAAAAGCCAGGCGACGGCAAAGATCCCTTCCTGTTCAGGGTAGAATTTCCGAAACTTTTATCCTTCCTTGCCTACAGAAATCCCGAGTCATTCGTCCCCGGAATCGAGGATATTCTCAGGGGCGGATTTAAACCGGAGTATACTGCCATACCAAAGCAGGAAGCAGCCAAAGCAATCTCCATGGAAGAAAAGATAGCCCGGGGCCGCATGGCTATTGCCGCTTTCGGAGCCTACCGTCAGGCAGCTGCCGTCAAAGACAGCCTTAAGGCAGTTGAAGCTGAGAAAACCCTTCAGTCCAATTTCCCATACTTCGGGTATGGTTACCTGGAATCCCCCAAAGCTGCAATACCCAATGTTTCGGTTACCTATTATGCATTTCATTTCATGGTTTACAGCGGCTTATACTTTATAATCCTGCTGATAATCCTGTTATTTTATCTTCATAACGACCAGATTGAAAATAAAGGCTGGCTGCTTCGTTGTATAGTCTGTACTATTCCGGTGGCATATCTTGCAGGCCAGGCAGGATGGATAGTTGCAGAGATGGGCCGTCAGCCATGGGTCATACAGGACCTCATGCCCGTTTCTGCAGGAGTTTCAAAAATCGGCTCCTCATCCGTTCAATTCACGTTCTGGCTGTTCGCTCTGGTCTTTACAATTCTGCTGATTGCTGAAATCATGATCCTGGTAAAACAAGTTAAACTCGGACCTAAAGATGGAGGGGCACATTGATGTTTGAAACAATGTCGTTAGAAACTCTGCAATCCTATTGGTGGATCATCATCTCCCTGCTGGGTGGCATACTTGTATTCCTGATGTTTGTCCAGGGCGGCCAAACCCTCATCTACACACTTGGCAAGACTGAAAGCGAGAGAAAAATGATTGTGAATGCCCTGGGCAGGAAATGGGAGTTTACGTTTACTACCCTGGTTACTTTCGGGGGAGCTTTTTTTGCCTCATTCCCCCTGTTCTATTCGACCAGCTTCGGAGGTGCATACTGGGTCTGGATGGCCATATTGTTTCCTTTTATCATCCAGGCAGTTGCTTATGAATACAGGAGTAAACCGAATAATTTCCTTGGACCGCGGACTTATGAAATCTTCCTGTTTTTAAACGGGGTTTTGGGTACCCTTCTTATAGGAGCGGCAGTATCAACATTTTTCACCGGTTCAATGTTTTCGGTAAACAAGTTAAACCTGATCAATCCTGGTGACCCCGCAATTTCAAGGTGGGAAGGGCCTGCCCATGGGCTGGAAGCAGTTCTCGATTGGAGAAATGTTGCTCTCGGACTGGCTGTGTTTTTCCTCTCGAGGGTGCTTGGTGTTCTATATATTGCAAATTCCGTTTCGGACGAAGAGATTAATAAACGCCTCAGAAAACAGCTGCTGGCCAATTCGGTTCCCTTCCTTGTTTTTTTTATTGCCTGGCTGATTGCCCTTGTGACTTTGCCCGGTCTGCGGGTAAATCCGGATGACCATAATAAGATTGCCTGGGAGTCTTTTAAGTATTACCACAACCTCATCGATATGCCAGTGCTTCTGATCTTCCTGGCCGGCGGGGTGATTTTCGTTTTAATTGGAATCGGTCTTCCTTTAGTCAATTTTGCAAAAAACGGATCCAAAGGGATCTGGCATGCCGGACCAGGGACCATTCTCACTGTTTTTACATTATTCTGCCTGGCGGGATTCAATAACACCCCATATTATCCATCAAACTGGGACATTCAAAACTCACTCACCATAAACAACAGTTCTTCCAGTCATTATACCCTTGTAACAATGAGTTATGTTTCACTTCTTATCCCTTTTGTCCTGGGATATATCTGGTACTCATGGCAGTCGATTAACCGGAAAAAGATCGATGCAGCGGAAATGGAATCGGAAGAGCACGCTTATTAGGCGTGATTTCTGACAAAAGCGAAGAGCCAGTAGCCAAGAGTCATGAGAAAAACAATCTATTCGCTCTTTCTATTCGCTCTTCGCTAATCGCTCATCATTCATCGCTGTATACTTATTGTTCATATTTCCCATCCCAAAATTCACTTTTTGTGCTTATATTTGCGTTTACAAAGCCCTGATTCCGTATGAAAAAACTATTCCTTTTTGGTCTCCTTTTTTTCGCGTTGGGAAAACCGACTGCAATGGTATCCCAGAATGTGCAAAACGACACTGCAAATTATCCGTACTGGATTAACATGATGCAGGATCCGAATGCGAATTTTTTCAAAACACAAAGAGCCTTCAATATTTACTGGAAGGACAGGAAGATTACAAAAGGCTGCGGCTGGAAAGTTTTCAAACGTTGGGAATATATGATGCAAAGCCGCATCAATCCCGATGGTTCTATTCCCCCGCCGGACGCCACATTCAATGCGTATAATGCATATAAATCAACGATGGCCCCGCAATATTCACAGGTTGGTAACTGGGTTTCCCTTGGCCCGTCGGTGATCCCTTCCCCCGGGCCAGCCGGGTATGAAGGTCTTGGCCGTTTAAATGCCATTGCGTTCCATCCCACCGATCCGAATAAGTTTTATGTCGGATCGCCTTCGGGTGGCTTCTGGTATACCGCTGACGGTGG
>Ga0182021_10009684_pt1 | contig 11418 bp, 10 predicted proteins | sample 612E3MmetaG_FD_120493 | JGI IMG/M metagenome (GOLD analysis project Ga0182021, IMG submission 120493) | Permafrost microbial communities from Stordalen Mire, Sweden - 612E3M metaG (Illumina Assembly) | ecosystem: Environmental > Terrestrial > Soil > Wetlands > Permafrost | place: Sweden...
CGCTCCGCGATAAGACTAATTAATCAACTGTGATTCATCTAAATGGCTATGAATAAATCCCGGAGGGATTTCACCAATAATAAAAAAATGTAGTCCATCGAATCACGAACTCCGGAGGAGTTCTATATGGTTTCATTAATGGAACCGCTCCTCAGTTCATTTTTATTAATATTATAATTAACTAATATTAAGTAAACCGCTCCGCGGTACGTAAATTATTACCTGAATTTCTTGGCTAGTGGATTTTGAGTCGAAAAATCATATGAGTATAAGAATTATTATTGCTTTTAAGATTATAAAACATCTGGTGCCGGATAATGTCAAAAGTTATTCTCAATTCCAAACTTTTAAAAATGTTGCAATTAGAATTAATTGATTATCTTTGCGCCCTAATTAACAAAGTGATTTCACGAAGCGTTGTCAGCCATTTTGCCCAGTCTGCATTTGAGTTCATTTCGGCCGGGATAGCAAATCCCTCGCTCCCGAAACCACATCATAAAAAAAATTAATGATAAATTTTGAAGAAATGGGATTCACTCCCGGTGTCCTGAAGGCTATTCAGGAACTAGGATTTGATCAGCCTATGCCTGTACAGGAAAAAGTTATTCCTCTTATGCTCAGTGACGATAAAGATATTATCGCCCTGGCTCAGACAGGAACGGGTAAAACTGCAGCCTTTGGGTTACCACTGGTTCAGGAAACAGACACAGAACTTAACAGCACCCAGGCGCTCATTCTCTGTCCGACACGCGAATTATGTATGCAGATCACCGGGGATCTGACAGATTATGCAAAATACACCGGAAAGCTTAAAATCCTTGCCGTATACGGAGGTGCAAGTATTGATAACCAGATCAGAGGTCTGAAAAAAGGTGTTCATATTATTGTGGCAACACCCGGCAGGCTGATCGATCTTATAGGAAGAGGCGCAGCAAGATTATCGGCTGTGCACACTGTTATTCTCGACGAAGCAGACGAAATGCTGAACATGGGTTTTCTCGACAGTATAAATGAAATTCTTGAAGAGGTTCCGGATGGAAGAAGAACATTATTGTTTTCAGCAACCATGTCGTCGGAAATTGCATCAATTGCCAGGAAGTATATGAACGACCCGGTGGAAATAACTATCGGTACAAAAAACTCGTCCGCAGCAAATGTAAGTCACGCCTATTACCTTGTACATGCCAAGGATAAATATAAGGTTCTTAAACGCATAGCTGACTTTGAACCGGATATTTACGGTATAGTATTTTGCCGTACACGGAAAGAAACCCAGGAAGTGGCATCAAAACTTATAAACGACGGATATAATGCTGATGCATTACATGGTGATCTGTCTCAAGCCCAGCGTGATGCGGTCATGCAGAAATTCAGGGTGAGGAATCTTCAGCTTCTCGTTGCAACTGACGTAGCTGCAAGGGGACTGGATGTAGATGACCTGACCCATGTTATTAATTACAGTCTGCCTGATGATAATGAGGTATATACTCACCGAAGCGGACGGACTGGAAGGGCAGGAAAAACCGGGATATCCATTTCTATTATTCACCTGAGGGAAAGGCATATCCTCCAGCAGATCGAGAGAATGGTTAAGAAGCCATTCAAAGCGATACCGATCCCAACCGGAAGCGAGATATGCGGAAGACAATTGTTCAACTGGGTAAATAAGCTTGAAACTGTAGAAACAGATCATCAGGAAATTGAAAAATTCTTACCTGATATAAAAGATAAACTTGCAGGCCTGGACAGGGAAGAACTTCTGAAAAGAGTTGTTTCTCTTGAATTTGACAGATTCCTCGACGACTATCGCCATGGTGAGGATCTTATCGATCCCGTCAATGAAAAAGAAAGCGGCTCAGGAAGATCAGGCAGAAGGGATTCACGTGAACAATATCCCGGAAACTATACGCGGCTATTCATTAATCTTGGAAAAACCGACGGTTTTTTCCCGGAACAACTGATTGAACTGGTAAACTCTAATACAAAGGGGAAAAAAGTACCTATCGGAAAAATCGATCTGCTAAAAACTTTCTCCTTTTTTGAAGTTGATCCCGGCTATGCCGATGAACTAATGGGGGTATTGAATAATGCGACATTTATGGACAGAAGAGTCTCAGTAGAGATTGCCCAGGAAAAAACTGACAGACCCAGAGAAGGTGAATACTCAGGAAAAAGACCTTCAAAATGGTCCGACAGGAGGCCGGAGAGTAGAAGAAACGACAGGCCCGAGAGCAAAAGAAGAGATTACAAAAGAGATAGTAAGTTCGGTAAAAAGGGCAAGAAAAACTACAGCAGATAAGTATTTTTTGAAACCTCTGTGAACTTTTGTGTTACCTCATTTCAGAGAGCCTCTTGAAGGCTCTTTTATTTTGACTGCAAGTAGGATCATTGATACTATGGCAATAGTGCCACCAAATCCAAATGCGATGGTTCCTCCGTATCCGGGAAAACGAATATCAAAATAACTATAAAGAAATCCGAAGATAATACTTGCAGGAAGAGCCCCAAGCCCGATTGAGAAATTGAAAAGTCCAAAGGCTGTTCCCCTGTTTTCTTCTTTGACAAGATCGGCTACAAATGCCTTTTCCACACCCTCTGTAAATGCATAAAAAAGTGCATAAACACCAAACAGAATGAAAGTTGCAATAACCTGTAACCGTGGGGAAAGGAAAATAAGCAAAGCAAAAGAGAGATATACAAAAGCATAAATTCCCCATCCTGTGTTTATAACAACTTTTCTTCCAATCTTATCAGAAAGCGTTCCTAACGGAGTTGAGAAGATAACTTTAATTATGTTATAGAAAGCCCAGACAACAGGTAGGAAAAGGATATTTATTACCTTCGATTGTGAAACTTCATTTCCGAAATTTGAGACCATCCTGTGAAGAGGAGCTATGCTGTTTACGATGTTTACCACGGCACCGCTTTTATGGATAGCCTCCTCTACCCTGAAAAGCAGAAAAGCATCCGACGAGTTACCGAGAGTAAAGAGTATCATTACCAGAAGATAGTTCCTGAAGTTTTTGTCGAAGCTTTTAAGAGAGAAGGTGAATAGCTTGGCAGACCCGTTCTTTGTAGCAGATTCTTTAACAAATAATACAAGCGTTAATACTGCTAACATCCCAGGAATAATTGCCAGAATGAAAGTCCATCTTAAAGCTAAAAGAGAATCCTTCATTCCAAAACCGATAAAGAGGATCAGTAAGGTCATTATTGCCAGTACCGGTCCTGCAACAGCCCCTGTATTATCCATCGCACGCTCAAATCCGTATGATTTACCCCTGATACTTTCATCAACTGAAGAGGCAATCAAAGCATCACGTGGAGATGTCCTTATACCTTTGCCTACCCGGTCGAACATCCTAATTAAAATTATTTCCCATGCAGATGAAACAAGCCCGGTCAGAGGTCGTATGAATGAAGATATTGAATAGCCAATAACTACCAGGACTTTTCTCTTGCCGATCTTATCGGAAATAATTCCGCTTATCAGTTTGAACATCGAAGAAGTAGTCTCGGCAACTCCTTCAATTACACCCAGCAGGATCGCGCCCGAGCCAAGCGCTGCAATATATACGGGGATAAGAGGGTATATCATCTCTGTAGCAGAATCTGTAAACAGACTGACAACCCCAAGCATTATCACGACCTTTGGAATACGTATTTTTTCCTTCATATCCGGTATAGAAATAATAAGAGCGGTATCAAAATTACCTTTTTAAATAATCATTAAATAATACCTGAAGATAAGCTTTGCCACATTTCTCAGCATAGTCAGAAGCTCTTCCCTCTTTTATTACCGGTTTCTTAAGCTTCTGGTCATAAATTACTGTGGAACTATCGGTTATAAAAGCGAATCCCTCATTATAGGTGTAAAATGAAAAAGATCTGGATCCGTCTGATAATAAATCCTTTCCAAATGGAAAATTCCCTTTCAGACCCAACTGGTTTAATAAAGTAATTGGAATATCAACCTGGCTTCCGAATTTTTCAATTCTTTTGCCTTTTGCAGATAATGCTCCGCCAATCCAAAGCATGGGTATTTTAAATATATCCGGCAAATAGACAGGTATGTCGGCAGATATCCGGCAACAATGATCCGCTACAAGGATAACCAGAGTATTTTTCCACCAGTCAGTTTGTTTGGCCCAATCAAGGAATCTTCCAAGTGATTTGTCAGCATAAAAAACCGAATTTTTGTACTTTGTCAGATTATCAGTTCCTTTAAAAGCAGGATCTTCAGGAATATCGAAAGGCTCATGGCTCGACAAAGTAAGCACAACTTTAAGAAATGGTTCTTTATTATTCTTCATCGAATCTTCAAGGGAATTAAAAAGAATATGATCATGGACACCCCATTTGGAGTTGTAGTTTACAGGATTAAAATTATCCTTTGTTATTATTTGCTGAAATCCTGAACCTATTACAAATGAATTAAAATTGGCAAAGTTGATCTCACCTCCATACCAGAAGGAACTGTTATATCCCTGTTCAGAAAATATTTTGACCAGGCTCGGAAGGGTCTGACTTTTTTTCGGTTCTTTTATTATTGATTGTGCAGGTTGAGCAGGATAACCGTCCAGAATGGCAGGAAGTGCTTTGTCAGTCCGGTTACCGGATGCATAGAAGTTGGAAAATAGCAATCCCTCATTTATATACCTGTTAATGTTGGGAGTAACAAGTGGATCTCCTCCCAACGGACCAATCAGATAACCGCTGAAGCTTTCAAGTACTATAATCAGAATATTAGGTTTCTCTGAACTGACAACTTTTTTTGTCTTACCTCTATCAACTGTCAGGCTGTCAACCAGAGCAGAAGCAGTCACAATGTCTCCGAATACATAAGGGTTTTTTACTGGTTTCTGGGTTAATGCAGAAGTGCCAACGTTCCAGATCGCATTTATAGCCACATGGTTCAGAAACATTTTCTTACTGAAATAAACCGTCCCGGCGTTTATGGGAGCAACTCCAAATCCACCTCTGATCGGAATTATAAGAGCTCCTGACAGAATCAGAAAAAACAAAGTAGCGGCAAGCCTGTAACGGACCCCGGGGAATTTGAGGAAAAGTTTGTCAATCAGTCTATTATAAAAATAAATAAAGAAGAAAGCCATCAGTGCGATTGTAATAAAAAACAGTATGGCTTTCAGTGTACTCACTGATGCCATTGCTTCTCCGGGAGTTTTCAGATATAACATTGGAGTATAGTCCATCCGGTATCCCCAGTAGGAATATAGATTCGCATCAGCTACTACGATTACTGATGAGAATACAATAAGGAAATAGGTATAATATTTAATAAAATGCCTGTACCAGCTTCCATTGAACCATATTCCGGGAATTGCAAGAAAAACCGGCAGAAGCAAATAATACCCCATAGTCGAAATATCCAGGGCTGATCCATGCCAGAATGTTGCCAGGATATCACCTATACTATACTGAGATGCATTATGGTATTGTCCTGTAATGAAAAACAAACGGGCAATAATGAAAAATACCAGCCAGAATAATGCTAAACCAGCTAAAGCAATGATTCTTTTTCGCATACCTGAATACTTTTATTTTGTTCTGAGACAACTTCTTTATTGTTTTTGTAAAACATTATCAATGATGTAGTTATAATAAACATGCCGGCTATTGTAAGCCATTCCGGCTTTTCACCCGGTATCAGGACCCAGCTCAGGATTGCACCGACAACAGGTATAATGAACTTCCAGAGATTAAGTTCAGACACTTTGACTCCCGGCCGCTGAAGCAGCATGAACCATAATGAAAACGCACAGGCTGCCATAAAACTTAACCACATTAATAAAAACCAGTATTCAGGAAATAATATGAACGGACCGGAGCCCTCGGCAGGAATAGATATCAGGTATAGAATTACCCCTCCAATAAACAATGTCGATGAACTTAGAACGAGAGGATTGATCCCTTTGCTCCTTAGTGATACTATGACATTGCTTGTGGCAACGGCAATATTGGCAATCAATAACATCAGGACACCCAGAAGTTCAATTGCCGTACCAAGTTTGAACGCCTGCCTTCCGGCGCTTATAAAAACAACCCCGGCAATACCGAATATTATGGTAAATATTTTCTTCCTCGTCAGTTTATCATCATTGTGCATTATCGCTGCAACAACTGCAGTGACAAGCGGTTGTGATCCTACAATAACGGCGCCCACAGCACCTGGAACAAGTGCAAGCCCATGATAGAACAGACCATAATTGATCAGGGTCTGAAGGATAGTGACCCATGCGATTACCTTCCAGTGTTCCCTGATCATTCCAATATATACCACTGGTTTAACAGTGAAAGGAAGGACCATAATTCCTGAAATAATAAACCTCACTCCTGCAAAATGGAACGGTGTATCATATTGAAGTCCAAGCTTAATGGTTGCATAGGCTGTTGACCACAGAAGACAGGCAATAATTGCCAGGAAAATAGTATTTCCCTTACTGTTCACTTAAAGATTATTTTGGGGGTGTAAATATCAGAAAAAAAATCATTTTTCTATAGCTGTAATCTGTGCATAGGTCAGAAATTTAGATATAAACATCATCAGTATAAAACTCAGAGTAAGAATTTTCCTATCCATTTGAATGCTATTATCAGAATTTATCAGGAGCAAAAAAGTTTATTCGTGTTCAAAAACAAAAATCACTCATAAATGTAACAGAAATTGAATTGAATTCTGTTATGAGGTCATCATATAAATTAATAGTTTTGCCTGTTATTCAACATAAAATTCATGACTATAGCAGAATATATTGCTAATCAATTATTTAATCACGGTATAAGGTATGTTTTCGGAATCCCGGGAGGAGCGTCTATTCCATATCTTGAAGCATTCAGGAGCACCGGAATTGAGTTCATTCTTACTTCAAATGAAGCCTCAGCCGGGATAATGGCAGATGTAACTACCAGAATTACAGGGATTCCCGGTGTCTGCCATGCCACATTCGGTCCCGGAGCAACAAATATTGCCACAGGTGTGGGCGGAGCTTTGCTTGACAGATCGCCAGTCATTGTTTTCACGAGTGAATTGGGTGATTCAATGATAGACCGTACAGCTCAGATGAATATCAGTCATCAGAAGCTGTTTCAACCATTGACAAAAGGAACATACAGGATCAGTCCTGAAAACGTTGAAGAAGTCATGGAATCTGCTTTCAGGTTATGCCAGGGCCCGCGCCCGGGTCCGGTTCACATAGGACTGCCCTCGGATATTTCAGAATTGGAAATAAATGTACAATCTGTTACGTCAGGTATTACAGGCGAGAGATTTTTCCGGAATGATATTCCGAAAATAATTTCTCTGCTTGAAAAATCCCGCAGGCCTCTGCTTGCCATTGGCCTTACGGCAGCACGGCTTGGGATCCGGAATGAATTGCTTTCATTTCTTGATTATTGCAAAATCCCGGTAGTTATTACTCCTATGGCAAAAGGAATAATACCTGAAGACCATCCCTGCTATACAGGAGTTTTATTCCATTCATTAAGTGATTATCTTGAAGATATTTACGAAAAAACAGATCTGGTGATCGGGATAGGTTACGATCCGGTGGAATACAATTACGAATCGTGGATTCCTGATGTGCCTCTTATCCATTTCGATCTTGTTGAAACCGATATGCCTGCATCACAAACCATAGTACAGTATTCAGGACCGGCTGATGAGTGGTTCAGAATCCTGAAAAATCTGAATTCAGGCTCATTGATATTTGAGCAGGGTGTTATTAAAGGAATTCGTGATGAGATGAATTCGGTTTTTAGTGGTTTTACAAACCATTTTGGTCCCGCGTCCGCACTGAAAGCACTCCAGGATGAGTTGCCTGAAAATGTATTGATTACAGCCGATGTAGGTTCTCACCTTCATCTTTTGGGTCAGTTCTGGCAAACCCACGGTAAAAGGAATATTACAATGACAAACGGCTGGTCAGGGATGGGTTTTGGAATTCCTGCTTCTCTTGCAGTCCAGTTACATAATCCTGATACTACGGTTGTATGTGTTACGGGTGATGGAGGTTTTCTTATGATGGCAGGAGAACTGATTACAGCAAAAAGATACAATTTGCCGGTAATAATAGTTGTTTTTTCTGACGGTGAACTTAATCTCATTAAAGTAAAACAGTCTTGGAAAAATCTTTCACCTAACGGAACCATGCTTTACCAGGGCGATCTGTTCGGTTCCGAAATATTCCTCGGTATTAAAGTCCTGAGGGCCGATTCAGATGAAACAATGAGAAAATCAATAATTGATGCATTATCTGTAAATGAGCCTGTGATTATTAATGCCGTTATTGATCCGGAGGATTACAACTGGCTTATAGTAAGACGATAGCTATGAGCAATGAGCTATGAGCTATGAGCCGTTGCGCCGTTGTGCCATTATCTTTTTGCGCCGTTGACTACAAGGTGATATCGTACATAAAATCTTCCTTTAAAACCGAATAGATGCAGCTATCCTTGATTATCCCGTTTTTGATTACATTTCTCCTGAAGGTTCCTTCGAGAATATAACCTGCTTTTTCGAGGGCTCTCCGCGAACCACCGTTGTCGGTAAAAGGTTCGGCATATATCCTTACAATATCGAATTCTCTGAATGCGTAGGATGTAGCAGCTTTTATAGCCCTGGTCATTATCCCTTTACCCCAGTGGTCCTGAGCCAGGAAGTATCCTATTTCAAAATTTTTCCTGTAAATATCAGTTTTAGAGACAAGTCCGATGCTCCCAACAACTGACTTATCAATTTCAATTGCAAAAAACCTTGGTGGAAAGTTCCCGGGCAATATCAGATTAAGCCATTCAATAGCGTCATTTAATGAATAAGGAAAAGGGAACCCATCCCGCAGGTTATCAGCTATATTTTTATTATCAGCTATGGAAGCGAGCTTATCTGCATCTTTAATAGACCAGGGTCTTAAAACGATCCCCTCAAAAAATACTTCCATTTATAAATTTAGCCCTTCTTCTCTTTTTTAGGTTTTGCTTCCGTTACGACCTTTTTCTCCTTTACTTCCTTCTTCTCTTTTGAAGCTTTTGGTGTTTTAACTTCAGTCTTTTCTTTAGCTACTTTTACCTCTTTTACAGGTTTAACTTCCGGCACCTCTTTAACTTCTTTCTTCTCTTTAACCGGATGAGCTGCTTTGGTTTCTTTCTCCGCAATTACTTTTAACGGTTTAATTTCAGGTTTATCAGCCTTTTTCCGCGGACGTCTGACGCCAAAAGTGCCAAGAATTATTTTTCCTCTTCTTGTTTTTTTATCTCCTTTTCCCATATTACTCGGATTTTATTGTTTTATTAGCTTCATTTTAAGAGTGGCAGCAAAGTTAACAAAATTCTCTATTCTTATTAAAAAATTTAATGTGTAAAACATATGAGACGAAACGACAGAAAAGTATCAGATATTATGGGTATTAAGGAAATAGTAAATAAAGCTGATGTCTGCAGGATAGCTATCGCAAATAACAATACTCCATACATGGTCACAATGAATTTTGGTTATGTTGATGTACCGGAGTTCAGGTTATACTTTCATTGTGCAAATGAAGGAAGGAAGCTCGATATGATACAGATAAACGACTTCATATGTTTTGAGATGGATGCAGAGCATCAGATATCAAGGGGCATAAAAGGTTGCGACTGGGGGATGAGCTACAGCAGTGTTATAGGCTATGGTAACATCTCGGTTGTTTCGGATACTGAAGAAAGGAGAATGGGATTAAACTGTATAATGATGCATTATGGAGGTGAAGGTGAATATATATATGATGAGAAAATGCTTGATAAGACCACCATTTTGCGTCTGGATATCAAAGAAATAACAGGAAAAAAATGTTAACTTGCAGTCAGTTAAATAAGTAATGAATATGCAAACATTAAACGATTTACGGCTGGCAGTTCTTATTGATGCTGACAACATACCGTACAGCAATGTTAAGGGCATGCTGGAAGAAATTGCAAAATACGGTACTCCTACATTTAAAAGGATCTATGGAGACTGGACAAAACCAACAATAGCCGGTTGGAAATCTGTTCTTCTCGAAAATGCAATAACGCCTGTACAGCAATACAGTTATACCAGGGGCAAAAACTCCACTGACTCTGCCTTAATTATTGATGGCATGGATATTCTGTACTCAGGAAAGGTAGATGGCTTCTGCATAGTTTCAAGTGACAGCGATTTCACAAGACTTGCTACAAGGTTAAGGGAGGCAGGTATGAAAGTTATTGGGATTGGTGAAAGAAAAACACCTTACCCGTTTATAGTGGCATGTGATAAATTCATTTATCTCGAAATCATCACCGCATCGGTTGTCGTTCTGGAACCTGCTCCTGAGGTCAAAAAAAAGGGTAAACCGGTTGTGAAAAAAAAGAAAACCGAGGAAACAAGTCCCCTGAAACCAACAGTTATTGTAAAAAGACTTATTGAAACTTCAATAACTGACCTGGCTGATGAAAACGGCTGGGCATATCTTGGAGATGTGGGTAACCTGATCCTTAAAAAACAACCGGACTTTGACCCGAGAAATTTCGGTTTTCCAAAACTGACCCCGCTTATCAGGTCTCTGGATTTTGAAATTGATGAGAGAGAATCGGGGCAAAACAATATAAAACATATCTATATAAGGAACAGGAAGACATAACAGCGCAAGGGTTCAAAAGCGCAAAGGCGAAGAAAATGATATATATAATCCAAGCCATTGAGACATTGAGCCGTTGTGCCTTTTTGCCGTTGAGCTCTTGCTCCGTTGAGCCGTCAAAAAAAAATCATTTATAGGCGAACAAAAACAGAAACCAGTTGTTTCTGTAGTAAAAGAATTATTATAACTGAAATCCTCCGAAATTATTTTCATTGTTCAGATGAACCGCATATCAAAAAGTTGTTTAAATACAATATATTATGGCTATTTATTTTTTGTTATGAAAAATAAATATGACCTTTGTCCCTGTTTTATAAATACTTTAATAATTGAATCATGAACATTTACGTAGGAAGTCTTCATTTTAAAATGAATGAAGCAGAATTAAAAGAAATCTTTGAGGAGTACGGCGAAGTAACATCCGCAAAAATCATTATTGACAAGTACTCTGGTAAAAGCAAAGGATTTGGTTTTGTTGAAATGCCAAATGATGCTGAAGCAAAAAAAGCTATCGAGGAATTAAATGGCGCTGAGGTCAGTGGTAGAAACATTATTGTTAATGAGTCTATTGAAAGAACAGACAGAAGAAGTAATTTCAGAGGTGGTGACAATGACCGCAGAGGTGGCGGTGGTGGAAACAGAAGAGATAACTACAGGTAGGTAACAAAAAATCTAAAACTATGAAAGGTACTGTTAAATGGTATGACAGAGTAAAAGGTTATGGATTCCTTCAGACAGAAGATGACAAGGATATCTTTATCCACCGTTC
>Ga0182021_10009685_pt1 | contig 11417 bp, 7 predicted proteins | sample 612E3MmetaG_FD_120493 | JGI IMG/M metagenome (GOLD analysis project Ga0182021, IMG submission 120493) | Permafrost microbial communities from Stordalen Mire, Sweden - 612E3M metaG (Illumina Assembly) | ecosystem: Environmental > Terrestrial > Soil > Wetlands > Permafrost | place: Sweden...
CAGGTCGGCGAGGCCGGCGACCTGCTCCTGATCCGAATAGAGGGATCGCATTTCCTTTGGAAAATGGCACGCCGCATCGTGGGCGTGATTGTCGAGGCCGGGTGTGGGCGGATCTCGCTCGCACAGGTCTCCGGTTATCTCGAAACCGCGTCTGAGGAACCCGCAAAATTGGCCGCCCCCGCATCGGGGCTTTTTCTGGAGCGCGTCTACTATGAGGGCGATCCACGGCTGCAGCGCCTCGAGCCCGTGCTGAACCTCACCTGCGCGGGGATTGCGGCGCTGCGCTGAGAGATTAAGCAGGCGCGATCGCAGACTGCAGTTTCATGGACGGATCGAAACTCCTTATAGCTCCTCAAAGACGGTCGCACATGGAGTATGGCCATCTTGCGTCCCTCACGGGACGCAGCCAATATCGAAAATCGTGATGAGTCTGGATCGGGACGTAGCTCGAAATGAAACTTCCGGCAAAGCCGCAGGCTTGCTTTGTGAATCGCTCAAAGCGGTTGGCGCTTCGCGCTAAAACGACCGCCATGATTGGTGTGGTCAATCGCCTTGTTTCGGGGAGGGACCTGTTTCGGGCGGCGCGAGCCGCTGGGCGCCCTCAGGTGACACCCCTACAGCCAGGCCCCAAGGGTGGCGCCCCGGCAGATTTTTTTCGCCGATGGCCAGTCTCCCGTGTGCGACTCCGGATACTTCTTTCAATTCGCAAGATTCGTGTGCTAAGTTACAGGCCTTAAGCGGAATAGAGCGTGGCCGTCACCTTTTCGGAGGGATTCCTGCATGAGCACTGAGACCAAGTTATCCGCGAAAGATTCGAATACGAAATTCAAGCCGTACGTTCCTGCAAGTATGAAAATGCCTGAGTTCAGCCTTCGGGCTATTCTCCTCGGGCTCATCATGACGGGCATCCTGGGCGCCGCCAACGCCTACCTTGGATTGAGAGCCGGCATGACCATCGCCGCGACCTACCCGGCAGCGGTGATCGGCATGTCGCTGCTGCGTTTGATGAAGGGATCGCTGCTGGAAGAGAACATGGCGCGAACTATAGGCTCGATCGGCGAGTCCGTCGCCGCGGGCGCGGCCTTCACCATTCCGGGCTTTGTGCTCGCGGGCCTATGGCCGGGACTGGACGGAAAGTTCTGGCCCTCCGTATCGCTCATGATAATTGGCGGCCTTCTCGGTATTCTCTTCGTCACACTTTTGCGGCGTGTCATGGTCGAGGATACCGAACTTCCCTTTCCCGAATCAGTCGCGGCATCTGAGATTCACAAGGCCGGCCAGCAGGGCTCAAAGGCGGCGAAGATCCTCTTCGCGAATATGGGATTCGGCGCGCTGATCAACGCGTTGGGACAATTCAATATATTCGAGCCGGTAAAAACGTTCACAATCAACATCGGCGACATAGGCAAAAGCCTGCTGTTGCGCACGAGCCGCATCAAGAATGTCACCACCGTCACGACGGGGGGAATGAGCACATTCAATTCGCCTGCGATCAGCCCCGCTTATATCGGCGTCGGCTATATCATCGGCCCGCGTCTTGCAGCCTTGAACTTCGCCGGCGGTGTGCTCGCCTGGGGACTGCTGGTCCCATTGCTCACCTACCTCATGGGACCTCAGATGTTAGCGACACTTCCTGCGGGCTCCAATATGGGTTGGGGCACACTTTCGGGCGCCGTGTACTTCTCGATCGTGCGTCCGATCGCGGTGGGCGGCATGCTGGTGGGCGCCGGCTTCACGCTTTTCCGCATGCGCAAGCAGCTCGGCGTGGGCATGTCGCGCGCCATAACCGATTTGAAGAAGTCCGCAGCAGCCCGGGAAGTGACGGAGCGCCATGAACGGGACCTGAACATTAAGGCCGTATTCCTGGGTGTGGTGCTGGTATTCACTGCTATGATCGCGATCTATTACTACTTTATCGCCGGCGCGGGCAACTTGACTGCGTCGAAAATCGTCGGCGGCGCTATCGGGGCCGCCGTCGTCATGATAATCCTCGGATTTTTCTTTGCGGCCGTTTCGGGCAATCTGGTCGGCATGATCGGTTCGTCGAACAATCCCATCTCCGGCCTTACGCTCTGCACACTTGTTGTCGCGGCGCTGCTGATGGTGGGCCTCGGAGTCGCAGGCGCGGGCGGCGTGACCGCGGTGCTAGGGGTCGCAGCCGTGGTTTGCGTCTCATCGGCGGTCGCCGGAGAGATGCTGCAGGACCTGAAGGTTGGACATATCCTGGGCGGCACGCCGTCCAAGATGCAAATCGGCGACATCTTCGGCGTTATTGTCGCATCGCCGATTTTGTTTTATGTGCTGAAGCTGCTCGATCGCGCGTACCATTTCGGCAGCGCTCAACTGGCGGCGCCGCAGGCCGGGTTAATGGCCATGCTATCGCAGGGCATCGTCGGTGGCAACATGGCCTGGCCGCTCGTGGTAGTCGGCATCTTGATGGGTTTCGCGTTGATTATGGTCCAGGTCCGCAGTCCCATGCTGTTTTCTGTCGGCATGTATCTGCCCGTGGAGACCACATTCGCCATTTTTGTTGGAGGCATCATCCGTTGGATGACCGACAAATTGCGCGATCGCCGCAACTTCAACGACGCTCAGAAGGCACGCGTCGAGAATGCCGGAATTCTGGTTGCTTCCGGACTGATCGCAGGTGAGGCACTCTGCGGTCTCTTGATCGCGGGGATCTATCGAGGTACGCCGGATCCTGTATTCAAATCGCCTCATTGGATCGGCATGATCATCGCGGCCGCGGCCTTGATATTCGTAATGATCAAGGTTCCCCTGGCCAATGCAGGCAGCCCGGATGAGCCGGCGCCGCCCACCGCGATTATGTAAAATGGGCGACAACGTAGCCGGCGTGATTCAATGGCCGATAAGGCCCGAAGGGCCGGCTGTGAAGAGGCCCGGCCGTCAGGCCGGGATGAAGATGGACCTGAAAAGTGAGCGCCGAAGGTGCGGCATGGTAGACCTGAAGTGCGTATAAAGTCTTAGGCCTTGACAGCACGATTGTCATCGAATAGTCGTTTGCATTGATTTATCTCATCGAAATGAAGGAGACCAGGATGCCTAAAGCGACGGATGGATTGAAACCTGAACTGGTATGGAAGTACTTTGAAGAGATCGCGCGCATTCCGCGCGGGTCCGGCAATGAAACAGCCATCAGCAAGTATGTGGCTGCAACTGCCAAAAAACTCGGGCTCCTGGCTAAAGTGGACCAGGTGGGAAACGTGATCGTTAAAAAGCCGGCGTCGCCAGGCCGCGAACGTGCGCGTTCCATCGTTCTGCAAGGCCATCTCGACATGGTGTGTGAGAAAAACAAGGATAAGATCCAAGACTTCTTAAAGGACCCGATCGAGCTCGTGCGCAAAAACAATCTGATTATGGCTAATGGCACGACGCTGGGCGCCGACAACGGCATAGCAGTAGCCACCAATCTGGCAATCATGGAAGACAAATCCCTTGTACACGGCCCGTTGGAATTCCTGTTTACGGTCGATGAAGAGCGGGGACTTACCGGGGCTAAGAGCCTCGGCAGCGACTTCCTGGAAAGCAGGATCCTGTTGAACCTGGATTCCGAAGAGGAAGGAGAGCTCTACGTCGGCTGCGCCGGCGGGCGCGATACGCTTGCCTCGTGGCCGGCGACCTTCGATCCTTCCCCGTCACAAGCTGTGCCGGCGCTGTTGAAGGTGGCCGGGCTGCGCGGCGGCCACTCGGGCCTGGAGATAAACAAGGGACGCGGCAATGCCCTCAAGATCATCAATCGCGTTTTGATCGGACTTGCGGATCTCGGCGTCCGCCTCTCTAGCATGGAGGGCGGCAACAAGAGAAACGCCATTCCGCGCGAGGCGGAAGCCAGGCTCTTTGTCCCGAAAAAGGCGTGGGACCAGGCTGCAGACATGGTGGCCGGGTTTAATGCCACCATCAAGGCCGAATTCGCCACGGTGGAGCCGGCGCTTGAGATAAGCATCGCGCAGGTGAAGGGTGCTCGGCGAGGAAAAATCGTCAGGAGCGCGATCCAGAAGAAGATCTGCAAGACCATCTCCGCGCTCCCTCATGGAGTCATCAAGATGAGCCCGGACATCCCGGGACTGGTGCAAACGTCGACGAACGTGGCAATCGTCAAGACCGGTAAGAAATCGATCACCGTGGCGACGAGCCAGCGCAGCTCCGTCGCCTCCGAAATCGATGAGGTTTGCCAGATGGTGACCAATGTCTTCGAGCTGGGCGGCGCCGCAGTCGAGGCTTCGGACGGATACCCCGGGTGGAAGCCCAATCTGGATTCGGAGATCCTGAAAATCTCGAAGACGACATATAGGAACCTGTACGCCAAGGAGCCGGCTGTCAAGGCGATACATGCCGGGCTGGAGTGCGGCATCATCGGCGAGAGGTTCCCCGGCATAGATATGGTTTCCTTTGGACCGACGCTCCAGGAAGTGCATTCGCCGGATGAGAAAATCTACATCGACACGGTCGAGAGGTTCTGGGAATATCTGCTTGCGATTCTTAAGAACGTGAACTGAGTTCGTTCACGCAACAGGGATGGACGGAACCGGGAGCGCTGGCGCTGGCGAAGCTGGATTCCCGTTCGTCTCCGATGAGCCCATGCAAGCATCACAAAAGATCCGACAAAAACTGGCTCTCGTCATCGGCAACCTCATTCGCCGTTGCATCGATGAGGCTCGCCAGATCCCTTATGTGCTCGACCAGGCCCAGATCGTGGACATCCTGGTCGACGATCCCGCGTTCTTCGCCAAGTTGGTTCATGAAGAACACCACGATCGTACAGAGTATTCCAGCGAACGACTGACCGCCAAGCTCGACGCCCTTGCAGAACTCGGCCAGTTTGAGGCCATCGACGCCTTCGACGTTTCTTTCTCGCGCCCTGTTGCGTCCGATGCTGACCTCGAGCCGGTGCTTGATCTGGTAAATCGGCTGACGAGAACTTTTGTGGTCTACGTCGGAAACATGGTCACTATTTTCGAGAAAGAATTCCAGCTCCTGATGGAGAGATTTCGCCAGTCCTTGCAGCAGGGAGAGATACGCCTGGATGCCGTGGAGCTCACGCCGTCTGATATGGGAGAGCTTGAGAGAGAAGCCGGGCTATATCTTGATGCCGGTCAGTTTCTGCAAGCGCTGTCGTTCGACCGTCTGCTTAGGTCCGAGGTCATCACCAAGGAGCTTGTCACCCTGCCCTCCACAGATTACTCGTTCAACAAAAACCTGCTCAAGGGCGTACAGAAAGATGCCGGCCGATTTGCTGCGCTGGTGAAGTTTATTCTCCGAACCTGTTATATCAGCCAGGGCGCCTGGCAGGATAATTTTGTCACGCTTGTCGATCTATTGAATGCGGAAGAAAATGCCGGCCTGAGATCTCAATTGATCGATATGATCGAACAGGATGGAGTGTTCTGCTGCAACCTTCTGCGCGAGTCATTTGCCAATCTCAAGAATTGGTCTCCGAACCAAAGAAAGGTTGCCATCAAGAAAACACTGGAATCGTACAGCGCAAGTCCATGATCTTCATGGCTCGCAGGCTGATATGCTCTGCCGTACGCCTCGCGCAGAAATTGGGATAGTTTCCTGTCGCCCCTGCTGGGGCTTTTCTTGCGCCGTCGGGTAACCGGGAGTGGCGTTACGCTTGCCCCCGGCTACTCTCTGCTGCCCCTCCGGGTCAGGTGCTGAATCGCAGCTTGGCATTTTGCGAGGAACTAATGCGCCGGAGGCATAGGCGAGAGTAGCCCCGGGCAAGCGAAGCGCAGCCCGGGGTTTATGGGAAATAGGCCTGCAGCCCTGGAAGGGTGCCGGATACGTCTTTACTTATCTAAGGACCAGTCCTTTCAGGCCTGTTTTACCAGATCTGATAGATTGAAATCTTTCATTTCGATCGCGCCCTTGATTCCCATTCTAGTGCAGGCGCCATCATAGATCTGCTTGACCGCCTTCTTGGCTTGCTGAAGCTCCAGGAGCCGTTCCTTAACGCGCGCCAGTTCGGCATTGATCTCTCTATCGAGCTGTTCCATTTCGTCCTTGGCCATTTGACGCGCCATTTCAAATTTCTGTTTCTGTTGCTCCGTCAACATCGTGATCGCCCTTTCTGTCAAGGTTGTTTAAAGACGACAGTCACCCTGCAGGTACTCGAAACACTGGTTCCGTCGACACTGGCGGGCTTGAACCGCCACTGCTGAACCGCGTTGATTGCGTCCTGATGCAGAATTGACGGACCGCTGACCGCCGTGGTCTTGGCGACTTTCCCGGTCTCGTCAACCAGCACATCGATGGCAACCGTTCCGGTAGTACGAGTCCGCCGCGCCAGCTCCGAATAGATCGGAGCTACCTTTGTGACCACTTCCGCAGGGACCACCGTTTTCGACAGCGGCGCGGGTGGAATGGGTAGTTTGTAGCGAGCACTCAAAGCTTGAAGGTTCGGATTCACGTTAGGTACCAATTGCGCCGAAGTCGACGCAGCCGGCAGCTGTGTGGAAAAAACCTGCGGAGGCGGCATGTTTTCCGACGGGTGCGGCGCTGATGTCGCCGCGGCTTCGTCCGCGGCTTTGGACGTAGGATGAAGAGTGTCGGTCGAGGCGACGGCCGGTGCCGTCACTGGTAGTGAACTTGAGTTCTCCAATCTTGGCGTCGGCTGAGGCACAGTCGGCACTTCCTTCTTTGGCGGAAGCGGGTTCTTGGCAGTCCCATGCGTCTCGGCAGCAGGTACAGGTGAGGCAGCAACCTGGACCGGACGCTGTGATGCGGCATTTCCTGATGGTTCTCCCGGAATTTCCTTGATCATCGGTTGCGTTTCTGTCTCGGGTGGAGTCGTCATCGACTCGACTGATGCCTGCTTGTCCGACTTTGCGGGAGCGCCATTCCGAAAACCCGTCAAGTAAACGATGCCCATCCCTGCCAGCAAACACGCAAATGCTCCGGCCATGATCCACACGCTTCCACCCCAGGCTTGTTGTCTCGGAGCTATCGAGAAAACAGGAGCTTCATCAGATACTGTGCTCCTCCATGGGTTCGCGTCGATGCGCGGGGAATCGTGTCGTGTCTCCTGCGCCTCACGGATGGAGAGCGGCTCCGAAATGACCTCCGGAACACCTGCAAGATCTGAATGCGACAACCGCGGATCCATGGAGGCAACTTCCGGAGCGTTCTCCTGTTGGTCAGAAACGGCAAGACTCTGTTGAAGAAGACGGTTGACCAATAAATCCACTTCGTCCTGATTCGTATCGGCGCTTGGGTCGACTTTGGCAGAGGTCGCGATCTCTTTGTCGAGAAACTCCAGGATGTCGTCCTCGAATTTGACGGTTTCCGATCCTGTCTTTCCAGCTCCCTGTTCGTTCTTGCTCATCCCTTTTGCCTCCATCATTCCCGAGAGGGCATCGTGAGCTCCCGCGGTAAAATCTGTCCGCTGACATCTGCGAAACCGGCCCGAGATCCGGTAACTGATTACCCGGCGCGAGCCAAGGGAGCGCATCCCGAATCGCCAGACAAGAACGAAACCGATGAAAGCAAGTAACGTCCTCCGTGTCCGGGCTTTCCCTTATTGTTTCTTTATCGGCTCCATGGGTGGAGACTTCACAATTTGTATGGTAACGTGTCGTTGGGTTCTCTGCCGGTCCCGGCGCCGGCACTTCAGAGTTCAACCCATGGGATCGGGCGCGCGGACAGCGCCCAAGGGTCCCGAAGAGCCCATCGCATCCTATGAAGACATCAGCGACGAGGTCTCATCTCAGTCAACGTGACTTGGTCACGGTAATCACAGCCTCAGAGGTTCTTTCCGGAGAGAGTCACCGGCGCGGGCTCGCACGCCTGTGGCCATTTCTCGGGCCCGCATTTATAGCCAGCATTGCCTACGTCGATCCAGGAAACTTCGCCACCAACATCGAAGGGGGAGCCAAGTTTGGCTATCTCCTTCTCTGGGTAGTATTGGCAAGCAACTTAATGGCGATTCTCGTCCAATCCCTTTCCGCGAAGCTTGGCATTGCCACAGGGCACAATCTGGGAGAGTTGTGCCGCCTGCATTTCTCGCGACCCGTGGTTTGGACGATGTGGATTGTGATGGAATTGGTGGCTATGGCGACCGACTTGGCCGAGTTCGTGGGGGCCGCGTTAGGATTCAGCCTCCTTTTCGGCATGCCCCTGTGGATCGCCGGGATCCTTACAATTCTGGTCACTTTTCTTATTCTGGCGCTCCAAGCACGCGGATTCAGGCCGCTCGAGGCAGTTATCAGCAGTCTGTTGGGGGTGATCGCACTCTGCTACGTGATCGAGATGTTCTTATACAAACCCGATTGGAGCGCCATTGCCTATCACTCCTTCGTGCCGAGATTTTCCGGATCCGACAGCGTGCTGCTGGCAACCGGTATTCTGGGCGCGACGATCATGCCTCACGTAATCTTTCTGCACTCGTCGCTCACGCAAGGGCGAATTCGTGTTACTGACCCGAAACAGCGACGGCATCTTCTTGCCTTCGAGATGGCGGACATCACGATCGCGATGGGTGTGGCGGGATTCGTCAACGGCGCCATGCTTGTCATGGCGGCAGCAACTTTTCACGAAATCAGCGGCGCCCAGGTGGCTTCTCTGGAGGGTGCCTACGTCACCCTGCAGCCTCTCTTGGGGCGGGCGGCCGGCTGGATTTTTGCCGTTTCCCTGCTCACCTCGGGCCTCGCCTCCACCACCGTCGGCACCATGGCGGGGCAGGTGATCATGCAGGGATTCATCGAACGCAACATTCCAATCTGGGTGCGACGTCTCGTAACCATCCTTCCCTCGATGATCGTCATCGTGATCGGGATGGATCCAACACATACGCTGGTAATCAGCCAAGTCGTCCTCAGTTTCGGTCTTCCATTTGCCCTCATCCCGCTCGTACTGTTCTCGCAGCGGCGCGATGTCATGGGAGAGTTGGTAAATCGCAAACTGACCTCGATCGGTGGATGGGCCGTCACCGGCCTTGTCGTAACGCTCAACATTTTCCTGATTTTTCAGGGAACATCCTGAGGCTACATCTATGTTCAAGCATCTTCTCGTTCCCCTCGATGGGTCGCGGCTGGCGGAGGCCGCGCTGCCGGCAGCGTGGTATCTCGCCGGCTTTCTGGGAGCCCGAATCACATTGATTCACGTTGTCGAAGTCGACGCTCCCCCGACGGTACACGGGGAAAGACATTTGAGGAGCACGGAGGAAGCGGAGGCATATCTGAAGGGCATTATCGCACTGGCCCAACCGCCGGGGCCGGCAGCCGCGGCACACGTTCACTCTTCGGCCTCCGAAGGCGTCGCGCAATCCATTGTCGCACACCAGGATGAACTCATGCCCGACCTGATCATCATGTGCACTCACGGTGGCAGTGGACTCAAGAGGATTCTCATGGGTAGCATTGCGCAGCAGGTCGCGGCGTCGGGCAATACTCCGGTGCTTCTGATACGCCCGGACGGACCGTCGCGCGTCGTCCCATTCTCAATCAGAACCCTGTTGGCGCCCGTCGACGGAGATCCTGTACACGAACAAGGGCTTGCCGTGGCGGCCGATCTCGCTCGCGCTCTCGGCGCACAACTCCAGTTGCTATCGGTTGTGCCCACCGTGGGCGCCCTCGCCGGACGCGATGCCACCACGAGAAAATTCATGCCAGGGACGACGCAGGCGATTCTCGATTTGGCAGAAGAGGATCTTAAATCCTACCTGATGCGACATGTGACCTCTCTCCAGAGGACGGGCTTGAATGCATTCGCCGAATTGCGACGCGGCGACACTAGTACCGTTATTGCAGAAGCGGCCGAAAACGTCGATGCCGGCGCCATCGTGCTCGCGACCCATGGCAGGGCCGGAACCGCGGCATTCTGGACCAACAGCGTAGCCGCGAGAGTTCAGGCACAGACCAAACACCCGCTGTTTCTCGTTCCCGTTCGTAGAAAGCCCGCGGTTGGTTAGAGGCCGCCACAGAGATTTGATATCCTTAGAATAGAGTCGAGACCAACCGCCAAAACTGAAAGCGTGCAAAGATTCTCCAAGGAAACCTATTCGATATCCGGTGAGCGCATCAAGTCCTTAAAATCCCGCGTCCTCAGCGGAATCTGGGCTCGCGCTGCGCCGCCGTTTCGGGCTTCAGTCTCCATGCCAATGTGTGTATCCCGGCGCACGACCGCATGCGACTGGAAAGGCTCTGCCCCTATGCCGGCCGCCCTGCGATCGCCACTGAGCGCCTGATGACGGCGATCGCACACCTCGGTTCGCGCCTGCTCACAGTGACCTGTCGGATCTCTTTCTTGGGCCCGAAGAGGCCCTCGAATTCCGAAACGCCGACGAATTGAAGCTGAACCCAGGCGCTAGCGGCGCGCGCTCGCCCGCAACAATGCTTCGCGGTCGATGACTTCGCCGGCGAGTACCACGTGACGAATCCGTTTCAGGTTGCCGATGTCGCGTGTAGGGTCTGCGTCCAGCACGAGCAGGTCCGCGTCGTAGCCCGGTTTGACTTGTCCTACGGTTCGCCATTTGAAAAATTCGCCGACATTTGCCGTGGCCGCGGCGAGCGCCTCGCGGGGCGTGAGGCACGCCTTCACTAGCATCTCCAGCTCGATGTGCAGTGAGATCCCAGGCATCGTGCCGAAGGCGGTGGTGCCGCTGCCGGCGAGATACTTCGCACCGGCCTTGCAGTAACAGGACTCGATCGCCTGTAGACGCAGAACCGCCCCGGGAGGAAAACCGTCACGGACAGCGTCCGCCGGCTGCGCCCGCTCCCCGGTCTCAGGATTCGCCGGCAGGTGGATATCCTTGGGGTCGAGCAGCACCGCGGCTGGCTCCTTCCACGGGTTGCGATGACCCGGCAGGTCCAGGTAGTTCATGGCGAGCGTTGGGATCAGGGCGGTGCGTCCGGTCGCGAGGACTCTCGCGTAGCGAGCCAGGCCAGGATCATCCTCCGGGACGTTCGCAAGGAACTCGTAGTACTGAAGCCGTGGCGGGCCGAAGGGCGCCTTGGCGACTTCGTCGCGCAGAGCCGGGGGCGCGAGCTCCAGCGAATACCGGCTTGTGTGCACGAACGCCATTACGCCCGCGCCGATGGCCTGGGGGTACGTCGTCGCGCCCAGCTCGCCGATCGTGGCCAGCCCGCGCTCGCGCGCCCGTGCAGCCACCACCCGCACTTGATCCGGCGCCAGGGTATAGTAGAGATGCAGTACCTTGACATTCTGACGTGCGAGCCGATCGACTTCGTCGCGCAGTTCCGCGTCCGACAGGCGCCGCCCCTTTGTCATTATGGCAGAGACCGTCTGCTCGCCGGGCGGCAGGCTGCTTGGGTCGTAGCCGGTCACTGTCTCGAGGCGATAGACGCGCGGGCCGGGCTTTGCTCCCAGCCAGAGCGAGCCGCGACGTCCACCCGGCTCATCGATTCCGACGATCGATGTGACGCCCATGTAGAGGAACG
>Ga0182021_10009686_pt1 | contig 11416 bp, 6 predicted proteins | sample 612E3MmetaG_FD_120493 | JGI IMG/M metagenome (GOLD analysis project Ga0182021, IMG submission 120493) | Permafrost microbial communities from Stordalen Mire, Sweden - 612E3M metaG (Illumina Assembly) | ecosystem: Environmental > Terrestrial > Soil > Wetlands > Permafrost | place: Sweden...
AGGAAATACTCGCGCGATGGCAGAATCTGGAAACGGCTATCGAGAACGATGAGCGAGTGAGACCCCATGCCATGCTTGCGCGACTTAGCCGGGAACTGGCGGAGGTGAAAGCCGACGTTGATGTGCCGGCCGAGCTTGAAAGTCTGAAGCCAGGCATACCTGATACGGCAGCGCTGCAGGCCATCTTCGACGAGATGGAGTTCCGCGGGCTGGCTGCTGAGGTGGCTCCGCAAGCAGAAGTCAGCACGAAGATAGAGGTCGGTTTCGGGCTCACCAGTCTGAAGAGAGCTGGAAGGATCGGTCTGTGTTTTGACCCGGGTCACGGACTTTGGGTGAGTAGCGACCCGGGCGCAGTTGCGTTGGTGCAGGATTCAGACGCGCAGGAGGCACTGCTGTGGGATGCTGTCTTGCTCAAGGTTGGGTTCGACCTCAAGGAGCAGCTCAAGGCGATGCACCGAGCCGGCCTGGGTGTTGTCGGGCCCCTCTTTGATGTCGGGGTCGCCGCCTGGCTTTCTGACCCGAACCGTCGAACGTTCACGCCCGAGGAAGTGACCTTGCAGGTATTTGGCAGCCGCGTGCCTCCGTTGTCGACGGAGGCTCGTGCGGCTCATGCACTAACTGCGTTCGGCGCGCTTGAACCCGAGTTGTTGGCCATGGGGCTTGGCAAGGTGACGAAGGAGATCGAGATGCCGCTGGTGCCGGTCCTGGCCGCGATGGAAGAACGGGGTATCAAGGTGGACCTTATCGGGCTCAGCCGGCTTGAGGCGCAATTGACGCAGGACCTAAAGGCGATTGAGGGGCAGGTGTACCAATTGGCCGGGCACGAGTTCAACATCGGTTCGCCAAAGCAGCTCGGCAAGGTGCTGTTCGAGGAGTTAAAGCTGGCTCGCGGAAAGCGGACCAAGACCGGGTATTCGACCGGTGTGGAAATCCTGAATGAGCTGGCGCCAAAGAACGAGGTCGTACGGGAGGTGTTGAGGTACCGGGAGCTGACCAAGTTGTGCAACACCTACCTTGAGCCTTTGCGTCTCGCTGCACGCGGGGAGACGCACCGAGTTCATGCGACATTCAATCAGACCGGAACTTCCACCGGCAGGCTCTCGTCGTCCGACCCGAACCTTCAGAACATTCCGACAAGGACCGACCTCGGCAGACAGATACGCAGCGCGTTCGTCGCCGAGCGGGGCAACGCGCTGGTCTCGGCCGACTACTCGCAGATTGAGCTGCGGGTGCTGGCCCATCTGTCCGGCGACGAGGAACTGGCCGAGGCGTTCAAACGGGGGGAAGATATTCACGACCGGACTGCCGCGGCAATCCTGCGCAAGGACATCGCGGATGTGAAACCTGAGGACCGGCGCTTGGCTAAGGTCGTGAACTACGGACTGGTCTACGGGATGGGGGACTACGGGCTGTCGTCGCGGGCCGACATTCCGATTGAGCAGGCGCGGGCGTTCCTTGATGAGTACATGGCGAGATTCGCGGGCGTGGTGAGGTGGCGAGAACGGACCGTTGAGCAGGCAAAGCAGAGCGGGTTTGTGCGAACCATCTCCGGCCGGGTACGGCCGACGCCCGGTATCGCGGACCCGAACCGAGCAGTCGCCGAGGCGACCAAGCGTTACGCCATCAACGCGCCGGTTCAGGGTTCGGCCGCGGACATCATCAAGAAGGCGATGCTCAGGCTCGAGGAACGGCTGGGCAGCGGAGAATTCGGACCCGGGATGATACTGCAGGTGCACGATGAGTTGGTCTTCGAGGTGCCAAGGGAGAAGCTGGAGGAGGCGCGCGAGATGATTCGAACTGAGATGGAGAGTGCTTGGAGCCTGACCGTGCCCCTAGTGGTTGAGACCGGCGCGGGCCGGAGTTGGGGAGAGGCGCACTAGTGCGGACCAAACGAAGGCAGAAGTCAGAAGTCAGTTACCAGAATGCAGAAGTATCGAATTCGATCAGGGCTGAGTCCTCGTCCGCAGGCCGTCCTCCTGCTGTGTTGGCCACGACTAGCTTTGGGCTTTCCTGTCCAATCTGCGTAATCGGCGAAATCTGCGAGTAGATACCCCATGAAGCGGCGAGTGATGTTCTGCTTTGGGACCAGGCCCGAAGCGATCAAGCTGGTACCGGTGATCAAGGAACTGGCAAGACAACCGATGGAGTTCGCGCCAGTCGTGCTGGTGACCGCTCAGCACCGCCACATGCTGGACCAGGTACTGCGTGTGTTCGAAATCGAGCTGGACCATGACCTCGATGTGATGCGGCCCGGGCAGTCCTTGGCTGAGGTGACTGTGGCAGTGCTTCGTGGGGTTGAACGCGTGCTGCGACGGAACCGGCCCGACATAGTGATGGTGCAAGGAGATACGACCAGCGCCCTTGCCGCTGCCCTTGCGGCGTTCTACCAGCGGATTCCGGTGGGGCACGTCGAGGCCGGGCTCCGGACAAACGACAAATACTCGCCGTACCCGGAGGAGATGAACCGGCGTCTTGTCAGCAGCCTTGCCGACTTGCACTTTGCGCCGACCCGGACAGCAAAGGAGAATCTGCTGCGAGAGGGCGTGTCGCGTGGTCGCATTCACGTGACAGGGAACACGGTTGTGGATGCGCTCAAGGCGACGCTGCAGAGCAAGGCGAAGTGGCGCGTGCCGGTACTCGAAGGGATTGCCGCTAAACACCCAGTCATCTTGGTGACGGCACACAGGAGGGAGAGTTTCGGGTCGGGACTTGAGCATATATGTCTCGCTTTGCGTAACATAGTCGAGCGGAACCCTGGTGTCGAGATAGTGTACCCAGTCCATCTCAACCCGGCTGTACGGAGGCCAGTGCGTGCGATTCTGGGCGCAGTGCCGCGAGTACACCTGATCAAGCCTCTCGAGTACCTGCCTTTTGTCCGGCTGATGGAGCGTTCGTACCTTATTCTCACTGATTCTGGCGGGATTCAGGAAGAGGCGCCCGCTTTGGGCAAGCCGGTGCTGGTGATGCGGGACGTGACAGAAAGGCCAGAGGCGGTCGAAGCAGGAACTGCGAGGCTGGTCGGGACTGACGCCGAGGCGATAGTGTCGGCGACCGAACGGTTGCTCCGTTCCGATGTCGCATACCGAAAGATGGCGCGCGTCCGGAATCCGTTCGGCGACGGCAGTGCATCGGCCCGAATCGCCACTGCACTCCGCCGGTTCCTGACTGCCGCAGCAGGTTGACTTTGTCCCTCAATTTCCTAGACTTCCAGCGTGAATAGACTAGTCAAGTATCTTGGCGTCATCCTCAAGTGGCGCCGTCTTATCTTCTGGAACACTGTAGGGCTTACGGCTCTCGCCCTTGTCATCAGCTTTCTTCTGCCTGCGCGATATACAGCTACCGCCCAGCTCCTGCCACCCAACGACGAGAGCGACATTTTCGGAATCACGAGTCTCCTCGGCGGCGGAGCTAGTGGCAGCCTCAGCAAGCTCAGGGCCGGACTCTCGGGTGCGTCGACTGGTTCAGACCTGGTGATCGGTATCCTGAGTAGCAGAACCGTGATGCAGCATGTCGCAGAGCTTTGTAGCATCCCCAAGTACTATGGCACGATGAAGTCAGGCCCGGAGAGGGCCGTCCGGCAACTGAAGGGAATGACGAAACTCGCCGCTGCTGATGACGGGATTATCCGGATTTCGGTCGAAGCCAAGACTCGCGGACTGGCCGCACAGGTTGCAAACACATACGTCGCTGAGCTCGACAGCTTCCTCCGATACTCCAACATCAGCCGCGGGCACAACATGAGGGTCTTCATCGAGAAGCGTCTTGGCCAGCTTGACACTAGCCTGGCGGCCGCGAGTGAGTCGCTGAAGGTGTTCCAAGAAGCGAACAAAGTGGCATCGGTGGACGACGAGACCAAGGCGGCCATCGATGCCTACGCAAAAATGCAGTCCGAATTGAGTCTGCAGGCAGCGGAGTATGAGGCTGCCCGGTCCGGGGCAAGCGATCAGAACCCCTACGTTGATAACCTCCGACGTCAGATGGAAGCCTCCCGCGCCGAGTTGGGCAAGCTGGAACGTGGTAGCAGGGACAGTGGTTTCGGAGTGGGATTCGGAGTCAGCTTTGAGCACCTGCCAGTTGTAGCGGCCCAGTTCGCGCGCCGCTATCAGGACTTCAAGATTCAAGAGGAAGCCTACGCGACACTCTATCAGCAGTATGAATACGCCAGGATCTTGGAGGCCCGCGACGCACCGGCACTTACCGTTCTCGATTACGCAGTACCACCAGAGCGCAAGAGTTTCCCGCGACGCGCCATCATAGTGGGTGCCATTTTCGTATTCAGCCTGGCTGCGGGACTTTGCTTTGCGTTCGTGGCTGAGTACTTTGCCTTCTTACGGGTAGCAAAGCCGGAGGAGTACGCTGGGTGGCGTCGTCTTGGGACCGACATCAGCGGGCTGCTGGGCCAACTGCTTCCCCGCAGGCGGAAATAGCTCGTAACGATGAATCCGGCGTCCCGTTCCGACCGGGACAATTCGTCGCACGCGACCCGTCGCGTCGCCAAAAACACCGCCTACCTGGCGCTTGCGGATATGGCCGGGAAGACGATGGCGTTCTTCTACTACTTACTGGCGGCGCGCCACCTGGGCGTGGAGAAGTACGGCGTCCTGTCGTTTGCCATGGCATTCACTACGATGTTGGGTGTCCTGACTGACCTGGGACTCGGGACTATAGCCACCCGCGAAATAGCACATGACCCCGAGCAAGCACGGCGGCACGTCAATGACGCATTGACTATAAGGCTGGTCGCGTCGGTCGTCATCATAGCTGTCATTGCTGTGTTGGTCAATCTCCTCGGGTATCCTTGGACGACGATTCGAGTTGTCTACATCTGCAGCATCTCCGTGCTCACCAACGCGGTTGCCTCACTGTTGTGCAGCGTCTTTCAGGGCTTCGAGCGAATGGAATTGTTGACTCTCAACAGGGCTTCGCAGACGGCGGTTCTCGTTGTCGGTGCGTTCCTGCTCCTGCGAGGCCCGTCCGCGGTGGAGCCTTACGCGCTTCTATACGTGGTGGCAGGCGTGGCATCGGTCGTAGTTGGCGGTATCAATGCTGCGCCCCGGCTGGTGCGGCCGACGCTGAGCTTCGACGTCGGTCACTGGTGGGAGTCGCTCCGGGCATCTACACCGATCGGGCTAGCCACAGTGTTCACGATGTTTTACTACTGGAGTGGCACCACCCTGCTGTCCAAGATGTCCGGGAACTCAGCCGTGGGCAACTACAGCGCCGCCTTCAGGTTGGCCACCGCTCTGGCTTTCGTCGGCATGGCATTCTCGGGTGCCGTATACCCGCTGTTCTCACGCCTATTTGTCACGAACACCAACCGACTGGCCCGTGCCCTTGAGCTCTCGACCAAGTACATGATATGGATAACGCTGCCAGCAGCCGCATTCGGCACGGTGTTCGCACGGCCGGCTGTCCTGTTGTTGTACGGTAGCGGATATCAAGGTGCATCTGCTGTCCTGCGCGTTCTCGTCTGGTGGGGAGCCTTCGCATCCATGAATTCAGTGTTCAGCAACTACCTCATCTCGGTGCGTCGGCCCGGAGCGGTCGCGCTTCAGACCGGCTTGTCGCTTGCGGTTAACCTCTGCCTCGCCTTTGTACTGATCCCCGTTCTCGGAGCACTGGGCGCAGCCGTGTCGCTTGTCACGTCCGAGATAGCTGGCTCAGTCTACCTGGTAGCTCTGCTGCTTCGGTCGCCCGGTCGTGTCCGCGTCAGGCCTATGGTACTCAACGCACTGCGCCTTCTGCTGGCACTTGCCCTGGCTGTTATTGTGGCAGCGGCGGTCGCCAGGTGGAATCAAGGGGTCGGTCTTGTCGCGGGGCTGGTGGCCTACTGCATGTCGCTCGTCGCAGTGAAGGTAGTTGGTCGGGACGACCTGCGGGCTCTGCGGCCATTACTCCGTGGTAGCGGTGAATAGGGCGTTGCAGTGTCGGTGAGGCTGGCATCTACCGCAGTCCGTCGGTGGCTTCTGGCTGCCTCAGTCAGGTCTTGCCTAGAAGTCCACGTAACTCCCCAGCCGCCACGCGATGCGTCAACAGCTGAGGTGTCAATGCTGTCGTGTGAGCTACCAAGACCGAACGATGACTGAGCATCCCGTTCGCGTCCATCCTGGGGGTTGGAACAGAGGGCTCGCGTGGTTCGTTGGGCTGGAGTTGCTCTGCGTAGCTGGCTCTTTCGTCATGCTCAGGATGGGCCAAACCAGGATGGCAACGGCATGTCTGCTGGGTCCGTTCCAATTGCTGATGTGGTCGATGCTGTTGTCTAGTGGTCAGGCACTATTAGCAGCATTCACGGTCTTGCTGCCGCTGGCAGGTGCAGGGCTGTTACCCTATACCTACGAGCGTTTCGTCTTCATGCCGGGCACCGTCATGCTGCTCTGTCTGTCGGCCCTCACGAGCTACTTGTTCGCTGCGCGGCCTGACCGCGTGCGACTTCGTGCTTCGGAGTGGTTCCCGTTGCTTGCTATTGGGATATGGACGATTGCTTCCGGTCTGAACGCCACCACCCATGGTTGGGGCTGTCCGTTCCTACTACTCATGACGCTAGTGGCAATTCAAGTCATGCTGCTGGCATACTTCTTCGCCACTGTTCCTCGTTCACTGACGGACATGCGCACGCTATTGTACGCGGTTGTGGCCACCGCGGTCCTCGTTGCCTTTTGTGTACCGTTTCTTCAGGCTTCATCAGGTGGCTTTGGTGCGCTTGGCGGCAAGATGGTTGACACACCCTTCGGTACCGTCAATCTCAACACGATCGGATATGTCTTGGGACCCATCTCGGCAGTGGCCCTCGGCATGGCCGTTGGGGCGCGTCGGAGGCGGACGAGACTCCTCCTCTGGTCGGCCGTATTTGTCTGTGCGTTGGTGCTCGTGCTGACGAAGTCCCGCGGGGCTTGGCTTGGTTTTGCGGCCGCTTTCATCTACATCACGGCCAGAAAGCGCTCGCTTGCGCTGCTCGTGTCTGCGGCCGCATTCTGTCTTGCCATCTTGCTGTCTGACGTCCTTCGCGCGCTGTTTGTCTCCCGGGCTGCGGCGACGACCGCATACGACCCTTCATTATTGGGCAGGTTCGTGCTATGGAGCTACGCATGGCACATCGGCAAGGCCAACTGGCTGCTCGGAGTCGGGATGGAGAACTTCCGGTATGTGAAGCAATTGCTTGGGTTCCCGATGCCCCTCAAGGTTGGTCTTGACTTCAATGCCCACAATATTTACCTTGAGACATTCGTGGACCTCGGAGTCGTGGGGCTGGCTTTGTTCCTATGGATGCTTGTAAGTTCGTTCATTCGGTCCTTGAGAGCAGCCGGAACTGCTGACGCTGGCGACTTGGGCCTTGGTCTGAGCGCTGGCATTGCCGCCTATGCTGCTCACGGGCTCTTTGACTGCGTTCTTTTCCAGCCGGGGGTTTTTGCTCTGCTTGCGCTGCTGGTTGGTCTCAGTGCGAGCCTACGTCGACTGGCTGGTGTATCACCGGTGCCACACCAAGTTCTCCGTGTTTCCTGAGGCCGCGAATGCTACTCCTGGTGCGAAGGCCCAGGTGCCGGTGCTGAGACCGTCCGGTGTCACCAGGAATGCGCGACGCTATGCTGGACGCGCCTTTGCGGGTAGCCGAGCATGCTAGTCGGTGTTGATGCCGTTGCTTTTCTAAGGGTATCTGCGGGCGTGTCGCGTTACCTGCGTGAGGTGCTTGACCGCATCATGGTGCTTTCTCCAGAAGACGAGTTCGTTCTCTACTCGCCAAAACCCATCGCGGCCCCGCTTTCACACGGCAGGTGGCATCTGCGCGTTCCCGACTGCAAACGGATACGCTTTCCCGGCCACTGGCTTCGCGATACGCTTCCGCGCATGGTGGCTGAGGACGGAGTAGACGTGTTCTGGGGACAGAACACCACGGTGCCGCTTCGGCTCGTGCGTCCCTGTCGTAGGGTTCTGACTGCTCACGACGTCACGGGTATGGTCTGCCCCCGTACGATGCTGTTTAGACACCGTCTGACCTGGTGCCTGAACTTTCGCTCCGCTGTCCGTGCCGCAGACGTGGTTGTCGCGGACTCGCTGGCCACTGGGAGGCTTCTCTGCAAGCTGACACCCCTCCCTCCGAAGAGGATTGTTGTCGTCTACCCGGGGAATTCCAGCGCCCTCATTTCGTTGCCATCTGATGTTGCGCGACGTGTAGTGACGGAGCGCTTCTCGCTTGTCGGGGACTTCATGCTTGCGGTTGGTACTCTTGAACCGCGGAAGGACTATCCAACTCTACTCAGGGCTCTTCGGGCGACCCGGGGCGCGCCACTACTGGTCATCGTCGGCGCAATGGGCTGGAACTGCCGTGGCATCCTGAGAGCGGTTCGCGAGGCAGAAGCCGACGGACTGGTGAGGTACCTCGGCAGGGCAAGCGACGAGGAACTCTCAGCGCTCTACAGCGCGGCCTTGGTTACGATATATCCCTCGTTCTACGAGGGGTTCGGTCTCCCGGTGCTGGAGGCGATGGCCTGCGGATGTCCCGTTCTATGTAGTTGGTCATCCAGCCTGCCGGAGGTAGGGGGAAGGACGGCAAGCTACTTCCGTCCGAGGGACGGCGACGACTTGGCGCGCAGATTGACCGGCCTGCTGAGCGATGAACGACGGTTGGCCGAGATGCGGGCGATGGGGCGCGTTCAGGCAGCGCGTTTCAGCTTTGACAGGACCGCAGAGCAGATGCTTGCGGTGCTGCGTGGTGACGAGCTTGTCATGGCGACGCCGTCGACGCAATTACCTTGACGCGGACGCGTACAGGCTTCGTGCGTCCGTTGGTTCCGGACGAGCACACTTTTCGCTCGTAGTGCCGATGTGGTGCTGCAACTTACACGCGGATGCGTTCAGCGGAGTGTCCCCGCGCGTCTGCGGTTGACTGCAGCCAGCGCGGCTTCGTAGATGCCCCGGGCTGTCTTCTCCCACGAGAAACGCTGCGCCCTCGCACGTCCCTGTAGACGGAGTTCGGATTCAAGCTTCGAGTCGCTGAGAATTGCCCTCATCTTGGCCGCGATGTCGTCTGTCGAGAGCGGGTCAAAGTACAGCACGGCATCTCCACCTACCTCAGGGAGACTTGAGGTCCGGCTGCAGGCGACCGGCGCACCATGGGCCATGGCCTCAAGAACTGGGAGCCCGAATCCCTCGTAGAGCGAAGGATAGACAAACGCTGAGCAGTTACGGTAGAGGTCTGACACCTGCGCGTCCGACAGCCCACCGGGGAGCACTGTGACCTGGCTCTCTATGCGGTAGTGACGAATCGCTGCTTCAGTGCGTGCAAGCAGTGATGATTCTCTCCACCCCACGAGAACCAGTCGCAGTTGACTTCTTCGTCCGATGCAGGCGAACGCAGCTATGAGTCGCCTGACATTCTTGTGGATGGCGTGTCCACCCACATAGAGGACATAGGGGCGAAGGTCGAGACCAAACCCCTGGCTCTGCCCCGTCGGTTCAACGCCCGGCCCTGCTTGGACGACATCGATATCAGACTCACGCACTAGGTTCAGTCGGACAAAATCCCGCCGTGTATGCTCCGAGTCGACGACCACTCGATCCGCCCAGCGAACAGTCCTTATCAGCGCCCAAAAGGCGAACTTCGTGCGGGCAGGCAGCGAACGACGTACCACAAGAGGTGTGAGGTCGTGGACGACGGCCACGACAGGCACCCGCAGTCCGGGAGCAGCAACTGGCGTAGGGCAGACTAAGCAATCGCAGTCTCGAGGTAGGTAGCTGCGCATGAGCGACAGTGTCCACGCGAGTCTTCCTGAGCCGGAGGACGTCCATCCTGGGATGTGTTTGGTCTGGCAGGCGCACCCGTAGGAATCTGGGTCAGGGGTCAGGACAGTGAGTTCACACAAGTGAGCGAGGGACGGCGTGACCCGAAGTATGAAATGCGCTATGCCATCTCCGATTTGGGTATTGTACGCGGCGTTCAGAGCGAGTCTCACACCGCTGTAATGATAGCGACGTGAGCTCTCACATCAAGCGGCGTGGGTCTGGGATCTCTGAGTCGAATCGCCTGCGCACCGTCGCCCAGACAAATCCGGTTCGTTGTCCGGTCGGAGACGTCCGACATATGCTGGAGGCGTATTCACCTGTGTCATGTGCTGCAAACAGTTCCCACAGCCGACTCGGCTCAAAGCAGCACTAAATTCCGTCGAACCACGTGTCCTACTGCCGAGCATCCTGTGACCTACCTGCCTGCCTGTCTGCTTGCCTGCATGCTTGCCTGCATGCTTGCCTGTCGGCTTGACTGACGCTGCGTCGGCGCTATACTGCGTTCTGCAGATGCCGCCATGCACAATAGCTCTCGACGCTAGGAAGCTCAGTGGAAGACGCGGCGGAGTCGGCCACTACGTTACTAGACTCACATCGCATCTTGCGAGAATCGCCCCAGAGTATAGGTACATTCTGCTGACGAACAGGCCGCTAGACAATTCGCTCGTACCGCCTGGCTTCCGTCTGGTCGTGCTGGGCCTCGGTCTCGCGGACGGTTCCTGGCCAGCGAAGCTCTATGCTCCATTCTGGATGAATCTGCAACTGCCGCGCGTGCTCCGTCGCGAGCGTGTTGACCTCTATCACGGCACGAACTTCTTCATGCCGCTGCGAAAGACGTGCCCGACCGTTGTGACTATCCATGATGTTGCCTTCGTACGTGTGCCTGGCGCTTACGACCCGGTGTACCGTCGATACATGCGTTGGCAGGTTAGCCACAGTGTGAGAGAAGCGGATCGTCTGATCGCCGTCACCGAGCACGCAAAGAATGACATGGCGAGCCTGTTTGCCGTCCACCCGACGAGGATAGCCGTAGCTTACAATGGCACTGATGAGAGCTACACCGCCGATCCTGGTGCCGCCTATCTTGCTGCTACTCGGAATGCGCTCCACCTTCCCGACCGGTACTTGCTACATGTCGGGGTCGTCGAGGTTCGCAAGAACATAGAGACGTTACTGCGAGCGAGCGTCGAGCCGCTACGGAGAGGGCTAGTTGATGGTGTGGTGCTTGTGGGGAGAGAAGGGCGCGGGGCGGCTTCAGTGCGAAGTACCGCCCACCTTCTCGGCATCGATGATCACGTGCGGTTCCTTGGTTATGTCGACCAGGACCAGATGGTCGGCGTGTACAACCTTGCACGACTCCTGGTCTTCCCTTCGTGGTTCGAAGGGTTCGGCATGCCGATTCTCGAGGCGATGGCATGTGGAACGCCGGTTGTAGCCTCCGACACATCTTCGATGCCGGAGGTCGCGGGCGATGCGGCCCTTTTGTTTCCTCCGGCTGACGCTGGCGCGCTTGAACGTGCGCTCATCGACGTGCTGTCTCAACCCGAGCTGCACTCAGAACTCCGTCGACGCGGTCTGACCAGGGCGGCCAAGTTCACGTGGAGTGCATCTGCAGCATGCCATGTCGAGGTGTATCGGC
>Ga0182021_10009687_pt1 | contig 11415 bp, 7 predicted proteins | sample 612E3MmetaG_FD_120493 | JGI IMG/M metagenome (GOLD analysis project Ga0182021, IMG submission 120493) | Permafrost microbial communities from Stordalen Mire, Sweden - 612E3M metaG (Illumina Assembly) | ecosystem: Environmental > Terrestrial > Soil > Wetlands > Permafrost | place: Sweden...
CGGGACGCGGGAGAGCGCGGTGCTGGGGGCGCTCGCCTGCGGCTGGCTCGTGCAATTGCCGCTGGCCGCCATCGTGTCCGCCGAGCTTGGCTTCCTGTTCTGGACCACGACCGCGCTGGCCTTATGCCTGCCCGAAGCGGAGGCGCACAGATGAAGGTGCCCTCCGGCCTTGCCGCATTGGTTCGGAGCCAGTCCAGCGCCATCCGCATGGTGGCGTTCCTGGCGAGCGGCGCGCTTCTCGGCAAGATACTTGGATTTGTGCGCGAGCTTCTGATGGCGCGTGTGCTGGGCGCCTCGCTGATCGCCGACAGTTTCCGGGGGGCGGGCACGGCCGTGAACATGCCGCTCATCCCGATGCAGAACGAGGGCGTGCCCGCGGTTATGATCCCGATGCACCGCGCCTGGCAGGAGCAGGGAAGGGCGCCGCAAAACTTCGCGGCTCTTTGCGCGGGGCTCTGGGCCACCGCCGCGCTGATCGCGATTGCCATCGAGGCAGGCGGGAGCTGGTGGGTTGCCCTGATCGTGGGCCGCATGGGGCCGGAGGGGCAGAGCTTGGTGCTCACCTTCGTCCGCGTGATGGCGGTCTGGATGCCGGCCTCGGTACTGCTCAATTGCCTGTTCGCGGCGGAGATAGCGACGGGGCGCTCGCGGATCGCAATGCTCAGGCCCGTTTCGCTCAATATCGCGGTGATGGCCGGTATCGCGCTCTATGCCGTAACCGGCTCGCTGATTTACCTGCCCGCGCTGTTCGCCTTGTCTTTCAATGTGGTGGCCGTCTGGGGCGTGTGGACTTTGTGGCGCGAAGGCGTGCTCGATCCGAAGGGCTTGCGCATCGGCTTGATCCTCCGGGTCCTGCGCGAGTTTCTGAGGCGCCTGCGGCCGTTGATGCTTCAGCCGTTGGCGGAGCAGGGCCAGATCTGGCTGGAGCGGATCGTGGTTTCCGGCTTCGCCGTAGGTACGCTCGCCTCCATCGACTACGCACGCACCTTGACCGACAGTGCAACGCTGCTGATAGCGCAGCCCATCGGCATGGCGGTGTTGTACAAGGGGAGTTCGGAAAATCCGCGCAGGGCGGCATTATCCATTGCAGGGCCGCTGCTCGCCGTGACGGTGCCTGCGTCGGTTTTTCTCGCGGTATTCGCGCCCGACATAGTGACCCTCGTCTTTGCGCGGGGCGCCTTCGGCGAGACGGCCGTGACACTTACGAGCGGGGCGCTGCGCGGCATCGCCATGGGGCTTTGGGCCACCACGCTCGGCATTATCCTTCTGAGGTTCTTGAACAACGACGGACGCAACGGGCGCGCGGCGCTGATCCTTGCCGCCGCCTATGCGGCGAACGCAGGCCTGAACGTCTTGGCGTGGCGGGTCGTAGGGACTTCGGGGAACGGGAGCATCCTGATCGGCCTCGGCGAGGCGGTCCGGGGGCTCGTGCTGCTCGCCGGCACAGCGCTGGCGCTGGGCACGGTGATGCCGGTGATGCGTCTGATTTCGGTTGCCGCGGTGCCCGCGGCATTCATGGCCGCGCTCTGCATCGTCATCCAGCAAGCCTGGACGGGGCTTTGGGCACATCTGGTGCTGGGCGGGCTCGCGTGCCTTGTCACTATCCTGCTTGCAGGCCTGTTGCTGATGCCAGGGCAGATCGCGGCATGGCGGGGTTCGCTCGCGGGGGCGCGCGAATGAATGGTCTTACTTCGGAGGAGCCGCTTCGATGAGTTCACTGACTGCCCGCGCCGCCGAATGGCAAAAATCCTGCGGCTGCATGCTGACATTCCACCGCGCGGCACCGGCCGCGAAATGGGCGGACCTGCCGAACAAGGGGTTCTATTTGAACCTCGATTACCTGGACAACCTGCTGGGAACGCTCAAGCGGGACGGCTGGGAGATCGTCACGGCCGACGAAATCGTCTGCCGCCTCAAGCTGGGCGAGAACGGCAGCCGCCTCGTCAACTTCTCGGTGGACGACTGCTACAGGGATACGTTCGAGCATGTGGTGCCGCTGTTCCGCCGCCACGGCGTGCCCGTGACGCTGTTCGTCACCACCGGCATCCCCGACGGCACCATGCCGCTCGGCTGGGCCGGGCTTGAGGCGATCCTGGCGGAGCGCGCGCAAATCACTTATAATGGCCAGACCGTCGAAGTTTCAACGCATCAGGCCAAACAGCAATGGTTCGCAAGGATTAGCTCCGCGTGGGAGACACATGATTTCTATGATGAATTTGCAAAGTTCTGCCAGGTTAACGGAGTGGACCCACTGGAATTGCGCGATGAGCACGCCATTACATGGGAGATGCTCGAAACCTTCAAGGGCGATCCGCTGGTCGAGATCGGCGCGCACACCGTGTCGCACTACAGAATTAGCAGTTTGCCCGAGGACCAGGCCTTGCAGGAACTGGCGGGCAGCCGCCAGCGCCTGCGGGCGCGCCTTGGCATCGACTGCCGCCATTTCGCATTCCCCTATGGCCGGAGCGGAGATTGCGGCAAGCGGGATTTCGATCTCGCCCGCGAGGCCGGTTTCGTGAGCGCCTCCACGACCCGCAAGGGGCTTGTGAGGCAGGGGCAGGACCTCTTCAGCCTGCCGCGCAATACGCTGAACGGCGTTCATCAATCCATGGCCTACGCGAGCTTCCTGCTTTCGGGTTTGGCCGGACTTGCAGCAAGGGTGCTAGGCCGTGTCTAAACGTCCGCTCCGCGTTCTATCGATCGCTCACACTGCAGTCTGCCGGGATATGGGCCGGCTCCGCTATCATCCCTTCGCGTCGATGCCGGGCTTCGACGTGCATTTGCTGGTGCCCGCGCGCTGGCGCCAGTTCGGGCGCAGCATGACCGCCGATCCAGCGGACGATCCGGGTGTCACGATGCACATCGAGCCCATCCGGCTGGGTAGCCTGCCGGGGCTCAAATGGTACGGCCATTTCTATCCAGGGCTCGGCAACCTCATCCGCTCGGTGGAGCCGGATGTGATCCACCTCTGGGAGGAGCCGTGGAGCGTCGTGGCGCTGCAAGCGACGATGCTGCGCGGCAATGCAGCGCTGGTGCTTGAGGTCGACCAGAACATCCTCAAGCGCCTGCCGCCGCCTTTCGAGGCCATCCGGGGCTACGTGCTGCGCCGGACGGACGTGATCCTGTCGCGCAGCCCCGATGCGACAGCCGTTGTGCGCGCCTGCGATTACGAGGGGCCGGCGCGGCCTATCGGTTATGGCGTGGACCAGGACGTGTTCAACATGTCGCACGATGAGGCGCCGCCGTGGCACGAAGGCAAGGTGCTGCGGCTCGGCTATGTTGGCAGGCTCGTGGAGGAGAAGGGGCTCGACGACGTGCTGGCCGCCATGAGGCTCGCCAAATTGCCGGTTGAACTCGCCATCATGGGCGAGGGACCCTACGAACGGGAATTACGCAAGCGCGTCCACCAGTTGGGCCTTGGCCCGAAAGTAAGCTTTCGCGGCTGGGGCGGTCCGGGCGAGGTCGCGGCCTTCATGAAGGGATGCGATGTCACGCTGCTCTTGACCAGGACGACGGATGCGGTCCGCGAGCAGTTCGGCCGGGCGATCATCGAGTCGCAGGCCTGCGGCGTGCCTGTGATCGGGTCTCTATGCGGCGCGATCCCCGATGTGGTGGCGGACGGCGGCTGGATTGTTCCCGAAAGCGATCCCGCCACGCTGGCCGAGCTACTGAAACGGCTTCAGGCCCGCCCCGGCGAAATCGCAAGCCGGGGGGGAGACGGCTACAAGAACGTGGCCAGCCGTTTCACCTATCCGGCCGTGGCGCGCGCGCTCAGCCTGGCCTGGTGCGAGGCGGACGTATTGAGCAGGCAGCGCCTGTCGCGGGCGCCTTTGGGTGAAGGCGAGGAGCGGAGAAAAGTGGCCGGCTTCAGGATCGTTCAGGTTGTCCAGGAATTCAGCACGGAAGGCGGGGCCGAAACCGTGGCTTTCGAGCTGGCCAAGGCGTGGGACCGGGCCGGTGTCGAGAATTCGGTGCTCGCAAGCGCGGTTGGATCTCCCGGCGATGCCGCGGGCAAGGTCGAGCCGGTCGCGCCGTGGCTGGCAAGGATACCCACGCGCGGGGCGATGAGCCATCTCGGACGTTTGCTTGTGGTGCCGCTCTTTACCTTGGCGGCGACGCTGGCGTTAAGAAGACACCGCGACGCGGTAATCGTCAGCCATGGCGACACGCTTGGCGGCGACGTACTGGTGATACACGCGGTCAATGCGGCGAGCCTGGACGAGAAGAAGCGCGCGGGAAATTGGATGTGGCTCTTCAACCCCATTCACTTGTGGGTGGCTTTGCGCGACCGCTTCATGATCGGCGGGCGGCGGTACCGCAAATATGTCGGGGTCTCGCTCAGGGTCGCCACCGAGCTGGAGACCTATTACAAGGTGCCGCGGGACCTTATCGCGGTGATCCCCAACGGCATCGACCTCGGCAAGTTCAAAGCCGATCCGGCGATGGGGCGGGCGATACGCAGCGAATTCGGCATTCCGGCGGATGCGCGGCTTCTCCTGTTCGTGAGCCACGAGTTCGACCGCAAGGGGCTTGCTTTCGCCGTGGAGGCGATGAAGCAACTCGACGGCGATGTCCGCCTGCTCGTCGTGGGCTCGGACAATCAGGCGCCATACCGCCGCCTGTTGCCGGAAGCGGACAAGAGGTTGATCTTCGCCGGGGCGCGGCGGGATCTGCCCGCGTTCTATGCGGCGGCGGATGTCTTCGTGCTGCCGACCGCCTACGAGACCTTCTCGCTCGTCTGCATGGAGGCGCTGGCCTCCGGCGTTCCGGTGCTCGCGACGAAAGTGGGCGGCATCGAGGACTACCTTGTGGATGGCGTCAACGGTTACGCCATCACGCGCGATTCAGCCGATATCGCCAACAAGGTTCGCATGGTGTTCGGCGATCCCGCGCACCTGCCGGCCCTGAAGCAAGGGGCGCGGGACACCGCGGAGCGCTTCGACTGGAATGCTGTCGCCGCGCGCTACACGGCCCTGCTCAAGGAGGTCTGGGACGCGAAGAGATTATCGCGCGCGCCGGCTTCGCAGCCGGATTTGCATCGAGGCTCGTTGCCAACGGCCAAATTCCGGTAATACCGGCCGTCAAGCGTTCTGGCCTTTCTGCCGGGGCGATCCAGAAGCAAACACCGAGGCCCGCATGGCTAAGGCATCGCTCGGGAATAAGTGAGCCGGATGGCGCCGGAATTTTGGCCGCCTGCAAGGTGCAAAAAGGGGCGCATATCCAAGATATGTAACCCTTTTTGCAGCGCGGCAGGCGGGCAAAAGAACAAGCCAGACGGCGCAGTTATTTCTGAGCGATGCCTAAGTCAAGCGCACAAGCACAACCTTTGCACCGGCATGCACTGTAACGGCTCCATCCGCAACCGGAAGCTCCATCCAGGCTGGCCCCTTCTCCGGTCCGGTATCCGGCAGCTCCATCCAGGCAGCATCCCCTTTCGGCTCTCCCGGCATGGCAAACGCGGCGCGGCGGCCGGGGCGCTCCAGGGCGATTGTGAGCGGCCTGGGCTCCACCGGGATATCCCGCGCGGCAGCCGGGTCCCAGCAGCGGACAGCTCGCCATATCGCGGCAACGGTGCTGCCATCGGCTTTGCGGAACTGAAGCATCCTCGCATCCGCCGGCGCCTCGTGCAGAGCCGCCGCCGGTGCGGGCGCGGACGGCGAGACGCTCTCCTCGCCCGAAAGCACGCCGAGCAGGGCGGCAAGCGCGTGGTAGGCGGGCTTGGGCGTGCCATCGTACCGGACGAGACCCCAATGCTGCTCCATATCGGCCGGGCTTCCTCCCTCGTCGAGGAACTCGTAGAGGAATGTGCGCCTTATGCCGGCGGCGAAGTTGTTCAGGAGAAGCCGGGGGATATAGGCGGCCGCGGCGGCTTCCGACACGCCGGCGCCGCCCGGATGGAGGAGGGTGTTGTAGCCCGTCTCCGTCGCCATTACCGGCGCGCCGGGTTTCAAGCGGTCGCGTATGTTCCGCAGGTACCAGGAAAGCGCCGAATAGGGAGCGTCCGTCTCCGGCTCCTCGCCATGCTGCGCATAGGAATGGATCGCCACGATGTCGCAGAACCTGGCGGCATCGCGGATTGCCTCCGCGTCGTCCGGTTTCCAGTCGAGGACGGTGGGCGACAGAATGGGCAGCACCGCCTCCGGATAGCGTGGCCGGAGGGCCTCGAAGACCTCGCGCTGATAGGCGATGACGGCAGCGCTCCAATCGCCGTGAGCCGCCCATTGCGACTTGAACCAGTCGCTGTCGCCTTCGTTCTGCCCCTCGATGGCCGAGACTTTTTCCGGGCCGAGCGCCTCAAGATAGTCCTGCATCTGCCGCACCGTGTTCGTCGCAGGGGAGACCAGAAGGTCGCTTCGTATCCCGTGCCGCTCGAAAAGCTCCCGCCAGTGGCCAAGGTTGTTGCTGGGGCGAAGCTCGTCGCGCACGTGGCGGATGCCTGCGGCGCCCAGCAGATCGCGTACCAGCTCGAAGCGGCTGGCATAGGGCTCGGTGCTGAGATGGGTATTCACGCCCACGCTATCGGCGAACGCGGCGGCGGAGTGCACGGCAGCGGTTTCCGCGGCGGCGGGGCCGCTCAGGAGGGACGCGGCACCGCCAGCCAGGAAAGCGCGGCGCGTGAGGGATGGAACAACCATGCACGGGTCCTGAAGTTTTTTCCCAGGGGCCGGTCTTGCGCCGCAAATACCGGCAGGGTAAACCAAGGTGGCTTAAGCCTCTTATTGCTCACATTACACCGCTATATCTAAACATATCGCTGCTCAGGGTGATCTTCATGATCGACAAACTTGAGTTTCTGATTGCCCTTGCCCAGGAGAAGCATTTCGGGCGCGCGGCGGAGACCTGCCGCGTGACGCAGCCCACGCTTTCGGCCGGCATAAAGCAGCTTGAGGATACGCTGGGCGTCATGCTGGTCCGGCGCGGCTCGCGCTTCCTGGGCTTTACCGGCGAAGGCGAGCGTGTCCTTGACTGGGCGCGGGAGATCGTTGCCGGCGTGCGCGGGATGAAGCAGGACGTCGAGGAGCTGAAGCGCGGCTTGTCCGGCCATTTGCGCATTGCCGCCATTCCGACGGTGCTGCCGATGGCCTCGGCCATCACCACGCCGTTCCATGCCTCCCACCCTGGCGTGCGCTTTACGGTTCTGTCGCGCACTTCCGGGGAAATCCTTGAGCTTCTTTCGAACCTCGAAATCGACGTGGGGCTCACCTACCTCGACAACGAGCCGCTGGGCAAGGTCAGCACCATCCCCCTTTACCGGGAACGGTATTGCCTTCTGATCAGGCGGGGGAGCGCGTTCGCGGGCCGCAAGTCGCTCACCTGGGCCGAGGCCGCGTCGGTGCCGCTGTGCCTTCTGACCGGCGACATGCAGAACCGCCGCATCGTCGACAGGCATTTTCAGCAGGCTGGCGTTGTTGCCGAGGTCAAGCTCGAAAGCGACTCCATGATCGTGCTGTTCTCTCATATCCAGACCGGGCAGTGGGCGGGCATCATGCCTTTGCAACTGACCCGGATTTTCGGGCTGTCGCCGGAGATCGAGGCCATCCCGATCGAGGGGCCGGGAACCGCCTTTACGATAGGCCTGATTGCCGGGCCGCGCGAGCCCATCACCCCGCTGATCTCCGCCTTCATGCAAGAGGCGAAGCGGGTTTCAAGTCAGTTGGAAAATCCGATTGATAAAAGTCAATAGGTCCGGCAGGCGTCTAAGTAAAATCCTGCCCGTCGAAGGCAGCGTCCGGTTGTATAGATCGATATGAATTTCCTAATTTTTTTGTGAAAAGCGCAAGAGCGCCTAAATGTGAACGATAGATAATCTCTATCGAGCCATGCGACGGTAGTATTGATCCAGGCCCTGGTTTTCTGTTGTAATTGGCGTAACGAGAAAATCTGGGAGGAACCGTGACTTCGGCCATCGAGGAAACCGCGCGTGCCGTTATTTCACGCCATTTGGCGTTGGATGGCGCAGCTTTGCCGATCCTTCACGCTCTTCAGGCGGAGTTCGGATATCTTCCCGAAGAGACGCTGCCGCTGGTTGCCGGCGCGCTCAATATTTCGCGAGCGGAAGTTTACGGCGCCGCGACTTTCTACCACGATTTCCACCTGGAGCCGCGCGGCAAGCACACGCTTACGTTGTGCCGGGCCGAGGCGTGTCAGGCGATGGGCGGCGCTGGGCTTGCCGAGCGCGCCAAGCTGCGGCTTGGCGTGAACTTCGGGGAAACCACGGCCGGCGGCGAGGTGACGCTTGAGCAGACCTTCTGCCTTGGGCTTTGCGCTTGCGGTCCGTCCGCGATGCTGGACGGAAAGCCGGTTGCCAGGCTCACGCCGGAAAAGCTCGATGCGATCGTCGATGAGGTGCGGCCGTGAGGATTTTCGTGCCGGGCGATGCCGCCGCGATCGCGCTTGGCGCGGATGACGTGGCCCAGGCGATCCAGAATGCGGCGGCGCGGCGCGGACTGCCCGTCGAGATCGTCCGTAACGGCTCACGCGGCATGGTCTGGCTGGAGCCGCTGGTGGAAGCTGAGACGCCCGCTGGGCGCATCGCTTACGGCCCCGTTGAGCCCGCGGCTGTTTCCGGCCTGTTCGAAGCCGGGTTCTTCGAAGGCGGCGCGCATCCCTTGCGCATCGGCCGACCTGAGGACCACCCCTTCCTCAAGCGGCAGACGCGGCTCGCTTTCGCCCGCTGCGGCATCACCGATCCGCTGTCGCTGGACGATTACCGTGCGCATGGCGGCCTCAAGGGCCTGGAGCGCGCCCTTGCCATAGGCCCGGCGGCAACCGTTGAAGAAGTCGTCAACTCGGGTTTGCGCGGGCGCGGCGGCGCGGGCTTCCCGACCGGCATCAAATGGCGCACGGTGGCGGAGACCAAGGCACAGCAGAAATACATCGTCTGCAACGCCGACGAGGGCGACAGCGGCACCTTCGCCGACCGCATGATGATGGAAGGCGACCCCTTCTGCCTGATCGAGGGCATGGCCATCGCCGGCATCGCGACGGGCGCGACCAAGGGCTACATCTACATCCGCTCCGAATATCCGCACGCCGTCGCGGCGATGCGGGAGGCGGTGCGGCGGGCGCGCAAGGCCGGATTTCTGGGGGAGCGGCTGCCCGGCTCCACGCACAGCTTCGACATGGAGGTGCGCGTAGGTGCGGGCGCCTATGTCTGCGGCGAGGAGACGGCGCTGCTCGACAGCCTCGAAGGCAAGCGCGGGCAGGTGAGGGCGAAGCCGCCGCTGCCGGCGCATGTGGGCCTGTTCGGCAAGCCGACGGTGATAAACAACGTCATTTCGCTGGCGTCCGTGCCCTTCATCCTGGCGGAAGGCGGCGCCGCCTATCGCGACTTCGGCATGGGCCGGTCGCGCGGCACGATGCCCATCCAGCTCGCGGGCAACATCAAGCATGGCGGCCTGTTCGAGACGGCCTTCGGCATCACGCTGGGCGAGCTTGTGGACGATATCGGCGGCGGAACCGCGAGCGGCCGCCCCGTGAAGGCCGTGCAGGTGGGCGGGCCGCTTGGCGCCTATTTCCCGCGCGCGCTGTTCGGCACACCCTTCGATTACGAGGCGTTCGCCGCGGCGGACGGGCTGATCGGCCATGGCGGCATCGTGGTCTTCGACGATACGGTGAACATGCTGGAACAGGCGCGGTTCGCCTTCGAGTTCTGCGCCTTCGAGAGCTGCGGCAAGTGTACGCCCTGCCGGATCGGCTCCAAGCGCGGCGCCGAGACCATCGATAAAATTCGTGGCGGGATCGATCCAGGGGCGAACTTAGCGCTCGTTCAGGAGTTATGCGAGACGATGAAGTTTGGCTCGCTGTGCGCGCTCGGCGGGTTCACCCCATACCCCGTCTTGAGCGCCATCCGGCATTTTCCCGAGGATTTCGGGACCGCTGCGCACCTTGCTGCGGCGGAATAGGAGGACACCATGTGTCTCGTGCATGAGCCCGATTATGGAACGCCTGCCTCGAAGGCAACGGAAACGGTGGCGCTCACCATCGACGGCGCGAAGGTGACGGTCCCCGCCGGCACGACGATCATGCGGGCGGCGGCGGAAGCGGGCATCCAGATCCCCAAGCTCTGCGCCACCGATATGGTGAAGGAGTTCGGCTCCTGCAGGCTCTGCCTCGTCGAGATCGACGGCCGCAACGGAACGCCCGCGTCCTGCACCACGCCGGTCGCGGATGGCATCGTGGTGCATACGCAGACGGAACGGCTGAAGCGCATCCGGCGCGGCGTGATGGAGCTTTATATCTCCGATCACCCGCTCGACTGCCTGACTTGCGCGGCCAACGGCGATTGCGAGCTGCAAGACATGGCGGGCGCCGTGGGCCTGCGCGAGGTGCGCTACGGCTACGAGGGCGAGAACCATCTCAAGGACAAGAAGGACCAGTCCAACCCCTATTTCAGCTACGATCCCGCGAAGTGCATCGTCTGTTCGCGCTGCGTGCGCGCCTGCGAGGAAGTGCAGGGCACCTTCGCGCTGACGATTTCGGGCCGGGGCTTCGGTTCCCGCGTGTCGCCCGGCATGGCGGAGCCCTTCCTGCAATCGGAATGCGTGTCCTGCGGCGCCTGCGTGCAGGCCTGCCCGACCGCCACGCTGATCGAGAAGTCCGTCCACGAAATCGGCACGCCAGAGCACTCCGTTGTCACCACCTGCGCCTATTGCGGCGTGGGCTGCGCCTTCAAGGCGGAGATGCGAGGGCAGGAGCTGGTGCGCATGGTGCCCTACAAGGACGGCAAGGCCAATCGCGGGCACTCCTGCGTGAAGGGCCGTTTCGCGCTGGGCTATGCGACCCACAAGGACCGCATCCTGAAGCCGATGATCCGCGCCTCCATCCAGGAGCCCTGGCGCGAGGTGAGCTGGGAGGAGGCCATCGGCCATGCGGCCTCCGGGTTCAAGCGCATCCAGGCGAAATACGGGCGCGGCGCGGTTGGCGGCATCACCTCGTCGCGCTGCACGAACGAGGAGACCTTCCTCGTCCAGAAGCTGATCCGCGCCGGCTTCGGCAACAACAACGTGGATACCTGCGCGCGCGTTTGCCATTCGCCCACGGGCTATGGGCTCAGCACCGCGTTCGGCACGTCCGCCGGCACGCAGGATTTCGACTCCATCGAGCACGCCGATGTTATCCTGATTATTGGCGCCAACCCGACGGACGGTCATCCGGTGGTTGGGTCGCGGCTCAAGAAGCGCTTGCGCGAGGGCGCCAAGCTGATCGTGATCGATCCGCGCCGCACCAATATGGTCCGCTCGCCCCACATCGAGGCCGCATATCACTTGCCGCTGAGGCCAGGCACCAACGTGGCGGTGCTGACCGCGATTGCGCATGTGATCGTGACCGAGGGGCTCGCGGACGAAGCGTTCGTGCGCGAGCGCTGCGATGCCGCCAATTTCGAATCCTGGGCGCGGTTCATCGCTGAGGAGA
>Ga0182021_10009688_pt1 | contig 11414 bp, 6 predicted proteins | sample 612E3MmetaG_FD_120493 | JGI IMG/M metagenome (GOLD analysis project Ga0182021, IMG submission 120493) | Permafrost microbial communities from Stordalen Mire, Sweden - 612E3M metaG (Illumina Assembly) | ecosystem: Environmental > Terrestrial > Soil > Wetlands > Permafrost | place: Sweden...
CCCGGACGGCCAGCCGGGCGAGATCTTCCTCAAGATGGCCAAGGAAGGCTCGACGATCTCGGGCCTGATGGACACGTTCGCGACCACGGTCAGCGTCGCCCTGCAATACGGCGTGCCGCTGCACGATCTGGTCCACAAGTTCGCCCACGTCCGGTTCGAGCCGTCGGGCTTCACCGCCAATCCGGAGATCCCGATCGCCAAGTCGATCGTCGACTACATCTTCCGCTGGCTCGGCTCTCGGTTCCTGCCGCCGGAAGATCGAGCGACGCTCGGTCTAGTCGACCGGTCGGCGACGGCCGAATCTTCGGTGCAGCCGCTCACCCTCGGATTCGGTGGTCCGGGAGCCGCAGGTCCTGGTGGCGCCGGGACTTCGGGGAGCACCGGGGCCGCCGCCCCTTATGGCGCCCCTGCGCAAGCTTCACCGCTGAGTGGCGGTACGGCCGCCTCCTCGGACACCGCGCCCGCCGGCCCGGCGGCCTCCTCGCCGGCGCCTTCGGCGTTCTCGAGTGGCACTCCCCCGACCGCGACAGCCACAACGACCCCCGCCAGTGAGGGGCTCTCCGACCTCCCCTACTCCGCTGCCCCGGGCACCAACGGCAACGGCAACGGCAACGGTGCCGCGAAATCCAACGGAAACGGCACCGCCGCCACGCGCGCCCTGATCGGCAATCTCGGCATCGGCAAGACCAAGGTCACCTTCGCCGCCCAGGCCGACGCCCCCTCCTGCGCCGAATGCGGCTCGATCATGGTCCGCAACGGGTCCTGCTACAAGTGCCTCAACTGCGGAAGCACGAGTGGGTGCTCGTAATGAGTGGTACGCGGAGAGGTTAACGGCCACGCGGGATCTCGCTAAGCGTGGGGTAATCGCCAGGAGGTACGCTAAGCAGGACTCGTACTGTCCGTCACCGAGGGACCAAAGGGGTGCGCACTCCGAAGCTGAGTCAAGGTACCAGCACTGGTTGGTACCGCTACTACGCAGGCTTCTCTGAGGAGTTCGTGGCCGATGCCTTGACGCTTCTCGACCTGGAGCCGGGGGCAGTAGTAGTCGATCCGTGGCACGGGTCGGGCACGACTGGTGCGGCTGCAGTCAAGGCCGGGTTGCAGGCCGTCGGAATTGACGCCAATCCCGCACTCGTCCTCGTGGCTCGGGGACGCATCCTCGGCGCTGAGGTCGGTGACAGCCTACCTTCGTTGTTGGACGAGATCGTTCTCGAAGCTGGACGCCTGCGGGACACAGGTATCGAGGATCCGCTCAGTTCTTGGTTTGAGGTTCAGACCGCGCAGATGCTGAGGGGTCTCGAAATGGCCTCCTATCACCTGCTGGTCGATCACGACGTCTACCGGCCGATCGCCGCCAACGAGACGCTCACTGGCATTTCCAGTCTCGCGGCCTTCATTTACGTGGCTCTGTTTGAGGTGACGAAGGCTCTTGTGGCCCCATTTCGCACATCCAACCCGACTTGGGTGCGGTTCGATCAGCATCAGCGCAAGGTCGAGGCGGACTGGCCGACCGTCACTCGGATGTTCAAGGATGCCTCCATGCGGCTGGCCTCGGCACTCCACACGGACGGGATCGCGACGCATACACGCGCCCGATTCGAGGTTGGTGACGCAACCAACCTTCCATTGGGAGATACCGAGGCCGACGGTGCGATCACTTCCCCGCCCTATCTGACTCGCATTGACTACGTGGTCGCGACGCGACCCGAGCTCGCGATATTGGGCTACGGGAGGCGCGAGACTCAGGCGTTACGAGCCAAGATGCTTGGCACGCCGACAATCGGTAGGTCGGCTCTATCGGGCTCCGAGACCTGGGGATCGACCGCCCTGAACCTGGCCGATCGGATTGCGACTCATGAGTCTCGCGCGTCCTCAACGTATTACCTTCGCTGCTTTCAGCAGTACTTCGATGGCTTGGCTCGCTCTGTCAGTGAGTTGAGGCGAGTCGTCAAACCAGGCGGCAAAGCATTCTTGGTGGTGCAGGATTCGCACTACAAGGAGATCCGCGTTGATCTTGCCCAAGTCGTTTCCGACATGGCGAGAATATCCGGGTGGTCGGAGGCCACTCGACTCGACTTCGCTACGCGCCGCACACTGGCCAGAGTCAACCCGATGTCGCGTCGTTACAGGCAGGACTTCCTCGCAACTGAAAGCGTAGTAACCGTCCAGTAGGAGCGGCAAGATGGACATAGAGCCCACCCGGATCACGGTCGCGGACTACTGTGCTGCGATGGATCGACATGAGATCGACGTCAACCGAGAATACCAGCGCAGTGACAAGGTCTGGCCTCCCGCGGCCCAGTCATTCCTGATCGAGTCGCTACTGCTTGGATATCCTGTTCCGAAGCTGTCATTGCACGAGATAATGGACGTGCGCACGCGGGCCGCTCGGAAGGAAATCGTTGATGGCCAGCAACGCAGCACAGCCATTCACGACTTCTACCACAGTAGGCTCCGCCTTTCCCGTTCCCTGGAGCTGGCCGAGGCCGCCGGCCGCACGTATGACGAGCTTCCCGAGGAACTCCAAGCCAAGTTCCTGAGCTATGGGCTGAGCGTTGATCTATATCTCAGTGCATCGCCCGACGAGGTCCGGGAGTCCTTCAGACGGATCAACTCCTACACCGTTCCCCTCAACCCCGAAGAGCAGAGGCACGCTCGTTTCCAGGGTCCATTCAAGTGGTTCATCCATCGTCTATCTCGTGATTTCGATCAGGTGTTGATAGAGATGGGTGTCTTCGGGCAGAAGCAGATCGTCCGCATGGCGGACGCCAAGCTCTGGACTGAGTTTTGCGACGCCTGCCTAAACGGAGTCAAGACGACCAGCAAACTGTCCCTGAACCGCCTGTACACCAGTCGAAACCAGGATTTTCCAGAAGAGAACGAGCTGAGTGCGCGAATCCGCGAGGCCATGGAGTTTCTAATCGACATGCCCGAACTCGATGGAACCGAGCTCGTTAAGCCGTATCAGTTCTACTCGCTGCTGCTTGCAACCAGTCACTACCAGAGGGCCATCCCAACCATGGTGGACATATTGCCGGTTCGGGGCGTGGCGGACTTCGACCGAATCGCCGCGATAACGGCGCTGACCGCGCTGGCTGACGCGGCTGAACATCAAGAAGTCGACGGCCCGCTCGGGAGCTACGTTCGAGCCTCTCTCAACAAGACGAACGTACGAGAGCAGCGAATGACGAGGATCTCCTGCTTGTACACCGCCATCAATGGGACGCTGACTGTGTGAGAGCATCCAAGTCGCTGACCGCACTTCAACGCTGTGCGTTGGCCCGGTCCGATCGCCTCCGCCTCGTTGCAGCCCTTCCTAAATCCGGATCGGCGCTGGACAGACAAACTGCCTTTGTCGTTGTCGAGGCGCACTCGTTGTGGTCATCCTACTGTCGGAGTTTCTACCTCTCGTGCGCGTTTGCGGCCAGAGACAGAACAGGCACCCATGTGCTCGGCCGTCACGCCGCGTACGCCACAGAACAGGATGCCCTGACGCGGGCGATCTATGCAGTCAAGCCGCAGTACCAACAGGCCGGTCGCACTGGTCCCTGGACTCCATACGATGAGCCGGCCTGGGCCGACCCACTCGTCTTCGGCAGAGCGCTATCGGACTTGGCGCCCACTAACCTGGGAACCGTTCGCAGCGCCCTTGCTGCCCGGCCGGCGGCATTGAACCAGCTGGCAACCTTCCGTAACTTCTACGCACATCGCGGCATCGTGGCGGCAAGGAAGGTGCAGCGTCTCGCAACTTCCTACCGACTGCACACGAGCCTGCACCCCACGGGCTTACTGAATAGCTTCGGGTATGGTAGACCACAGGTGGTCTTGGCCGACCTGATCGACGACATACGGACGACAATCCAGCTGATGAACTAGAGCGAGACTTGCGTAAGACGAGAGTTGCAGGAGCAGGTACTCCTCATCCTCGAAGATGCGCTGCGGCGGCGGGGCATTCGAGGGCCGCGGCTTTGGATGGCTTCAGTGTCCAAGCAGACGTGAGTGCGGCGCAGAACGGCGACGTGTCCGGCTCATCTACACACCCGATTTGCGCGGCCAAAGTTGAGTACCGCCCCGTCGGGTCAGTGGATCCCCCGCGCTGGGGTCCGCGCACCAACCGCTACATATCCAGGGTGCGCTGGAGAGACAGTCCTAGGACATCGATGACCACTGTCCGTACATAGTGCGGCGTCAGATCTGCGAAGAATGGGTGCGCCGCGTCGTGCACGAAGACTCGCGGTATGCTGGCCGATCTATTGAGGTCTCTTGCTAGCATTTGCCAGACCACCGACGAGTGGAGCAGCTCAGACTGGCCGCCCTCCATGATCACGGTCAATTCGCCATGCTCCCCTTTCTTCCACGGAACGTCGAACAGTATTGCGACGCGGCGTATCGCATCGGGGAGCTGCCCGAAGCCCTCGGCGGCAGCCACATGGCGAGCTTGAAGCTCCTGGACGAGCCTGCTTTGGATTCGTTCGCGGACCTTCTCGCGACCCGCGAAGTCAACATTGATCCATTTGGCCTCGAGCGTGGGCACCCACTCCGGAGGGACGGCCTCGGTCTGTTCCGGCGCGACTATGGCCGCGAGCCGGCGATACAGCCGTCTCTCCAATAGGCAACGAGCGAGCTCAGTTACCACCGGCTCGGCCTTTCCGGCTTCGACGAGCCACTGGATCATCGCCCTGTCCGTATGTGACACTCTTGTTCGAGGCCCTATCTGGCGTTCGTGATTGTTCCCTTGGACGGACTTCTTGGCTGCGGCGCCTCCAAGAAGAATCTCTCTGAGAAGCCTCTCCCTGAAATCATCTCGGCGCTCAGGACCGAGGCCGGCGAGGACCCGCGATGCGAGTTGGGCCAACATCGTCTTCATAGCTCGCGACGTGTGGTGCCAGTACACGCTCGAGAACATCTCGTATCTCACGAGTGCCACCGCTTCGGCAGAGGCTCGTCCTTTCTCCGTAATCCCCACAGCGGAGCTGAAGGTCGCTACAGATTCACCATTCTGGACCGCCACGGTCAAGCAGGACAGGAGACGTTCGACGTCGACACCAGAACCATAGACCACACCTGTATGCGCAGAGTCTCTCCGCAGGTAGTCGAGCTTGTCCGCGTCAATTGGCCCGCTAACGATCCTGCGGAGGATTCCATCCCGGAAGCGATCCTGCCCGTGGGTGGTTGGATCGGAAAGGAGGTCGAGGACTCTGCCGAAGCCAGCTTCGCCAAGGTGCCAACGACTTTCGACGAGCGCGCTGAGCGGCTGATACGCGTCCGTCGCACGGGATGTGTCGGCGGCAAGCAAGTCTGCTGTGAGGCTCTCATGATCGAAGATACGATCGGCGTCTTCTAGGTCGTGCGCCAATGGGTAGTAGGCAATGTCATGCAGCAGCGCAGCCACCATCGTTGCCTCATAGTCGTCACGCCGCATAATTGATCGGAAAACAGGGCTGGAGTCGTCCTCCGCCATAGCTATGAGCATCCGGCAAGCCACGCCTAACGTGCCCAATGCGTGCTCCCACCTTGAGTGAACGGCTCCGGGAAAGAGCAGTTTGAGCATCCCGAGCTGCAAGACCTCGTCAAGCCTCGCAAAGAGCGGGTGCTCAACAGTGTCTCTCACGCGCTTGGAGAACGGTACACGGGTCCCTGGTGGTGGGAGAACTACTATCTCGGCAGTCGTGATCGAAAGCTCGGGGATCAGACTGTCGAGCGCGGCCCCGTGGAGAAGGCGGTGAATGTCATCCAGCGCCTCCTTCACGTTCTCGTAGCGAATCTCCTCGAAAACACCGAGCGGCAGACCTTCGGCGGACTGTCCTTGACCGGGTCGGGCGTTGACGCCGTCGAGAAGCCTTGTACCTATCAGGCGCAAATAGCGATATCGAAACCGCCCGCCTTCGCCAAACAGGGCCAGGACTGCATCTCGCGTGGCACGATCGTCGAGCAACGCCAAGATGGTTGCGCCGAGGCTGTACATATCAAACTGTGGGCGTATCTGGTCGTATGGAACCTCGATGATGACTGCGCTCTCGTCGGCCTCGTCATGGGGAAGGGACAGAAGGTCGGGATGAGAGAAGCGTTTCGTCACCATTACCCCGGTGAGGTCAGACACATCAGATCTCATTACCTTGGCATATCCGAGGTCTACGAGGATCGGATGGCCGCCCGCTACGAGAACGTTGGCAGGCTTGAGGTCAAGATGCGCAAGTCTGTGGCTATGTAGGTAGTCTAGGGCTTGGGCAAGCTCCTCCACGACACTCAGGAACGCTTGCGAAGAGGCGTCACCAGATCGGAGGAAGTCATCAAGCGAGACGCTCGGCTCGATCAACTCCATGACGAAATATGGGAGGGTGAAGGTCTGTTCATAGACAGATACTTGAATGTCGCCCGAGAAGAACAAACGAACGAGATTCGCATGCCTTAGCTCGTTCAGGCGCTGTCGTTCGCGGCCGGCGAGGCGCAGCAAAGCGCTGAGTCGTTCAAGGCGTGGTCTCACGATCTTCAATGCCCGTCTGGATCGGAGATGGGCGTCCCGGACGTACACCACGAGGCCTGTACTACCAGCCGCAAATGCCACGCCAAGTCGATATCCGATTCGATCGAGATCCTCTGTGAGGGTGGCATAGATCGACCGCCAGACGGGCAGTTCCATCGCGAGAGCTGGCTTCAGGTCACGTCCCTTTCCGTAGACCTGGATGATCGACTCCGCGAATTCATCGAGACTGGCGTGGCAGTCGTCAAACTCACCCGCCCATCGCTCCGCGGCGTCGCCTTCGGCGCTCAGACTCGGGTCCTGAGGGTCATTTGGGCCCGCCGTTATCGGAGGCGTAGCGCCGTCCGTCATATGGCCTCCTTGGCGACTAGAGAAGACAGCAATCGAGCTTTGGCATGTTTGAATTCGTCGGCCGTCAGGTCTCCCGACCAATGGAGTGCCGTGAGCCGTTCGAGTTCGGAGACCAGGGTCCCGTTGGCAGAGGCCGTCCTTTCAATCGAAGTCGTCGTCTTCTCGGCCACAGCCGATCGTTCGCCAGCCCCATCCAGCGCGAGGTCAGTTCGGTCGAGGGCCGTGTCGGCATCGAATTTGGACTCGACGCGGCGCAGGTCGGCGGTCATCAGGTAGCTCGTGATCGTGGCGGTGATGGCGCCGAAGAGGCCGATGCCGAGGAGCATCAGCGCCATGGCGGCGATGCGGCCCTCGGTGGTGACCGGGTAGACGTCGCCGTAGCCGACGGTGGTGAGGGTGACGACGCCCCACCAGAGCGCGTCGAAAGGCGAGTCGATCGCCTTGTTGAGGCCGTGCTCGGCGACGTACATCCAGGCCGAACAAAGGGCCATGACGCCGAGCCAGGCGAGCAGCAGCCAGGCGAAGCCTCGATGTCGAGCCAGGGCGTTGAGGTGCAGCCCGGCCCGATAGATGCCGGCGAAGGCTCGAACGAGTCGAAGCAGCCGCAGAAGCCGAAGCACCCGCGCGCCTCGGATCGGCGGCGCCAGCGCGACGACGTCGATCCAGTGGCCTTTCAGGTAAGCCGTCCGACTTCGAGCCGCCAGGATTCGACTGCCAAATTCGAGGACGAAGATGCCGGTCAGCGCCAGCTCGGCCGCCCCAACCTCCGGTCGATCCCCCGCCGGAAGTTCGTCGGCCAGGAACCCGAGCGCGACGTACAGAACCGCAAGCGCCGCCATCGCCAGTTCCCACGCCACCTCGTGCGTGACGAACCAGCCGTTGAAAGCCTCGCGCAGCGGCGCCTTGCGCTCGCCGACGACCTGATCCCTCGTGGTATCCATCGTTACGTGATCACCTGGAAGTCTCGGCTGTCGCTAGCCGAGTCGTCGGCCATCGAGCATTCGACCTCGGCGGTCGCGACTCCGGGGCCGGTGCTCCCTCCTATCGTCCAGGTCCACGAGACCTTGCCGGCCGAGCTCGCCGTCTTTTCCGCTGCGAGGCCCTTGGCGGTCGATACCGTTCCGGAGGCATAGGTCACCCGCGCGCTGCAGCGGGCACCAGGCGCGGTGACGGCTGCGACGGTTGCGTTGGAGCCGTGCCTCACCTTGGCGGGCAGACTCGTGATCCGGACCGAGAGAGTCGGGCCTGACGAAGCGCTCGGAGCGGTAGTCGCCGCGGGCGTCGCCGAAGGCCCTGCCGTGGGCGTGGCAGACGCGAACGGGATGCCATAGAAGGCGTGGACCCAGGCGTCGCCGATCTCCGACTGGGCCCGGGCCAGCGTGACCGTTCCGTTGCAGACCTCGTCCTTGAGCTTGGTCTCGAAGCCGTCCTTCGTTTGCGCTCCGGTCGGTCGCCCGTCGGAGAGGGTCGCGACGTACGGTTGGGGCCAGAGATTGCGCGGATCAGTCGGGGCCCCGCCCAGCTCGAGCGAGATGAGGTGGTCCTCTTCGTAAGCGGAGGTCGAGGTGTCGCTGTAGCCGTACTCGGTCATCTGCTGGATCTTGAGGGCGCTCGTGTAGTCGCTCGAGGGACGGATGGTCGCAGTCCAGCCCGAAACACAGACGGTCGAGCCGATGTTCGCCTGGGTCACGTCGGGGTTGAGCGCACCCGGAGTGAGGGATGCATCCGGCTCGCCGGGCAGACGATCCGATGGCGAGCCCGCGCTCCCGACGAAAGGCTGTCCTGTCGCGGCCGGGATGAACGAAGCCAATGTAGGGCTGGGGGTCGGACTCAAGGCGATGACTCCCTGGGTCTGTGTGCCCGTCGGCGCAAACGATGGCGCCACGGCTGGCGTTTCCGGAACGGGGCTGGCGGCTGCCGCTGCGATCCCGCCGGGCAAGGGCGTTTGCTTGGGGGCCGTGCTCGCGCCACTTGCCGAGATACTCAGGACAACCAGGACGGCGATCGCAATCGAGAAGCCGACCCTGGCCCGTCGACCGACCCGATCGGTGGCAAACCTCCCCAGCACCCAGTAGGCAACGTCAAACCACAGTGCAGACGCGAGGTAGACCAGGGCGGCACATACGCCGAGCGCCACGATGACAGCCTTCGCCGCACCGTTCCCGGCCGCGTAGCGTGTGCGGACCCACTCCCAGCCCCAGCGCCCAACAGGCATCGTCTACCCACTCCAGATCAGCCGGCCCGCCTCTCCGGCCCCGGTGTGGGACGCCAGCCAAGTCTACTCGCCGTCAAACCCTAAGCGACTGGTACGAATCTCCCCCGGTAGCGCTTCGCCGGCGCGCTACCAGACGTCGCCGGGGCGCCAGCCCAAGCTACTCGCCGTCAAACCCCACGCGACTGGCGCGGGCGCCTCAGCCAACACCCCGATTGCGTCGAGCCACCGACGCCGCAGCGCCGGCCAGCGCTGCGACCCCCAAGGCAACCGTCGTCAGACCCGCGGACCCGAGGCCGATGAGCTGGACCGGCGAGGCTACCTGCAGGTTGGTCGAGAACTGGAAGCCGTACTGCCAGGTTGGCGACAGCGCCGTGAAGGCCGGCTGAAGCGAGCTCGGGAGCCAGACCGCCGCCAGGTCCGGATAGTCGAAGGCGAAGAAGAGCCCGGCCAGGGCGCAGACGGCCACGACCAGTCGGCGCGGGTTGCGAGCCGTCAGTGCGAGCAACGAGCCGGCGATCCCGGCGGCCCCGAGCGCGAGCACGAATACAGCCGGCAGGCCCAGGTCGCCCGTCGTCGGCCCGCACACCATGCCGCCGAAGCCACTCGAATCCACTCCGGCGAGGCCGCACAGCTCCGGCCGGAGCAGCCACAGCGCCGCCGGCAGCAGCAGAACCGCGGCGACCGCGCCCCTCGCAAGCAGCCAGATCCGTGGCGTCGGCCCGCGCCACAGCTCGGCCAGGAAGTAGGCCAGGCCCAGAAGAAAGAACGGCAGCGCCGTGTAGAAGTGGTATTCGAACGTGGACCGGTCTGTGCGCGACCACCCGAGCCACAGCCACAGGAAGGCCACGGAAACCAGGCCGAGGGCCGGGCTTCGACGGCTGAACGCCTGCCACGCAGCGAAGGCCATGCCAGGGATCGCGAGCCACCACAGGACGACGTTGCCGCCGTCGTGGATCGCGGAGGCGGCGGCGCCGGTCGAGGCGCTTTCGAACCACACGGGCTTGAGATCGAGGGGCCAGGCCCACCACGGCGAGGAGGCCGGGTGCGAGGCCCGGAGATCGTTGTGGTAGTCGAACATCTGGCCGGTCAAGTCCCACAGGGTTTGGCCGGTGTGGCCGGCCGGCCAGGCGTCGTCGCAGACCCCGGTTGCCGCGTCTACGTGCCAGCACGCGATCGCGGGCAGTGGCTCGGCGGATTGCGGCTGCCAGGGCATCGCCCACGGGATGTAGAGCGCAACGTAGATGGCAATGGGCACGAGGATGAGACAGGCTCCGGTCCAGGCCCCGGCAATGGAGAAGCGCAACTCATCACGAGTCCAGGGGATCGGCCGCCAGACGCTCGCGGCTGAGGCTGCCGCCGTAGCCGAGAGCATGATGAGGAAGAAGGTGAGGTTCGGCGACCCGGGCTCGGAGGCGATCGCCTGCCAGCCCAGCACCCCGGTCGCGACGGCCAGGCCCAGAATCGTAGCCAGCCGGCCGATCGCTGAGCGGATCAGAACGAGCATGACCATGCTCGCGATGGCATAGACGGCGACCCACTCGGAAGCAAGCGCCAGCCCCAGGATCGTGCCCAGTAGCGGCAGGCCGAGCCAGAAGACGAGCCGGTTCCGGGGAACGTGCAACCACAGCGCGGCGAAGGTGAGGTAGGCCAGCATCAACAGGCCGCCCGCATAGACCTCGTTCGTGGCGATGCGCGACTGCGCGAACAGCATCCCGTCCGCGACCGAGAAGACGGCGACGAGCATCCCGACGCTTCGCCGCCTGAACAGGATTCGAGCCAGCAGGTACAGACAGACGGCCATGAGCACGCCGAACAAGACCCCGATCACCCGCCAAGAGAAGGCGAACTGCCCGACATCGACCGAGGCGATAGAGCCGTCCGGGGCGAAGGCGAGCAGCTCCTCGCGGTCGGACTGCGGCGCGACGGCGTTGTCCAGGCCGATGGCGATCGGCTCGAACGGCAGTGATGCGTCCGAGAAGACGGCGTTGCCCTTGGTCTCGATCGCGTAGGCGGTCCAACCGCTGCCATCCGGCGTGCGGCCGAGGGCGTGCGCGATCTTCGTTGCCTCGTCGAACACGACCGTCGTGACGGCGCCCGGCATCTCGGAGAGCGGCTGGGTAGCCTCCAGGGAGAGGGACGGCTTCGCACCCGCGGCCACGTCGAGCACCAGGACGGATTTGCCCGCGGCAACGTACACGCGGTATGGCTCGCCGGTGGCCTCGCGGTCGAACGCCATCGACGTGGCGGCCGAGCCGGTCGCAACCGTGGATTCGATCGTGAGAGTCCGGGCGTCCAGCAGGGCCACACCGCCGCCGTGGGCGACGAGGACCTCTGGGTCTCGGCCGGCTTCGGGTTTGGCCGATGCGG
>Ga0182021_10009689_pt1 | contig 11414 bp, 11 predicted proteins | sample 612E3MmetaG_FD_120493 | JGI IMG/M metagenome (GOLD analysis project Ga0182021, IMG submission 120493) | Permafrost microbial communities from Stordalen Mire, Sweden - 612E3M metaG (Illumina Assembly) | ecosystem: Environmental > Terrestrial > Soil > Wetlands > Permafrost | place: Sweden...
CCAGTTGAGGTTGTTCCAGTTGAAACTGCTCCAGTTATCGAACCAGCTCCAATAGAAGTCGCTCCAGTTGAGGTTGTTCCAGTTGAAACTGCTCCAGTTATCGAACCAGCTCCAATAGAAGTCATTCCATCTGAAACAGCGCCAATTGCAGCTCCCGAACCTGAAGTCCAAATAACAACTGAACCAACAACTGAAATCGCTCCTCAAGAACCAGCAATAACCGAGTCAGCGCCACAAGAACCAATCCTAACCATGGAAGCAGCCCCAGTCGAATCAGCTCCAATAATCGAACAACCATTAGTTGAAGCCGCAACAGAAAACGTAACCCCAGCAGAAATAACCATTGAGCCAACACCAGAACAGCCAGAAGTTGCAGCTCCCTTGCAAGATTTTGAAGTCACAGAACCAGTCCAAATAGAAACCACCCTCGAAAAAGTAATGGATCCAGCAATAGAAACGATTATTGATCCCTGCATAGTCGAGGAGGCTATTATCCCCGCCCACCCTTTGGAAGCGCCACACGTGGCGCAAACGGAAATGGTTCAAAGCAACGAAGAAACCGCAACCGCCAACGAAACAGAAGACTCCAATGAACAAAAAAATGAGTAATCGTATTTCTTAATTTCTTTTTCTTTTTTAGTTTTGTTTTAGCTAATTTTCAATAATTTAACTTACATCTGATTAAGTTTCGCGCAGCACATTTTTTCTTGTGTTTTGAATTGTTTTTTTGATTTAGGGGTTGTTGCAGTTGCAGGTTGAGGCCCAAAAAGGTCTAAAAAGGTTCGGAAAGGTCTAAAAAGGTTAAAAAAAGGTTAGAAAAGTAGGTAAAAGTTCAGAAAAGAAAGCAAAAGTTCAGAAAAGAAAGCAAAAGTTTGGAAGAGAATTAAAACGTCCAAAAAGTTGGCTGATTAGGTTTTTAAAATGGTCTGAAGCAGTTTGATGGCTGCCCAGGCTGCTAATGCGCTGGTGTGTGGGTTGTCTGGGTGGGGGTCGTTGGCAAACCGCAGAAACATTTCACCGAACTTCCATTTAATCTGAATTTCATGCGTGTTGCGTGTAACTGCGGGGTCGGAAACCACTTGGACTTTCACTTTGGCTGGTTTAACAGTTAAGGCTAAGGTTGCGGCTACGTTCATTTCTCGTGGGAAACGTTTGGCTGCTTCTTCTGCGTAGCCTTCGTAAACGATTTTTTCCTCTTTGTTTTCGGCTCCTAAAGCTTTGGGGTTTTTGCGTGAAGTCAAAACAACCTCATTTATTCCTGCTAAAGCTGCACTGGAAATGGCATCTAAGCCACCGATAGCGCCTGAAGGAACATGAACCTTGCCTAAATCAACCTCCAAATCAAACAGTGCACCCGTGCTCATCACGATTAACTCGATACCTGCAGCAACAATTTTTGGCACATACTCTTTTGCCGCCTGCTGAGATGCCGCTTCCACAATAACTTTTGGCTTCAATACAAGCAATTCATAAATGTTTTCAACAATTGTTACGGGAAATTTGATTGCGGTTTTGAGTTTTTTGGCTTTTGAGGCTTCAAAGTCGTAAACAACCAGTTCGTCGCAGACAACAAGTTTCCGCTCTATAGCTTCTGCTAGTACCGTGCCAATTGCACCGCATCCTATTAGACCAACTTTAACTTTGTTAATCACTCAATTGCCTCAATATTCAACTTTGACGTGAACTTCTGTGGAGCTAACTTGACGTCCTTCAGAGCTTTTTTCTGATAGAACTTGAATGTTTGATAGCTTCAAGGTTCCAGAGATGTCTCCTTTGGCTGAGGTGATGACTTTCGCGGTATCGTCACTGGCTGCATAAACAATTAGGTTTTTGATTGGTGCGTTTAGTGGAAGTTTCTTCTCTGCTTTGTCATGACGCACTTCTCCTATGATCGCGATAAGCAAGTCGCCGTTCCTCTCTGCTTTTTCATCCACAAGTTTCGAGTTGAACTTTGGCCATTGAGAAACCTGTAAACTTTCAAAACCCTTGCTTTCAGCAAACATATGCTGGTATATCTCTTCAGTTATATGGGGAACAACGGGAGCTAGTAGTTGTAGCATGCGGTAAAGAACTTCGGAGAGTGTGAATTGGGCGGCCAACTTCTTGGCTTGTCCCTCCCCGTCAGGATTTGGGTTATAGAGTCTATCTTTAACGGCTTCAACGTAATAATCACAGAAAACATGCCATGTAAAATTTCGTACGTCTTCGATTGCAATGTTAAATTGGCATTTTTCAAAAGCCTCAGTAACCTTCTTTGTCAGGTTTTCGGCTTTGCTGAGTATCCATTTGTCGAGGGGTTGAAGGTCTAAATCTGCTTTTGGATCAGGTTTGTAGTCAGCTAATAGGTTGCTTGTAAAACCTGAGGCATTCCACAGTTTGACTAAGAAGCGTCTGCCATATTCAACGTCTTGGGCGCGGTAGGGAATGTCTGATCCTGTTGCTCCGCCGCCTGCTGCCCATTGGCGTGTAGCGTCGGCTCCATTTTTGTTTAGGACTTCGGGTGCGGCTGCGTAGTTTTTGAGTGATTTACTCATTTTTCTACCATCTGCGCCCAGCACCATACCGTTTATGAGGACGCTGTTGAATGGGCGTTCGTCGAATAGAGCTAAGTGGCGTACCATGAGGTAGTATGCCCAGGTTCGGATGATGTCTGTACCTGAGGGGTGCATGCTTGCTGGGAACAAATGTTTCCAGTCAGCACGGTCTGGCCAGCCAGCATGGACAGCACAGGTGATTGAGGAATCCATCCAAGTATCCAAAACATCAGTTTCGCCATTGAATTCGGCTCCACCGCATTTAGGGCATTTGCCAATTCTGGGTTTTTCCATTCTTGGGTCAATTGGCACCCAGTTTTCCTGCGCAACGATGACTTCGCCGCAATTCTTGCAGTACCAAACTGGAATTGGTGTAGCAAATAATCTTTGGCGGCTAACAACCCAATCCCAATCCAGCGCCCGCGTCCAGTCGATTAAGCGGTTTTTCATGTAGTCTGGATACCATGGAATCTCGTTGGCGTTCTTCTCTACTGCCTCAGATAACGGCAAGGTTTTCATGAACCATTGTTTAACCTCTAAAATTTCCACTTGGGCTTTGCACCGATCGCAGACGCCCACTTCCTGCTGAATCTTCTCACTCTTCTCAAGTAACCCTGCTGCAGTTAAGTCTGCAACGATGGCAGCACGTGCTTGGTTAACATATAAGCCAGCATATTTACAGCCTGCCTCGCTGATTTTGCCACTTTCAGTCAATAGGCGGATAACCGGAAGCTTATGTTTTATGACAGTTTTTACGTCTTCTTTATCGCCGTAAGTGCAAATTTGAACAACACCCGTGCCAAAGCAGGGGTCAACCGATTCTTCGCTAATGATGGTTACCTCGCGCTTCATAAGGGGAACGGCGATTTTTCTGCCAATGTACTTGCTGTAGCGTTCATCTTTTGGGTTAACTTCCACAGCAACGCATGCAGGTATGAATTCGGGACGTGAAGTCGCGATTAACAGGTATTCGTTGCTGCCTTCCAGTTGGAAGCGTATGTAGTGAAGAGTGCCTTCTTTTTTAATATGGTCGACTTCTGCGTCGGCGATGGCGGTTTCGTCTCTTGGACACCAATTTACCGGGTGAGTGCCCCGGTACATGTAATCTTTTTTGTAAAGTAAAATAAAACTTAGTTGAGTTCTGCGCCAATAGTCTGGATCCATTGTTTTGTATTCGGTGGTCCAGTCTATACTGGCGCCCATTTTGAGTATGCCTTCTTTCATCATTGCTATGTATTTTTCTACTGTTTCAATACACCATGCTCGGAACTGGTCAGGGGGAACATCGCGTTTGCGGATGTTTCTAGCTTTTTCAACTTGGATTTCTATGCCTAAGCCATGGCAGTCCCAGCCTTGGGGGAAGAGCACGTTGAAGCCTTGCATGCGTTTGTACCGTGCAACCATATCAAAGTAGGTCCAATTCAAAACATTGCCCATATGCAACTCGCCCGAGGGATAAGGCGGCGGAGTGTCTATACTGAAGGGTATTCGCTCTTTATCGTTCCAATCGTAATGGTAGATGCCCATTTTTTCCCATTTCTGCTGCCACTTACGCTCAATCTCTGTAAAATTGTATTCTTTCGGCAAAGACTGCATTCTAATCAAACCAACGTTAGTGTTGAGGAAGAAAGCTAAAATATAACCTAAAAACATTACCCCGCCTTAGAAACAGAGTAAGCCAACGTTTCTAACAGAGATTCGTTTCATCGATTAGTGGGTAAGTGGAGTACCATCAGAATCCGTCCAAATATGGCTATTCTATCAGTTATAACAGCCATTAAGGGTTGACTCCATCCGAAAGGCAAGAATCCATTTATTAAATAGAGTGTAACGATTAAGCCTGTAACAATAAAGTTTAGAAAAATCCCTATGATTAAGAGGTATTCTTTGCGCAAGAAAGAATAATAAGACAACGTAACAGTGACGACAATTATAAACAATAAAGCTAAAAAACTAAAAGCTGAAGGTACTCCTAATTAAGGAAACTTCCACACCGCCACAAATAAGGGAAAAAGTATCAACATTAAAAGATTGGAATATTTAAAAATTTTAATCTTACTGAAGATGACGAAGCAGATGAAGCAGACAGCGAGCATAACCACACCCCATCCAAACATGCCTAAACCCAAAAATTCGGGTATTGGAAAGAAATATAGATTAGAAATAGTTAGAGGGAAGAATATCAAAGCTAAAATGAACCAAAAATCATCCTTTGATTTCTGATATTTCTGACTGTAGCATGTAACCATTGCTAAGTAGACAAATATTCCTGCCCAACCTATGGGGTGAAATGGAATGAAGCTACTATTGATAGGTCCGAATGGGCTGAAAAATATCAAAGAAAAAGAAAGAGAAGCAAACACGACCGTAAGAATCGACAATGGACTTATACTTTGATGCTTTGCTGAGCTTTGTTCCATCAAATGATTCGACCGTCTTTAGGTGTCGGGTATTTTGTAGATCTTCATCTGGTCGTCATGGTATACCAAAGTAAATCCGCCGGTGTCTCTGTTATCTAGCAGTCTTGCAATCATGGTATCTTTTCCCAGCTCAGTGAAGCTCATATTCGGACCTGGATTTGCTATATAATCAGTGTAGTTCGATCCCGCTACCTTAAACATCCAAACAGCTTTCACTATGTCATTCTGTCCTATCATGATGTATGTTGCATTGTACTTTCCCATTATCTGAACTGTCTTCGATTGATTGTCTGTAGTTAAGGCTGAGGCTACATCTAGTATCTTTTCGTTTGGGTCAAACTCTTTTATCCCACTTGGATCCGCAACAGAATTGTTGATTTCATGAGAAGGATTTCGCACAACAACATTTCTTTCTCCAACAGCTTTAATCATGTGTCCATAGTCCCACCAGCAAAGAAAGGTTGCGTTCTCAGGGGCTGAACTATTAATCCAGTTTAATCCAGTCTTCATGTTGTCGTCAAAGTAGTTTGAAACGTGATGTCCTGTCTCGTCAGTGTACGATAGCTGATTATGATCAGCCCAATGAGTGACAACAGCATTATACTTTCCACCAATGTTCTCGACGCTCATGAGGAAAGGAAAAAAGGAAAAAGCTAAAACCACTGTAACAATCACAAGTGCAGCAATTACTAGAACTAGAAATCGCTTTCTAATCAAAGAATCATACTCCTAAAATTGCATTGTTCTTCTTGATTTATTTTCACTTTTTCTGTTGACATAATTCGTGATTAGTTGTGATTTAAAATAGATTTTATGGTACGTTCCCTTACTAGTACATTTGCTTACAAAGACTGTTAAAAGCAAAAGCGATTAAACATATATTGGGTCCTCAAAGTTGGAACTGAGAAAGCCTCTATCGGCAATATTTTTGTCGATGATAATTGTCTTCTCGTTAATTGCGATTATTCAATTGGAGAAAAGCAGTTTCCTAAGCATCAATCCAGCTTTTTCTAACCAGCCAACTTTTGAAGATTTGGTTCGAACAACCCAGTCTTCATTAATTAACAATTCAACGCGCACAGAGGTCTACGACTTCATCATTGGCAATCCTGGTATTCAATTCAGAGGCATATGCACGGGATTATGCGTCGCTGTAGGGACGGCAGAATTTCACTTAGGGGTCCTCAAGAAGGCTGGTTTAATCTCTTTTGTTCGCGACGGCAGATATAAACGGTTTTTTGCAGCCAAAAAATTCTCAGCCAAAGAAATCAAATTAATTTGCCTCTTAAGACACGAAACACTGCGAGAAATTATTAAGATAATAATGGTTGAGAAAACAGTTCTCATAGCAAGTTGGCGACGAATCTCTCGATTACTTCTCAAGGATTAACGTGGCAGATAAATAAGCTCAGAGCAGAGAAAGTAATTCAAGAATGTAATGATGGCATAAAAGTCAATTACTCCTTAAATGACGTTTATGTTCAAGCCTTACCTCAACTTCTCAACGTAATCGAATGATGAGATAAACCCAAGATCCAATGTTATCAATATTGCATAGAAACAAACTATAAAAGAGAGCTAATTTCAATAGATGACAATGGCAACGGCTTAGAGTATGCGAAAAAGTTGCTAGAAAACGCAATTTTAAAAAGACAAAAAGTTTAAAAAATACCCAATGTTCCCTAAATTAGCTATTTTCTTAATAACCCTAACATTATTAAGTTTCTAACCTCTGAATGCTCACAGTAATCGTGTCGAATGTTTAATAATAGTTTGAGGTCGGAGGAAATTGAGTATCCAAAATGAAGAAAATAAAATAAAACCTAATGAAGAAAATAAAATAAAACCTAATGAAGAAAATAAACCTAAACCTAAAAATGCCTATGTTAAAAGTAATCGTCATAATCGTAAATTTCATAGGCGATAGAGCTAAAGTCAAAAGAAGGGAACTAAAGCAAAAGACGCTTGAAGAGAAAGTTAGAATAGCCTAAATATGGAAAATACGGAGACCCCGAGGCTTTTTTGGTTCTACATTTGGATTTTCAATCGGACGGCAGAAGATCAAAAACGTGCCGTTCCTTTCGTTTTGTTTAGCGCGTCTTTCGCAAAATATTCTAAGCTTTTGCAAGCATTATTTCAATTGTTGAAACCATACGTGCTCTGTTTTCGCCCTCTCTCGCCGGCATCTCCTCTGTTCCTATCACGATTTTGTGTACTTTCAGGTCTTTTAAGAAGCGATTTCTCACTATTTCGGCTGCGTCAACAGCGGTAGCTATTGCCTTTCCTCTCGCCTTCAAAGTTATTTCTTTAACATCGTTCGCCGACAAGCCTGTCATAATTGCCATAACATAATCCATCGGCATTTTATTTCCAACGAAAACAATTCTTGATTTTTCCGACATATACAATCACCAATTAATCATATACTGAGCAAACTTCCCTATAAAGCGATTAAACAACAGACATTTCCCTTAGTTTCGATTTTACCTTTAGATTGGGTTTTTGTGAGGCGCAATTTTTCCATTATTTTTTACCCCTAATACTATTATTCTATTTAGTTTATAGGCGGTAAGTTTTACTATGTTTCTTACTCCTCATACCAATACCTAACTATTGTTATTATTATTTTTTTCAACACCAATAGCCACTACCCATTACACCTGAACTTCAGGTAAGTCGGTGTGTGTGGATTAAAATTTAATTAGAACCAAACCTAAAACTTTTTGAGGTTAAAGTTGTTTATTTGATAAGGATAAACCGTGATGGATAAATCTAAAATTAAAGATGAAATGTGCACGTGTGGGCATCTTAAAAGTGAACATTCATATTTTTTAGATAGAGTATGTACTAAACCTAACTGTGAATGTTACAAGTTCGTTTTGAAGGACGAAAAACGGAAGCCTAATTTTTTGAATGTTGCGTGCTTAAAGCATGAATATAGTCAAACTAATAATCGCTTTGAAATACTGTTTTGAGAGGTTCAATAAATGGTAAAAATAAAACTATTGACCTATCTGACTTTCAATTTGAATATGCTTGTTGACAAAGGAAAAGGTATGCCCTTGAAAGAGACCAGACAACTGTGCGAAGAAAGAACAATACTTCGAGAGTTGCAAGAGAGATTTCCCTTTGCAGAAACGCATCTTGACTTATCGTTACTAAAGTTGCAACCAGATGCTGAAGAAGAAATCGAGAATATCTTTTACGATAAGGCAATTTCGCTAAGAGATAGCGAAATGTGTGTGGAAAACAACGGTTTATGTTTGTTAATTGCATACACTCAGGAACAGATTCAAAGAGAAGCGAGGAAACTCGAAGAGAAAATTAGCGACTAACCCGGTCAATATAATGATGCGTGTAAATCCTTAATTTTTCTATATGAGAGTGAGTAATTCTATATTGAGGACACGTACGTGTTAGTGCCGTCTATTTTTTCCTATTGAGTGTGAGTAAACAATTTTTGGAATACTTTAGGTTTGACAGCTGAGAAATTTTCCTAATGCTAACCCAAATAATAATACGTGTGGTTGGATTAAAATTTAATCTCAATCCCTCTTTATTTTATAGCAACTAAGAAAATCCTGTTAAATATTACCTCAACAAGACCATCTCTATCTATCTGCGATGCAAAATATTCTTTCACCAGTTTATTAAAACTGGAAACATAACGTTCAACTAAATCTACTGAATAACTATCTTCATTAAGATATCCAACTGCTGCTCCAGAACTAAATATCTTGAATGCTTCTTCTGGCGTATGTTTTGATTTGACAGTATTAATTTCAGATAACACTACGGTAAAACCCGCATTCTCAAATAATTTCTTATATTCAGAAGCAGTCTCCATAAAAAACCAAGGCGACTTAAAATGCAAAAATATTTCTTTTGTTTCGGGATTGTGTTTAACATTTTCCACCGCCCGGATAAATGTTGGGCTATACTCATTTGTTGCAGGAGCCTGTATTCCTATCCTTCCGCCTTTTCTTAATGTCCTATAGCAATTCTTGATAACCTTTTCCGGATCAGTTACCCATTGAAAAGCTGAATTGCAAAATATCACATCGAATTCACGAGCATAATTAATATCCTCAGCTTTCAATACTTCAAATTGTATTTTGAATTTTTCATAATTGCCTTTAGCCTGAGAAATCATATTTTCTGCGGAGTCGATTCCTTCTATATTTCCAGAAGTTATATCCCTTATTCTTTTAGTTAAATTTCCCGTTCCACACCCCAGGTCCAAAACATCTTCGTTTTTGCTAATATTGACTATAGTAAATAGAATTTCGGCAGCCGATTTCTGTACTAAGGATATTTTTTCATAATCTTTTGCTATATCCGAAAAATCTTTAATGTAAGAGTCCTTTATTTCTTTTTTAGCGTGTGTCTTAAATGACATTTTTTCCACCGTTTACTTAATCCTTTATGCTTTAAGACCGCTCCAGAAGGTAGAGGTCGAAAGTCGAGATATTCTACCGAGGGCAGTTTAAGAGGTTTTTCTGTAGTTATAACCAATTACAACTTATGATAAATTGGGTTCTTTAAAGCCTTAAGTCGTATTCTATGTAGATTTAGGATTTATTTTAACCGCTAAAATTCCTCAGCAAGGGGTGTATTGCTTATGTGGGTTATATGGTCACAACTTGGCAAGCGTAAGAAGAAGATTACTCCTTCGCGTTTCTTCTTCTCTTAACAAAAAATTGTGGCCTCTACAAACCCACATATGAACCTGAATAAGTGCAAGTTTTTCGCAACCCTAAAATAAAACAACTTCCACGTTGTATTTTATTAAGGTAATTCGGGGAGCTGGGAAAGACCCGGCTGAGAGGACAGCTAAGTGCTGTCGACCCAACGAACCTGAACCAGGTAATACTGGCGGAGGGAAAAAACGTGAAACACCCTAATTTAGAAACTGAAAACAATAATATTTTCCCAACCAAGATACTAGCAGAAATAATAATATTTGTCGCCATGGCAGGCGCATTGGCTCTTATTAGCCATTCCTTCTTTGGTCTTCCACAAGGAGGATCCATTAACCTTGGGATGGTGCCTATCTTTTGGCTCGCGTTAAGAAGAGGACCTAAAATTGGTATATTTGCTGGCATTGTGCTTGGCGTGGTTGATCTTGCGATTGAGCCTTTCGTTGTTAATCCTGCCCAATTTATCCTTGATTATCCATTGGCGTTTGCCTGCGTTGGACTTGCCGGTTTCTTCAGAAACCTTGGCGCTGTTGGCTCAATTGTCGGCGTCGTTGTTGGTGGAACAGGCCGTTTCCTATCTCATTTCTTTTCAGGCGTCATATATTTTCCCCAATACGCACCAGCAGGCATGAGCCCAGTCCTTTACTCAGCAATATACAACGCAGCCTATATGGTGCCAAGCATCATAATTTGTGCAATCGTGATTGCTCTACTGCAGAGAAGCAAGACGCTAAACATTTACCTTTAAAGTTGAGTAAACATGGGAAAACTGCTACCTGAAGAACTCAAATCACTATTAAGCTGCATAAAGAAAGATTCACGCGTAATCGTTCCACCCATGGTTGGCTACGATTCAGGCGTACACCTTTTTGACGGCAAGTACATTGCGGTTGCTACTGACCCGTGCACGGGCGTTCCGGAAGAATGGTTTGGTTGGCTACTAATCAATTACGCAGCCTCAGATGTTTCTCTTTCAGGCGCTAAACCAGAATTCTGCACCATTAACCTGCTGGGGCCAAAATCAACTAAACCAGAAACCTTCCAAAAAATAATGAAGCAAACTTGTAAGGCAGCAGATGAATTGGACATAGCCATCGTTCGAGGGCATACAGGTACGTATGATAGTCTTTCAGGCTTGTTTGGTGTCGCCACAGTCTACGGGGCAGTTCAACTTGAAAAGCTAATTACCCCTGCAAACGCTAAGCCAGGCGACCTGATCATATGCACTAAACCGCTCGGGATGGAAACAATCACAAATTTCTCAATAGCCAACAAAGAATTAGCCAAAAAACTTTTTGGGATTGAGCAACAAGAAAACCTCTCTAAACAAGTTTACCTGCAAAGCTGTGTTCGAGAAGCACAGGCACTCGTGAAAACTGGTGCTGTTCATGCCATGCACGACGCTACTGAAGGAGGATTTGTAGCAGCACTAAATGAATTAGCTGAAGCATCTAAACTTGGGTTTGGATTAAGTTGGGAAAAAATCCCTATCTGTAAAGAATTGTTGGCTCTACAAAGTCACTTCAAATTAACTGATGAGCAACTGCTGGCTACGTCTTCAACAGGAACAATTATCGCAGCAATTGACCCTCAAAATAAAGAAAAAATCACAGAAGCACTAAGTCAAAATGGTCTCTCAGCTAGCTTCATGGGTGAATTTAGCGAAAATAAAGATCGGGTGTTACTTAGAAATGGCAAACAAGAGTCTTTTCCATTGACTTCTGGCGACCCTTACGATAGGATTCTTTCTGGCAAATAGC
>Ga0182021_10009690_pt1 | contig 11413 bp, 9 predicted proteins | sample 612E3MmetaG_FD_120493 | JGI IMG/M metagenome (GOLD analysis project Ga0182021, IMG submission 120493) | Permafrost microbial communities from Stordalen Mire, Sweden - 612E3M metaG (Illumina Assembly) | ecosystem: Environmental > Terrestrial > Soil > Wetlands > Permafrost | place: Sweden...
GTGTCAGACGGCGGGCGACAAGAAAGTGAAGCTCGAGACGCAGAAAGACAAACTGAGCTACAGCATCGGCCTGAACGTCGGGCACAATCTCGGCCGGGACTCCATCGCCATCAATCCGGACGCTTTCCTCCGCGGGCTCCTCGACGCAAGCCTCGACAGCGCGTCTCATCAGATGTCCGATGCCGAGTGCCAGGAGGTCATCATGAAGTTCCAGACGGAACAGAGGGGAAAACTCGAGGAGGGTGCCAAAGTGACAGGTGAGAAGAACAAAAAAGAAGGGGAAGCGTTCCTCGAGATGAACAAGAAACAGCCCGGGGTTGTGACGCTCCCGAGCGGACTGCAGTACAAGGTCCTTGTCGAGGGAAAAGGAAAGAAGCCGAAACTCAACTCGACGGTCACCACGCAGTACAGCGGGAAGCTCCTTGACGGCACGGAGTTCGACAGCTCGTACAAGAGGGGTGAGGCTGCGACGTTCCCGGTGTCGGGCGTGATAAAGGGGTGGACCGAAGCTCTCCAGCTCATGAAGGAAGGCTCGAAGTGGGAGCTGTACATCCCTCCGGATCTCGCTTACGGGCCGGCGGGGACGGGCGGAGGGGCAATCCCGCCGAATGCCACGCTCATATTTCAGGTCGAGCTGATCGCTGTGAAGTAGAGAGGGATCTTCCCCCGAGGTGATGCGCTCCGATGCCGGATCCCGGACAACTTCCGTATCTTCTGCGGCTTCTTGACGACGACTCCCCGGACGTCCGGGGAGCCGTTCTCGAGCAGTTTGAAGCGTTCGGCGACTCGCTCGAGGATCACCTGCGCGGTCTTTCGGTCGCCGGGACGGAGGGGCTCATCCATGGACTTCTCAGGGAGGGGCGCCGCAAGCGGCTATCCTCGGGGTGGTCTGCCCTCGCGCGAATCACCGGAGACAAGGCCAAGCTCGAGGCCGGTCAGGACCTCCTGTCGCGGTTCCTGCGGACTGATGCGCGAACCGGGACGCTTGCCGGCGCGCTGGACGCCCTCGCGGGGGAGTTCCGTGAGGGAGATCTCGAGAAGGACGCCCTTGCGCTGGCGGAATTCCTCTTCCGTATCAAGGGTCTTGCCGGTGCGGTGGAAGAATATTACGCGCCGCGAAACAACGATCTTGTGCACGTGATCACGGCACGGGAGGGACTGCCGATCTCTCTTGTGTGCGTCTACATTCTTGTCGCGCACCGCCTTGGCATGAGCGTTGAAGGATGCAATCTCCCCGGCCATTTTCTCGCGCTTGCCTCCCACGGGGGACGCAGATTCGTCGTCGACTGCTTCAACAGGGGGCTCGTCCTCCTGGATACGGATCTCGCGCGGCTCAGTTCGGCCGCGCCCGTGAAGACCGCCGACCTTGCGGCGCTCCAATGTGACGCCGGAGCCATACTGGGACGCGTGCTCCGGAATCTCGTCAGGTCATTGCGCCGCAGTCAGGACGAGCAGGCCGCGGAGGATGCGGCGCTCCTCGAACGGCTCGCGGCCGCCGGCGTTGCGTAAACTCCCTCCGCAGTCACCTGGGAAAAAAGGAAGGAACGACCCCCATGCTCAGCAAATGGCGGGCGGCAGCGGCGCGCCGCTTATGATGATCGACCGCGCGCTCGCCGCAAGGGCCGCGAAGTAGAACAACCCCGGCCCCGCCGGGCGTGCGAGTCCGGGAACCTTCTACCGCAGGAGGACCATCGCGCGGGTCTCGGCGTATCCCCCTGCGGTGAAACGGCAGAAATACGTCCCGGTGGCGACGGGCTTCCCCCCGGTGTCGGTCCCTTCCCAGCGCACGGAATGCGTTCCTGCCTCCCACTCCCCCCGGGCGAGAACCGCGATTTCACGGCCGACCGGGTCATAGACGGTGACGGTGACGACCGACCTGTGGGGGAGCGAGAACGTAACCCATGTCGCCGGGTTGAACGGGTTCGGGTAGTTCTGCGCGAGCGCGTACGCGTCCGGGAGTATCGACTCCGGCGTGACGACGTCCCTGAGTATCCACATGTCGGGATCGATCTGTAGCGCGGAAGGATAAAAAGGGACGGCGAATGTGAACGTCTCCCCCGACGCGAGGGGAGTGACCTGGAACGTGGTGTCGCGCGATCCCGCAACGAGCCTGACGTCGACGGGCATCCGGAAGAACGGCGTCGCCGTCGAGCTCCCCGTCTGTGAAAGGACGAGCGACACGTTGAAGAGTACTCCCGTGGGCGTGACCTTCCAACGGTAGCTGTATCTCGGATACCCCTCCCCGTAGACCCACTCACTGAAGAAATATCCGAGATCCTTCCCCGACACCGTTTCGCACACGCTCCTGAATCCTTCCGTTGTCGCGCTCCTGAACCTGAACCGCGGATCGGCGACATAGGCGCGCAGGGAGCGAAAGAACGCGGAATCACCGAGCACGTGGCGGAGCATGTGGAGCGTCCATGCGCCTTTGTCGTACACCCGGTCGGCGTCGAAGAGGTTTGCTACTGTCGATGTGTCCTGGACGTACAGCGTCCCCTGTGCGTTGAGCGCGTTTGTCATGACACCCCGGATGTGCGCCGTGTACGCGGCGGGACCGTAGTACCGTTCGAGAAAGACGGACTCGCTGTACACCGCAAAGCCTTCGTTCAGCCACAGGTTCGGCCAGTTCGCGCAGGTGATCAGGTCGCCGAACCACTGGTGCGCAAGCTCGTGGGAGATCGTGCTTTCGTAAAAATTGGTCGTCGACGTCATCGTCTGGTGCTCCATCGCCCCGCCCGATCCGAACCTCGAGTGTCCGTATTTTTCTTTGATGAACGGGTAGAGGCCGTAGGCGTCGGAGAAGATGCGGAGCATGCTCTTCGTCTCACCGAGAGCCCTCAGGCTGTCTCCGGCCGACGGCGGAAGCACGTAGTTGATGATCGGCATCGAATCCGCGGGACTGTAACGGAACCAGTCGTCGATTTCCACATAGTTCGCCGCGGCCAGCGACACGAGGTAGGCGGCGATCGGATAGCGCTCCGACCAGTGAAACGTCGTCGTCCCGTTTCCATGTACCTCCGTGGCGACGAGCGTGCCGTTCGATCCCGCCTTCAGTCCGGAAGGGACCGTCACGAGCATGTCAATGGAGTCCGCTTTGTCGCTGTTGTCGTCCTTGCAGGGCCACCAGTCCCGCGCCCCGTAAGGCTCGCTCAGCGTCCATATCCAGGGAGAGCCGTCCAGGGAGGAAGATTCAAAACTCCCGAACCCCGTGGCGATGGGGACCCCCCCGTAAAACGTGTCGACGGTCAGCGTATCCCCTTTCCGGTATGTCCTGCCGAGCTGCGCCTGAAAACCCTGGAGATACTGGGTGTAACGGAGTGGGCCCCCCGGTCCCAGAACGGAATCGACGGTCATCGAACCGGCAAGGTCGAACGACACAGTGGAGACGCTGTCGGAGAGGCAGACAAGCCGGGCCAGGACGTCCCCGGTAAGGAAGGAGGAGGAGAGTTTCAGGCGGAGCCTGTAGTAGGTGACGTGCACGCCGGGGTCGGCGAAATCACCCCTCGCCAGGATGCTCCGGGTGCCCCCCGCCGCCTTGAACGCGCATGCCTCCGATCCCGCGATGCCGCCGGGCGGTGCCTGGGCGGCGGCGGCAATGGGGAGCGCAGCAGCGAGAATGGCCAGAAGGTGAGCGCGTCTCTTCATCTCCTAAGATAGTATTTCATCCCCCGGAGGTCAACTCCCCGCCGGAGGAGGCGCTGAACCGGTGCGTGGACGGAATCTCCCCCGCACTACGAAGGCATTGCATGGGAGTTCTTCCGGGCGTATCTTGCACGGGCACGGACAACAGACGGAATACGCATGACACAGAGAACGATTCGTTACGGCATCATCGGGTTCGGCCGGTTTGCCGAAAAGGCGATCGCGCCCGCCATCCGGCGCGCCAGGAATTCCGAGGTGGTCGGGCTTCAGAAACGATCTGCGGAGGAGGCAAGGAAAAAGGCGGATGAATGCTCCATCCCGCTGGCATTCGCTTCTGTCGACGATCTCGTGCACCACCCCGACATCGACGCGGTGTTCATCGTTTCCGCGAACTCCGCGCACTGTCCGGAGACGGTGGCGGCGGCGAACGCCGGAAAACATGTGATCGTGGAAAAGCCGATGGCGCTCAGCGCCCGCGAAGCGCAGGCCATGATCGACGCATGTGCGTCGAACGGCGTGAAGCTGATGGTGGGTCACATGGTGCGACTCTCCCCGCTTGTGCGGAGGGCGAAAGAGCTTATCGTGGCGGGCCGCATCGGGAGCGTGAAGGCCGCACGGGCGGAGTTCATCTATGACGCGAGGGTGAGCCACAGAAAATGGCTGATCGACCGGGCCGTCGCCGGAGGAGGGCCAGTCGTCGACGTCGGCGTGCACTGCTTCGACACCCTCCGGTACGTGCTGGGGGGCGAACCCGCGTCGGTGTCGGCCGCGCTCTGGCCGCTCCCTACGGCCGCATCCATCGAGGAATCCGGGTTCGTTTCGCTGCAGTTTCCGGACGGCGTTCTGGCCTCCGTGTTCTGCTCGTACACGGCTCCCTACCGGCGCGTGATTCTCGAGATCATCGGCACGGAGGGGATCATCACGGTGCCCGACTTCACGTCGGGAGACCGTGACGGGCGCCTGATCCTCACACGCGGCAAGGGGGACGCCCCTGGCGTCCCCGTCGCGGAAGAGATCCCGGTGCCGAATCTCTATGTTGAAGAAACGACGATGTTCACAAACTGGATCCTCGGCGGCCCTGAGCCGGAGCTGAGCGGATCGAACGGCCTCGCAAACCAGCGGATCATTGACCGGGCACTCACATTCTAGAAGGAGCGATTCATGAAAAAGATACTTCTTGCAGGCGTCGTCGGCGGCGTGCTCATGTTCATCTGGAGCGCGGTGGCATGGATGGCGATCCCGCTTCACACATCCACGATAAGGACGATGGCGAATGAAGATTCGGTCATCACCGCGATGAAGAACGGGATGGACCGGAAGGCGGTGTACATGTTCCCCGCGAGACCGGTCTCCGGCGAGCAGGCCGCGATCGACGCGTGGACGAGGAAATGCCAGCAGGGGCCGACGGGCACCGTGATCTACAACCCGGCGGGATACTCCGGCATGATGCTTCCGGAAATGGGGATAGGCCTTCTGGACTGCATACTCACCGCGATGCTCGCGGCGTGGCTCCTGTCGAGGAGCACCGCGGCGAAATCGGGTTATTTTGCCCGTGTCATGTTCTGCGGGACTCTCGGGCTCTTCATTTGCCTCGCGGTGCACATCGTGAACTGGAACTGGATGATGTATCCGGTCGACTACACGACGGGATGGGTCGCCGATACGCTTGTCGGCTGGGTCGTCGGGGGGATCGGGATTTCGGCGTTTGTGAAATCGGCGGCGTGACGCCTGTTTCCGGTATGGCGGATCGGCCCTGCCGGCACTTTGCCGGCGGGGCTCCGGTTCTATCGCCGGGATTCCGCGGGTGCGTTGTCGAAAGGGAGCTCTCCGAGTATGATGGAAGGGTTTTTCTCCGCAAAATAGCTGAGGGCCCAGTCTCCGGGGAAGAGTATGACGCTCTGTCCCCGTGAGTCGTCCGCGAGGACCGCTCCGGTGGGAAGCATGCCGGGAGAGATGAGCGCGCCGTCGGTGGCAGGGTGGATCCACCGGGCGAACTTCCATTCCGCCGGGTCGAGCCGCGACTCGGCGCCGTATTCGCTTCCGAGCCGGTACTGAAATACTTCGAACTGCAGGGGTCCGACGGCTGCGAGAATCGGAACCTGCTGCGACGCATTCCTCGGACGGAACCCCTGCACGACCCCCTCCTGGAGAAGCTGGTCGAGCCCCTCGCGGAAGCGCTTGAATTTCGATGGGTTGGGATTGCTGAGCATCGCGAAGCACTCGGGCGGGAATCTGGGTATTTCATCGTAGACAATCGACGGGTCCTCTGCGAGTGTGTCCCCGATCCCGAGGAGCGACTGCCCCACGAATCCGACGATGTCGCCGGGGTACGCCTCATCCACGGTCTCCCTCTCCCGCCCGAAGAGTTTGGCGGCATTCGAAAGCCGGATGGACTTTCCCGTCTGCGCATGGATGGCCGTCATATCCCGCGTGAATTTTCCGGAACAGACGCGGAGGAACGCGACCCTGTCACGGTGCCGCGGGTCCATGTTTGCCTGTATCTTGAATATGAATCCGGAGAACCCGGTGCTGTCGACGGGGACAATGGTACCCTTGCTCAGCCTGGGACGCGGCGGTTCGGCGTGCGCAAGGAATCCGTCGAGGAGGAGCTGGACCCCGAAGTTGTTCCTGGCGCTGCCGAAAAAGACGGGGGTGGTCTTCCCTGCGAGGACGTCGGCGGCGTGAAAAGCGTTCCCCGCGAGGTCAAGCATCTCGAGTTCCTCGGACACCCGGCCGTGAACGTCGGTGTCGAGCCTTTCGCGCACGAGCGGGTCCGCGAGCGTCGAGATTTGCACGGGAGCCCTGTATGCGCCCCCCGCGGCGAGCTCGAAAAGGTGCACCTGGCGCGTCATCCGGTCGATCACCCCCCTGAAATGAAACCCGGTTCCGAGGGGCCAGTTCATCGGGAATGCGCCGATGCCGAGGACGTGTTCGAGCTCGTCAAGAAGCTCGAGCGGATCCCGCGTCGGCCTGTCGAGCTTGTTCATGAACGTGAAAATGGGGATGCGCCGCCGCCGGCAGACCTCGAAAAGTTTCCTCGTCTGCGTTTCGATCCCCTTGGCGGCGTCAATAACCATCACGACCGCGTCCACCGCCGTCAGCACACGGTAGGTGTCTTCGGAAAAATCCTGGTGTCCGGGTGTGTCGAGGAGATTGATCCGGTATCCGTTGTACTCGAACTGGAGGACCGTGGAGCTTATCGATATCCCCCTCTTCCGTTCGAGCTCCATCCAGTCGGAGGTTGACTGCCGCTGGTTTTTCCTCGCAGTGACGGAACCGGCGAGCTGCACGGCGCCGCCGTAGAGGAGGAATTTTTCGGTCAGCGTCGTCTTCCCCGCGTCCGGGTGCGAGATTATCGCAAACGTGCGGCGCCGCTCTGTCTCTTCCCTGATACCCACTCTCGTCTTCCCTCAAAACATATATCGTTTAATATACGGAAAAAACTCCGCCCGCGCGAGCCGCCGCATTGACTTTCACTGCCGATGTGCCTAGTTTCTCCTGATCGTCCCATTGTAGAACATTGCCGGCCGGTCCACGTGAAAATGCCACGGACACTCCGCGGCGTTGCCGTCATCATCCTCCTTCTCGTCCTCTTCCCCCTTCTCATTTTCACCGTCTACGAGATAAACGGGCTGAGTGCGGGCGAGTCATTCGTCGCCGGGGTCTACCGGGGCCAGCTCGACGTCGTCCTGTTTTCCCTGAACCAGTTTGCGTGGAACGTCGTGAACACATGGGCGAGCACCGCGGAGAACGGATGGAAGCCGTCGGGGAACAGGGGAACCTTTTCACCGGGGTTCACGGAGAAGTTTCTCGGGAAAAATCCCGCGATCGATGCGGTCTTTGTCGCGGATTCGGCGGGCGCGGAGATCTTCTCGTTCACGGAGAGGCCGGATGCTGAGATCCGGTGGCTCGGGGGTCCCGGCTCGTGGCTCGCAGGGGAGCGGCCGCTTATCGACAAACTGCTCGCGCTCAGCCGGCAGAACTACAGGAAGATCGAGCCGTGCATGATCGCGGACTCATCGGGACGGAAGGGGGTTGTCGTCCTTCTGTTCGTCTTGCGCGGCCTCGAAGGGGTCCCCGCCCTGGCGGGGATCAGGCTCCGCGAGGAGCGGTTCGTTCAGGACGTTCTCGCGGAGCGGATGCGTGAGGCCGCCGCCGGGGAGTTCATACTCTCCGTCGTCAATACGTCGACCGGGGAGAGCGTCTATGCGAGCGAGGAGGGGGCGGCGGCCGAACCCGAGCAGCGTCGCCAGCTCTGGCTGTTTCCCGATCTTGCGGCCGGGATCAGGCTCAAAGGGGAGACCGTACAGCAGGTTGCGCAATCGCGCGTGCGCCGGGATCTCGTGATCCTCCTCGTCCTTGACGCCTTTCTTCTTACCGGCGTCTGGGTCGTGTTCCGGAGCGTGAGGAGGGAAATGGAATTCGTCCGGTTGAAGTCCGATTTTGTGTCGAATGTGTCGCACGAGCTCCGGACGCCGCTGGCGCTCATCAGGATGTACGCGGAAACGCTTGAAATGGGGCGTCTGACGGAGGACGGGAAGAAGCAGGACTATTATGCGACGATCGTCAAAGAGACGGAACGGCTCACCCATCTCGTCAACAACCTCCTGAATTTTTCGCGCATGGACGCCGGGCGAAGGCCCTATGCCCTTGCCGCCGTCGACCTCAATGCGGCCGTGAAGGGGGTCCTGGAGTCGTTCTCGCCGCACCTGCGAAGCGAGGGGTTCTTTCCCGAGGTGACGCTCGATCCTTCGATCCCGGCCGTGCGGGCGGACCTTGAGGCGGTCCAGGAGGCCATTATCAACATACTCGACAACGCCGTGAAGTATAGCGGCGCTCAAAAATACCTTCGCGTCGCCACCGGCGCCCGCCCGGAAGGCCCGTACGTGGAGATAGAAGACCGCGGCCGGGGAATACCCACCGAATATCACAAACGCGTCTTCGAGACGTTTTTCAGGGTCCCTGCCGGCCGGAACCCGGGCGTGAACGGAAGCGGCCTCGGACTCTCGATCGCCCGTCACATCATGGAGGCGCACGGCGGGAGAATCGATCTGCAAAGCACGCCGGGCGAAGGAAGCACATTCACACTCGTATTCCGCAATGAGCACAATACTGGTCATTGAAGACGATCCGAAGATGCAGACCGGACTCAGAGACAACCTTGAGTTCGAGGGGTACACCGTGCGCACCGAGGGGGACGGGGAGGCCGGCCTTCGGGTCTGGACGGACAATGCGTTCGACTGCGTCATTCTTGACGTCATGCTTCCCGGGCTCTCCGGGTTTGACGTGCTGAAGAAGGCCCGTGAACGCGGTGTCTCCACGCCTGTCATCATGCTGACGGCGAAAGGGGAGGAGATCGACAGGGTGCTGGGGCTGGAGCTGGGCGCGGACGATTATGTGACGAAGCCCTTCAGCCTGCGGGAACTCCTTGCGCGGGTCAAAGCCGTGCTCAGGCGGAACGAAAGGAGCGTCGCGGGCGGTTCCATGGTGCGTCTCGGATCGTTTGAGGCCGATGTCACCGCGTACGACGCGTCGAAAAACGGCGCGGCGGTGGCGATGACGCCGAAGGAATTTGAGGTGCTGAAGTTTCTCTGGCAGCACCGCAATCGTACGGTGACGCGCGACCAGCTTCTGACGAATGTCTGGGGGTACGACGAATCGGTCAGCACCCGCACGGTGGACAATTTCATACTCAAGCTCCGCCAGAAAATCGAGCCGGACCCGGCGGAACCAAAGTACATCGTGACGATACATGGCACCGGGTACAAGCTCATGATCTGACCTCCGCGCCGGGCTCTCCTGCAGTGACAAGTTGTGACAATTTCTGACCTCATCCCCACATCTTCCGTCCGTGGGCGGCGTATCCATCAGTGTCCATAGATCGTATCACAATCACATTGATGCACTGGAGGACACGATGAAAACCACCGCAATGCTCTTCGCCGCCGCCCTTGTGACCGCAGCCCACTCCACGGCACCGTGCCAGGCCGAAACCGGCCAGGCCCCCAACCCCGCTGTTTCGCCGGCGCTGCTGTCCGCAAGCGAAATCACCCGGGATGAGCGGAATTACGTCTCAGGCCTCGTCTGCCCGAACGACGGCGTCGTGGAATCGGCAATCGCCCAGTCCGTCAAGATGCGGTGGGCGGTTCCCGCTGCCGGGCTCGAGGAGATGAGAACGACCCTGGAGAAGCTTGCCACGGGGGGGAGAACGGCTGCAATCCGGTACAAGGCGTACCTTGCGGGACTTGTGTTCGATTCTCCCGCGATATTTAAGGGCGAAAGCGGCCAGGACTATGCATGGGACGAGGACCTGTTTGCCGCCATCAGCGGCAAGGCCGAAAAGGCGCTCCTCGGATACAACGCCGGCCGGCCCACGGGCAAATAGTCGCTGCGACAAGATTTTACATCTCTTGACAGGGCCGGAACGCGTGTGACCTCTCTGGTGCCGATATTGGGTGACAGAGACTACCGGAGGCTTCAAATGAAAAGCGATCGGATTCTGCTGTGGAGTTCCTGTGCGCTGGCATTACTGACATCCCTCCCGGTTGTCGCCGGCGCGCAGGAACAGCAGATGGTGAAGGACCTGCGCGGCAAATGGAAATTCCAGATCGGCGATGACAGGCGCTGGGCGGACCCGTCGTTCGACGACAGGAAGTGGGATGACATATTCGTGCCGTCAGCATGGGAGGACGAAGGGTATCCCGGGTACGACGGGTATGCCTGGTACAGGACGCAGTTCGACGTGCCGGATGACCTCCGCGACAAAGTCCTCACTCTCCACCTTGGGACCATCGATGACGCGGACGAGACGTACATCAACGGGCATTTCATCGGGTTCGGCGGACAGTTTCCCCCCCATTATATCAGTGAATACGGCTGGTCACGCGAGTACCACCTTCCGCAGTGGTGTCTCAAGTTCGGACAGCGGAACGTCATTGCGGTCCGCGTCTATGACGGAGGCCTCGCAGGGGGAATCACCCGCGGAAAGATCGGAATCTACGCGCAGAGTGACCCTCTCCGTGCGGAACAGTCGCTCGCCGGGACATGGAAACTGAAAACGGGCGACGACTTTTCGTGGAAGGAGCCGTCGTACGATGACGCCGGCTGGCAGGACGCGGCCGTCCCTCTCTTCTGGGAAACGCAGGGATTGAAGGACTACGACGGATTCGCCTGGTACCGGCTGAAGTTCCGCCCCTCTTCTGCTCTCGACGGGAAGAGGCTCATCCTCCTCATGGGAAAAGTCGACGACCTCGATGAAACCTATCTGAACGGCGAACGGGTAGGCCGGACGGGGTCGATGAGTCCCCACGGCGGAAGGATACGGACGTCGAATGAATATGCCGAGCTCCGCGCCTACACGCTCCCGGGAGGATTGCTGAAATTCGGCGAGGAGAACGTGATCGCCGTCCGCGTCTACGACGGGTGGCTTCACGGCGGCATCTACGACGGTCCCATCGGCCTCATCACCCGCGACGCATACCAGGATTGGAAGCACCGGCACAGGGACCGGAAAAACCCCTGGGATCTGCTGAGAGAGATGTTCCAATAATTGCCCTTTTTTGCGCATCTTTTTCCCTCCGTGCGCGTATAAGGGTGTGCAACTTCTGGCCGCCTCTCCGACTGTCAATCCAGAACGTTCCACACAAAACTCGGTCAATTCCTTTGGAGGGAACATGATGAGCATTCATCGCAGATGCACGGGCGCCATTCTCCTTGCGGCCGCCCTTGCCGCAGTCCCGCTTTTCGCGCAGCACATCCCCGCAAACCCCGA
>Ga0182021_10009691_pt1 | contig 11411 bp, 11 predicted proteins | sample 612E3MmetaG_FD_120493 | JGI IMG/M metagenome (GOLD analysis project Ga0182021, IMG submission 120493) | Permafrost microbial communities from Stordalen Mire, Sweden - 612E3M metaG (Illumina Assembly) | ecosystem: Environmental > Terrestrial > Soil > Wetlands > Permafrost | place: Sweden...
ACGAGTCTTGGCCGAGTCGGCGGCGGCCGTACTGGTCACGCTGGCGGTGGTCAACTCGGTCAAGGCGTTCTGGCTGGCACTGCTGATCTCCATCTCGGTCATGGCAGTGGTCTCCTTCGTCCTGGTCGGGGTCTCACCCCGGACGCTGGGCCGCCAGCATGCTGACCAGGTCTCGTTGCTGACAGCACCGATTCTGGTCCGCCTACGCAGGGTGCTCGGCCCGGTTGCACGACTGCTCGTGACGCTTGGCAACGCGGTGACCCCGGGCCGAGGCTTTCGCGACGGCCCGTTCGACTCTGAGGCCGAGCTGCGTGATCTGGTGGACATGGCGGAAGAGTCTTTGCTCATCGAGGCGGGGGAACGCCAGATGATCCACTCCGTCTTTGAGCTTGGTGACACGGTGGTCCGTGAGGTCATGGTGCCGCGTACCGACATGCTGACCATGGACCAGGACAGGACGCTGCGTCAGGCGATGTCGTTGTTCCTGCGATCCGGGTTCTCGCGCATCCCGGTTCTTGGAGACGGGCCGGACGATGTGCTCGGGCTGCTCTACTTCAAAGACGTCGCCCGCCGGGTCTACGGCGACGCCAAGGCCGCCAAGCTTCCGGTGCATCACCAGATGCGGCCGGTGCGCTATACCCCCGAGAGCAAGCCGATTGACGACCTGCTGCGCGAGATGCAGCGGGACCAGAACCATTTCGCTGTCGTCATCGACGAATACGGCGGAACCGCAGGCCTGGTCACCCTCGAGGATATCCTCGAGGAGATCGTCGGGGAGATCGAGGATGAGTACGACCGCGAGGCTCCCGGAGTCGAAGAGCTCGACGACGGCTCGACCCGGGTACCAGCCACCATGCACGTCGGCGACCTGGCCGAGCTCTTCGATGTGACTTTGGAGGATGACGAGGTCGACACCGTCGGCGGCTTGCTCGGAAAGACCATCGGTCTGGTTCCGATCCCGGGCTCTCATGGTGAGGTCGCAGGACTTTCACTGACTGCAGAGCGCATGGCCGGGCGTCGTCACCGGATCGACACGGTGATCGTGCGACGCTTGGCTAACACACAGAAACGCAAGAATATGCGGGAGGAAGCGTCTTGACCCAAGACTTCAGGGCCGGTTTCGCCTGCCTGGTGGGCCGGCCCAACGCCGGCAAGTCGACGCTGACCAACGCCATGGTTGGCCAGAAGGTCGCCATCACCTCGAGTAAGCCGCAGACTACGCGCCACACGATCCGGGGGATCGTGACCTCCGAGAGCGGGCAGCTGATCCTGGTGGATACCCCCGGTCTGCACAAGCCGCGAACCCTGCTGGGTCAGCGCCTGAACGACATGGTCCGAGAGACCTTGCTGGAGGTCGACGTCATCGGCTTTTGTCTGCCCGCCGACCAGCGGATCGGCCCCGGAGATGCGTACATCGCACGGGAGCTCACCGAGCTCATGGCCGCCAAGCGCACTCCGGTGGTGGCTCTGGCGACCAAGAGCGATCGGGTCGACAAACAGCGTCTGGCCGAGCACCTCATCGCCATCGATCGCCTTGGCGAGTGGGCTGCGATCATTCCGTGTTCGGCGGTACGCGGCGATCAGGTCGACGAGGTCACCTCGTTGCTGGCGTCCTACCTGCCTCTTTCGCCGATGTTGTATCCCGATGGCGTTCTGACCGACGAGCCGCAGATCATCATGATCGCCGAGCTGGTCCGCGAGGCGGCCCTGGAGGGTCTTGACGACGAGATGCCGCATAGCCTGGCCGTCGTCGTCGAGGAGATGTTGCCGCGGGCGGGCCATCCGGAGATCTCCCCGATGCTCGACGTGCGGGTCAACGTCTTCGTCGAACGCTCCAGCCAGAAGGCCATCATCATCGGCAAGGGCGGAGCGCGTCTTCGTGATGTCGGCACCACGGCACGCAAGGGGATCGAGGCGCTGCTTGGTCAGCGGATCTATCTGGACCTGCACGTCAAGGTCGCCAAGGACTGGCAGCGTGATCCCAAACAGCTGCAGCGGCTCGGTTTCTGAAGGTCCCAGCATGCGGGACTGATGTCCGATTGGTGGACGTCGCGGCGGTCCAGGACATACCGTAAGGGGGTGCGCATCGCGTTTGGAGCTATGCTCCTGCTTCCGTGCCGCGGCGAGGCCCTCTGATTCGGCCACCCTCGTCGCGGAGTTTGAGTTGCCCGGCCCTACCGAATGCAACCAGACGTTAGAGGCGAGAACATGATTCAGCCACAGAACCCCAGCGGAATGCCCGTCGGAAAGTATCTGCCCTTTGATCAACAGATCTCGGTAGAACTGGCCGATCGTACTTGGCCGACCAAACGCATGACACAGGCTCCGCGTTGGTGTGCGGTCGATCTGCGCGACGGCAACCAGGCCCTGATCGATCCGATGAGCCCAGAGCGCAAGATGCGGATGTTCGACCTGCTTGTTCGAATCGGATACAAGGAGATTGAGGTCGGCTTCCCGTCGGCGAGCCAGACCGACTTCGACTTCGTGCGGATGCTGATCGAGGGTGAGCGCATCCCCGACGACGTGACCATCCAGGTACTGACACAGGCACGCGACCACCTGATCGAGCGGACCTACGAGGCAATTCGCGGAGCCAAGCAGGCCATCGTCCATCTCTATAACTCGACATCGGTGCTGCAACGGCGCGTTGTCTTCGGCTTGGACCAGGATGGCATCGTCGACGTCGCTCTGGAGGGCGCACGCCTGTGCCGCAAGTTCGAGGAGACTATCCCCGACACAACCGTGTACTACGAGTACTCCCCGGAGTCCTACACCGGCACCGAGCTCCCTTTCGCGGCGCGGATCTGCAACGAGGTCATCGAGGTCTTCGACGCCAGGCCCGACCGCAAGGTCATCATCAACCTGCCGGGGACGGTGGAGATGGCCACTCCCAACGTCTACGCCGACTCCATCGAGTGGATGTCGCGACATCTGGCCCGCCGTGAGTCGATTGTGCTGTCGTTGCACCCGCACAACGACCGCGGAACCGCTGTGGCAGCAGCCGAGCTGGCCTTTCTGGCCGGGGCTGACCGGATCGAGGGCTGCCTCTTCGGCAACGGCGAGCGGACCGGCAACGTCTGTCTGGTAACGCTGGGTATGAACCTGTTCAGCCAGGGTATCGACCCGCAGATCGACTTCTCGGACATCGACGAGATCAGGCGCACGGTGGAGTACTGCACCCAGTTGCCGGTCCACGTGCGTCATCCCTACGGTGGCGACCTCGTATTCACGGCGTTCTCAGGGTCGCACCAGGATGCGATCAAGAAGGGGTTCGACTCGATGGAGGCGGAACTGGCGAGCAGCTCCACCGCTGCCACCATTGACGACCTCGTATGGGAAGTCCCCTACCTGCCCATCGACCCGCACGACATTGGCCGGACCTACGAGGCGGTCGTGCGCGTCAATAGCCAGTCCGGCAAGGGTGGTGTGGCCTACATCCTTAAGAGTGAACACCAGCTGGACCTGCCGCGCCGGCTCCAGATCGAGTTCAGCGGTGTCATTCAGAAACAGACCGAATCCAGCGGCGGAGAGGTCTCGTCGGCGCAGCTGTGGTCAGCATTCCGCGATGAGTATCTGCCGGTCAGCCGGGCAGATGCTACCGCGGCCCATGGCGAGCAATGGGGCAGGTTCTCACTGCTCAGTATTCGTTCGGACTCCACGGTGGAGGGTGCCGACACGATCTCGGTAACGCTGACCGACAATGGCCAGGAGGTCACGATCGAGGGGATAGGTAACGGTCCTATCGCGGCCTTCGTCGCGGCGCTGTCGACCCTTGATGTCGATGTGCGTGTCCTGGACTATGCCGAGCACGCGCTTTCTTCCGGAGGGGACGCTACGGCTGCGTCCTACGTGGAGTGCGCGCTCGGTGAGCGTGTGCTGTGGGGGGTGGGCCTTGACGCCAGCATCGTGACCGCCTCGTTCAAGGCTGTCATCTCTGCGGTCAACCGCTCGGAGCGCGACGCAGCAGTCGCTGCAGGCTGACACAGCAGCCATCGCAGGCTGACGCAGCTGCGTCAGCCTGCGATGGTCTGCGCTGGGGACGTCGCGAGCGAGTCGGGTGAACAGTTCGTCCGCCCCGGTCAGCCAGCCCCGGCGACTGTCGATCCACGCGTCCTGAGCCAGTGCTCTGTGACGGATCGCGGGGTCAAGGGCTTTGTAGTCCGACTTCGTCAATGCCGTCGAGCAGGGAACCCTGTAGCGCCACGGACATATCCCCAACACATCCTTAGTCGAACGTATGTATCAAACAGGTGACGTGTCCTGCCGTTCGGGTGATGCGGAAGAGGCTCTGAGCGGCACGGCATACCGCTGTTCGCCAGCTGGCATAGGAGAATGAGGCCATGGCCCTGTATCGCGACGCTGCGATTGTCCTGCGCGCCCAGAAGTTGGGTGAGGCGGACCGTATCGTCACGCTCCTGACACGTCAGCATGGCAAGGTCAGGGCGGTTGCCAAGGGCGTACGCCGGACCAAGTCGCGCTTCGGCGCTCGGCTCGAACCATTCATGATCGTTGATGTTCTGCTCTATGAGGGGCGCTCGCTGGACACCGTGACCCAGGCCGAGACCCTTGCCCCGTACGGCGATCCGATTGCTCGCGACTATGTGTCCTACACCGCGGCGACGGCGATGCTAGAGACCGCCGAACGGCTTACCGAGGAACACGAGCCTGCGGTTCAGCAGTTCTTGTTGCTGGCCGGCGGACTGAGCGCGCTGGCCCGCAGCGAGCATGAGGCGGGGCTGGTGCTGGACTCCTACCTGCTGCGGTCTTTGGCCGTCGCGGGCTGGGCGCCGAGCTTTCATGACTGCGCACGTTGTGGTGCACCCGGGCCCCAGCGGGCATTCAACCTCGCCAGCGGCGGCACCGTCTGCCCATCCTGCCGAACACCCGGCTCAGCCGCCCCGGCGCTTGCGACCCTGGAGTTGCTGGCGGCTCTGCTGGTCGGCGACTGGGCCATCGCCGACGAGAGCCTGCTCCGGCATCGTCGTGAGGGCAGTGGGCTGGTGACGGCCTTCTTGCAATGGCATCTCGAGCGCGGCGTACGTTCTCTGCGACTTGTGGAGCGGGTATGACCAAGCTGAAGGTGAGCTACCGCGGCGGAGCCAGGGGCGGAGCAGGCCGTGGCGAGGCAGCGGCCAGGAGTAACCCGCCGTTCCCGCATCCGTCCGGGGCTCGCCCACCTGTCCTGCCTGCGGAGCTGATTCCAAAACACATCGCGATCGTCATGGACGGTAACGGCCGGTGGGCGAACGCCCGTGGCTTGCCTCGCACCAAGGGCCATGAGGCCGGCGAGGCGTCATTGCTGGACGTGGTGGCTGGCGCCATCGAGATCGGCGTCAAGAACCTCTCGGCCTACGCCTTCTCCACCGAGAACTGGAAGCGCTCGCCGGACGAGGTCCGCTTCCTGATGGGATTCAACCGTGATGTGATCCGGCGCCGTCGCGACATCCTGAACGACTGGGGTGTTCGGGTTCGATGGATGGGCCGGCGCCCACGCCTGTGGCTGTCAGTGATCAAGGAGCTCGAGGTCGCTCAGGATCTCACCCGCAACAACACCGTGATGACGTTGACGATGTGCGTCAACTATGGGGGCCGGGCCGAGATCGCCGATGCCACCGCTCGGATCGCTCAGCTTGTCCTGGACGGCCGGCTCAAACCCGACCACATCGACGAACACACCATCGCTAGATACCTCGACGAGCCCTCGATGCCTGATGTTGACCTATTCGTGCGATCCTCTGGAGAGCAGCGGACCAGTAACTTCCTGCTGTGGCAGTCGGCCTACGCCGAGATGGTCTTTCTGGACACCCTCTGGCCCGATTTCGACCGACGCGACCTGTGGCGTGCCATCGAGACATATGCCGCTCGGGACAGACGTTACGGCGCAGCTGTGGACCGGTCGATGGGGCCCGGCTGAGGTCAGCGCGACCTGGTCAGGGCGTGCAGGCGGAGCAGAGACCGAAGATCTCCAGGGTGTGGTGCACGTCGCTGAAGCCGTTCTCGGCGCTGATCTTGTTGGTCCAGCTCTCGACCGCAGGTCCTTCGACCTCGACGGTCCTGCCGCAGTTGCGACACACCAGGTGATGATGGTGGCCGTTGCTGCACCGTCGGTAGACGGCCTCGCCGTCGCTGGTCCGCATCATGTCCACGTCGCCGTCGGCGGCCATGGACTGAAGCGTGCGGTATACCGTCGCCAGCCCCACGCTCTGACCTTGGGCGCGAAGTCGCGCATGCAGGTCCTGGGCCGACATGAAATCGCCGATACTCACGAGCAGGGCTTCGACAGCAGCACGTTGTCTGGTGGGCCGTCGGAAGGTTACGGACATGAATGCCTCACGGGTTCGTCGTGGATGGTCTGCCGCCGGGGCGACGCTCAGGGCTCGCTCTCCTGCCTGCGATTCGGCCGCATTGCCCACCGCCCCCTGGTAATCCCTTTTCGTAGATCACGAGCCCGGCTTTGCTGACTGTGGCGACATCCTGTGTCGTGAGTTCGATGTCGTGTGGCTTGGCGCCTGGCTTGGTCAGGCTCGTGACGGCGACGTGGTCACCCCCGATCTGCTCGGCGGCGAACTGCAGCGGGTAAGACGACGTAACGACGCTCATCTGGGCTGTGCGGTTCTTACCCGTCGCCGCTGAGCTGCAGGCGCTCATGGCCGGGGCGGCGGTGATGATCATGGAGCCCGCGACCAAGACCCTTCGCGACGCCATGTTGGTAATTATGTCCCAATAAGAATCATTGTCAGAAGATAGGTTCAAGAGGTACAAACGGGATAAATGACACGGCCACAGCTCAGCGAGAGCATGTGAGCGATCAGTGGCTGGGGAACAGTCGCGTGACTGCCATGGCGACCGCAAGCAGCAGTACCGCGAGCCTCATGATCCGCTCCGAACCGCTCAGTTGTGGCCAGGACAGATATAGCACCCAGGCGATGAAGATGGTGCCCAGTGCCATCAGGATGAATCCGGTCACACCGCCGATCAGAACCCCCGCCACCAGCAGGGCCAGCAGAATCACGAACGGCACCGGTCGCGGCAGCCGGCTGAGCCTGGTCATCAGAGGCAGGCTGGCATGATCGATGCGGCGGCGCACAGTGTTTGGCACCCTCTCAGGTTACGGGAGCCTGCGTGCGGCGTCAGTGGCGGTGTGGCGGCAGGAGCCACTGCGTGGCACAGATACTCTTGCTGCATGGCCGCCACTTCCACGATCGACACCATTGTTAGTCTCTGCAAGCGCAGGGGCTTCGTTTACCCGTCCGGTGAGATCTACGGAGGTACCCGCTCAGCCTGGGACTACGGCCCGCTGGGCGTCGAACTGAAGGACAACATCAAACGACAGTGGTGGAAGTCCATGGTTCAACACCGTGATGACGTGGTCGGTCTGGACTCCTCGATCATCTTGCCGACCAAGACCTGGGAAGCATCAGGGCATGTGTCGACCTTCAGTGATCCGCTAACCGAGTGCATGTCCTGCCATCGGCGTTTCCGTGCAGACCATCTGCAGGAGGCCGTGGCGGAGAAGAAGGGGATCACCGACCCCGACACGGTCGACCTTGGGACCGTTGCCTGTCCGAACTGCGGCACCCGCGGCTCGTGGACAGAGCCCAGGCCGTTCTCGGGCCTGCTCAAGACCTACCTCGGTGTTATCCAGGATGACGCGGGCCTGCACTATCTGCGTCCCGAGACTGCGCAGGGCATCTTTCTCAACTTCATCAATGTAATGAACTCTGCGCGTAAGAAGCCCCCGTTCGGCATCGCGCAGATCGGCAAGAGCTTCCGTAACGAGATCACTCCTGGCAACTTCATCTTCCGCACCCGTGAGTTCGAGCAGATGGAGATGGAGTTCTTCGTCGTGCCCGGCAGTGACGAGGAGTGGCACCAGTACTGGATCGACGCACGTACCCAGTGGTACGTGGACCTGGGGATCAACAAGGACAACCTGCGACACTACGAGCATGCCAAGGAGAAGCTCTCCCACTACTCCAAGCGGACCGTGGACATCGAGTACCGGTACCGTTTCCAAGGCAGTGAGTGGGGCGAGCTGGAGGGCGTCGCCAACCGCACCGACTTCGACCTTAAGACTCACAGCGCGGGTTCGGGCACCGATCTGTCCTACTTCGATCAGACCACCGGCGAACGATTCGTCCCCTACGTCATCGAGCCGGCGGCCGGTCTGTCCCGCTCGCTGATGACATTCCTGCTTGACGCTTACTCCGAGGACGAGGCGCCCAACACCAAGGGCGGCGTGGACAAGAGGGTCGTGCTCAGGCTCGACAAGCGGCTCGCGCCGATCAAGGTCGCCGTGCTGCCGTTGTCGCGCAACGCTGACCTGACCCCCAAGGCCAAGGATCTGGCCGCGCAGCTGCGCCAGAGCTGGTCCATCGACTTCGACGACGCCGGTGCTATCGGTCGCCGCTACCGTCGCCAGGACGAGATCGGCACGCCATTCTGTGTCACGGTCGACTTCGAGACCCTGGACGACCATGCGGTCACGGTGCGCGAGCGCGACTCGATGGCTCAAGACCGTGTGGCCCTCGACCAGGTCGAGGCCTACCTGGCCACACGTCTGCCCGGTTGTTGAGAGCCGGGGGTTCATGAAGGCCGTACTACCTGTGCTCCACGCGGGCCCCGTGCTGCCAGCGTTGCAGATCGGTCGTCATACCATCGGGTCTCCGGTCGTGCTCGCCCCCATGGCCGGGGTCACCAATCGCGCCTTCCGCCGGTTGTGCAGGCAGTATGGTGACGCCGGGCTGGGCCAGGCTGGTGCCACCGGGGCGACGTCCCTGTATGTCAGCGAGATGATCACCTCGCGCGCTCTGGTCGAGCGCACGCCCAGGACGATGCAGCTGATCGAGCACGACCCGGGCGAGCCCCTGCGTTCGATCCAGCTGTACGGCGTGGATCCGGCCACAGTGGGGGCGGCCGTGCGGTTACTCGTTCGCGAGGACCTTGCCGATCACATCGATCTCAACTTTGGCTGTCCGGTCCCCAAGGTCACCCGCAAGGGCGGCGGCGCGGCACTGCCATGGAAGACGGACCTGTTCCGTGTGATCGTCAGCGAGGCGGTCAAAGAGGCCACCGCCTATGACGTGCCGGTCACCCTCAAGATGCGCAAAGGCATCGACTCCGACCACCTGACGTTCTTGGAGGCCGGCCGGATCGCCGAGGGGGAGGGGATAGCCGCGGTGGCCCTGCATGCCCGGACCGCCTCCCAGGGGTATTCGGGTCAGGCTGACTGGTCGGCCATCAAGGCACTGAAAGAGGTCGTGACCACAATCCCGGTGCTGGGTAACGGCGATATCTGGTCGGCGCAGGACGCGCTCGACATGGTCGAGGCAACCGGTTGCGATGGCGTCGTGGTGGGTCGGGGGTGCCTGGGCCGACCGTGGCTGTTCACCGACCTCGCGGCGGCTTTCGCCGGGACCAGGGCCCGGGTCCAGCCGACTCTGGGGGAGGTGGCTGCGACCATCCGGCGCCACACCGAGTACCTCACCGAGTTCTATGGCAGCGAGCTGAAGGCATGCCGCGACATCCGCAAACACATCGCCTGGTATCTGAAGGGTTTTCCGGCCGGCCATGACATTCGTCACCGACTGGCTTTGGTTGACTCCCTGGCTGGCCTGGATGACCTGCTTGCCGCCCTCGATCTGGACGCCACATGGCCCGGTGAGCGGGCCGAGGGCCAGCGCGGGCGTGCGGGCTCGCCTCGTCGAGTCAGCCTTCCTGACGGGTGGTTGGACTCCCAGAAGCTCAGCGAGGCCTCTGCTGCGGTCGTGGCAGGCGCTGAGCTGTCGGTCTCTGGTGGCTGAGCCAGGCTCCGGCCACGGTTCCCTCAGAGCCCGCCCCGTGGCAATCTGCAGGTATGTGCCGCAACATCAGAACCCTGTACAACTACGCGCCGCCGGCGACTCCCCAGGAGGTGCGCGATGCCGCCCTACAGTACGTCCGCAAGGTCAGCGGCACCGCCAAACCATCGGCGGCCAACACCATGGTCTTCGAGCAGGCGGTGGCCGCCGTGGCAGCGGCCACCCAGCAGTTGCTGGACGCGATGGTGACCTCGGCTGCGCCGAAGGACCGGGACCTGGAGGCTGCCAAGGCTCAGGAGCGTAACGCAGTTCGATTCGGCTGAGCCGCGTCTTTCGGAATTACAAGTTTCATGTCGAACCCCCTAGGGTGTGTTTGCTTCCACGAAGGGACGGGCAGACATGTCGACCGGCAAGAGAACATCGGACGTCAAGCTCATCGGAGTGTTCATCATCATCGCCGGGGCCCTGGTGGTCGTCGCCGCCGGTGTCACTTTGGGCATGGCGTCCTCACAGCTCAAAGCGGGGCACATGAGTGTCACCACGGCGACCTCCGTGAACAAGCCGGTCTCAGACTCGCTCAACGCCAATGCTCGTGCCGGGATCAGCCAGGAGAACAACAAAGGCGTCACGCCCCTGTCGGACACCCGCGACTCCATGACGAACGGCTCGTTTCTGCGAGCCCTGTTCGTCACCGCCGCTGTCGCGTTCGGGATCGCAGCCCCGGTGATGGGCATCGGCGTCCTGTTCGCACTGGTCGATTTCGGCCCGCTGAAGGGCTCACGCAGGCGCAGACGCCGCGAGCGCCTCCTTAACTGAAGGTGTTGCGCGCAGGAGACTTCGTCATCGCTGGGTCGAGCTGGATCACCGGTTGCAGGGCCTTGTCAATGGCGCTCAAGAGCTCGGCTTCGAGCTTGACCCCGGAGGCCTTGGCGTTCTCCAGAACTTGCTCGGGCCGTGAGGCGCCGATGATCGCGGCGGACACGTTGGAGTTCTGGAGCACCCAGGCGACGGCTAGCTGGGCCATTGAGAGCCCCGCCTCCTTCGCCAGTGGCCCCAACTGCTGGACCGCAGCCAGGACGGGGTCCTTTAGCCATGCGTCGATCATGTCGGCGCCGCCCCGCTGATCCGTGGCACGGGAACCGGCCGGTGGAGCCTGGCCGGGTTGGTACTTGCCGGTCAGGACGCCCTGAGCGATCGGGGACCAGACGATCTGCCCGATGCCCAGTGCCCGAGAGGTCGGGATCACCTCGCTCTCGATGACACGCCACAGCATGTTGTACTGCGGTTGGTTGGACACGAAGGGGATCCGCAGCTCTCGGGCAAGACGGTGACCCTCTCGAAGCTGGGTCGCGTTCCACTCCGAGGCGCCGATGTACAGTGCCTTGCCCTGGCGGACCACGTCGGCAAAGGCCTCCATTGTCTCCTCCAACGGTGTCTGGTCGTCGAAGCGGTGCGCCTGATAGAGGTCCACATAGTCCGTGCCAAGGCGACGCAGCGAGCCGTTGATCGACTCGTGGATGTGTTTGCGCGACAGGCCATGGTCGTTCTGACCCGGTTGCCCCATGGGGAAATAGACCTTGGTGAAGATCTCCAGGCCTTCGCGTCGCTCGC